>Ga0210406_10007815_pt1 | contig 10788 bp, 9 predicted proteins | sample IncBWC30MmetaG_FD_155454 | JGI IMG/M metagenome (GOLD analysis project Ga0210406, IMG submission 155454) | Forest soil microbial communities from Barre Woods Harvard Forest LTER site, Petersham, Massachusetts, United States - Inc-BW-C-30-M | ecosystem: Environmental > Terrestrial > Soil >... | reverse complement strand
GGCGCTCCGGCAATCGTTCGAACTCGGGCTGGTTCTCTGCCGAACCTGCGGTCTTGCCGTGTCCCGCGCATCGCTCGGGACCGAGCGGCGCTGTCCGCGCTGCCAAAGTCGAATCGAGCATCGCACGCCCTTCAGCATCGAGATGACCCTTGCCTGGTTGATTGCAGGTATCGTCTTTTACATTCCCGCGAACCTTTTGCCCGTGATGCACACCAGCGGATTGCTGGGCGAGGAGGACAGCACCATTCTCGGCGGAATTTTCGAGTTCTGGCGCGCGGGGGACTGGGACATCGCCCTGTTGATATTCGTTGCCAGCGTTGCGGTGCCGTTCACGAAGTTTATCGCCATCGGCCTGCTGCTATTCACGGTACGAAGGAACAGCGGGTGGCAGCAACATCAGCGGACCACGCTCTACCGGATCGTGGAGTTCATCGGTTATTGGTCGATGCTCGACGTCATCGTCGTCGCGTTGACCTCGGCATTGATGCAATTTCAGGTGTTAGGCACCGCCGAACCACGCGCCGGCATCGCCTTTTTCTGCGCCGTCGTCGTCGTGACCATGTTGTCGGCCTTGAGCTTCGACCCCCGCTTGATCTGGGATCGACCGGCATGAGCACGACGTCCGTGCCACCTTCCCATGACGACCTTCCGACGCCTATGGTTCAGAACCGACGTTTGATTCCGCGATTGGTGTGGGTGGTGCCGATAGCTGCCGCCGTCATAGGCATTTCACTGCTGATCAGGAGCTGGCAGAACGCAGGTCCGCAGATCACGATCACCTTTTTGAGCGGCGAGGGAGTCCAAGTGGGCAAGACGCTGGTCAAGTATCGGGACGTCACAGTGGGGCGCGTGGCGGCGGTCGTCTTGAGCGCGGATCACCAAACAGTCGTGGTCAGCGCCGATTTGTCGAAAGACGCGGTGAGCTTGCTGAAGGCGGACACCCAATTCTGGGTCGTGCGACCGCGCATCGGCGTGGGGTCGGTGTCGGGCCTCGATACGTTGCTCTCGGGGGTGTATATCGGCATAAAGTCCGGCGCCGCCACGCTCAGTGAGCGCCATTTTATCGGATTGGAGAAGCCGCCCGCTCTTTCGCATGGTCCGCGCGGTCGCGAGCTTCAGTTGCACGCCGCCCGAGCCGGCTCCCTTAGCGTAGGTGCGCCGGTGTATTTTCGGCAGTTCCAGGTCGGTCGCGTGATCGATGAGAATCTGCTGCCCGACGGCAGCACGCGAGTGACTGTGTTTGTTGACACGCCTTATGATGGTTTCGTGAAGCCCGTGACGCGATTCTGGAATGCGAGCGGAATCGACGTCAAGCTCGGTGCCGATGGCCTGAACGTGCAAACCGAATCGCTGGCGGCGGTGATTGCGGGAGGCCTCGCCTTCGACGACGGGCCCATCGAAGCCATCCCGGCGGCGGCCGGCATGCCGGGAGAATTCACGCTGTACAAAAACGAAACCGAGGCGATGGCGCCGCCCGACGGGGACCCGCACTTCGTCCGGATGCGGTTCGCACAAGCGCTACGGGGACTAAACGTGGGCGCGCCGGTCGAATTTGTTGGAGTAGACATTGGGTCTGTCGTCGCCGTGGACTTGGGCTACGAGGGTCAAGATAGATCCTTTCCGGTCATTGTGACCGCCAAACTCTATCCGCGCCGTATGGGTCAGGCATACGAGTTGCTCGCTGCGCAGGGAAAAACCGAGAGCGAAGAGACGATCGCGGCGTTCGTTGGAACCTTGGTGAGTCGAGGCTTGCGCGCACAGCCGCGATCGGCAAGCCTGCTGACCGGAAAGCTCTATATCGCGCTCGATTTTCTGCCGGCGAGCCCTCGAGCGGCCTTTGACTCGTCGATTCGGCCGCTCGAACTGCCGACGGTGAACGGTTCTTTTCAAGAACTGGAAGCCAGTGTCGGCCGGCTGGTGAAGAAGGTGAATGATCTGCCGCTCGAGCAAATCGCGGCGGATTTGCATACCGACCTTAAGGACCTTCACGAAACTTTGGCCGACCTCCACAACCAGGTACTGCCGAACGCCGAGGATGCTTTGTCGGCCCTGCATAGGACGCTCGATTCTGCCGACCGGACTTTGGACGGAGAATCGCCCTTGCAACGCGGTCTCGCCGAGACCTTATCGGAGAGCCGCAGCACGTTGCAAGCCGTGCGTGAATTGGCCGACTACCTCGATCGTCATCCAGATGCGCTGTTGCGCGGGAGGCGGCCGCAGAAGATATCGGACAAGCCTGCGGCATTATCCTCGGACGCCAAACCGTGAAGACCGACTACCTGCGGTTCGCTGCTGCGTGGCTCGTGAGCGTCGGTGTCGGCTGTACGTCGGCGCCGGTTCGTTACTACACCTTGACTGCGCCGCCCGCCAAGACCTGGCCGGCTCCCGAGACGACCCTCGCTATCGATGTGCGCGTCGTCCACATCCCGCCGCAACTCAACCGCTCCGAGCTGATGGTTCGTACCGGGCCGAGCGAGGTGACGCTTCTCGAGAATGAGCGATGGGAGTCGCCGGTGAAAGACGAAATCAAAGATGCGCTGCGCCTCGAGCTGCAGCGCCGCTCGAGCCGCCTGACCGGATTGCGCCCCGCCTTTGCAAGGCTGACGCTCGACATCGACGTGCAACATCTCGAGGCGGAATTCGGGCGGTACGCACTGCTCGAGGCGTCTTGGAGTGCAATTCTATCCGCCGCGGGCCCGCCACCCGCTGGCGCGCGGGCGACCAGCTGTACATTCCACGCCGACGAAAAGATCCATGCCGGCTACGCCGGAATAGTTGAGGGTTATCAACGAGAGGTCGCGGCGCTCGCCGAAGCCATCGTAACCGTGTTGACGAGCCCCGCGAGCGGTATCGACGCTGCGTGCCAAAAATCGATCGAAGGCTCGTCTGGCTCGAAAGACCACTAGATTCACCAACGCGGGGGTTGAACATGTTTCGCCGAGTTCATGAAGTCAGGTCAATCGTTCAGTTTCTGCGTGAGCGAGCACCGCATTACGGCCCGCTCGCCAGAGACGATCTGCACAAGTTCCGCGACGAGATCGTCAAGGCTTCCGTGGGCGCGAGCGTGTCTGCGGCCGCGGGCCTGATCTTTGCATGCTTCCTGTCGGTCGCAGTGATCGTCTCGGCATGGGATGGCCTGCATCGGACCGAGGTGGCGTGGGCGGTTTGTGGCGGTTGGGGCGTACTCGCGCTCGGCGGTTTATGGTATGCACGAAAGGCCGTTTCTGGTCCTCCGCCATTTCAGCTGATGACGGCAGCGCTTGCGCACGATTATACGGGCCTTCTCGCGGTGGTGGATCGGCAAGAGTCGTAGGTGTCAGATCAGGGCTGGACTCCCGCGATGTCAATCGCTCCCATGGAAAGCGCCAGCGCCGCTGCAGCGGTGTGTGCATTCGCACGCGCATCTTCAACCTGCGTGTCGCCTTGGACGACGGCATTTTCTTCTGTGGCAAGATCCGTATAGGTCCCGACGCCTTGGCGATACGAACGCAGCGCCGCATCGTAGGCCGTGTGCGCGGCTTGAGTTAACACTGTGGCAGCTTCGTACTCGGCCAGGCTGGTCAACAATCCGTTATAGGCGCGCACAACTTGTTGCGACGCGGAGTCGCGCGCGGCCGCCAGTTGTTCTTGCGCCTCCCGCGCTTTGGCATCGGCCATGGCGATGCGATTTCGCCGCATGCCACCGTCGAACAAAGGGACACTGAACGACAGAAGAATGCTTTGTCCGGGCCGATTGATGCTCGAATAAGGGCCGCCGTCGGAGTTCAACGAACCAATGTTCTGAAAGGCCTGGCCGGAGAGTTCGATCGTCGGACGGTAGGATCGGCGCTCGCCCTTGAGAGCTGCCTCGGCCGCATCCACTTTGCCGAGCGCCGCGATGACATCTGGCCGGTGCGCGAGCGCTTGATCGACCGCCTTGGACACGCTGTCGGCCGGAGCAGGCGGTAGCGGCAACTCTGCGCTATCTACGACGTCGATTTCGGTGGCAGCGGGCACTCCTAGGGCCGCAATGAGATTTGCGCGCGCGGTTCGCTCGGCGCCTTCGGTAGCTGCCAGCGTATAGCGTGCTTGAGCGGTTTGTCGCTGCGCTTGCGCGACCGCAACCACAGTGGCGAGGCCGTTATTCTGCTTGGCAACGGCGGCATCCTGAGTTGTAAGAGCAGTGCTCAAGGCCTTCTGCGCGGCATGGAGCTTCCCGCGCGCGGCACCCAAGTCAAAATACGCCTGCGACACATCGAAGATGAGTTTCTGATGGGCGCCGGTGAAGGACACGTTGGCGACAAAGGAGTCTGCGCGCGCGGCTTGCACTTGGGCATCGCGCTGGCCGAAGTCGAACAGCAACCATTTCAAAGCCAACGCGGGAATGACTTCGCGCGAATCGGAGACGAAATAGCCTCTCGGCACCAGGTTTCTTGGCATCGGCAAGGGCGTGTGCTGAAAGCCGCCGATCGCTTGCAGGGAAAGCTGCGGAAGATACGCGCTTTCTGCGAGGCCGATACCCGCGGCCGCCTCACGCGCGGCTTCCCAAGCTTCCCGCGTTTTTGGATTTTCTCTTTCTGCCAGATCGACCAGCGCGGCCAGATCGTACTGCTTATGCGGGACCGAAAAACCAGTATTGCCGAGTGCTTCGGCCCGGCGGATGGCCGAATCCGGAATCGCCCAGGTTTGCCCGGCGCTCGGCGGCGCTTGCGCGAACGCCAGATGAGCACTGAGCATGCCGGCAATGAGAAGCAGGCGGCCGGATCGTTGCGACTCAGCGAGCGCCGTCATGATGCACTTTGACGGATGCAGTTAATCCCACGTGCATGGCGAAGGGGGGCGGGCCGTCGAGTCGAACCCAGACGGGAAATCGCTGCGCGACCACCACCCAGTTGAGATCGCGGCCGACGACGGGAAGGCCGGGGCCGCCTTGATCAGTCGATTGCACGCCCGCGCCCAAGCTCTCCACCCGTCCCGCGAAGGCACTGTTGCTCTCGGACATGGTCCACACCGTCGCTCGATCGCCGACGGCGATGCGCGGCAATTCGGTTTCTCGAAAGTCGGCGATGGCATACCACGCATCGGACTTGATGACAGTGAAGAGCGGATGGCCGGCGACGGCAAAGGTGCCTTCCGCAATTTGCAATCCGACCACCTTCCCCGCAAACGGAGCGCGCAGCGTGGTCAAATCGTAGTTGCGCGCGGCATTGGCCTCGGCCGCTTCCGCCCCTTCCAATTGAGCTTCGAGGCTCAAGGTGTCGCCCACCGCCTGGCGGGCCTGGGTGGCGCTTCGGGTGAGCGCCTGGAGGGATGCTTCGGCAGAGGCTTCGTTCGTCTTGGCTTCGTCCAACTGCTGTTGAGTAACGAAGCCGGGTTTCACCAACGGCTCGAGCCGCTTGCGTGTGTCCTGGGCGTACCTTAACTGGTCGCGCGCCTTCTGTACTTGGCTCATCGCCGCTTGGGCGCCAGAACCCTGGGAGGCGACTTGACGTCCCGTCAGAGCGATCTGTGCCTTGAGCGCGGCCACCTGAGCGCGCGCTTGGCGCAGTTGCAATTCATATGGCACTGGATCAATGAGGAGCAACGGCGCACCCTTTTCAACATCTTGATCATTGGTCACGAGGATCTGGACGATGCGTCCACTGATCTCCGACGCCATCGCCGCGCTATAGGCGAAGATCCGCGCATCGTGCGTGCGAGGCCGCCGATCGATTGCGAAGACGACCAAAATCCCTAAAACGATGGCCAGTCCGATGGCCAGCGTGGCGATCACTTTTCCGCGAAGCGACTTGCCCTCACTCATCGGCATTGCTCAAGCCAGCCATATCAGCCACATCGCGAAGGTGCCTGCACAGCCAATCGCCAGCATGACGACCAAGGGGACGGGGAGTTCCCCGAGCAGCCCAGACGACTTGAAAATTGCTCGGGCGGCGAGCGCCAACGCAAGACCCACCAGCGCGCAAACCATCCAGGACGGAAAATACGAGCCCAGAATATTGCGCGACGGCGAGCCGTCGCAGCCATCCAATAAACCCAGCAGCGGCGCCGCGCGCCATAGCCGAGCCGCCGGCGGAAAGCGATGGAACGTGCCGCCGCGTTCCGCAGAACTGATCGCGATATTCATCACAGGGCAGTGTCATCGGTTTATGCGTCGCCAGCAGCCCCCCCTTTGGGGGAGCGACTTCGGCATCACCGTGCCCGAGTCGAGCGGCGGCTCGAGCACGGAAGCAGATCATTAGCCCTTGATAAACGCCAACAAATCCGCGTTGATCGTGGCAGCCTCGGTCGTCGGCATACCGTGCGGGAAGCCCTTGTAGGTTTTCAAAGTCCCGTTCTTCACCAACTTGGCGCTCAGGGGACCAGAGTCCGCGTACGGCACGATCTGGTCATCATCGCCGTGCATCACCAACGTGGGAACGGTGATCTTCTTCAAATCTTCCGTGAAATCGGTCTGGGAGAAGGCGACGATGCCATCGTAGTGCGCCTTGGCGCTCCCCATCATGCCTTGGCGCCACCAGTTCTGAATGACTCCCTGGGAGATCTTCACGCCCGTCCGGTTGAATCCGTAAAAGGGTCCCGTGGGCAAGTCGAGGTAGAACTGGGAGCGATGTTCGGCGACCTGCGCCTGTAGTCCGTCGAACACCTCCTTGGGTAGTCCGCCGGGATTGGACGCGGTCTTGACCATGAGCGGCGGAACCGCGCTGATGAGCACTGCCTTCGCCACGCGATTCGCGCCATGCCGGGCGATATAGCGGACTACCTCGCCGCCGCCGGTCGAATGACCTACATGCACGGCGCCCTTGAGGTTCAGGTGCGAGGTCAGCGCCGCCAAGTCATCGGCATAGTGATCCATATCGTGACCATCGGCCGTCTGGCTCGAGCGTCCATGGCCGCGGCGGTCATGGGCGATGACCCGATAGCCGTGATTCAAGAAGAAAATGAGCTGCGCATCCCAATCATCTGAGGAGAGCGGCCAGCCGTGCGAAAACACGATAGGCGTCCCGCTGCCCCAGTCTTTGTAAAATATCGTAACCCCGTCTTTGGTCGTGATGGTACTCATCGGTGTATCTCCGGTGTGATTTGATGGATTGATATCCGCAGGTGTCTCAGCCACGGCACCCCAGGGTACAGCGATTACGGCAACGAATGGATCGCTAGCGTGGATTGTCAAAAAATTCACGAATGCGATGGAGCAGTGATTGGCCGGCGCTGTCATCGGTAGCGCGAACCGCCACGACTCGATTGAGAATCGCCAGGCCGCGGCGCGCGGACCGATCGAATTCCGCGTACAAGTCGGAATTTGCTGCGAGCAGGGGCTTTAGGACTTGGCAGTCGAGTCCATAGAGCTTGCAATGCGTGCGAGCGGTGGCCGTGGCCGCATAAGGCGCACCGGTGAGCAGACTGACCTCACCGAGGTAGTCACCGGCCCCAATGAGGCCAGCCGTTCGCTGCCCAGATGGTTCCGTATGTTGGCTGACTTCAAGAATTCCAGAGACGACGATGAAAAGCATGGCTTCAGTTCCCCCTTGCGAGAACAGCATCTCTCGCGGCTCTAGAGATCGCGGTTCCAAGTGGGACGCCAATTCGGCCAGTTGCTTCGCCTCCAGGGCTTCGAAAAGGATCACGTCTTGAAGTAGCGGCAGCACCGGAAATGGCGGGCCCGTACCTTCATCGGGCGTTCGCGTATCTTGGGCAGCGCGCGGAAAATAGAGACCGGAATAGTAAAGTTGCCGCGTGGCATGCCGGAGCAGTTGATCTTTGGTGGTCGACAGGTGTTCGGTGTCAGAGACCGAAAAGCTCACCCGATATCGACTTTCCGTCGATCCCATGCGTGTCACCACGGCGCTGGAGACTGGCATGGGAAGAATGGTCGGGCATAACAATGTGGCTTGTTGAAGCGTATCGATGACTCGCTCTGGATTCGAGGTGGCGGGACATGAGAGCTCTATGAACGCTGAACGAACGCGAGTCGGAATGCTGCGGTTCACGATGTCGGATTTCGCGACCACGCTGTTGGGGACAATCGCCACATCATCGCCATCGGTGAGAATGCGAATCGAACGCCAGTTCATCTGCACGACCGTACCTTCGGTTTTGTCGCCGAGGGAAATACGATCGCCCACATTGAAGGGCGCTTCAATACCGAATGCGATTCCTGCAAACACGTCCGCGAGTGTGTTCTGCAGCGCAAGACCCAACACGATCGCCAGGACGCCGGAGGTCGCGAGCAGGCCACCAATGGGCAGCGCGAGCACGGAAATCAAGACAACCGATATCGCCGCGGTGTAGATCGCGGCGGCGGTGAGATCAGGAAAGAGCCGTGCCTCGCGCCATCGGCGGTTGCGATTGAGGGTGAATGACATGACCGCGACGAGCACTCGCGCGCCCAGCAGCCACCATATACCGGCTACCGCATGCAGCCATAAGGACGCGGGATTGGCCGCCGCACCGTTCCCCGGCAAGGGAGGAGTTTGATTCCGAAAAAGTATGAAGGTCGCTCCCGCCAAGCACACGAAGTCAAACAATTGGCGAACCCGCGCAGAGAACGGCCGCAGCGCTATGTAGCTGACAATGACGAACCCAAGGATCAAAACAGGTAACAGAGCGGAAGTCACTGTGCTATATCGCCTAATCGGGGCGCTTGCGCGACGCGCGGACAAGTCATGCTAATGCACTCACCGTTCTGCCTATCTCCCCCGAAAGGGGTAGGCCTCACCCGATAGGGGGATGCCTGTCTACGATGTGTTGCGGCAGGATCGATTCCACCGCGCAGCGGTAACTTCGAAAGTGTTTGCGGCGCCTGTGCGCTGCGCAATGGAGGTTTGAGATGGCCAATGTTGCGGACCGAATAGTTGAGGCGCTCGAAGCCGCCAACGTACGCCGTATTTATGGATTGGTGGGCGATTCGCTCAATGGCATCACCGAGTCGCTGCGCGAGCGCGGCAAGATCGATTGGATCGCCGTCCGGCACGAAGAAGTCGCGGCGTTCGCCGCCGGCGCGCAGGCTCAGCTGACGGGGGAACTTGCCGTATGCGCCGGAAGCTGCGGCCCCGGCAATTTGCACCTGATCAATGGGCTCTTTGATTGCCATCGCAACCGCGTGCCCGTGGTGGCCATCGCGGCGCATATCCCCAGTACCGAGATTGGGTCCAGTTATTTTCAGGAAACGCATCCGCAATCCCTCTTCAAGGAATGCAGCCACTACGTCGAGCTGATCTCTGATCCGGTTCAGGTGCCGCGAATCGTCGAAACGGCGATTCGCGAAGCCGTCGCGAAGCAGGGCGTCGCGGTCATCGTCATTTCCGGTGATGTGGCCCTGAAGGAGGCGGGACCTGTGGCACCCACTCCCAGGCCGGTATCGCGATTGCCTCGCGTGTGTGCGGCCGAGGCGGACGTCGTGGACTTGGTCGATTTTCTGGACAGCGGCGAAAAAACGACGTTCCTCTGCGGCGCCGGTTGTGCAGGCGCCCACGATGCGGTGGTAGCCCTCGCAGCCAAACTCAAGGCGCCCATCGTGCATGCGATGCGCGGCAAGGAGCACATCGAATGGGACAACCCCTTCGATGTGGGGATGACGGGGCTCATCGGGTTCTCTTCGGGATATCACGCCATGGAGGCCTGCGATACCCTGCTCATGCTGGGCACTGATTTCCCGTATCGGCAATTCTATCCGACGAAGGCTCGAATAGCGCAGATCGACATTCGCGGCGAGAACCTCGGTCGGCGTTGCCGGCTCGATCTTGGCGTGATTGGGGACGTGCGCGAAGTCCTATCGCGGCTGACCGAACGAGTGTCGGCGAGGCTCGACGATTCGCACCTTAGTGCCGCACTCAGCCACTACGTCAAAGCCCGCAAGGGCCTCGACGATCTCGCGAACGAATTTTCGAAACACACGCCCATTCACCCGCAGCTCGTCGCGAAACTGGTGAGCGATCTCGCCGGCGAGGATGCGATTTTCACCTGCGACGTGGGTGAGCCGACGGTGTGGGCGGCACGATATCTCAAGATGAACGGTAAGCGCCGGCTGCTGGGATCATTCCTGCACGGATCCATGGCGAACGCGATGCCGCAGGCCATCGGCGCGCAGTTCGCGATGCCTGACCGGCAGGTCATTTCGATGTCGGGTGATGGCGGCTTTGGGATGCTCATGGGCGATTTGTTGACGGTGCGCCAGTCGAAACTGCCGATCAAAATTGTCATCTTCAATAACGGACTCCTCGGCTTCGTCGACATCGAGATGAAGGCGGGCGGATTTCTGCCAACGGGCACGCGCCTGGACAATCCGGATTTTGCAAGTATGGCCGAATCGATGGGTATTTATGGCGTGCGCGTGAAGGACCCGGGTCAGCTGAAATCGGCGATCGCGACAGCCTTTGCACATAAAGGCCCTGCCGTCATCGACGTGTTGACCGATCGGCAGGAACTCGTCATGCCGCCGGAGATCAAGCTCGAGCACGCGAAGGGCTTCAGTTTGTGGATGCTCAAGGCGGTACTCAACGGCGAAGCGAACGAGATCGTGAGTGTGGCGAAGACGGCCCTCATCCGCTGATCAAACCAACTTAAGGACGCTGCTACGTGAACGCAACTACCGATCTGCCGCGATCCCAAAGCGACACGGCGCACGCTTTCATCGTCGCCTGGCTGTTCTGTCTGGCATTCTATTTTCTCGAATACGCCGTGCGTTCTTCGCCGGCAGTGATGATTCCCGAGTTGGCCAAGACCTTCGGTGTCTCGACGCTGGGTGTCAGCAACATCCTCGGGACGTACTACTACACCTACTCGACCGCGAGTCTCGTCGCGGGAGTCCTG
>Ga0210406_10007814_pt1 | contig 10789 bp, 6 predicted proteins | sample IncBWC30MmetaG_FD_155454 | JGI IMG/M metagenome (GOLD analysis project Ga0210406, IMG submission 155454) | Forest soil microbial communities from Barre Woods Harvard Forest LTER site, Petersham, Massachusetts, United States - Inc-BW-C-30-M | ecosystem: Environmental > Terrestrial > Soil >... | reverse complement strand
GACAAAAATGGCCGTGGACCCCTGCTCATCGTCAACGGCACGCAAGCCGAGGAAGTTCGCAAGGCCTCCTCAGTCGATGATGTCTTTCTGCAAGACGAAAAGCGGGAAAATCTCACCGGCGAGAAATTTCCCGTCTCCGTAAACGTCGGCCTCTATTCCCCAAACACGTTCGACTACATGGGTGTGCCGCCGCTGCTGGGGCGCGAATTCACGCCTGCCGACGCCCCCGGCGGCAATCCCGCGCCGGTCGCGGTCCTGAGCTACCTGTTCTGGCAGCGGCAATACGGAGCCAGAGGCGATGTAATTGGGAAGTCGATCGAGCTGGACCACACACCCTATACCGTCATCGGCGTCGTACCGCCGCGTTTCACCTGGGGCGATTCCGACGTGTATCTCCCTGCCTTGCCCTCCGCCGATCCGCACTATTACTGGCTGGCCTTCGTTAAGCTGAAGCCGGGCACGAAATACCCCGCCGCCCAGGCGGAGATGCAAGTCTTGGCGGACCGCTTTGCCAAGGAAGACCCCAAGAATTACCCGCAGGGCATGCGCGCCAAGATTGTCACGCTCAATGAAGAGGTCTTGGGCCGCTTCGCCGGAACCATCGTCTTTTTGTTCGGCGCCGTGGTAATCCTTCTGATCATCGGCTGCGCAAACGTTTCCATCCTTTTGCTGGCACGCGGAACGGCGCGCCAGCACGAACTCGCGGTACGCACTTCGATGGGCGCGGGGCGCGGGCGGTTGATCCGCCAACTCCTCACCGAATCCGTGCTTCTTTCCGTGACGGGCGCGGCCGCGGGCGTCCTGGCCGCCTACTGGGGAGTGAAAGCGCTCTCCACCATGCTGCCGTACTACTCCTTTCCTCACGAAGCCGCGATTCACGTCAACGGCATGGTATTAATCTTCAGCGCCGGGATGGCCTTGCTTACCGGCATTCTCTTCGGCATCTCGCCGGCGTATCAGCTTTCCCGTCCTCAGTTGAGTGCGCTGATTCAGGCCAACAGCGTAAAGCTCACGGGCAGTGCACGCAGCCGGAACACGCATCGGCTGCTGATCGCTGGGCAGGTGGCCCTGACGCTTCTCCTCCTTGCCGGAGCCGGTGGAGCGATGAAAGCGTTCCTCGCGAAGGTGCACACGCCTCTCGGTTTCGACCCGGACCATGTTTTTACGATGAACGTGGCCATGCCTAAAGGCGCGACCTCCACCTGGCAGGAACGCATCCAACAGCACGAAATGGTGCGCCAAGCCGTGGCGCAAGCTCCGGGCGTTGCCGAAGCCGGTGTTTCCGCATCGTGGTTTCCGGGCTTCGGTGGATTCAGCGCGAAGATTGAAATTCAAAGCAAACCGACATTGACGGATTCGCAAGCCGTTCTGACCCTCATCAGTCCGCAATTGCTTTCGACGCTGCGCGTGCCGCTCTTGCGCGGCAGAATTTTCGACGATGCCGAGTCGCGGCGTGGCGCGCATCTGGCGATGGTCAATCAGGCCTTCGTGAAGCAATATCTCGGCGACCTCGATCCCATCGGGCAAAGTGTCCGTAGCCCGATGCTCAAGATCGATCAACCGAATTTGTTGTCCGCACAGTCCCCGGACGACTGGCTCGAAGTCGTGGGCGTCGTCGGCGATGCAAAAAACGATGGGTTGGATCACCCCGTGAAGCCGGCGATTTTTCTGCCCTACAGTTTTGTACTGTTCCCGGAGGAGAGGTTCATGGTGCGCGCCAGCGGCGATCCGGAGACGGCCATCCGTTCCGTGAAAGAACGCCTGCGCGAAGTCAACGTCGAGTTTGTGGTTGGAGGCGACCACACGCTAGCCTGGTGGCTCGATACCGGCGGCTGGGGACGCGAGCGTTTTATCGCCACAATTTTCAGTCTCTTTGCAATTCTTGCGCTGGTGCTGGCTGCCACGGGGCTGTACAGTGTGGTCTCTTTTGGCGTGACGCAGCGTACCCAGGAACTGGGCATTCGCATGGCGCTGGGCGCGCGGCGCGGCACGGTGGTGCGACTGGTGCTGGGCTCGACCGCTGCCATGCTTGGCGCAGGCGTGGCCGCAGGGTTGCTCCTGAGCGTGATTCTGAACCGCGTCGTCGCTTCCTGGGCCGGAGGAAGCTCGCGCGATCCGGTCACGCTGCTGGCGGCTGCTTCGCTCCTCTTGCTGGTTGCCGGAGTCGCTTGCGTCTGGCCGGCATGGCGCGCTGCGTCCATTGATCCCATGCGTGCTTTGCGCGTCGAATAGCGTTCTGTGATCCGGAGTATCGGCCCGCCTTGGTCAGCGCGACGGGACAGGCCGTTGTGCGTTGACGAACTGCAGCAGTATCTTTTCGCCTTCCTCGAGAACCAAGTCACGCTTTTCTCGTAACGAGGCAATGGTCGGTACGGCAGCTCGATCCGGGATCACTCCCTCGCCCTCGAGTTTGCGGTCTTTCGGTGAAAACCAGAGAATCTCGCTGATTTCCAGCACGCCGCCGCCCTTCATCACTCGGTCATGGGTGATGCCCAGGACGCAGCCGCACGATGGGCTGCCCACGAGCGTCGCGCGCCCGGAGTCCTGCATGCCCGCGGAAAAAACTTCCGCAGCGCTGGCAGAATATTCGCTCACCAGGATGACCACAGGTGCTGCATAGATTTGCGATCCGTCTTTGCCCACAAAAACTTGCTGCTCCTCGGCGCGGTGGCCGCCGCGTTCGGAAGCGGTAACCTGTTTTCGGCTCATGCGCCGTTCGAACAAAGTCTTGCCGCCGAAGAAGAGGCCCGCCATGGCTTCCAAAGTGGCACCTACCCCTCCGCGGTTCCTGCGAAGATCCAGAATCATTCCCGGCGTAGTGCGCAGATTCCGAACGGCAGTCTTGAAGTCCTTGACCAGGGAAGGATGAAACTCATCGAAGCGTATGTATCCGAGACCGGACGACAACTTTGCGGCCGTAACCCGGGGAGCCGTAGAAAGCGTTTGCCGCGCAAATTTGACTTCGAAGACCGAGCCATCGGCGCGCTCGAGACTCGCGGCGAAGGGAGTGTCGATCGGACCAGCAAACACCGCACTGAGGACGCGGAGTTTCGTGACGCGTTCCGTGGAAGACGGCAAGACTTTCTGTGCCGATTCGGCGAGTCGATCGGCAATCGGCCGTCCGTCCAGCGCCGTCACGATCATGCCCCGCTCGATGCCCGCGTGCGCCGCGTTGCTGTCGGGGAATACATCCAGCACCACGACCTTGCTCTCGACATAGCCGGCCCGGAAACCGATGCTCACGCCCTGGTGCTTCTTGCGATTTTCCCATTGCTCTGGCGAGCTAAACCGCGTGTGCGCATCGTGCAGCTCCGCCGTCATGCGGTCCACGATGGAATAAAAGTCCTGGTCATTTTTGGCAGTCTCTACCAGTGGCCAGTAACGCTGATGAATGCCCTGCCAGTTCACGCCGCCGAATTCCGGATCGTAGTAATGCTCATCGACATCTTTCCAGACTTTTTGAAATACTTGCTCGCGCTCTTTAGGCAAAAGGCCGCGCGAAGTTCCACTCGCGGTCATCGCGACCACTAGACAGAACAGGAGCACGGCGAGAATCGAGCGCCGTGCGAAGCTGGGCGAAACGTATTTCATGGTTTCGGCCTTGGACGCCTATCCGAAACACTCTTGAATAGAAAAGGTTCCGTGACCAGCGCGACAAATGCCCCTATCGCCCGGAGATAATAACAGCATGGACGCTTGGACGGCGAGAATGCCGGAAGAGTTGGCTCGCCTGCATGGGCCGTGGGCCAGCTCATCGCCGGGCCCCCGCTAGTTCGGATGGTCGTGCGAGTCGCGATTCAGTTGCTCCAGGTTTTCCCGGGCCAGTTCATTCTTTGGATCGATTTCGAGGGCGCGTGCAAAGTGCAGCCGCGCCTCTTTTAGGTTTCCTGTCTCCGCCAGCGCGCTGCCGAGGTTGGCCTCGGCGTTTGCGTCCTGCGGATGCAAGCGAACCGCGGCCTGAAAGTGCGTAAGCGCTCCGGCGAAGTCGCCCTGTGCCGCGAGTGCATTCCCGAGATTGTAATGCGCATCGAAATAATCGGGTCGGCCCTTCAGCGCGGTGTTTAGATGCGAGATGGCTCCGTCAATCTGTCCGCCAGCCAGAAGCGCGGCGCCCAGCGCGTTGTTGGCGATGGGATCGTCCGGGCGAATGCGAACGGCTTCCCTAAATTGCAGGAGCGCGCCGGAAAGCTCGCCTTTCCTCTGCAAAAGAGCCGCAAGATTGTAGTGCGCTTCGAAATCCTCAGGGTTGTTTTGAAGGTGGTGCAAAGCCAGCGCTTCCTGAATCTGTATTCGCGGATCAAGCGTCGCGTCCGCAGATTCGTGCGGAAGCACCTGCAGCCACAAATGCGCCATCTCGTCGCTCGCACGGTTGCCCGCCACAACGCGTTTTGGCGGCTGGTTGGGATTTCGAATGTTCTCCGCCGAGTTGTCGTAGGTAAAACGCATGGAGATGGTCGTACCCGCGGGAAGGTCCACGGGTTGTTCATAACGATAGACGGCCTGCCAGTTCAAATCCCAGTTGCCAATATGAATCAAGGTTTTCTTCGTTCCGTCGGGCAGAGTCGCAAGCGCCAGTAAATCTCGTCCGAGGTAATGCGCGTGCGGATAGATGGCCAAAACGCTGGCGTCCACCGGCAAAGTGAAATCGTCGGAAACCAGAAAGTTCCGCTCGCCAGGCGGTATGTCCAGCATGCGGTCGTTGTCCAGCTGCAGCAGGATGAGATGCCTTGTTCCTGGCTTATCTGTGAAGTACAGTCCGAGAGTCGGCTGAACCAGTTCCGGCTTTCCCGAAGGCTGGAAATGGGTGTTCAAAACCAGGTCCGTGTTTCTGTCCAGGCGCAGGGCCATGCCGTCGGGCTCCACATACGGCGGAGAGCCCGGTTTCCAGAAAAGAAAATGGCTGTCCGGATCGAAAGCTTCTGATTCAATGACCAGTTCCATTCCGCCGAAACCCGCCCCCGGCTCTTTCTCGAGCCTGCGCCCGGACTGTTCCCGGTCCACCAAAACGTTGGCATGATGCACCAGCCGTTTATCGCCAGGCCTGATTTCCATCGCTCGCAACCATTGCGAGCGATGCACGGGCGTTCGAAACACGAAATTCCAATACGAATCGCTGCCACCCGCAAGAAGCAGGTAGGGCTTCGCGGCGCGGACAATCACATCGGGCTTGCCCAACTGCCAGCCCGTGGTAAATGCTGGTTGCCGAGGAAGATCGGCGGGATTCCCTTCGATTTCCCCTTGGTCCACCCACGATTGAATTGTCCGGATCTCCTCGTCGGACAACCGAAGCTCGTCCGCGAATTTCAGCTGGCCCGGCTCCGGTAGCCACGGGGGCATGATGCGTTTCCTGGTGACCAAGGCCATCTGCCGCCCGTGCGTCTTTACGTCGACGTAGGTAAGCAGGGGAAAAGGCCCCGCTTCGCCAGGATGATGGCACCCCGCGCAATTCCGAAACACAATCGGCGCAATATCGCGGTTAAACGTCACTTGGGCCTGCGCCGCGGCGGGTTTCCCGGCGGATTCTCGCGTGGCCGCGACGCGACGGGCGGCAACCCCGCCAGACGCGAGAGCGAGAATAATGAAGAATCCAGAAAGGGTTTCTGAAGCCTGCTTCATTCCAGGTCCGAAATGTAGCATCCCACGCCACGAGTCGCGTCCCCAGGCTGACTCTTGCCGCCAAGCGCGGCGGAGATCGCGTCCTCCAACTCATGCGTTGTTGCAACGCTGCGCGTGCGTCCAACACCCTCGTAAAGATTGTCGATCCGGCCGTGATAGACTAGACGCCGGTCGGTGCCAAACACGGCAACCTCCGGCGTAATCTCGACTTGGCTCTGTTTTACAAGCACATGTCGCGGATCGCGCAGCGCCGGGATTTTGTAACCGTACTCGCGCTCGTGCTTGCGGATCACTTCCGCGGATTCCACCGCACTCGGATAAACTAGCCAGAACGCCACTTTCGCTGCATGCTCTTCACTTAGTTTCTGGATCGTCGGCGCGTAGCGATTCGAAACCGGGCAATCCGTCCGTACAAATACCAGCACAACAATTTTCCCGCCGGCGGATTTGAGCGGGTCCACAGGATTTCCCGCGAGATCGAAGGCAGTGTTTTCGGCGCCAAGAGCAGGGGAAGCCAGCGGAGCGAGCCCCGCCGCAACGAGTACAACCAGAAGCAGGCGAACGTCTCGAAGGATGTGCCAACGGCGGCCCATACGTGCCCGCACCCCTGGGGCCTACGAATTTTACAGTGCCGTAGAACCGTTGTCGAAGAGATTAGAGGACCTGGCTAGAAGATGGTCTGCTCGATCCCAGAACACCATCGCCGTTAACGAAGGTCGCCCGGCTCCACACCCTTCTTTCGTGCCTCATCCACCAGCTCATCGATCTCGCTCGAAGCTGTTTCCTCTTGTCCTCGAGGCCCGTGATTTGCCGGTCCACCGGCACGCGGTTGTACCCTGTATTGATCGGGTCGCCGCTGGAGGTGGCTGGCGCTTTCCCTTCGCTGAAGTTCTTGAGGTCGCTAAGTTGCTTGTTTGTGTCATCCAACTGCGACTGCAGCTCCCGGAGTTCCTTGCGCGTGTTCTGGATGTATTGCCCATGCGCTTTTGAGTCCGGACCACCTTTTCCGAGATTCTTCGAATTCCCCACCACCGATACAGGTCCGCTCAATCCATTGACGTCGTCATTCGTCCAGACTTTACTGGTTTTTTTGGCAGCGGTTGGCGCCTTTGCCGAGGGGGCCGGAGAAGTTGCCGGGGCGGGGCTCGCGCTCTGGGAAGTGGCGGGAGCGGGAGTTTCGGCAAAACACGTGAAACAGCTCAGTGCGCCGCAAAAAAACGAAGACACTCCAATCGATGAACGACCGGGTCATAATGCTTTGGATTCCTTCGAGGGCCAAGCGAGTTCTAGTACCTTAACCCAGAATACGGGACATAGTTTCAGGGGTTTGCGATAGCGCCGCCCGGCTTGCCCAATTCAGCACGAATCATAGCCAGGGCTTCCTTGGGAGGTCCGATGCGATGGTACTGACCATAAAAAGTTCGTTCGTGGATGGAAATGGAGCTAAAGAGTCTTCGACCATCGAAGTCGTACTGAGAAAACGAAGGCAACCACAGTCCCGGGAGCGTCTCGTACCGCTCCTGCATAAAGTGGCTGCCTTTATAGACCTTGGCAAGAAACAACCCGACCGTGATGTCCCCGGTGACTTCGCCTTCTACGCGCGCGATTTGCCCCGCTTCCCGATCAATCCACACAAACCCACGCACCTTGGCAAAAATAGAAGTCGCTCGCGAGGTGGCCTTGTAGGCCGGATTCGGATCCATCTTGTATTTGTAAAGCACCCGGCCAGCCCGAGTCTCACTGGAAACGAGGGTATAGAGGAAGGCGCTGCGCGTGGCGTCAATCAGATCGTCACGCTCTTTCTGTTTTTTGGCGATTTTCTCGTAGGCGTCATGCTGCGCGTGCCCATCGTCGGCAGCCCAGGAGAGCGCACGCTCCAGCTTCACGAGTTCCGTGTGATAAGCGTCAGGGTCGGTTGGCTTTCCGTCCGGGCCAATCGGAATATGATCGACACCAGTGCCTGCCGGAACGACGCGCGAAACCTTAATTTCTCCTGTCTGCTTATCAACGGCGTTCTTGCGCATTTCGACGCGCTCGACCCGTTCGTACAGGCTCAAGGCCTGGTCGTTCTTTTTCTGATTCGCCAATACCAGGTCGAGCAGGGCCGTTTTTTCGGCGTCCGTCTGTGGCGGCGGCACAGGGACTGGCACGGCGACCTCCTGCGCCGGAGACATGGCAGCCAACGCCGGGAGGAGTCCCGCAACGAGAATGAGTGATCGCACGCGCATCGTCGTAAGCGGCAAAGGACCGCCACACATATATTAATTTTGATTCTTTAGCTGGGGCAATTGTTGCATTCCAATCTAGCAATAATACGCGCCGCGCGCGCTTGCCGGCCCCCGGAACTTCGCGCCAACCACTACGATTTTGGTTTCTCGGCTTGTTTTTTGTTGCCGCTGTTGTTCTCCGGTCCAAGGCGGCACCGCGCCGCTTATCCGCGCATCGGCGATGGACTGTCCCACGTGTTCGCCGAAATGTCCCGTGATCAGCAGGAAGGAGCCCCGAAGCGGGCTCTGGCCCCCAAACAACTTTGCGGTTTATCGGCGTCGCTGAGGCCTGAATAGCCTTGCGGAAACGCGCAAACGAATTCTTCAAGGCGTTTGATGGTCTTCGCCTTGTCGGTGGACATCGCCGCGATGGAGCTGAATCGAAGCCCGCAGGTGGCTGGGTCCCGAGCGACCGGGCAACTCCGTAATGAGCGGCTACGGTGTGCTTGTACACCTCGGCGAATGAGCGCACCTGCTCGACCGGCCTCAACGCGTATTTTTGGGCGGGCACGGACATACCGTTATTCGTAGTATGCTATCTCTTCCAGGAATTCCGCCTTGGGTCCTGTGGACACCGTCGCAGGGGCTCGAGCAGCCTGCTCTCTCCGCTCGTCTTGGGCGCAAGCGTTCCACCCGATCGCCATCAAAGACTGGCAAGTCCTAGAGAATACATCGAGATGGGACGCATGAATCCCGCTGGCAGTGTTGGCCAGGGTTCTAACTCTCAGGCGGGCGCAGGAACCCCGGCAAAGGAGCTCCGTGCAACCTGCACTAGATTTAATGAAAGCAAAGGGGTCTCTCGATCGTCTTATATAACGGGAACGAATCGATCCCTATTCCCGTATCACCTAGTGCCTGTGGAGGTCTGTTTGGGCGTAGCACCTATGGAAGGATTGAGCAGCATCGGGCGGGTGGTCCCGCGAACGGCCAGAGTCCCCTTCACTTTGGCCAGGCTGCGCGCTGCCGCCGTCACCATGGTCGAGACGTTCAGGCTTTCTCTCGACGCCCTCCGCGCCCATAAGCTGCGTAGTTTCTTGACGTTACTGGGTGTGATCCTGGCCGTACTGACCCTGGTCGTGGTCATGAGCGTGGTTGCCGGGCTCAACTTTTACATCGCGGACAAGGTCGCCAACCTCGGTGCCAACGTCTACGTTCTAACCCGTTTCGGCATCATCACCAGCAACGACGAATGGATCAAAGCCCAAAAGCGCCCCCTCATCACCAGGGAAGAGTTCAATAGTCTAAAGGAAGGAATGCGCACCACCAGCCAGATCGCCGCCATACTCGGCACATCCTCGGACGTGCGCTCGGGAAACGAACTCCTCGAAGACGTGAACGTGAATGGGGTTACCTCGAATTATTCCGAAGTGCGCAGTCTGAACGTGGCTTCCGGCAGATTCCTGACCGAAGCGGATGAAACGCATCACTCACCGGTGTGCTTCATCGGCGCGGACTTGGTCAGAAAATTCTTCTACAACGTGGACCCCATCGGCAAAACCATCCGCGCAGGCACCCACAGTTACGAAGTCGTTGGGGTAGCCGCGGTCATCGGAAGCGCCTTCGGTCAATCGCGAGACCGCTTCCTGTACCTTCCTCTCGGCACGTATTCCAAGGAATGGGGCAACCAGCGGGATTCCCTCACGCTTTTCATGCAAGCAGGCAACGCCGAGATGATGGCATCCTCCGAGGATGAAGCGCGCATGCTCTTGCGCGCCTGGCGCCATCAACCCTGGGATTCCCTGGACAGTTTCGGAATCATCGGCTCGGATTCGATCATGGGTCTCTGGAAACAGTTGACGGGAAACATCTTCATGGTCGCCGTTGGCCTGACCGCTGTTTTCCTGGTGGTCGGTGGAATCGTCATCATGAACATCATGCTCGCCAGCGTGACCGAACGCACGCGCGAGATTGGTTTGCGGCGCTCTCTCGGCGCAAGAAGGAAACACATTATCCTGCAATTTGTGACCGAGTCTGCGGTGCTCGCCGCTGCCGGCGGGCTGATTGGCATAGGTTTGGCCTATGTCGTGGTTGCCGCCGCGCGCGCGGCGACAGCGATTCCCATGCGCACGTCCATGAGCGCGGTGATTCTGTCGCTGTCCGTTTCAACAGCAGTCGGCCTGTTCTTTGGAATTTATCCCGCCATGCGCGCCGCGAAACTCGATCCCATCGAAGCGCTGCGGGCAGACGGCTGAGGAGCGTTGACTCCGCTGATCAGAACCGGGTCACACAAAACAAAAATGGCGCAACAATACGGTGAAAATCTCAAGCAGGCAATGGACACGCTCCGCGCGCACAAATTGCGCAGTTTTCTGACCGTGCTCGGCGTCGTGCTCGGCGTCAGCGTGATCATGCTGGTAGCCGCTCTGATCACCGGCTTTGACGCGCAAGTCCAGGACAACATCAAGCAGTTCGGCGCGGATACCGGCTTTGTCTCGCGCTTCGAGCAAGGCCCGCACAACGGCCGCCGCCCCAAGGACGAGCGTGAACGCAAGCCTCTAACGCTCGAAGATGCGGTGGCCATTCAGGAACGCTGCCCTGCCGTGAAAAACGTAACGGTCTATTTGACATGGTGGGAGCAAGACCACAAGGTCCGCACCAAGTCCGGCGAAGTGACCTCCATCGATTACCGCGGCGTGCAAGCGAATTTCGGCCAGGTTTATGCCAACGCTTCGACGCTGGAAGGCCGCTTCATCAGCGAAGGCGATGACCTGCATCGCGAAAAAGTCGTGATGCTCGGAGAAAACGCCGCGCCAGTTCTCTTTCCCGAGGGTTCGCCTGTTGGAAAAGATGTGATGATCGATGGCTCCGCGTTTCGCGTGATTGGCGTCGTGGAAAAGCCGAAAGGCATGTTCGGCGCGGACGATGAAGACAAGCGCGTGCTGATTCCCTACAACACCTTTCACAAG
>Ga0210406_10007811_pt1 | contig 10791 bp, 8 predicted proteins | sample IncBWC30MmetaG_FD_155454 | JGI IMG/M metagenome (GOLD analysis project Ga0210406, IMG submission 155454) | Forest soil microbial communities from Barre Woods Harvard Forest LTER site, Petersham, Massachusetts, United States - Inc-BW-C-30-M | ecosystem: Environmental > Terrestrial > Soil >... | reverse complement strand
CGGCGGATTCCCAGCCGGAATTAAAAGTTGTCGCCGACCAGATCGGATCTCCAACGTACACGAGGGATCTCGCGACGGCCATTCGCGAATTGGTCCGGGCGGACGCCCGCGGCATCTTAAACCTTACAAACTCTGGTTCGTGCTCCCGATTCGAGTTTGCCAAAGAGACTTTGCGAAGGGCAGGCCGGAGCACTCAAGTTTCCCCGATCACATCCGCAGAAGCCGGTCGCCCCGCCAGGCGTCCCGCTTACTCCGTCTTATCTCCAAAGGCCTTAGGTCGGTACGGGATCACCATGCGTAGCTGGCAAGAGGCCTTGACCGCATTTCTCGTCGACTTACGCCGCAGGCGCAAACTCCACTAGGGAATATTCACCCTCTCAACGGATAATTCCTTATGACACGACGCCTCACCTATTGGATTCCGGCCATCTTCGTGGCTATTCTGATTTCTGTTTTTTCCACTCACTACTTCAGCGGCGAACATACCGCACAGGTCATTATCCCGATCTTGCGAAAGCTCTTTCCTTCTGCCAGCCTTCACACTTTGCGCTTGCTCCATATCGGGATTCGAAAGGCGGCCCACATCACGGAATTCGGCATCTTTAGTATCGCCGTGTTTCATGGTGTTCGCGGGGAACGCTACGGCTGGCGGCCCGAGTGGGCTCTCATTACGCTATTAATCGCCCTGAGCTACGCCGGAGTTGACGAGTGGCATCAATCGTTTGTCCCGATGCGGGATGCAAGATTCCGCGATGTCCTGATCGATTCGACCGGTGCCCTGCTCGCTCAATTGTTCGTCTGGGCTTACGCGAAGCTCCACAGGAACTCAGTGCAATCGCCCGGGCTCAACGAAAAGGCTTCTTAGTTATTGAAGCTGCTTGATCCTGTTACGGGATTGCCGCAACCGCTTCGTTGGAGTTGGTGCTTTCGTTCCCGCTTCCATCCACTGCGGTCGTCACGTAGTAATAAGTTGTCCCGTTCGCAACCGTCGAATCGGTGTAAATCTCCACTGAAACCAGGCTTCCGTTCAATTTCGCGTAACCTGTGCCGCTCGTTGTGCTCCGGTACACGTTGTAGCCGCTGACCACGGAGGTGCTGGCGGTCCAGGACAGACTGACGCTGTGTGTCACGGAAACTACCCCGCTGCCGGAAAGCGAAATCGTGGACGGCGAACCGGTGGCATTACTTGTTATCGTCACACTTCCACTCACGCTGCCGGCGACCGTCGGACTGAAGATGACGCTGAAGGTCAGGTTCTGCGAAGGCGTGAGCGTTACCGGCGCGCTGGCCCCGCTTAGTGTGTACCCCGCGCCGCTCACCGCAATCAGGGAAATCTGTACATTTGAATTGCCGGTATTGGTAACCGTCACCGTTTGCGTCGAGGTTGTGCCGGTATTCACGCTTCCGAAGCTGACACTGTTCGTGCTCAGCAAAAGGGTCTGAGTGGCGGCCACGCCCGTTCCTGTCAATGCAACCACGCTCGGTGAACTCGCTGCGTTGCTCACAATCGTGATGCTTCCGCTCGCCGAACCTGCGGCCGCAGGCTGATACTGCGCGTTAAAAGTGCTCGAAAGTCCCGGATTAATCGAGAGGGGCAAGGTCAACCCGGTCGTGCTGAAACCGCTTCCCGTCACGCTCGCCTGGGTGATCGTAAGAACGCCAGTTCCAGTATTGGTGACCAGGATCGTCTGTGAATTTGTCGAGCCCACGGTCACGCTTCCGAAATTTGCGCTCGAAGGTGTCAGGCTGATCGCCGCCTGGATGCCCGTTCCGCTGACCGAAACCACCGTGCTCGTTCCCAGTGTGCTGGTTACGGTGATATTCCCGGAGACCGTTTCCGCGGCCGATGGTTTGAACGCCACGTTCATCGTCTGGGTTTGGCCAGGCGCCAGTGTCAGTGGCGTCGTAACTCCACTGGTGGTCATGTCTTTCGCGCTCACAGTCACTTGCGAAATCGTAACGTTTGCGCTTCCGCTGTTGGTGAGTGTGACGCTCTTGGAACTTGTGATCCCAGCGTTGACACTGCCAAAACTTAAGCTGGTCGGATTCGCCGATACTGCCACTGTTCCGGCGACGCCTGTTCCGCTAAGGGCGACGATGGAGGGCGACCCTGCGGCATTGCTGGCAATTGTCACGCTTCCCGGCAAGCTTCCCGCGGTCGTCGGCGCGAAGGTGGCGCTGAAAGTCGCGCTGCCGCCCGCCGCTATGGTGCTCGGCGTTGCCAACCCGCTAATGCTGTAACCTGCTCCGCTTACGGTCAACTGCGATATCGTCAGCGAAGAGCTGCCAGTGTTTGTCAGGGTGAAATTTTGCGATTTCGTTTGCCCGTCCACTACGCTTCCGAAAGCAAAACTAGCCGGTGTAATGCTCAATCCCGGCTGCACACCCGTGCCAGTGACAGGTACGGTCAATGGCGAGTTGCTCGCATTACTCGTTACCGTCACGCTGCCAGACGCGCTGCCCGCTGTCGTCGGAGCGAACACCACGTTGAGAATCGCGCTGGCCGCCGCATTCACTATAATGGGAGTGGTTATCCCGTTCACGGCAAATCCGGTACCAGTTGCCGCAATGTTCGTGATTTGGACGGCGACCGTTCCGGTGTTGGTCAATGTGATGTGCTGCGTCGTGTTGCTGCCGGTGCTAACACTGCCAAAGCTCACTGAGGTCGGACTTGCCTGCAATTGTCCGAACGGGGCCGTGGATCCCGTTCCCGCCAACGCAACGCTCGTAGTCGGATTGACTGGATCATTGCTCGTTATGGACAAACTCCCGGCTGCGGCTCCCCCTACTTTGGGTTGAAAAGACAGGCTCGCCTGCGCGGACTGGCCGGCGACGATGGTCTTTGGCGTCGTAATTCCACTCACACCGAATTCCGCACCAGTAATCGAAATCACAGAGATCGTCAGGTCCGCGCTACCGGTGTTCGATATCGTTACGTTCATGTTGCCCGTTGACCCTACACCGACCGTCCCAAATTGAACCGAACTGCTGCTGACGGAGATCTGGGGAGCAGGGGCGACTGCCGTTGCGGAGAGATTAACAACCGCTGGCGTCGTGACATTGCTGCCTTGGACGGTAAGTGTCCCGCTCAACGTGCCGGTCGTCGATGGCGTCACGGCAACAGTAAAGTTCCCCGATTGGCCTGTCGCGATGGACATCGGCAGCGTCACGCCTGTCAAACTGAATTGCGGGTTGGAGATCGTCGCTTGCGTAATCGACACTGTGGTGCTGCCAGTATTGGAGACAGCCACCGTCTGGGTAGTCTGTTTTCCGACCCCCACCTTCCCAAAGTTCACGGCCGTCGGGCTGACCTGGAAGGCTGTCTGGCCGGGGGTTGTCTTGGTACCGCTCACGATACCAGCGCAACCGCCAAGAATTCCCGTGCAGAGAAGCGCCGTTGACAGAGCAACCGAATCAAACACTTGCCGCAGCCTTGCGGGTCGCTGCCGTGCCCCCATTCCTCTGGCCTTAGCAGTTTCCCCCATTAGCATTGTCTTTCCCTCCGCGAGCTTCTTCACATAGCGAGGGTACCGGTACCAGCCCCACACGACTACTGGCGTGAGGAACAATTTCGGGACAGCCAGCTACACTGTCCCGGAGGGAATCTTCCACCTGCCCTTCCGGTCACGGTCGGTCCTTTTGTCAGGCGGACAGGAGCTTAAAGAGCTTGAGACTGCTTGAGAAAATCGTTAACCTATTTTGATTTAACAACTTAGAAGGACAAGAATTGCGGAATTCTCTTCTGCGAGGCATCAGCCCTTTGTCCATCGGGCAAGAAAAGGGCAGTCACCGGACCACGACCTGACATTAGACCTCGCCGGGGAGGATGCTCCTGGAGGGTTTTGGCTTGTACACTGTAGGCGACGCTTGGACTTACGGTGAAGACACGTCGGGTTCTAGCGTGGGTGGGGAAAAAGAGGGCAAACTCTGGCTCAGAATCCTACGAGAGCCTATGAAGGCGCTTTGTAGGGGCCCCGAGCGCAAGTGGGCCAGGAAATGCTTCATCAATCGCCGGAAGTTTACTCCTGCGACAATCTCCTGAACTCCCTGAATGAATGCCCCGCCTTGTCCTTTTCCGAAAGAATTGGTTCACCCCGCAGGGGCCAGCGTATCGCCAAATCAGGATCGTTCCATAAAAGCGTCCGCTCGTGCTGCGGAGCGTAAAATTCCGTAACTTTATAGGCGATGTCCGCAGTTTCGGACAGAGTGTAGAATCCGTGCGCGAATCCCTTCGGAATCCAGATCATCTTCTGTTCCGCGGCCGAAAGATCAAGCCCTGACCACTTTCCATAGGTCTTCGATCCCCGCCGAATATCCACAACCACATCAAAGATTTCTCCGTGGAGCACCCGGATCAACTTCCCCTGGCCTTGCTCTACCTGATAGTGGAGCCCCCGGAGCACCCCCCTCTTTGATTGCGAGTGGTTGTCCTGCACAAATCGCTCGGTGATCCCTGCTTCCGCGAACGCCTTTGCATTGTAGGTTTCCAGAAAATAACCGCGCACATCGGAAAATATTTTGGGTTCAATTACGACCACTCCTTGAAGCTCAGTCGGATGAATGTGCATGAATCTCTTCACCTGCCCCTAGGATGGCGACCGTCATTTCCAGAATCGCAAGCCCTTCCCTCCGTGTGGCCCGAAGTCCAAAAGGTCCAGAACTCGCCTTTATTCTCGGCAACTTTTCTTAATTCTTTGGAGAATATCGCGAAATCGCGCGGAGGAGGGAGTATAAATGGAAAACTATTTCGAAAGGAACCGCGTCAGTTTCGGGCGAGGCCTAGCGGCCCCTCGTTTTGGGCCCGTTGCAGCGAGGCCCGTCGGGAAACCAGGCCGGCGTCCTGGATTTTATAAATCAGGGCCCGGTAACTGATCTTCAACGCCTGCGCGGTTTTCCGGCGATTCCACTGGTTGGCACGAAGGGTTTCCAGGATTACGTTCTTTTCCATTTCCCGGATCGCATTCTTGGAAAGGCGCTTCAGCGTGATCTGCGCCTCACCGCTCCCTGCCTCTGTCACAACTCTCTTGGCTCGCCTGGTCGGAATTTCCTGGTGGATTGCAGCCTCGGGTCCGAGCAAAACGTAGCGAGCCACTCCGTTGGACAATTCCCGAATGTTACCTGCCCAAGCCAGATTCTTCAGATACTCCAGCATCTCGGGCGGAAAAGCATCCGCTTTCATTTCGAACTGTTTCTCAAACTGCTTCCGGAAATATTCAGCGAGCAGCGGAATATCGTCCCGGCGCTCGCGCAGAGCCGGCATCCTCACCCGGAAAACATGAATCCGGTAAAACAGGTCTTGCCGGAATCGGCCGGCATTCGTCTCCACGTCAAGATCCTTGTTGGTGGCGCAAATCAGCCGGGCATCCACTTTTCTCTCGGACTCGCCGCCGATTCTCGAAAAGGTGCCGTCTTGCAGGAAATGCAGCAATTTGCTCTGTAAATTCAAATCCAGATCGGCGATCTCATCCAGAAATAATGTTCCCCGATGTGCAAGCTCCACCCGGCCGGGCTTCACATTGTTGGCACCGGTGAAGGCCCCTTTTTCGTAACCGAACAGTTCACTTTCCAAGAGCGTTCCGGGGATGGCCGCGCAATTCACCTTCACGAACTCGCCAGTTCCGTACTCAGAATTGCCGTGGATCCATCGGGCCAGCGCCTCTTTCCCGGTTCCCCCCTCGCCACAAAGGAGTATAGGAACGTTGGTTCGGCAGATTCTAGCAGCGCGCGCTTGGACTTCTGCCATCGCCAGTGACCGCCCGAACAGAATACAGTCGGGAAGCACGGAACCCGGCCTTTCAACTCCTGTAAGTCTGTTGAGGCTATCTTCTCGCATATGTACTCTGCCAAGTCTAGTTGCACATGTTCAGCCAAACGCTCAGGTCGCCTCAGGTCACAGTGAACGCCTGAACCTGTTGCAAGCCACACAGAATCAATTCTTTAATGGGAGCTGGGGGTATGGTGGTAATGGTACTTGATTACGAATGTCAAGTCCCCCTTATGGTGAAAGCGGGAAAATCACATCACTGTTCGTGGAAGGAGAGTTCTCATTTATGGAACTTACCGGCGCTCCCGGCGAATCGGAAACCAGTCCCGTCTGGCTTTAGCGATTGGGGAATACGTAGGACTCGAGCAGATCCGCACGGGCCTTTTCATCCGAGGCCATTACCTTTAGAAGGTCGCTCACCGACAACATTCCCAGATACTTATTCCCTTCACCCAGAATTAACAGGTGGTAAACGCCATGCTGTTCCATCAATCGCAGGCTTTCATCGAAAGTCACTTCCGGAGTCACGGTCACCAATTCCCGGCTCATGATCTCCGTAACATTCAACCATGCCGGACACTTATTCTCCGCCGCCACCTTGTCGGAAATGTCGCTCTGCGACACCACACCGATCAATTTTCCGGTCGAATCCACAACTCCAGCCGAGCGCACCTGTTTCTCCCGCAGGTATTTCGCTGCGTCCAGGACGCTCTTAGTCTCCAGAATGGAAAAGACTGCCTTGCGGGACCCGATTAGATCCGCCACCTTCATTGGACCCTCCGGGGGACACGATTCGCCCTTATGCTAGACTTGCCGGCGCTTGATTGCAATCGAAAAATGAGTCTGCGTGCTGCTGGATGGGACTTCTCTAATCGCTCATCCCCCTAGGCCCGCGGTCCATCTCCCCGCACGATGTCATACCTTTCAATCACAGCCGCCACTCCCATGCGCTGCTCGCCGTCTTCCAGTCGTCGTTCCACCCGGATAACCTTACCTTGGGCTCGCACGAAGACATCGGACCCATGGGTAATTTCACCGGGGAGAGTAAGCGTAAGATCCAGTGGGCTTCCCGCTTCCAGGTCGCGATCAACGACGAAATACAATCCCTTGGTGGAAATGTCCCGAGTCTTCCCTTCTTGACGCACGACCAGTTTCTCCGCCGAAAATCGTATACTCACCGGCAGCGTGAGATCGTAACGCCGGGCCAACCGGCGATCAGTCATTAAGGACATCCTCAACTCCGTCCGAGGCTTCGAAAGCCATCCCCAGTTTGAACTTATATCCCGTCCGCTAAATACAGGAATTCTAAGGGCTCGGTTTCGAATGAAACACATCCGTCCCCGATGAACCCAACTTCTCGAATCACTTCTCGTCTGTAATGTCCCGTGGTGGTTCAAGCAATTTCAGTTCGCTGCCGACCCCGACAATCGCTGGGCAACATACCTTGCCCGCCACAAACTCGCAAGTTCTCTTTTTCGGGAGAGTCTCGTTTGCCGGCAACCCCGTACTAGACCCTGCTACCCTTCCTGTTTCGCACCCACTGTCGCCGGCGCATTTTCCTCCGGCTTGGCTACGGAGCTTCGCCGCGTCCGGGGAGTGTCCAGATTGAACTGCCGCATCTTGTAGAGCAGAGCCTTGTAGCTGATGCCCAGCATCTTCGCGGCGTCCTTGCGGCACCAGCGGGTCTTTTCCAGGGCATCGGCGATCGCTTCCATTTCCGCTTCATCCTTCAACCCGCGGACAAGAGCCTTCAGCCCCTGCTCGCGAGCCACGGGGGGCTCTTCACGAGGCGAAGTTCTCTGCCGCGTTGCAGACATCTCGATCAATTCGCGCAGGCTGCCTTCGTCGTCTTCCAGAATCACGTACCGCTTCACGAAGTTTTCCAGTTCGCGCAGGTTTCCGGGCCAGGGATAATTGAGTGCCGCATCCAGTAGGTGCTTCGACGGCGGCTGCAGCGTTTTCCCGAATTTCTCGCTGTACTTCACCAGGAAATGCTTGAACAGCAGCGGAATTTCCGAAGTCCTCTCGCGCAAGGGTGGCACATTGATGGAAAGCACATTCAGGCGGTAATACAAATCCTCGCGAAATCTGCCCGTCTTCATCGCCTCATGCACGTCCACATTGGTCGCCGCAAGGACGCGCACATCGGTCTCCACCAGATGTCTGCCGCCAAGCCGCGAATACTGGTGGTCCTGCAGCACGTGCAGCAGTTTCGCCTGCAGGTGCACCGACATTTCGGCGATTTCGTCCAGGAAGATTGTCCCTTTGTTGGCCAACTCAAACTTTCCCGGCTTCGCTCTCACCGCACCCGTGAAGGCGCCTTGTTCAAATCCGAATAACTCCGATTCAAGCAATTCTCCAGGCAGTGCGGCGCAATTGACCTTGATGAACGCCTGGTTCCTTCTCTTCGACCGGAGATGGATCATCCGCGCCACAACTTCCTTGCCGACCCCGCTCTCTCCGCACACGAACACCGGCACGTCCACGGGCGCTATCTGCAGAATCTGTTGCCGGATGCGCACCATTTGCGGGCTGGCCGCTAGAAAGCTCAAATCCTCGGTCACCTGGTCGCAGTAGTCGCGCAGCGCCTTATTCTCCTGCGTCAGTTGCTTCTTCTGCCGCGACTTCAACATCGCCGCTTCCAGCTCTGTCTTTTCAAACGGTTTCGTCAAATAATCGTGCGCGCCAAGCCGGATCGCTTCCACCACCGTGCCCACTTCGTTCGAGCACGACAGCATGATCACATTGAGGCTGCGGTCCAACTGCATGAGTTCCTGCAGCGTCTCGAGGCCTCCCATCTCCGGCATCAGCACATCCAGAATAATGAAGTCCGGGCGTTCCCCATCGCTTACGCGTTTGATCGCGTCCTTCCCGCAGCTTAGCGTCTCTACGTCAAACCCTTCCACTTCCAGAAGTGTCTGAAGATACTTCCGAATGCTCGGCTCGTCATCCACAACCAGGATTTTCTCTTTGACCTGCATATCTCTTCCCCTCTTTCCCGCTCCCGCTTAACTCTTAGGTCTGATCCATCGGCAACAAAAACGCGAACGTGCTTCCTCTTTGCGATTCGCTCTCTACCCAAATTTTTCCCCGATGCGCCTGAATCAACCGCTTCGCAATCGCCAGGCCCAGCCCCATCCCGGATGTATTGCGATCCACACGCACAAAATCTTCGAATATTTCCTGGTGATGTTCCGGCGCAATGCCCGTTCCCGAATCGGTAACACTAACTTCCACGCTGTTTGGCCGCGGCAGCCTGAAGCGGCGCCGTTCTTCCACTGGCGAGACTTCCGCCACGCGCCGCTCCCAGAAATGGGGCTTGGCCCGCAAGATTACCGTCCCACCCGTCGGGGTGTGTTTCAGGGCGTTGTCCAGCAGGTTTGCCGCAGCCTGTTGCACCTTCTGGTAGTCGAATTTGAATGTTGGAATCGATGGGTCGATCTGGGTCTCGAGTTTTACTCCCTTTCTTTGAAACGCTTCGGACCAGCGTCCGGTCATCTCCACAAGGCAATCCCGCAAGTCGTTTTCCCGCAGTTGCAGCACTAACTTTCCGCTCTCCAGGGCCGAGTAATTCAAAAACATCGAAACCAGGCGCACCAGCCGTTCGCAGCTTTCCTTCGACTCCTCCAGAATGTCCTTCTGTTTGTCCGTCAGCTTTCCCAGGGAATTGGTCAGAAGCAAATCGTAGTAGCCCTTGATGACTGCCAGCGGGGTCTTCAATTCATGCGCGGCCGACGCCAGGAACACCGTTTTCTGGCGGTTCACTTCTTGCAGCTTCAGGTACGCGGCAAGCAAGTTCCGGTAAGTTATTTCACGCTCCTGCAATAATTCTTGAACTGTCGGCTGCGGTGATCCGTTCCCGTCAATGGGCTCCGGCTCATTAGCGAATTGAATCGCCACCCAATCCGATTCTGGGATCCATCTCACGCGGGCGTGAAAACTCTTCATGCCGTTTTTCCCGCTAAGTTCGATTTCGTGCTCGCCACTTTCGATTCTTCTTGAGATTTCTCGCGGTTCGACGTTCAGCAACTCTTCAAAAATGTTCAGGGAAAGGACATCCGACTTGCCGTGTTCTTCGAGGCATTTTTTCGCGCGCGTATTCACCATCAGTACGCGTCCATCCCGGCTCGCTACCACCACACCCTTCTCGACCGTGTCCAGCAGGGCCCTTACATGTTCCGCGGGAAAATTAGTTCCACCTGGCACAAATTTGCCCGTGGTTGTTGTAATACCACTTCCCATAGACTTTGACCGGCTCCTGTCCCGAGTGGAAAAAATTTTCCCTTGTGGAGTTCATCCTTTCAAACGCTCCCCGGACTGTCAATGGTAAAAGCGTTCCATTTGCACAATTTGGGAAAAGGCATACTCAATCCAAGCCCTAACTTACCCCCTCCTCTCCCCACTCTTCCCGGTCTACCGCTATCTGTATCTAAAGAAGCATGTTAAATTAGGATTTGGTTTCAGTCTACTGGCAAACAACCTGCAAGAGATGTACTAGTTCCTGAGTACTACTGTCTGACCTATGGACCTACGCGCCGATCAATTAAAGGAGGGGGTTCGAGTGGATTCGCAACGGGCACGCCGTTCGCCTCGAATCCGCTTACAAGTCCCCGTCTTCCTAAGAGCTTCCGATGCCTCGGGAACGGAGTTCATCGAACTCACCCGAACCCTCAACATCAGCGCCACAGGCGCCTGCATTACCTCTACCCACCTGCTGCGGCCCGATCAGGCAGTTTTGCTCACGATTCCTGCACCATCTCCTTCATCCTCTAGCCTCATTCCGAGCGAAACACCTCCCATCCAAGCCAGGGTTCGCCGCCAGGAAACTCTGGGCGACCAACGGCTTTTCGGATTGGAATTTCTTCGATCGCTGGAGTAATCTCTCCATCTAGTACTGCCCGTACTTCCGGGACAATCCCGGATTTACTCGGCTATTGCCTCTGCTGAACACATCTCGCTAATCCTTTCCTTTTGTAATAGGATGGCCGCCAATAAAAGAGCTGATTAGGGCAGCGGTTTCGCCGGAC
>Ga0210406_10007810_pt1 | contig 10794 bp, 6 predicted proteins | sample IncBWC30MmetaG_FD_155454 | JGI IMG/M metagenome (GOLD analysis project Ga0210406, IMG submission 155454) | Forest soil microbial communities from Barre Woods Harvard Forest LTER site, Petersham, Massachusetts, United States - Inc-BW-C-30-M | ecosystem: Environmental > Terrestrial > Soil >... | reverse complement strand
CTCCGGCCCTACGAGGATGACCGCATGCTCCTCAATATGTCTGTGTGGGAAAGCGTCGAAGCGCTCAAACAGTATGTTTACCGGACAGCGCATGCGGAACTGCTCCGCCAGCGCCACGCGTGGTTCGAGAAGCTCTCGGTGTACGCCGCGCTGTGGTGGGTACCGGCAGGCCACCTCCCGGGAATCGACGAAGCCAAGAAACGCCTCACGTATCTTGAAGCCCACGGCCCAACCCAATTTGCCTTCACATTCAAGTTAATCTACCCACCCGATGAGCAGTTCCAGCAAAACATCGACTGGTCTTCGTTCCGACCCTGTTCGGCAACGTAGTCGCGAGGTCCCTGTTCAACCTGGCAACCTCACGCCCGCTTCCCCACTCGTTTAAAAAGAGTGTTTCGTCAACCTTTCCCAATCAATTATTTCCGCCCTCTTTGCAAAACAACCGAGAGTACGCCATCGGTAAAAACCTCTCTCCTGTTTTTCGCCGGCCGGTAACTCCTTCATAATCAGAGGGTCAAAGCAGTATCAAGACAAACGGCTTTAACTCTCATTAGAACGACACTTTTGAAAAACGCCGGGGGAAGGGTGTTAATGTTAGCCAGAAACCCGGCAACGAATGCGGGACCTTCTACCAATCCGAATACTTTGTGCCGTCAAGCGCCGTGCCTTGAGATTTTGAGTAGACGTCAAAAACGTTGTCCCCGTTCCAGCTCATGGAGTCTGGATCGTCCTGGACGCCGCGAAGCCCCCACTCAGCGCGGCCGGTCATGGGATCGACGGGAATGTGGCGCAAGAACCTTCTTTTCTTGGTCAAATCGCCGCTGAAGGGAACGCCCTTGACAAGGGTTTCGAGGTCCGGCGGATAACCTTCGCTGCCAACCTTGACCCGCACCAAGTTCATATCGGCCGCATCCTTGTAAAGGTTGATGGCATTGCGCATTTCGCGGAGATCCCGCCGCAACTCGTATTCTTTAGCCCGAATCACCGTGAATTTGAAGACCGGGAGGGCAGCGGAAGCGAGAATCAACAAAATCGCAGACGCGATGATCAGCTCAAGAAGGGTAAGGCCTGACTGGGGAAGAACACTCCTGTTCCGGACTGGTAAACGATGGCAGCGCATTAATCCAGCTCTTAGCAGTTTCAGGCAATCATAGCATGCCAGGCGGCAGGGTCGTTCGACAACCCTACGAAGCGTCCTATCGAGCGTCGGCGGGAGCATTACCCGTTTCGTCCCCAAACCCCGACGGTTGGGAGTCTAGTTCCACCAAGCCAGCACTGCGATACGAAGCTCACTCGACGTCTTCGGAATCGTCTTCTTCAGAAGACTTGGACACCAGCTGAATCTCCGGAAGATTGGCGTCGTGAAGCTGCTTGTTCAGCGCCGGAAGATCGACTGCTTTCAGCTGCTTCCATTGAGACGACACTGCCGCGAATGTTTTCTCCGTCTCTGCTACGGCGCTGGTTTGCGCCGGGGTCGGCGCGGCATCGGCCCTTCCTATCTCGGCATAGAGCGTGGCCGCCTCGCCGTTCGTGCGGCTGAGCGTCGGCTTCGGTGAGGCTGGAGCGAAGAAGCCAGCTCCTCCACCGAGAAGCACCGACACCTTTTCGTGCAGTGTGGAAATCGCGCCGGCCAATGGCCCGCTCGCTTGCCCCGCCAGCTTCTGCAATTGTTCGTGCGCGGATCGGGCCTGCGTAACGTCCTCTGTGCTGTGAGTCATCATGGACGCGAGGCGCGACTGCAGCTGGAACATTTGCACGAGCCCTTCGCGAGGTGTCTTCAAGCGCGGATCCATTTTTACGGTCAGTGGCGCCGTGAAGGTTTGGCCGTTGATGGTGAGCCGAACGGCGTACTGGCCGGGCAGGGCGCTCGGACCCTGCGGCGAGCGCGGCGTGTCTCCGGGTATCGCGGCGATCGGATATTCGGATCGTGTGGAAAGCGGCGTGGCGTAGTGTAGGTCCCACACCCATCTGTGCATGCCCGCTGTGGTCGGAAGAGTTTTCGGCAGGCGGACCCAGTACGGCGGAATCAGTTGCTTCGCGAGATCTTCTTCGGTCAGATCCGGCTGGTCCGTGCTGGCATAGCGGCGTACCACTTTGGAGTGGGCGTCCAGAATCTCTAGCTTCACAGGACCCTCGGCCGGTTGCGCGAGAAAATAATCGATGATGGCGCCATCAGGCGGGTTCAATGCGGTGGGTTCATCAGGCGGGATTGGCGTATCGGTGTTGGTATCCCGCATGACGCGGTACGCACTGCCGGGTTTGAAAAGAAACCCGGTCGACGTCTGCAGCGATGCCGAGATCTGCCGCAGGGGAGTTATGTCGTCGAGTATCCAAAACGAGCGGCCATGCGTGGCTACAATCAGGTCGTCATCATGAACCCAAAGGTCGCGCATGGAAGAATGCGGCAAATTGAGCTCGAGACTTTGCCAGTGGTCGCCATCATCGAAAGACACCCACACGGTTGTTTCCGTACCCGCGAACAAGAGCCCCTTGCGAACGGAGTCTTCGCGCACGGTGTCGACGGGCGAGTTAGCGGACAGGCCGCCGGTGATGACCTTCCACGACTTTCCGCCGTCGTGCGTGCGATAGATGTACGGATGCTGATCATCGATGCGAAAACGGCTCACGGAGGCGTAGGCTGTCTCATCATCGAAGTGCGATGCTACGAGCTGCGTCACCTTGCTCCACGGAGTCAATTCCGGCGGCGTCACGTTTTTCCAATGGACTCCGGCGTCGCGTGTAGTCCAAATCAACCCGTCGTCCGTGCCGGCCCACATCGCGTTCAGAGACTTGAACGATGGAGCCAAGGCATAGACAACTCCGCGTTGTTTATCGGCGTTGGCGTCTTTGCTGGCGGCATTCCCGACACTTGCTGGGATGCCGGCATGCTCGCGCGCAAGATCCGGGCTGATCTTCTTCCACGTGGTCCCGCCATCCGTTGTTTTAAAAACAAAATTTGTCGCGTAGTAGAGGACATGCGGATCGTTCGGCGAGAAAATGATCGGCTGCGTGCGATCGGCGCGGTACTTGGGGTCGGCAACGGGAATTGGCGCAACATTTTGCACCTGGCCCGTTTTCAGCGAATATCGCGAAACTTCGCGCCGGCCAGCTCCATAAACAATGTCCGGGTCCAGCGGGTCCGGAGCGGCGTATCCATATTCGATCACGCCAACAGGGTGCCAATCGCGAAATGTAATTTCCCCGTCATTGCCGCGGCTCGAGACGCAAACCGAGCCGCTCTCCTGCTGCCCCCCGCAAACGAGATAGGGAAATGAATTGCTGGTCGCGACGTGATAAAGCTGCGCGGTTGGCTGGTTGTACCAGGTGCTCCAGGTTTTCCCGCCGTTGACGGTCACGAGCGCGCCTTGATCGCCAACAAGCAAAATGATGTTCGGATCACTGGGATTAATCCACATATTCTGATAGTCGTCGCCGCCGGGAGCACCGCGAAAACTCGCCCAAGTCTTACCACCATCCGTCGATTTCATCGTCACCGTGCTCGTGCAATAGACGATATCTGGATTTTTGGGGTCAACCTTCGGCATCGGCAAGTCGCCGCCGCCGATGCGGCCGGCGGGCCGTACATCGGTGGTGATGCGCTGCCAGGTTTCGCCCGCATCATCGGAACGATAAATCCCCACATCGGAGCCGGGAGCATTTTCGCCGCGCGCGCTCGCCACCGCAGCGAAAAGTCTGCTTGGCTGGCTGGGCGCAATCGTGAGGTTGATTTGCATCATTCCTTTGGGCAGACCACGAGCGAGCGGGCGCCAAGTTTTGCCCCCATCGGTCGACTTAAAGAGTCCTCCACCTGTTCCGTTGTACTGGTTTCCGTCTTCCCAGGGACCCAGGCGCAACTGCCAAAGCGCTGCGTAAACAACATCGGGGTTCGATGCGTCGATCTCCACATCCGAGCCACCGACGTTTTCGCTCTCTGAAAGCACCTTCTGCCAGTTTTGTCCGCCATCTGTGGACAGATAAATCCCGCGCTCATTATTCGCTCCATAGGGATGCCCGAGCACCGCTGCGAAAATACGCTTCGCATCGCGCGGGTCGACAGCCAGAGCTGGAATACCTTGACTATCGCGAAGCCCAAGATGCGTCCAGGTCTTGCCGGCATCGGTGGATTTGTACATCCCGTCACCGACTGCCAAATCCGGCCGAGCCAGCCCCTCGCCGCTCGAGACGTAAATAATATTCGGATCGGAAGGAGCGACGGCGATGGCTCCGACCGCCTGCGATGGCTGATCGTCAAAGATGGGCATCCACGTCCGGCCGGAATCGTCCGTTTTCCAAACGCCGCCGTTCACCGCCCCAACATAAAAAACATTCGGCTGGCCAGGCACACCGGCAGACGCGCGCGTCCGTCCGCCGCGAGTGGGGCCAATCATTCGCCACCGCATCTCCTGGTACGTACTCTCGGGATACTGCTGTGCTCTGCTGACCTTCACGCCGGGCACTGCATATAACCACACAAGGGCAACCATCGAGAAACGTTTCATGCGGTTCACGTAGCACCTCAAGGAAAAAACCAAATCGCCTGCGTTTCATATCTGTAGAAGGATTCCACCTGCGATTTGCATCGGAACTAGTTTCGGAAAACCAAGCGCCGCGCAGCACTATGAACCCAATCACAGGAAAACTCAATCCGCCTTCCCGTGGGAATCCCTTGTAGCCGCAGCATGCTGCGGCCCACCTCGCCCGGGCGTGCTGATCCCGGGAGTGGTGACCACTCTAGGCTAATCCTTGTGAGGTTTCCGGCCACAGGGTAAACTCTCGCCAGCATTTCGTGATGAAGTTCGTGGGGAGGTAGTCATGGCCCGAGTTGTCCGCTGCGGCCTCATCCAGGCCAGTTGCGAATGGTCGCCGGAGAAGTTTTCTCTAGCGCAAATCAAACAAAAGATGATGGCAAAGCACGAGGACCTGATCGCAAGCGCCGCGAAGAAAAAGGTGCAGATCCTTGGGCTGCAGGAGCTTTTCTACGGTCCTTATTTCTGCGCGGAGCAGCACACACGCTGGTACGAATTGACCGAGCCGGTGCCGAATGGCCCTACGATTGTGCTCATGCAAAAACTCGCGAAGAAGCACCAGACGGTTCTGGTCGTGCCTGTTTACGAAGTGGAGATGACCGGAGTCTATTTCAATACGGCGGCGGTGATTGACGCCGATGGCCGCTACCTCGGAAAATATCGCAAGCACCACATTCCTCATTGTCACCCAGGTTTTTGGGAAAAGTTTTATTTCACGCCGGGGAATGCAGGCTATCCAGTCTTCGAAACACGTTACGCGCGCGTCGGCGTTTACATCTGCTACGATCGCCATTTTCCGGAAGGCGCGCGGATTCTCGGATTGAACGGCGCGGAAATCGTCTACAACCCGTCCGCAACGGTCGCCGGGCTTTCCGAGTATCTGTGGGAACTGGAGCAGCCCGCCCATGCCGTGGCCAATGCCTACTTTGTCGCCGCCATCAATCGAGTCGGCACTGAGGCGCCCTGGAAAATCGGGGAATTCTACGGCAAGAGCTACTTCTGCGATCCGCGAGGAAAAATTGTTGCGCAGGCGACTCGCGACAAGGACGAACTGCTGGTCGCCGAGCTGAACCTCGACGAGATTCAAAAGGTGCGAGATACCTGGCAGTTCTATCGCGACCGGCGGCCGGAATCGTATGGCGAAATTACCCGGACACGGGCTGCCTCAAGTTCCGAAGCGGCAGACTGAGAAACTCCGCACGGGCACAAAAACGGCGATGCCATAACCGAATCCATGCTGACGCCAGCGGACACTCAAGATGAATGACGCGCGGGCCGGTGCGCTGGCTGCGGAGACCATTCGCAGCAGCTCTTTGTACAACGAAGACCTGGCGCCCGTCGCACCAGATCGCCGCACCTGGGGCACGTACAATTATGCCGCGCTTTGGATCTCCATGAGCGTGAACATTCCAACTTATTTGTTAGCGAGCGGAATGATTGCCGGCGGCATGAGCTGGAAGCAAGCGCTTTTCACAGTTTTTCTCGGCAATGTGCTGGTGCTGATTCCCATGTTGCTGAACGCCCATGCGGGAACTCGCTACGGAATTCCCTTTCCTGTGTTTGCGCGCGCTTCGTTTGGCGTTTTGGGGGCCAACGTCCCTGCAATACTGCGCGCTCTCGTGGCTTGCGGATGGTTCGGCATTCAAACGTGGATTGGCGGCGAGGCCATCAACGCCATGCTCGTCGCGCTCGCCCCGGGATGGCAGCATTTTCAATTCGGCCCGGTCATTTGCTTCGGTTTCTTCTGGCTGCTGAATGTTCTGGTCATTCTTCGAGGTATCGAAACTATCCGCTTTTTACAAGGCGTTTCCGCGCCCTTCTTGTTGCTCATCGGCCTCGCGCTTCTTCTTTGGGCAAAAGGAAAAGCGGGAGGCTTTGGCCCCATGCTAGCGGCCCCTTCCAGATTTCACACCTTCGCGGAGTTTTTCCGCTTTTTCGTTCCGTCTCTGACCGGCGTGGTGGGCTTTTGGGCCACTGTTTCTCTCAACATTCCTGACTTTACGCGCTACGCACGCAGCCAGCGGGATCAAATGGTTGGTCAAGCTCTGGGCCTTCCGGCGACCATGACGTTTTATTCTTTTATTGGCATCGCTGTGACTTCCGCCACTCTCATTATTTTTGGCGAAGCGCTTTGGGATCCTGTCGCTGTGCTATCGCGTCTCGGCCATCCCTGGGCCGTCGTCCTCGCGATGATCGCCCTGCTCATGGCCACACTCAACGTCAACGTTGCTGCCAACGTGGTCTCACCCGCGAACGATTTTTCAAATCTCTCTCCGCGGCGCATCAGCTTTCGCACCGGCGGACTGATCACCTGCGTGATGGGCATTGTGATGCAACCGTGGAAGCTGATGTCGAGCTACGGCAACTACATTTTCGGCTGGCTGGTCGGCTATTCCGGATTCCTCGGACCGATTGCCGGTGTCTTGATCTGCGATTATTTTGTGATTCGTCAAAAAAATCTTTCGACGCAGGACCTCTACCAGCGCGGCGGGCTGTATGAATATTCGAGCGGCACCAACTGGCAAGCCATCGCTTCACTGGCAGCCGGCGCTGGCGTCGCGTTTGTGGGACTCTTCGTTCCGGCGCTACGGGTGTTATACAACTATGCGTGGTTTGTCGGTTTCGCTGTCAGCTTTTTCACCTACTTCATTCTGACCAGCAAAGTCCAGCCGGTCGCCGAGACGGCGCACTGAGGAGGGCCACATTTCATGGATTTTGGCATTACCATAAAACCCGACATCACCATCGAGCGCATCGTCAGCCTGACGCAGCGGGCCGAGGCGGGCGGATTTTCCTACGGATGGATCTTCGACTCGCACGTGATTTGGAAAGAGCCTTTTCCGCTGCTGACGCTTATGGCGGCGAGCACGCAGACCATGCGGCTGGGAACGTGCGTTACGAATCCGGCTGTGCGCGATGTGACGGTTTCGGCGAGCCTCTTTGCGACACTGAACCTCGCTTCGCGCGGACGCATGCAGCTCGGCATTGGCCGCGGCGACAGCTCGCGGCGCGTGCTGGGGAAGAAACCGACGACGCTGGAAAACCTAGAAGGATTTGTCCGTGTGTTCCGGGATTTGAATGCCGGAAAGACCGTGGAACTCGATGGAGTTGCTACGAATTTGCCGTGGGCCAGCGGCGAAATCCCGCGAGTCTGGGTTGCCGGATACGGCCCGAAGGCCTTGCGCATAGCCGGACGAATCGGCGACGGAGTAATCCTGCAATTCGCCGATCCCGATCTGATCGACTGGTGCCTGGGCTTCGTACGCGAGGGTGCGAAAGAAGCCGGGCGCGACTTCAGCAAGTTTGAAGTGATGTCCGCCGCGCCAGTTTGGCCGTCGGATGATTTGAAGGCAGCGAGAGAACATGTCCGTTGGTTTCCTGCGCTCGTTTCGAATCACGTGATGGACCTGATTTCGAAATACAAACCGGAGGAATTGCCTCCCGCGCTGACATCGTTCGTCAAAAACCGCGGCGGATACGACTATCACCACCACTGCGAGGTCGGCAGCGACAATGCCGATTTCGTGAGCGATGAAGTCATTGACCGTTTTTGTATCATTGGGCCGGTGGAAGCTCACCGCAAAAAGCTCGAAGCCCTGCGCCGGGTCGGCGTGACGCAATTCAATATCTATCTGATGTGCGGCGAGGAAGAACACACGTTGGATGTGTACTCGCGAGAGGTTCTGCCGGTTTACGCGAAATGATCACCGCGCGCTATTTTTCTAGGACAAGCTGGAGGGCCAGAGATGCGTTTTGACACCATCATCCGAAACGGCACGATCGTAACGGCCTCGGACACTTACTCTGCGGATATCGGCGTCACCGGTGACAGGATCTCAGCAATCGCCAAGCAGCTCCCTATCGAGAATGCCAGCCGCGTCATTGATGCTGCGGGACTTCTGGTCATCCCCGGCGGGATCGACGTGCACACGCACCTGGACATGCCCTTCGGCGGTACGACCAGCGCGGACGATTTCCAAACCGGCACGATTGCAGCAGCTTTCGGCGGCACCACCACGCTGATCGATTTCGCGATCCAATATAAAGGACAGACTCTGCGCCAAGCTTTTGATACCTGGATGCAGAAGGCGCACAACAAGGCGGTGACCGACTACGCCTTCCATTGCATCATCACCGACCTCGGCGCTGCACAGCTCGAAGAGATGGGCGATCTGGTGCGTGAAGGTGTCACGAGTTTCAAGCTGTTCATGGCTTATCCCGGCGTTTTCATGCTGGATGACGCCACTATTTTTCGTGCCATGCGCCAAGCGGCCAAGCACAACGGTTTGATCTGCATGCACGCGGAAAATGGCGGCGCCATTGACGTGATCGTTCAACAGGCGCTGGCAGAAGGCAAGCGCGCCCCGAAGTACCACGCCCTAACGCGGCCGACGACCGCCGAGGCGGAAGCCACCTCGCGCGCGATTGCGCTGGCGGAAATGGCCGGGGCGCCCGTGTACATCGTTCATCTCTCCTGCAACGAAGCGCTCGAAAAAGTTCGCGAGGCGCGCGACCGCGGCCTGCCTGCCTATGCAGAGACTTGTCCGCAATACTTGTATCTTTCTCTGGAAAATATGGACGTTCCCGGTTTCGAGGGAGCCAAATATGTCTTCACACCACCACTGCGCGAAAAATGGCATCAGGAAAAACTCTGGCAAGGACTGGCGAAGGACACCCTGCAAGTAGTTTCAACCGACCACTGCCCGTTTTGCTTCAAGGAGCAAAAGGAATTGGGCAAGGACGACTTCACGAAAATCCCGAACGGTGGCCCGGGTATCGAACACCGGCTCAGCCTAATCTACACGGGCGGAGTCCACGGAAAGCGGTTCTCCGCCAACCGCTTCGTTGAACTTGTGTCCACTGCCCCGGCAAAACTATTTGGTCTTTATCCACGTAAAGGAACCATTGCGGTCGGTTCGGACGCCGACGTGGTGATTTTTGACTCGGACGAAGAGCAGATTATCAGTCGGAAAACACACCACATGCGCGTGGACTATTCGATGTTCGAGGGCATCCAAATCAAAGGTGCGCCGAAGATAGTCTTCTCACGTGGCCTTGCCGTGATTGATGGAGGAAAATTTGTCGGCCGCCCGGGTGCCGGCCAGTTTCTTCGCCGCCAGACACACAATTCGATCACGTGAGGTGCTCCAGAATTTGAATATTTCGAAATCGTGGCGATCACAACGCAGGGCGCGACAACCTTAATCGCTAGGGCCTCGGTTTTGTCGCCTCGCCGGGCGCACCGTCGGCGGGGGCGTCTGCGATTTTCGGCACAGTGATCTTTTGCCTATCTTCGACTGCAAAAAGCAGGTAATTGCTGAAGCTGTGACGGCGATGAATGCGCCGCCCTCTCCAGTCGTAATACACTTCCGCGCTCTTCGGCAGCCACATATTCACATTGCCCTGTTTGAACTTGACCGGGCCATATTCGATATCTGCATGATCGGCAACCAAGCGGATTTGTGATACAGGCGAAACCAAGTCCGTTTCGAGCCTCACGATCTGATAATTGTCCGCTGAAATCCAAGCGCGGCCCTTCAACGCAACCGCGTAAGAGGGGCCGTCGGCTCCGATCCTGTACCGCTTAATTGTGTTCGGCTTATCAGCTCTTTGCTTAAAATGGACTTGCCAGGCAAGCCCGTCGTTCCATCGTGCCAATCCTTCGCAAGTTATCTCAAAGTTTATGGCGTTGTAAGGATGGAAAATCAGAACCAGAGCGGGCAGTCCGTTGGTCGCCACTCCGTCCGGAAAATCCGCAGGAGAACCACGGCCGTTCCGGTATTCTTCCACATTCAGATAGCCATGTTGCACTTCCTGAATGGAAACCACGTAATCGAACCTGCGTTTTTCCGGAGATGAGGCCAGTCCGTATTTGTTGACTGATTCATGCGTGAGAGACTCCGTTGCCGCAAATCGATCAACATCCTTAACCAGTTCCATGAGTTGTTTTCCGGATTTACGCACCACGTCATCTACAGAACAAGCGGCGCCCGCTTCCACCGGCGGCACTCTCTCGTCAACGTCGGGGGGTAACCAGTTCGAGGGTACCGGCAGAGCAGTGGCTGCCGATGTCACCGCCTCCATCTCACGCACCGCAGAGGTATCGTCACTGGAGGCGTCGCTGGGCTGAGGGTTTTTTAATCGTTCGAGATCTTTACTAGCCGCCGCGTCTGCGGGATGCCCCTGAAGGTAGGCTTGCAATACGTTTATCGCTCGTTCCCCGTCCCCACGTCCTGCCAGAGCCCTAGCCAAGATGAGTTGCACGGAT
>Ga0210406_10007808_pt1 | contig 10794 bp, 4 predicted proteins | sample IncBWC30MmetaG_FD_155454 | JGI IMG/M metagenome (GOLD analysis project Ga0210406, IMG submission 155454) | Forest soil microbial communities from Barre Woods Harvard Forest LTER site, Petersham, Massachusetts, United States - Inc-BW-C-30-M | ecosystem: Environmental > Terrestrial > Soil >... | reverse complement strand
TCCATCCTTGCGCCAAAAACAGTTCAACGACCAACGCGGGAGCTGTTCGCCCGGATACCATTTGCCCTGACCGAAGTGCGAAAGCCCCCTCGGGGCGTAACGCGCCTTGAGCTCGCGGAAAAGTTCTGCGGCGATTTTACGTTTGTTCCCGCCGAGCGCCTCCGTATTCCACTCCGGCGCCAGCGTATCCCCGGCCGAGACAAATGTGGGCTCCCCGCCCATCGTGAGTCGCACATCCTTTGCGCGCAGGTCTCGGTCGATGCGCTTGCCCAGCGAATCAATCGCCGCCCACTGTTCTTCCGAATAAGGCTTGGTGACGCGCGGCGCCTGCCACACTCGCTCGACTTTCATCGCGTATTCAAAGCTCGTCTCGCAAGGATCCACGGCGCCCGAAAGCGGCGCCGCGGACTGCGGATCCGGCGTACAGGAGAGCGGGATGTGGCCCTCGCCGGTGAGCAGACCGGAAGTCGGATCCAATCCGATCCAACCGGCCCCCGGCAGGTACACCTCGCACCACGCATGAAGATCGGTGAAATCATGGCTCGCGCCCGCAGGTCCCTCCGTCGGTTTCGCATCCGCCACGAGCTGAATGAGATAACCGGACACGAAGCGCGCGGCAAGCCCCAGATGCCGCAGCAATTGAACCAGCAACTGCGCCGAATCGCGGCAGGAACCGGAGCGTTTCTCGAGGGTCTCTTCAGGCAGCTGCACGCCGGGCTCCAGACGGATCACATAGCGCACGTCGGCCGCGAGACGCCGGTTCAATTCCACCAGGAAATCGATGGTGGTGCGGGGCGCACGCGGGACCGTGGCGAGATACTTGGCCAGCAGCGGTGTCAACGGCCCGGTGATCAAGAACGCGGCGAGCTCACGTTCCTCGACCGCATCGTACTTGAAGGGAACTGCTTGCGCATACGGCTCCAAAAAGAAATCAAAAGGATTCTGCACCGCCATTTCCGCGGTCAAATCCACCTCGACGCGCAGCTCCTGCGTCGGCCTTGGAAACACCACGCGTGCCAGGTAGTTCGACTGCGGGTCCTGCTGCCAGTTGAGAAAGTGCTCAGCGGGCTCGATGTTCAGCGAGTAAGACAGAATGCGGGTGCGGCAATGGGGCGCGGGTCGAAGCCGGATGATCTGCGGTCCCAGGCCGACGGAGCGATCGTAGCGATAATGCATGACGTGATTGAGCGCTACGTGAATCGACACCGTCTCTCTCCCGTGGGGTTTTTGGATTCTACGCGGAACCGTATTGGACGCGGCAATACTCATCGATGGTGGCGTGAATGAAGCGCAGCTTGCCGATCGCGGGAGCGGAAAGCACGAACGGATAGCTGTCGGGCAATCCCAAACCCCGGCTGAGGTTGTTCAAAACGTACGTGAGCGACAGCCACGCCTCGATCATTGCGTCAAAATCCCGATAATGGGGATTGAGCGGATCCGGCGGCGGCTGCATGCGCGGCTCGTCGCTGCGCTTGGGCCGAAGGGCGAGGCCGGCGGCGCCGGCCGTCTCCAGCGCATCCACCATGTGCAGATAGTGCGCCCATGACTCCGCCCAGTCCTCCCACGCGTGCATCGTGGCATAGGCACTGATGAAACTTTGTTCCCAACGAGCCGGCGGCCCCTCCGAATAGTGCCGATCCAGCGCCAGTTGATAGTCGGCGCGCTCGTCGCCGAAGAGTTCGCGGAAGGATTCGAGCCTCGGGCTGTTGGCAATCAGCATGTCCCAGAAATGGTGTCCAATCTCGTGGCGGAAATGACCCAACAGGGTGCGATACGGCTCCTTCTGCAGCGTGCGCTCCTTCTCTCGATGAACATCGTCCGCCTCCGCAATATTGATGGTGATCAATCCGTTGTCATGGCCGGTGAGCACCCGCTTTGCATCGCCGCAACGGGGATCCTCGAGGAACTCGAACGCAAGCCCGGGACCGCCGTTGCCGTCCTTCGGTACGACCGGCAGGCCCAGGCCGAGCAGCGTGTAGAGCATGCGGCGTTTGGCCACTTCGAGCCGGAACCAAGCGACGCGGTTGCGCTCGCTCGACAGGTCCGGAATGATCCGGTTCAATCGACAGGAGCGGCAAAATTCGCTCGATTCATCGAGCGGCACCACCCAATTGCACACGCTGACCTGATCGTAGTTCGCGCAAAGACGGTAGCCTAGCGAACTGGGCGATTCGGGTTCGGCTCTCCAGGCCCCGTCCGGGTGTTGGTTCAGCGCTCCCATGAATCCCAGGTCAGGCAGGAACGCGAGCGAGTGGCCGCAATTCAAGCAACGCACGTTCTCGAAGAAGATCAGATTCTGGCAATGCGTGCAATGGAAAGTCTTCATGAGCCGCTGTGATAGTAGCGGAAAGCGCAGGCCGTCGCCTTGCGCCGAGGACCTACGCGGGGTTGGCGAAAATTCCTACGAAAAGACTCCCTTTCCCGTGCCATAAATCAAAAAATGAACATCCGCTTCGGTTACGAATTGGTGTACTCGTGCCAGCAGCCGGTTCCGATGATCTTGATGCTTCACGTGCATTCGAGCCGGAGCGCGGATTTGGTGCGCCCGGATCGAATGTGGACGACACCTCAGGTACCGCTCGACATATACGTCGACGCATTCGGCAATACCTGCACCCGCATCGTGGCGCCCGCCGGGGCCATTCGCGTGACGGCGGACGCGCTCATTTCAGACAGCGGTCTGCCTGATCCTACCTGCGCGCACGCCCAGGAACATCCGATCGAGTCGTTGCCTCACGACTCGCTCATGTACTTGCTCGGGAGCCGCTACTGCGAGACGCAGCAGCTGATGAGTGATGCGTGGCGCCTGTTTGGCCACATGACGCCCGGCTGGTCACGGGTGCAAGCAGTATGCGATTTCGCGCACGAGCACATTGTCTTTGGCTATCACTTCGCCCGTCCGACAAAGACGGCGTTCGAGGCCTATTCCGAGCGCCAGGGTGTATGCCGCGATTTTGCGCACCTGGCGATTACGCTGCTGCGCTGTCTCAATATTCCCGCGCGTTACTGTACCGGTTATCTCGGCGATATCGGCGTGCCGGCATCCGATGTTCCCATGGATTTTGCGAGCTGGCTGGAAGCATACATAGGCGGTGCTTGGCATACTTTCGATCCGCGCAACAATCAGCGGCGCATCGGCAGAATATTGATTGCCCGCGGCCGCGACGCCGCCGATGTCGCGATCAGCACTGCATTCGGGCCGAATTATCTTCAGGGGTTCAAAGTCTGGACCGACGAAGTCAAGGACGCCGAGAACACCGTCGGTGCTATCCGAGACCCTAGGGTATTGCAGCCGCCGAATCCAGCTGCGCAATGCGGGCCGTCTGAGCCTCGATGAGTGCGCGGGCGAAAATCAGCTCTGCGCACGCCGCGCGCGCATCCGCGAGGCTGCCCCGTGCACCAAAGAATCCTTGTTCGACGATGGCGCGAAGGATTCGATCACTAATCGGCGCGTCCGTTCGCGCATCATTCGGGCTTTGGAACTCCATGGTCATCATCTTGCGCCGGCACCCGGCGCCGTGATGTCGACTATCCCCCAGAATGCCGATATTCCTTTCCCGGCGTCCGGATCATCGTTTTGCGCAATGCGCCTAACCGGCCGCGCTCGTCTATGGCTACCGCTGGTCCGCCTCAGGACACGAAATGGAGTGCGCAAAAACCGCCAGTTCATCTATATTCAATTCGCCATCATGATTCTTATCGGCGAGCGCGAATTGCTTTTCGAGAAATCGAAATACTTGGGCCTTTGAAACCGTCTCAGTTGCTGCGATAGATCTCACATAGTCCTGGATTGCCACGGAAGCCTCCGGCGGTGAACCGCCCTGCAAAGCACCAACGAAGCCGCGCCATCGCCGCTTCTTGAAGTTTTCATGATAGAAGGCTGCTCATAAAAATGCTGTAAATACGGGACGAGGCAGCCGGGCGGCTGGCTGATGTTTTCCAGCATCGCATGCAAGCCGCAACCATCTGCCGGCGTAATGTTTGCAACAAATTTATACGGAACTTGCGATTCTTGGATTCGTGTTACAGGACATCGCTCCGACCAACATCGCGTTTCAGCCAGCGGCGTATCAGCCGGCGCGTCGTGCACCCTCGATAATCAAGGCAGTTGGGATTGTCATACCTGCGCGGAATGAGTCCGAAACGATCGCAAAATGCATCTCGAACATATTTGCCGCTCACAGCCATTCTGGTTGGCGCAACTCGCTGTGGATCGTGGTCGTGGCAGATGCGTGTACCGATACGACAGCCAAGGTGGCCCGAAGCGCCATCGGCGCGTTCGGCGAAGTATTGGAAATTGGCGCACGCTCACTGCAGATGGCCCACCGGATCGGCGCAAGCACCGTCATGGAACATTTCCGCCGTATGCCGCGCCATGCGGTGCTGTTGACGAGCACCTGCGCCGCCGATGATGTGCACCGCAACTGGATCGATACATTGATTTACCAGCGCCTGTTGGCGACCTTGGACCCGTCGCGACCCTGACGGCGGCTGTGTTCGGCTCGCTGATCATGAGAAATTCGTCTGGCGCCGTGATCATCGATTGGCAATGTTGCCGGCGAAGCGCTGTCCATCGGCCTTTTTTCCCAGCTGCGAATGAACCTGTCCCGCAAACTCTGGTGCAAGTCCGGCGCTATGGCACCGATTCGAACCCAGTCAAGAGCCATTGCATCCCATTGCCCGTCATCAACGCTGATTCCCTGACCCATGCCCTGCGTCAGTCTTTGCACTTGATGCTCGCGGCGCAGCGCTTCATCTTCAGCCGGCGTGAGGGTCTCGCTTTGAATCTCGCCACGAACGCATAGGATTCTCAACGCTTTTTCGCGGGCCTCGAGATCGACAGGGGCAGAGCCCGTCCGGGCCAAGGCATCCTTGATCGCCTTGAGGCCGCCTCTTGGCCATTGTTGAGCGCTCGCAATGAGATCCTCGGCGGCTTGCTTCAACGATTCTCGTTCGGAGGACTCGGCACCTTGCAGCACCGCCCACTCGTAGGTATTGATGCTGCGCGCGGCCTCGAACAAATTCCTGAAAGACTGCTCGGTATCCCGGACCCGTTGCTGCGCAAGTCGCGACTTGCACAGTTCGATGGCGCGTTCGAAGCGATCTTGCAGACCTCGCGCTTCCGTCCTCGGCATCTCATCGAGCGTCTGATATGCATCGCGCCATTCGGGAATTTTCGCCGCTGTCTCCAGCAAAGCGGTTCCCGATAAAGCCGCAACGCGTTCGATCTCTTCGCACAACGCCATCGCTTTCAGTTTATTCGCCTCGAGGCCAGAGGCGTATTCGGCATAAGCTTGCTGCCGTTTTTGATAAACCGCGTCGCACACCTCTCGAAATTCGTTCCACAACGATTGGCTTTGAGCGCTCGGCACAGGACCCGTTTCCTTCCACAGCAGTTGCAGCCGTTTCACGGCGTCGATGGCTTCCCGGCTATCCTCCTGGGTGAGGAGATGGCGTGCGCGTTTGATGAGCGATTGCTTGTCCGCCACGTTGCCCTCATGCCAGGCCTCGAGCTTGGCTTGCAGACGCCGCATCGACGCCTCGAACTCCTCCTGAACAGAGCGGCCGGCCTCGCGATCCACGGGGAAGTAGCGGCGCCATTCCTGCGGCGCTTCACTCAGAACGCTCGTCAGCAGGCGCCAATCCGGATTTTCGACGTTTTGCGTGGCCTCGAACGCCAGCAGGCGTTCGAGCACGGCCTTGCGCTGGTCGAGGTTCTGCAGGCGCAAAGCCGCCAGGGCTTCGAAGTGCTCTCGGCAGGGTTGATAGGCCGCCTGTGCAGCCTGCTGAAATCGCTGCCATTCTTCCTCTGCTTCGCTCACGATCCCCTTGCTGATCGTGCGCCAATCCTGCTGCAGTAATCTGATGCGCTCGGCCAGTGCCTTTGGCTCTTGCGTCGAACCGATGAGCGCCTCCATTTCGGCGATGAGCTCCAGACGCTTGGGCGCGACGGCATAGTCCTTCCACTGCTTGAGTTCATGCAGCTTCTCATCGAGCTGCTGAATCTGGCGCGACAGATACGTCGGCAGCGCAGCGGCCGGCAGTTTCTGATCGATGGAACGGCGCAGCCCTGCAGCCCGTTGCGTGCCGCCGTCGCGCAGCGCCGCATTGGCCATGCGGATCAAACCGCCAATTTGACGAAAAAGCTGCTCTTCCGCGGCCCGCTGTTCCGCGCGCTGCTTTTCTTCAGTACTGCGAATTGCCGCCGCTTCTTCTTCCGCGCGTGCCTGCGCCTCGGCCTGCGCCTCGGCCTGCGAAGCGGCAGCCGCTCGAGCCGCCTCACGCGCCTGTTCCTTGAGTTCAAGAGCGGCCTTCAGCGCTGCATCTTCGGCGGCGCGCTGCGCAAGCTGGCGCAGATTCGTGTCGATGACCTCCTCGCAACTTTTGATGGCCTGACGCGCTCGGTGGTCGATATCCGCAGCCGCCGGCGTGGTCAAGGCATGCCAGCGGGTTTTGAGGTGCTCGAACCCGGATGTGTATAGCGAGTCGTAAGTCCGATGACTGTGCCGTTCCAGGGCGGCGCATCGTGCAGCGATCTCGTTGCGGATCTCTTCCGCCTTGCGATCCTCGGCACTCAGCGCATCGCATTTCTGCTTGAGGATCTTGTAGACGCTCTTGTCTTTATTGCGGACCTGCGGCAGCAGCTGTCTGAGCTGCACCGGATCGCGGATCGATTCGGCCGCCAGCTGCCGCAATCGGCTCGAGGGATTTTCCACGACGAGCTTTGCGACTTGCGCCGGATCCTGGATCGAGGCCAGCGCTTGTGGCAGGCGGCCGGGATCTTTACACAGTGCCGCCACGGCGAACATTTCCGGCTGATTTCGCGCGCCATCACAATATGCGTTGAAATTGATGGCGCCCTCGTCGATGAGCCGGGCCATGCGCGCACGCGCGGCACGCTCCACCTCAGGAGGATGGGTGATCGCGGTGCCTGCGATCGAACTGCCGAATCCCGCAAGCCCGCGAAGAGCCTCTCCATCGGGCAACTTATCGATGGCCGCGACGCGCAGATTTTCTTCCTTATCGTGCAGCGCCGTTTCAGTCAGCAGTTCGGCCGGGCCAGCGTTGAGGATCGCGATACGTTCTTCGAGCGTGGGCGGAGACGGCGGTGTTTTGCTAAAAAGGCGCGAGAATAGCTTCATCGATGGACCTGCCAGTACTGAGGGTTGAGAGGGGCTTGCACCCCGAACTCGGCGTTATGGGTGTCTGGGCCAAAGCATAGTCTAAGTGATTTCAATCACTTGCCGCTCGACGCCCGTGACCAAGATCCTGAATGACACCGCTGACGCATCAATACAGGACTGCTCCTCACAGCACCAGCCCAACGAGAGAGAATGCTGCCTATCAGGCAGGACGAGATCGCGGTTAAAATGGCCTGTTGGGCCTCAGAACGGCCGATTTTGTCCACTCAAGCGTCATTTCGGACCTCAGCGGACCATAACTGTCAGCGCTGACACCCACAAAGTCGCGGTGAAATGAAAAAGAAATCTTTAAATCGTTGACGCAAGCCGGCTTTCGGGGGTAGCCTCCCATTGCGTCGTTCCGGTTTAGATGCCGGGCCGATGGGGGTAGAAAGAGCAAAAAGTACTTGGTTCGCGGCATTTTATCGTATATCCCGCTTGCCAACCGTATCGCCGATCGTCGAAGAAGATCCAACTACAGGGAGATCGATTCCATGTCGCATCGTAGGGAAAAGCGGGCCCGTCAGTCTGCTCGTCTGCCAAGAATGACAGCGATGTCATTGAGTGCCTGTATCGCCAGCCAACTCGCGGTGGCCGCCGACCCAACGCCCGCTCCTGCCCAATCCGCGGCGCGGCCGGACGATCTGCAGGAAGTCATCGTCACCGGGTACCGGGAGTCCTTGGAATCGGCGCTGAACCGCAAACGCGACTCCATCCAACCGATCGAATCGGTGGCGGAGGAAGACATCGGCAAAATGCCCGATCAGAATGTGTCCGAGTCGCTGCAGCGACTGCCGGGCATATCCATCAATCGCTCAGGTGGCAAGGGCACGCAGGTGCTGATCGATGGACTCGGCAATAACCTCATTACCTTGAACGGCGAGGTTCTGCTCACCGGGCGGGAAATCTACGTCGCCGGTGAGTCTTCGGGCGGCGGCGGGAACAGCGGTTTGCAATACGCCTCCCTGGAAGGGATTCCGAGCGAGGAAATCGGTGGCATCGACGTGATCAAGAATCCCACGGCGCAAAATCGCGAGGGCGGCCTGGGGGGCATCATAGATCTCCGGACCCGCTCGCCGCTGGCGCAGGACATGGGCTTGAACTTGGGCGGCAACATGCGCGGCACCAAGGCCTCGGGTGCCGACGGCGGGCCCACACCGGTCGGTACCTTGGTGGGCGGCTACAAGTTCAACGACATCTTCGCCGTCACCGCCAGCGTCTCGTACGACAAAGAGAAGACGCATGACAAGCAGTTTCAGGACCAGAACCGCAATCAGTGGTTGGTCACCAATACGGCAACGCCGGGAAACTACGTGGGCAGTCCCATCGCCGGCACCAACACGTTGCTGCCGGGCGGCAGAACCTACATCGATCCGCAGCTGGCCTACTTCAGCGATATTCTCGATCAAATCACCACCAAGGGCGCAACCTTGGGGCTGGAATGGCGCTGGAATGAACATATCACCAGCAGCTTGAACTGGTTCTTCATCGACGAAGAAGAAGTCAGCACCACTTATTCGAACAAGGCTTGGTTCTCGGGTGGTTCCGGCGAGAGCAACTGCACTCCTCCCGGAAGCACGAGTTCGCCGTGTCCGAATGGAAATACCACGCCGACCGGTCAAGCATCATTCCCCGGCATCGATCCGACGCAGCCCTACTCGATCGACAGCCATGGCGTCATTCAATCGGCCACCATGATGGCGAATGGCGCCGAGACCGCGACTCTGTACGAGAGCAACAACACCAAGGCCAACAACTTCCAGTTCAACACCCGGTTCGAAGGCTCAGGCCCCATCAGCGGGGATGTGGGCGCCGCCTACGCCAAGGCGACCGGCGACTACGAGGCGGCGCAGGCGGATGTCGAACATGGTTTCTATGGAGCGTTCGGCAGCGCCAATCCGTCCATTCAACCCACGGCTCCTGGATGCAACAACGGCGGCAACAACTGCACCAACGGCAACCATGGTTACGCCTGGGTCTGGAACAATGGCGGTACCTCCGGCTTGCCCTCGGCGAGCTATCCCAATAACTATGGTTATTCCAACGTGTTGTCCAATCCGGCCTACACGCTGTTCAAATCCAACTGGGCATGGGCCAACACGCTCGATGAGAAGAACTGGGCGCTGAAATTCGACCTGCATGCGAAGACCGGCGGCCCGGTCGATCTCACCGGCGGCGCCCGCTATCAATATCGCGAGGTCGACTACGTGCATGGCCGCTATATGGAAAATGGCATCAGTCCGTACGGCATTGGTGGCGTGGGCGCCGGGACACCCGCGGGCAATTGCTGCACCTCCGCGGGCTCCGGCACGTATTTGTACTTCCAGGATCCGGGCTATGCGGCCATCCCCTACTCCACGCCGCAGAAGAATCCCAATTTGGTCCTCACTTACAACAATTTTGCCAACGGTCCGATCACGGTGAAGAACCCGGTCACCGGCGGCATGACCGATCCTGCGACATATCTCAATACGCTCTGGGGGCAGGCGGGAGTTCCGAACGGCACCGAGAAGTTCTTCAAGGACATGCTCAACTCCTACGTGGTGAAGGAGAAAACCAGCTCGGCATTCGTCATGGGCGATGCCGGGGACGCGAATAATCTGTTTCACGCCAACTTCGGCATTCGCGTGGTCAGAACCCAGCTCACGGTGGACGGCGCCCAGACCAATCCCAACGGATCGACTTTCGTCGGCACCGAATCGTGGAACGGCGTTGATGCCAACGATGTGCCGTTCCAGAACAGCCGAACCTACACGGACGTGCTGCCGTCGTTCAATTTCGTGCTGAATGCGACTGACACGCAGAAGCTGCGCTTCGGCGCGGCGCGAGTCGTGGCGCCACAGAATCTGCAGCAACTCGGCGCCGGCCTGCAATATAACTTCACCCGGGCACCCGACGGACCGGGAGGCCAAGTCCGATTCAAATTCGACGGCGGCAGCGCCGGAAACGCCAGCCTGGATCCGTTCCGCGCCTCGCAGTTCAACCTGTCATGGGAGGACTACTTCGCGCGCAACGGCTTGCTGAGCGTGGGCTACTTCTACAAGGCGGTCGATAACTTCGTCACCACGGCCAACGTACCCACCTTCGTTCTCGATGGCGTCGGCGGCTCGACGGCAAACGTCGCCACGCCGGTCAACGGCGGCACGGGCAAGATCTACGGCCTGGAGCTCATTGCGCAGTACGCTTTCGATTTCGGGCTTGGCTTTGCCGCCAACTACACGCGGGCGAATTCCGAATCCACACAGACCAGTTCCTTCGCCGGTGATCTGCCGATTCCCGGCGTCTCGAAGAACTCCGTCAACGGCACGGTCTACTACGAGCATGCGGGATTCTCAGCACGCGCCGCCTATGCCTGGCGCAGCGTCGCCGTGAACTCCGGCGGCGTCGGTTCGTCCTTCTCGTTCCAAGACATCAATGGCGTGCCGAAGACCTACACGGTGTTTCAGGCACCCTATGGGCAGCTGGACGGCCAGCTGGAATATGACTTTGGTCCGCATTTCGGAGTCCTGGTATCGGTGGTCAATCTGACCAACGAGAAACTGCACACCTACCTGCAGTTCTCGAACGAGCCGTTTACGTATGACGATGTGGGGCGCCGATTGTTCTTCGGATT
>Ga0210406_10007807_pt1 | contig 10795 bp, 17 predicted proteins | sample IncBWC30MmetaG_FD_155454 | JGI IMG/M metagenome (GOLD analysis project Ga0210406, IMG submission 155454) | Forest soil microbial communities from Barre Woods Harvard Forest LTER site, Petersham, Massachusetts, United States - Inc-BW-C-30-M | ecosystem: Environmental > Terrestrial > Soil >... | reverse complement strand
TCTCACGCTGATGAAATTCGGAAAAGGATCTGCGCGTCGATCGCTTCAGGTAACCCAAAAAGTCGATATGACACCCGAATGGATGTCACAGCAGACGGTGCGCGTGAGAGACGCACTGTTCAAGATATCCAACAGTCCTAGAACTCCGCCGCCTCCCGCTGCATCTTGATCCATAGCGCGTTAGAGCCCCTGTATCTCTTCGTTTAACGCGTTGTCCCGAGACTTCTCATAGCTGGCGTGGGTCGGACTACCCCCAGACAGTTCGCAAGCTGCCCGCCTTCTACGTTGGCGGGCGAACGACCGGGGCAAAGTCCGAGGTTCCGCACGCGTGGCGGTTGTGAACTCTCGCCGATTGCCGCGGTTCTTCTGAGTCCAGGCACTCACGGCTTACCCTGGCCGGCGGACATCGCCGGTTTGAAGGAATGAGCTTTAGATTTCGCGGGGCCGCGGGCGCCCCGCGATCTGCCACGCTACGCGCCCAAACTCATCGGGGCAGCGCCAGCCGGGCCCGTTGCAGGGCCAAGCGTTATAAGGCCCGCGACTGGCTTTGCCTGCTTGAGCTGCTCGTCAATCTGTGCCTGGAGCGCTTGCAATACAGGAAGCGCGGATTTAAGCGCGGCACATTGAGCCGCTGTAATCGTGAGGGTGAGTTTGTCCATTGGCTAGACCTTCGTCGCGATCATGTAAGAGCCTTGAAGGATATTCACGGCGTTCGCGCTTGCGCTGTGCTGCGATGCCTGCAGCTTGAGCGTTCCGGCCGCGGAGACGACAACCGAGAACTTAATTACAAGCACATCCACTGTGGGAGCCACAGATATTGCTGAGAGGGACTCCAGCCCAGGAAACAGCGTGTTGTTGGGCGTTCCCGCAATGGACCCGACAGCAGTGCCAAGCGATTCGTTACCCGCAAATACCGCCGTGCCGTTTAGAGCGTTGAGATTGATTCCTTGGGTTCCGCTCGTAGTGCCGTTTAAATTAAGGAACATCTCTATCGCGAATGTGCCTACCGGTAGGTTTACGACAAGCCCGGTATCTGCGAGCGCGGTACTCGTGGACACGAAATTAGCGCCCAGATGAGAGACAAGCGGCGAGCCAGGCGGGTTGAAGAACGGCGCGCTCTGCAGCTGCGCAATATTCGCCGCCGTGACTGTCGCCTGCCCGTTCGCGACGGTGACGGAATACAGGCCGACGAAACCAGCATCTGGCGCCGGCGTCACTTGCGATCCGGTTGCCGCCGCGGCGCCCGCCTTCGCCTGAAGCACGACGGTTCCCTTGCGCTGAGTGGGCAGCGGCGCTCCGTTGCCGTTCTCACCCGAGAACGGCACTGACGGATTGGACGCGTTGTAGAACGGCGGGACGACGAGCGTGGTGTCCACGTCCTGATAGGACGCCTCAATCAGATAGTTGATTGACTGGCCGGCGGCGGCTGGCGCTGGCGTGGCGAGCGTTACAGATCCCTGCTGAATTCCCTGCTTGATGAGCTGGTCTGTGACGTCCGCCGGCAGCGAGCCGTATGCGGTTCCGTCGATGTTCTGCAGGCTGTAGATGCGGCCAGCTCCAACCATGACCGCCAATGATGGGACCGTGGTAGCCGTGCAAGGGAAGCCGCTGACGCCCGTTCCGGTGCCCAGGATGTCCTGCAGCGCGTAGCCCAGGCCGACCATCGGGTTCTTGCTCATGTTGAGCAGATCGGTATCGAGGAGTACCTCTGAAACGTAGAAAATTTGCCTATCCAATTTAAATTCTCCAAAAAAAAGCCGCACTAAAGCGGCGGGTTGATAAATCGAAATGTGTTTGCGGTTAGAGGCCGACAGCCTTCGGAGTGCGCTTGCCCTTGGTATTCCCTGCGGCGCTGGCAGCAGCTTCGGCAGCGGCCCGATCAGCAGCCTCCGCGCGCAGGCGCTCAAGCTCGGCGAGGTCGGCTTTACGCTGCGCCTCTGCGGCTTCCGCTTCAGCGGCAGCGGTGGCCTTAGCTTCTGAGCACTTGGGCAGCAGCACGGTCAAGGCTCGCGCGGCCTCAGAGGGCTCGCAGTCAGCTGCGCGCTCGGCGTCGAACACGGCCTGAGCCAGGCGCAGCGTTTCCGCCGTTCCCAGTTTCCCGAGGTGATCGTAGAGGGCCCCTTTCGCCGAGGTGATAGCGTCGAACAACTGCTGCCGATGATCGGTTGCGGCGTTCTGCTGACGAATATTGGCCGCCGTCATCAGCGCGGCGAGTTCCGGATGGCGGTTTTGGCGAATATTCTCAGCTTCGATCTGCAGCTTGGGCAGTTCGACAGTTGTCAGCGTGCGGATTATCGCGTCGATGTTCGCGGCATCGGCGCGCAGCTCATTGGCCTTTTGGAGATGATAGGCGCGAGCGAATTTGTCGGCGTCCGCTCGAACGGTGAGGACTTGGCCGCGAAGGTCGGCGATGCGTTTTGTCACAACGCGCGTTTTCTCGGCGTTCAGGGTTAGCAACTCGTCGCGGCGCGCGTTTACTTTCGCGTATGGTGCATTGAGATATGCGGCCATCTGGTCGGGGGCCATCTGGTCGGGGGTCATCTGGTCGGGGGTCATCTGGTCGGGGGTCGTGGTCATTTGTGTTTTCCTAAGTGTGGATTGATTGCGTCAGGGGCGGGCCTTACATCGGCCCGGAAATACCAAGTTTTCGCGCGGCTTCGCGGCGCTCTGCGGAGGTCATTTCCGAGACCTTCTTCGGCGGGGCCTGCCGGCGAACGGCGTCATCGTGCTTGCGGCGAGCGTTGAGCAATGCGGATTCGGCCTGCTGCAGTTCGGCCGCGGCTACTTCTACATCAGTGAGTTTCGTCATCGTCGGGTCTCCATTGGGTTTTGAATCGTCAATCTTTTTTGCCGTAGCCTTGTTCATTTCCATCAGATCAAGCTCGCGGCGCTGCCAAGCTGGTCTCCAATCAGGGTGCTGCATCGGATTTACGATGCCGGAAAGCCGGGCGCCAGACTCCAGAGCTGCTCGGTCATCCAGTTGAACCACTGTTGGGGCACAGGAAGCACGCCGTTTGTGAGAGTCGCCTGCTGGCCGTCAGGAAAAGTGATGACGGTATTGTTGGCGAGCACCGATGTCGCGGGCGGATTCATCAGCCGGATGCGCGCGGCCAGGTAGGCAGCTTCAGTACCGCTGCCGTGAAACCTCCAGCCGGTAGCCAACGCGGCCGGCACGTCTACTGGCTGCACCATGACAATTCCACCGTTGAGCGCGTAGGGCTGACTGCCGCCGCCCTTGACGCTTACGGTGCCGTTGCCGGAGAGACCTGTGTGCATGGGGATTAAGTTCGACATAAATATCCTTCTTGGGGTTGGTGGAAAAATTAGCGGCTCATGAAGTCGATTCGGACAAAGCGCGTCGGGCCGCGGCGCTTGATGAGCGGCTCCAATGCGTAGCGCAGCGCGTCGATGGTGTGGTTGTGCTTGTCGAGCAGATCGGGTAGCACGTCGCTCGTGAGGCGATCGACCTTGAACGAATACAGACGCATTTCTTCGGCCGTGTGAGTGCAGCGCGGGTGAACCACGATCTTTTCGTATGAGCGCAGATGCGCGACGCCGTCCTCGGCGCAGCCTTTCCACTTGTCGCACGCGATTACGTTCGGGTAAAAGTGGCCGCGCATGTACGAGATCGTTTCGGGCCTCGCGTTGTCGGCGCGGATCGTATAGCCACGGCTGCCGGGCACTGTGTCGAATAGTTGCGGCGTGCGGTCGATGTCCACGCCAACGCCGTAGGCTTCATGTTCGACGTAGAGCTTGCGCTCGTTGATCCAGCACTTGACCAGCGTCGTCGGGTCTTGGGAGAAGCCCCAGTCGGCGCCAAAATATGGTCCGTTCCAATACGGGCTGGGCGTGAATTCCTGAATCTCATACTTGCCCTTGAAGACCTGGGCGTCCGATTGCTGGCGAGTGTTTCCCAACCAGATCCACGAATAGGCATCGGGATCGACGCTCTGCAGATAGACGCGCTCGCCCTCCAGTTCCACCGGAAAGAATGGGTTATCGGCAAACGTGACGTGCACATGCCGTGTGTCCGGACGCGAGCCGTCGACGAACTGCATCACGGGAGCATCTGGCGCATCAGGGTTGAGACTTATCCAGACCTCAGATCCCGCGGCACGGATGGTCGGCGTGAGAATCGAGAGAGAGTCTGCGGTGACGGACTCGCCTTCCTCGATCCAGCAAATTTTGATGTTTTCGAGCGATTTCAGCGTGTTGATGTTCGCCCAAAGGCCGGCGAAAAGTACCTCGCTGCCCGTCGCGGTGCAGGTTATCTCGCGATCGTTGATGTCGAAGAAGGCAGACAGGCCCAGCGCCTCGATCTTGTCAGTCAGAAGCGCATGCACAGACTCGCGAAGTGAGCGCTGAATCTCGCGGGCGCACAGCACGCGCAGGCGCTGATCGAGCATGCGCAGCACTATCGCGGCGGCGAATCCGTGCGACTTGCCCGAGCCGCGGCCGCCACTGCCGGCGCGGTATCGGCTCGGCGTGGCCGGGTGCAGCAGCCAGAACATTTTCGGCGCAAACGGAACCGCTTGAACGTTAGCGGGCACAGCTAAGCCATGCGGGACGGCTGCCAGGATGCGGCCGGACCACGTGCGGCGGATCACGGCGACGCGAGCGGCGAAGGCGTCAGCAGGCTCCGTGAGGCCGGACCAAACGACCTTGGGCACGCGCTGCGCATGCTGATGGCGCTCGATCTCTTGCTGAGCCTCGCGAATCGTCGCATTGAGTGACGGCGTGAACAACATCAGGCGATGTCCTCGCACATGGCCTGCTCGACCTCATCGACACTGAGGCGAAGGCACGCGGCAATGTTGTGAGGCTTCAATCCCTGCGCGGCGAGCCGGCGAACAACGGCCGGTATGCCCTCTTGCTCAAGTTGGCATTGCCGACAGATCGCAGGACCGCCGCAGCGTGCCTTTGCCCCGCTCGGAAGCGGGCGAACCCAGCCATGCCCCTGCGCTGGCGTCGGCTTGGCAAACTCGGCGTACATCGACCAACTGGGATGGGCGCCGGTTAGGTCAAAAGATTTCATTGGGCTACCTCGAAAACTCGTCGTGACGCCAATAATCGAACCGGATCGACAACTGAAAGGAGCAAGACATGACCAATTTCCCGCGCGTCTCCCTGGACGACATAGACCGATGGATGGAGTACTTCCGCAACCACGTTCCGATGACGGCGCAGACCGTAAGCAATGCACGTGAGATGCTGATTGAGTGGCTGCGGCGGATAGGCGCTCTGCCGCCTGAGTAGGGTTCACGGTGGACCCGCCTTCGCTTCGGCCTGCAGGAGACGGCGCAACTCGAAACGCAGTTGCTCGCGTTCGTGCTCGGCCAACCAGATGGCGGTTTTCGATGCCTCGATGCGCCGGTCGAGGTCAATCAAGCGTTGTTCCAGTTCCGCGCGGGTCATCGGGCAGCCTTATGACCGGGCTGAAATCTCGGATTTACTAAATAAGTTGGTAGGGCCAATGGTGTAACCAGGCAACACACGCGCCTGAAAAGCGTTGAGATGGGAGTTCGAATCTCCTTCGGTCCACAGTGAGTTTCAGCCGCAGCGCAGGGCTGCGCAGGGGCGCCGCTTACCTTGGGTGATGTCACGCTGCACCCCCGAGTCGAAAGGGGGCGCCGTCGTCACGGCAACGCGTTTGAGCGGCATCAGTGTCAGTTGCGGCGGCCAATGCGTCCGCATGTATGCCAGCGACTTTTGCCAGGAAGATCTTTGTTTCGCGGCCGAGCTTCGGAAAGTCCTCCAAGACCGCCTCCATCCACTCAGTTGGCCAGCGATCGAGGGGGAACCTATCCTTCATGTCATGGCACGACACGCAACAGTCAACGGTGTCGGTTCCGCCGCGCCTTGCAGGAATTGGGAAGTGATCGCCGCGCCCATGGCGCTCGGCGACACAGCAGCCGCAGTAGAAACAGATTTTCATGCGGCACCTCGCTGGGCGCCGCAGTGACCGGCTACGCGGTGAGCATCGCTTGGATCGCCGACGGTCCGTAGGGCTTGCCGGATGCTGCCAGATGGCCGGCCTTCTTGAGTTCCGCGGAGATGTCGCGCAGTGATCGCTTCTGTCGCATGCGCTTGTTGATCCAGCGCAGAGACTTTGCCATTTCGACGGTCTGGGGATGGGCCTCGATGTGGGATCGCCGGCCGCCGCATTTGCCCGTGGCGGCCTTCTTGCGCTCCCTGGCGCCACGGAGACGGCTCACCAGCATCGCCTTTTCGAACTCGGATACCGCGCCCAGGATCTGACGAACCATATTCGCGGTCGGCGTGGACTCGGCGAAGTGATGGGGCGAATCGACCGGAATCAACTCGATCCCGCGATCCCGCAGCATCCGGTAGCCGGTCTCCTGCACGATCAGGTCGCGCGCAAACCGCGAGGCGGTCTCGACCAGGATGGTACGGATGTCCGGCCGCTCCCTGAGTCGCTCCAGCAGCTGCGCAAAGCCGCTGCGGCCCTCGATTGAGTCGGCTCCCGACACGGCTGCATCGTAGTAGGACGGCGCAACGATCTCGTAGCCGGCACGCTTGGCGTAGGCCTCGATTGCGGCCTCCTGGCGCTGGTGGCTGTCCTTGTCCTCGCCGACGTTGGTCGATGAGCTGGTTCGCAAGTATGCCAACGCGGGTTTCTTTGTAGCCATGATCTGATGCTCCAACGCAGTGATTTCCTGTGTGCTTGAGCATATCATGTTCTTTTACCTCCGGGAAAGAGTACAGACTCACGTCTTTCGCTCCTTGGATTCGTCAATCAGCAACTGCGCCGACGGATCGCCGCGAAGCGCTCGCAATTGCTCTTGAATGGCGGCGAGCTGTTCGGACTGCTTGAGGGCCGCCAGGATGTCGCGATGCCGGCCTAGCACGCGGGATCGAACCTCGGCGTGTTCAAGCGTGATTCGACCTTCGGCCAACTCGCGATAGACACGAGCTGACTCGCGCGATGTGCCGTGCAAGGTTTTCAGATCGAGCCGGCGACGGCGTTTGCGGTCCTCTCCTTTGAGAAAAACTTGCTTGCGCTGGCGCGGCAGAACCTCACCCATTACCGGAGATTTTTGGTCGTGTGTGTGCGTGACCAGGGCTTCCGGCTCCGTACCGTTTTCCAACTCACTGACTGGTTTGACCGCTTCCGCATTCTCGGTGGCCGTTTTGCGATTCTTAGCCATGCCTAAATGCACCCTCTGGTCAGGGTTAAGCGCGCGTAAGGTGGATGTCCGGGGGATATCCGAACCTCCGGTGTTATAGACACACCGGATGTTTCGGACATATCCGAAAGAGGCATTTCGGATGCTTTCGGATGTTTCGGATACTCAAACAGGCCGCTGCTTGAGCGATTCGGTCGCGATGAGCTATATCCGAAATGGTGTTTCGGACATTTCGGATGCGCAGCGTGCGCCCGGTTGGTCGATTCGGATGTTTCGGATGTTTTCACAGCATCCCTTTGTCGATGGTGTATCCGCCGATTGAAGGTGTGAGCACTCGGATGTTTACGAGGTACGTCAGGACTTCCGGCCGGCGGTTGTAAGCGAGCCCTTGTGATTTGAAAATCTCTTTGATGGCGACGCTGGTGATGTGCACGGCGTTGGGATTAACGCGAGCCCATTCCTTCAGGGCGACGACAGCGCGCTCCTGATTCTTGCCGGCTCCCTTCATCCTTTGCGGTGGCATATCGCTGGAATACAGCGCGAGGGATGTCACGGCGTCGCCGTATGCATCTCGGCGGCCCAGGTCGATCACCTTCGCTTCATATGCGAGCGGTGGCAGCGATGCGCCATCCTTGAAGCGTTCACGGGTCACTGTGACGGTCATGGCCGCCGGGCTCGGCCGCTCGACGATGTACTCAGCGTCGGGATTGGCCATCAAGGTCGATGCCCCGCGCGGTCGCTTTGCATCGCCATGGCCGCTATGCGCAACGAGCAACACGGTGGCGCTGAGGGCATCGCGGATACATGCCGAGAGCGCCGACAGATACGCGGCCACTTCGGAGTTGTCGTTCTCATCGATGCCGGCGGAGAACTTCGAAAACGTGTCGACTACGACCGCGGCGGGCTTTTCTGGGAGAGCTTCGAACGCCTCGCGCAGCGCTTCCATGTCGGCGACGAGCGATAGATTTAAGGGACGCTCAAGCACCAGGACTGACAGGTTTGCAAGGTTCGTGTCCGGCGCATGGGTTCGCATCCAAGCATCGATGCGTCGATCGAGCCCAGCACCTTCGCCGGATAGGATTGCGACGGTATGCCCCTGCAGGGCGATGCGCATCATCCAATCAAGCGCAATAAAGGATTTAAACGTGCCGCGCGGGCCGGCGAGTACCGCCAGAACATTGGCCTCAATGATCTTGTGCAGAAGCCAGGTCGTTTCCCGCTTCTCGGCTACGATCTCATGTGCGCGGCGAAGCACGACTCTCGGCTTCGGCTCTTGAGCGGTACCGTTGCCGGTCGGCCGGCCTCGATTGATTGGCACTACCGGCGCTTTCGCAGGCAATTCACTTTCGTAAGCTTCGGCCGGTACATCCCACGGGGGCGGCGCATCGTCAAATGGTGGAGCCCTCAAGCTGCAGCCTCTTCGGCAGCGGGCATGCCGTATTGGCGCCGCTTCACTCCCAGTGCCAGGCGGATGGCCTCCAAGGCATCGGAGACTCGGGTCATACCGATTTCGCTCAAGCCCAAGTGATCGGCGATGATCTGCAGCGTCAGCAGCTCGCGCTCGGCTTTGATGAGGGCGATCCGCTCACTGTCGCTTACCTGGGGCTTCCGCTCCACATGGTGCGGGCGCCGCACCGATGGGTCTGTGTAGCGCAGGACCACACCCGCGGAATTCCGCGTGACTATGTCGCCGTTCATGCCGGGACTCTTAGGCTGCGCGCTTGCGCTTCGCGGCGGGTTTGGAGCGGCGAGGCGCCTTGCGTGTCGCCATCAAACTCTGACGGTGGCGAAGTTCCGCTTCGAACTTGTTGATCATTCGTAGTCTGCCGGCACGGCTCAGTTGCGCCGCATCGCGGCACATCCCATGCAGTTCGCCGGGATTGCCGAGGACGGCAACAGTAACGATCAGCGCTCGCGCTCGGGCGTCATCGAGTAAGTTGAACATGGGTGCTCCTGCGCGTGAGCGCATAAGGTTGAATGAAAAATGCTGTGCCGGGCGTTCGTAAAATCGTGCCCCCCTATATAAGAGGGGAGAGTTTCGCGATTGGGGACTCATTTGGACGCCTGAAACACGCATGAAACCCCTATAAAAATAGGGGTTTGAGGTGTGCAGTGGGGTAGACCTAGATTTCGTCACTTGGATTGATCCCGCTCTCGGCCAGTGAGCGCGCGTTTTCGACCCCGACCGGAAGCGTTTCGCGCTGGCTTTGGCGTCCGAAGACAGCGTTCAGTTGATCCATGCGCGCTCTGATTGAGGCCTCGGCCTCGGTGTGGGGCCGCTTGATTGCTGGCCTGCACGGCGTGGCGGGGCTGATTCGCGGGTAGCGGCGACCGCCGCGGCGCTTGTCTTCGTCGTTGCTCTCCCAGTCCTCTTCGAAAGAGAGCCGTTCGTGCCACGAGCGCGGATGACAGTTGGTGGCTAAAGGTCGAGCGCCGTCGATCCGTTCGACCGCTTCTTCGATCAATCTGCTCGCATGCCATCTTGCGAGTCTCTGAATCGCTGCTTTGACGCGATTGAGATACGCGCGCTTCTCGATCCCGAAGTATCGGGCCTTAATGTGCGACGGCTCAGCCGATACAAAATGCGCAACCAGTACATCATCGATCGCACCGGTGTCGATCATGGCGAGTATGAGATCGACAGGCCAGTCCTTACGCCCCTGGCCTGCGTATCCATATTTCGCGGCGACCTTAGCACCCCAATCGGTTAATGCTGCTGGAAGCTGGCGCTCGATGCCCGCGATCAGCTCTCGCTCCTTCTGCTTCTCCATGAGCAGGCGGTTCGTGCGTAAGCGACCATAGATATCAGGATCGAGCGGGCCGGCAATGGGATGCCTAACTGTCATTGACCTACGTTCGATATTCTCGATTTCCTCGAACGTGACGAGTTCGCCGCGCTTTTGAAAGCGGCGCTCGTGCGAGGGCGGATCGCGTGGCGTCTTCTCGCCGTTACCGTTGAGCGCGTCGCATTGGCGATCTGCCTGGGTGCGCGTCGTGCCCGCCGGGCAATATTCGATATCGCCGGTTCCCCAATCTACAAGGGCGAATTTCGACCCAATCGATTCGACGCGAAAACGTGGTTGATCTGTGGTATGTTTTTTCGAAGCCATTGCGCATCTCTCCATGCGTTGTGGTGCGGCCTGGGTCGGCGTTGTCGCGCCGATCTGGGCCGAATTGTTTTGGCATGGGGCCTCAGCCCTTCAAGGCGCGACGACACCGTCTTTTTCGACCGGCACGCAGATCACATCCCAGATCACGAGATAGCCCGCGGCGGAGGGATACACGCCCTCGGGGTCCATGAGCTGCGCGGATTCGAGCCAAGGATTGAACGTGGCGACGTCGACCACTGATGCCGGGTTCGCTATTCCTGCGTAGAGGTCGGAGAGCTGCGCGCCGAAGCTGTGCGCGATCTCGCGGATTGAAGCGTTCCATCTTTGGATATCAGCGTCGAGTCCCGCTGATGTCGGGAGCGTACAGACGATGACTATGACGCCTTGCGCCTGGGCCTCGATGACCATCGAGATAATTGCCTCGGTGGACGCTGAGCCGTCGCGAATGTCGTTGAGGCCAGTGAGGATTACCAACACTTTCGGGTGCAGAGCGAGCACCGCCGGCAATCGCGCCAAGGTTTGCACGCTGGTCTCCCC
>Ga0210406_10007806_pt1 | contig 10796 bp, 9 predicted proteins | sample IncBWC30MmetaG_FD_155454 | JGI IMG/M metagenome (GOLD analysis project Ga0210406, IMG submission 155454) | Forest soil microbial communities from Barre Woods Harvard Forest LTER site, Petersham, Massachusetts, United States - Inc-BW-C-30-M | ecosystem: Environmental > Terrestrial > Soil >... | reverse complement strand
TTCTCGCCGGAATCGTTGCGTTGATTTGCGCCTGCTTTGTCGTCCCGCAACACACTCACGACGTCCTGCGGATTCGGCGACTGCATGAGCTGCTTGGGCGCTCCGCCGCCGGTTTTCTCGCCCTGGCAATGATTGGCGGTTGCTGGTGCGCTTGGAAAGGTCGCTGCAAAGGTCGAGGCGCGTCACGCTTGTTTTGGATCTGGTCTGCCCTCACCCTCTTGCCGTTGGCGGGCATTTTCTGCAGCGAAGGTTTGTTGATCCTCACGCGGCTGGAACCAACGCGGATGCAGCCCGTCCACGCTGCGCTTCGGCATTCCATCTTCTGGCACCTGGGTTTTTGGGAATGGACGGGTGCGGTCGCGGTGTTCGCCTTTCTTTGTGCGGCAGTTTTTCTGTTGCCTGCGCAAGCAAGCGCTAAAAGTTAAAGGAGTTAAGATGTGACAAGGGAGCCCGCTTCGCCTTTGCTCGGGATGACCGCAAGGGGAATCACTGCGCCTTCAATACCTCAATAAATGCTTCCTGCGGAATATTGATACGGCCGATGCTCTTCATCCGCTTTTTTCCTTCCTTTTGTTTCTCCAGTAGCTTGCGCTTTCGCGTAATATCGCCGCCGTAACATTTTGCCGTCACGTTTTTGCGCAACGCCGAAACGCTTTCGCGCGCGATGATTTTGCCGCCAATCGCCGCCTGGATCGCTACTTGATAAAGCTGGCGAGGGATTACCTCTTTGAGCTTCGCTGCCAACTGGCGTCCCCTACCATCGGCGCGATCTTTGTGCACGATGGTAGAAAAGGCATCGACCGGTTCGCCATTAACCAGCAAATCGAGCTTCACCAATTTCGCCGCGCGATAACCGGCATGCTCGTAGTCCATTGAGCCGTAGCCGCGCGTGATCGACTTAATCTTGTCATTAAAATCGACCAGAATTTCGTTCAACGGCAATTCGCAGTGCAACATTACCCGGCGCGCATCGAGCGTCTCGGTATGGTCCATTTGCCCGCGTTTTTCGAGGATGAGTTGGAGGATGTCCCCGATGCTCTCATTTGGACAAAGGACGTAGGCTTTCACGATCGGCTCCCGAATTTCCTCGATCAGACTTGGATCGGGCAGGTGCGCCGGGTTATCGATGAGAATGGTCTCACCGCGGGTCGTTTCGATTTCGTAAACGACGCTCGGGCTGGTCGCGATGATGTCCATGTTGTATTCGCGCCGCAATCGCTCCTGAATAATTTCCATGTGCAGGAGCCCGAGAAAACCGCAGCGAAACCCGAATCCGAGCGCAACTGAACTTTCCGGCGTGTAAATGAAAGCCGAGTCATTCAGTCGCAGCTTGCCGATGGCGGTTTTCAAATGCTCGAAGTCGCCGGTGTTGATCGGATAAATTCCGCTGAAAACCATCGGGTGAATTTCCTGGAAACCAGGCAGCGGCTGCCGCGCGGAATTGCGCGCGTCAGTAACGGTGTCGCCGATTTTCAATTCGGCAGTCGATTTGATGTTGGCGATGAAATAACCGACATCGCCCGCATTTAGTCGCGGCTGCGGATACATCTTGGGCGTGAAGACCCCTACTTCCTTGATCTCGTAACGCGCGTTATTGCGCATTAATTTTATCGCTTGGGACGGTTCCATTTTTCCGGAAACGACGCGCACGTAACCGACCACGCCGCGATAAACATCGAAGACGGAATCGAAGACGAGCGCACGCAGGATTTCGTCTAACGGCTTTTGGGGCGACGGAACGCGCGCCACAATGGCCTCGAGAATTTCATCAATACCGATTCCCATTTTGGCGCTGGCATGAATCGCTTCCTCGGCGGGAATAGCGAGAATTTCCTCCAGCTGTCGATCGACCGAGGCAATGTCGGCATTCGGCAAATCGATCTTGTTGATCACCGGCACGATGGTAAGGCCCTGTTTGTGGGCGAGGTGAATGTTCGCCACCGTTTGCGCTTCCACACCCTGCGCAGCATCGACGATCAACAGGGCGCCTTCGCAGGCTGCGAGCGAACGCGAAACTTCGTAGGCGAAATCGACATGCCCAGGCGTATCGAGCAGATTCAGCCGGTATTTTTCGCCCGACTTTGCGGTGTATTGCATCGTTACCGGGTGCGCTTTGATCGTGATCCCGCGTTCGCGTTCCAGGTCCATGGAATCGAGCAGCTGATCCTGTTTCTCGCGCTCATGGATGGTGCCGGTGCGCTCAAGCAACCGATCCGACAAGGTCGTCTTTCCGTGATCGATGTGCGCGATGATGCAAAAATTGCGCGTGTGCTCGATAGCCATGAAGCGCGGAACTATGCGGGTGCGTGCTGAAGTGGTCAATTTACGCGCGTGGGGGTGACGGCTCCAAAAGTGGTAGGGCGAGACTGCCGAGCCGGGGCCGAATTGTAAGCGTTTCTGCGCCGGTGCTAGGTTGGCAACCGGCACAGTTGCCGTACAATAGTAGCCAATGCCGAAGTTGATGATCAGCGGAGCAACCTACGAACTAGTCGAACAGGTTATCACGGTCGGCCGCGCCCCGGACAATACCATTCACCTCGATGATCCTTCCGTCTCGGGGCGGCACGCGGAGTTACGAGCCGCCGGAAAAGCTTATCAATTGCGCGATCTCGGTTCGACTAATGGCACACGAGTCAATGGATCCCCGACCGGTGAAATCATCTTGCATTCCGGCGACCGCATTCGTTTCGGCGCAGTTGATGCCCGTTTCGAAGGCGACATGCCAAGGAGCGCGACCCAGCCGCTGCCGGCCGCGGCAAAAGTCGATGTGAAGGTGGCGACAATCAGTATCCGCCCGGCCGATTTTGCCAACGCCTCGCCGTTCCGGACTCGGAGCAAACAACGCGATCCCGGTCGGACCGCTCTATTTGTAGCGGCAGCAATCGCTTTATTGGCATTGTTGGCGGGAATCGTCGCAGTGCTGACAATGCACGCGCCGACGCCCTAACTGGCACGTGTCATCCCAGTGGTGAACGGTTCCTCTACGATTTGCTCATGTAGCGAGCGCGCAATTCTTCCGGCGCCAAACCGCTTTCTTTTAATGCCCGCAAACTGAGTGAGCCATGCCGTTTCGCCAGGCGTTTCCCTGATTCATCCACGACTAATGACGTGTGAAAAAATCTCGGCGGCATTAAGTCGAGCGCGCGATAAAGCAGTAACTGCCGAAAAGTGGAGACGAGTAAATCTTCACCCCGCACCACCTCACTGATTCGCATCGCGGCATCATCCACCACCACGGCCAGCTGATAGGCCGGGACGTCGTCGCGTCGCCAAACAATGAAATCGCCGAAGTCGCGCCCGGCCACGGCGGATTGCCTTCCAATGCGCTCATCGACAAACTCGATTCGCTCGCCGTCGGGCACCCTGAATCGCCAATGGGCTGCCAGTGGCCTTTGTGCAGTCGCTGTAGCTGCCGCCGTCACAGGCGGCAGAATTTTTCCTCTTTGCTGTAGTGACGGGCGTGTCGCCTGCAAATTCTTTGCCGGCCCGGCCGACGCGGCCACCTCTACCGTAGACCGTCCCGAGCGACAGGTGCCAGGGTATATCGGTTCTTCATTTTCATCGTGCGGGGCGAGCGAAGCGTCCGCCACATCCTTCCGCGAGCATTTGCACGGGTAAATCAAGCCGCCGAGGCGCAATTTTTCCCATGCCTCCAAATAGCGGGAACGCCTCTGACTTTGAATATATGGGGCAAACCGTCCGCCGATGTCCGGGCCTTCATCCCAATCAAGCCCAAACCAGTGCAAATCCTCGATGATCCCGTCGGCAAATTCTCTGCGGCAACGATCGCGATCCAAATCTTCGATCCGTAAAACCAACTTGCCACCGGCAGCGCAAGTACGTTCGTACGCCCGCCAGAACGTGACCGCGTGACCGATATGCAATAATCCCGTGGGCGATGGTGCGATGCGGCCGCGGTATTGTTTTTCTGTCATTCCGAGCGCAGTCGAGAAATCTGTAACTTGAATCGATTTAAATAGTAAGAGATGTCTCGATTGCGCTCGACATGACAAAGAAGAGCCCCCCGCGACTTAGAATACTTTACCCGACGTGACCAAGACGCGCTTACTCCTTTTCGATATTGACGGAACGCTTGTGAATACCGGCGGGGCCGGGGTCGAAGCGCTCAAACTAATTGTGCACAACCGATTCAGTGCCAAAGACGACCTGCGCGATATCGAGATCGCTGGAAAAACTGATCGCGCAATTATTCGCGATATTTTGCGCAAATATCAGGTGAAACCAACGGACGAAAACATCGGCTCATTCGCCGAGGAGTACATTCATAGGCTCCCGCTTTCACTTTCCCGCTCTCGGGGGCGAGTTCTGCCCGGAATCCAGCCATTACTCGAGCGATTGAAACCGCAGCCCAATATTGTGCTCGCCCTTTTAACCGGGAATCTGCAGCAGGGCGCAAGGCTAAAGCTTCAGCATTACGATCTCTGGGATTTCTTTGAATTCGGCGCTTTCGCGGATGACCATCAAGATCGAAACGAACTCGGCGCTTTTGCCAGAGAACGCGCTCGAAGAAAGCATGGTCACGACTTCGATGCGGCCGATATCGATGTCATCGGCGATACCAATTACGATATCGCCTGTGGAAACGCATTTGGTGCACGCACCATCGCGGTTGCGACTGGCAGTTGGTCGCGCGAACGATTGCAAGCCTGCTCTCCAGATTTTTTGTTCGACGATCTGGCAGACACAGACGAGGTCATTAAGAAGCTGGGATGGTGAATACCTGGATAGTTGATAGGAAGAATTCAGCGTCCAGAATCTAGCATCCAGCATCCAGAATTATGCCTGTGCAATCAAAAGTCATTCCACTCGAAGGCGAAATCGATCTGCATATTTCTCCTCGCATCACCACCACGCTTAACGCTGCGCTGAAGGCCAAGCCACGTAATCTTGTTATCGACATGGGCAACGTCAGCTACATCGATAGCTCCGGCCTGGCGGTTCTGATTGAAGCGATGCAGAAGGTGGAAAAATACGGGGGCCGGTTCGCGCTCGCCGGTTTGCAGAAAAATGTGAAACCGATTTTTGAGATCGCGCGCCTTGATCAGGTTTTTCGCATTTACCCGGATGTCGATTCCGCGCTCTCGCGGGAGTGAAGCAAAACTTCCATAGTGTGAGCTACATTACGCGAGAGATCGAACTGGGTGGCACGCTCAAGTAAGGCGGGCCGCGCAGTGAGGCGTCGCGATTCGTCACTCCAAAAATGGAGCGCGTCACTCAGCGCCTTGACGTCATCCGGACGATCCACGACCGACCCGTGCACTTTTGGCTCGATGATCTCGCTGCAACCGTTGGCCCGGGTTGTAATCACCGGCAAACCTGCAGCCATCGCTTCCAGCGAAGCATTGGAGAAAGGATCGTAAACAGTCGGCAAAATAAATATGTCCCCCGCGGCCAACGGCAATCGCACATCCTCGATTTCGCCGAGAAAGGTCACACTCCTGGTGCGATATTTGCGCTCGTTCCCGCGACCGGCCACCAGCAGCCGCATTTGTTGGTCGCGCAACTTCGCCATCGCAGCGATAGCGAAACGCAGTCCCTTTCGTTCCCAGCCCGAGCCAACAAATAATACCGCGATTTCATCAGGGCCGATCCTCAACTGCGCGCGTGCCGCTGCACGTTTGCGCGGTGCCGGACCGAAATCCGAAACGCGCACGCCATTGCGAATGAGATCAATCGCATCGTCGGCGAAGTCGTAGTGGCGGATAATTTCATCGCGCACCATTGCCGAGTTGGCGATAACGCGACGCGCCCCGCCATCGCCCAGCAACGCCTTTTCTAAACGCAAGAGGGCGTTATGCTTCGGATTAAAACGACGCACAATTTTCGTTAGCCTTGCCTCGAACTGCGCTTTGCGCTCGAGCCAGGCCCGATGAACCCCATCGCCGGCGCGAAAAAAATCGCAGCGCCAGACCCGCTCCAAACTGATAAGGAGATCGCAATTTTTTCGCGGATCGATCCGTTCCAATTCATCCGCGAAAGCGATTGGCCCCTCTTCCTCAATTCGAATTATCCGGCCGGATGTCCATTCTTCCTGCGGCCAATCTTTAGTAGCAAAAAGGGTTGCCTCGTGACCGGCGGCCGCCAAAGCGCCAGCGACGCGTCGCAAATATGCTTCCGCGCCGCCGCTAGGCGAAAAACCGCGCCGAACAAATCCAATGTTTAGTTTCTCGGAAGCCTTTACTTGCACGCGGTCAGCACAATAATTGTTCCTATGTCGGGCGAAACTCTAAACCCCACCGCCCCACCGCGCATTGCGCCCCGAGCACCCCGCTTACCGAAAAGTTTGCTTTATTCCATTTTCGCCCGCATTGGCGGCTGGGGACTCGACACCGATGCTTTTGAAACGTTGCGCGCATCGTATCGTGGCGGATTTTTGGGCAAAGCGATCGCCTACGACAATCGGCAAAACGAAATTCCGGCGTCGAAGATCCGATCCTTGCGCTGGCATCCGGTACGGCTCCTTTCGTCGCTCGACCGACCTTATTATTATGGCGCGAAGAAAAAATACCTCGACTGGATCGCGTCGCGCGAACTCGGGACTGGCCAGTATGACTTGTTTCACAGCTGGTCGGGCGATTGCCTGGAGTCCTTGCGCGTCGCGCAACGGAAAGGAATTGCTTCGATCGTAGAGATTCCGACCTGGCACCGCGATTTTGCCGAGCGCGTTGCCCCGCGGGCCGAACCGCAGCGATCCAGACAACGGACTCCAATTGGGCGCTGGAAAAACGAGCTTGTCTTGCGGTCGGAACGTTCCATCGAAGAATACGACCTTGCCACGCTCCTGCTTGTACTTTCGAAAAGAGCGGCCGAGACTTTTCGCGAAAGCGGGATGCCAAAAGAAAAACTTTTCTATCTTCCACGCGGAGTCGATGTCCAGCGTTTCAAACCAGGCAAACCTCCGCCAATCTTTCGCGCAATCTTTTCCGGCGCGCTGATTGAACGCAAGGGAATTCATCATCTGCTCGAAGCCTGGCATCGGCTCAACTTAAAAGACGCCGAATTGTGGCTGCTCGGTTCGATCCACGAAGAAGCGAAACCGCACTTGAAGAAATTCTGGCGCGGCAACATCCGCACCATTGGTTTCGCGGGCGACGTGGAAACATATTTGAGTCAGGCGACGATCCACATTTTTCCCTCACAGTTGGAAGGTAGCGCCAAGGTCACTTACGAGGCGGCAGCCTGTGGTTTGCCACAGGTGGTCACGCGCGAATCGGGCGATGTGGTGCGTGATGGAATCGAAGGCATCATTGTCCGACCGGGCGATGTCAATGCCATCGCCGGCGCCATCGAGCATTTTTACCAGCATCCGAGAATCGTGTCGGAAATGAGCATTGCCGCGCGCAAACGGGTAGTGGAAAATTTCACCTGGGACCATTTTCGGGAGCGACTGCTGGGGGCTTATGGAATGGCCAGGCGGATGCTGTAGCCATTGCCAGCATTTCCAACGGCGGCAATAGACCGCCGCTCCAATGAAAATTCTGCTGATCCAACTTCGCCGGCTCGGCGATCTCATTTTAACAACCCCGGCGATTTCGGCGCTGCGTGAACATTTGCCCGCCGCGCAAATCGCCCTCGCGGTTTCAGGCGAATGCGCTCCGCTTCTGGCTGCCATCCAAGGATTACGGCAGACGTTCCTAACGAAACGTGGAGTGCGCGATCTTTCCGCGTGGATGGAAATTCGTCGGGCCGGTTTCGATTGCGTCGTCGATTTCACCCGCAACGATCGCTCGGCCTGGCTAACGTTTTTGTCCGGCGCGCCGCAACGGATCGTGTCCGATCGATTGAAAATCAAATCCAAAATCCGCCTGCGCTTTTACAACGAGTTCGTCGATTGCGCGATGAAACAAATGCACACGGCGGATTACTATCTCGCCCTGTTGCAACCGCTCGGAATTTCCGCGACTGCAAATGACCCGCTGCTTGAGCTTCCGGCGGCGGCGCAACAACGCGCCTCTTCCGTCATCGCCGATCAAATTCGCCACCAATCATTTGTCATTTTTCATCCAGGCTCGGCGCGCGTGGAAAAATTTTGGGAACCGGAACGCTGGGCAGCGATAATCGAATTCGCTGCTAACGAGCTCGGTCTCTTTCCGGTCTTATCGGGCGGCAGCACCGAGCTCGAGCGCGCGCACCTTACTGCTATCCGGGAAAAATTGCACACCACTGTGCTCGATCTTTCCGGGCAACTCGATCTTCTCAGCCTGGCGGCATTAATCGAATACGCCCGCTTGCTCGTCACGGTTGATTCCGCGCCCATGCATTTGGCCAGCGCGGCGGGGACGCCACAGGTCATCCTCTTTGGGCCGACCAATCCATTTCATTGGCGGCCACGAAAAAGTCCGGCTGCAATTTTGTTCGGCGAATCGCCCGAGCCGCTGCACCATTTCCAAGCCCGCGAAGCAAAAAGACCGATGAAGCAAATCTCGACGGCAGCGGTGATCGATGCTATGCGTTTGATGGTGTCGGCGCCAGCGGCGTCAGCCGTATGAAGGATAAAGCCGAGAAGAAGGTCCCATTTCGGGAGACGATTCGAGTTGCGTGGAAGCCATACAAACGCCTCTACGGTTACGTCGGGCCCTACAAATGGCGGTTCGTCTTCGGCCTCGCTCTCGGTTTCCTTTTTGGCGCGACCCAGGGTTTCCTGCCGCTAGTTTTGCAAAAGGTAACCAGCACCGTTTTCCACGGCGCCGCACCCAATCCCGGCGCTCTCGCTCATCATCCAGAGTTACTCAACGCCGGCGGATCGGTGAAGTCGATCGTCTTGGTTTGCCTTCTCATTCCCGCGGTCATGACCGTGCGGAGCCTGATGGGCTACGGCAATGCTTACTACATGAACTGGGTCAGCAATCGCGTCGTCACCGACATTCGCAACCAGCTTTTTGCCAAGATCGCGGGCCAGTCGATGGATTTCTTTAATCGAATGCGGGCCGGCGTTCTAATGTCGCGCATCACCAATGACACCAGCGCGATGCAGGCGGCTCTAAGCACGGTCAGCAGCGACGCCTTTAAACAACCGATCTCGATTATTTTAGTAGTCGGCGTTCTCCTTTACATGGATTGGAAATTTACCCTGGCCACCCTCGTCCTCTTCCCCAGCTGCATCGTGCCCATTCGGATTTTTGGCAAACGCGCCCGCCAAGCGGTGCAGAACCAGCAGGAAAACATGGGACAAATGGTGGTGACAATGCAGGAAACTTTTGCCGGCATTCGCGTAGTCAAGGCCTTTGCTCGCGAGGCCCACCAGGTAAAAAGTTTTTCACGCAGCACCATGCTCCAATTCCGCGCCGTCATGCGGATGGTCAAATCGACGGAGATGACGGGGCCGTTGATCGAAATCCTGGGAGCAATGGGCTTTGGAATGGCTTTGCTTTACGTCTATGCCGCTAACCTTTCCGCTGGGCGTTTCTTGGCCCTCATCGGCGGTATTTTCCTTCTCTACGATCCGGTAAAAACGCTGAGCAAAATGCACATCGTCATGCAACGTTCAGTCGCAGCCACCGTCGGCATCTTTGGAATTCTGGACACGCCCTCTACCATTCAGGATTCTCCAGACGCGCAAAGTTTGGACTCGTGCGACGGTCGCATCGATTTTCAGAACGTCAGTTTCCGTTACACCGGGACATCGACCGATGCGGTGAGAGACTTGATCTTTCAAATCGAGCCGGGCAAAAGCTACGCCCTGGTGGGCGCGAGCGGTGCAGGTAAGAGCACCATCCTTTCCCTTATTCTCCGGTTGTACGATCCTACTTCAGGGGCGGTGCGAATCGACGGTCAAGATTTGCGCAGATTAACCCAGCAATCGTTGCGTGAGCAGATCGGATTGGTGACTCAGGACACGTTTCTGTTTCACGATACCATCTACAACAATATCCTTTTTGGCCGGTTGGACGCGACACGCGAGGAAGTTTACGCCGCGGCGCAGATGGCTTATGCACACGATTTCATCCTGGAGCAGCCCCAAAAATACGACACCGTCGTCGGCGACAAGGGGATGATGCTTTCCGGCGGACAGCAGCAACGTCTCGCGATCGCGCGTGCGGTTTTGAAGAACGCCCCCATCCTTCTTCTCGACGAAGCCACCTCCGCTCTCGATTCCGAATCGGAGAAGCAAATTCAACTGGCGTTGCAGACGCTCGCCGCCGGCAGGACCGTGGTCGCGATTGCCCATCGGCTTTCCACCATTTTGTCCTCCGATCAAATCGTGGTGATGGATCGCGGCCACATAAAAGAAATCGGCACCCACGCCGAGCTGCTGGCCAAATCCGGCTACTATCGCCGTCTCTACGATCTGCAATTCAATCGCGGCGCCGAACATAAGGACCCGGAGCCGGAAGAATTGTTCGAGGTGGTGAGCTGATGTTGTAGCTGCCGCTGTCCTCAGCGGCGGAATCTTACCTTATGCCGCCGCGACGGCGGCAGCTACAACCTTCGCTCAGGATGACGAGACGATTTGATCAAACCGCGCGCGAAGTATCGTGTGCGCCGAGTCGTCGAGCACAGCGCGCATTTTCATTTCCGGCGGAACCGGTAGATCAATCCAAGAACGGCAACCGGCGAATCGCTTTTCATTTTGCAAAACCCAGACCGGAGAAACTTCAAAGACACGGACGAAGGCGACATTCAAGCCGTCGCCTTTGTAGCCAAAACGCTCCCGCACCACTTCGATCGAGAGGATGTGCAACGGAGCCAGGGCTTCTGCGATTGCGACTGAATTAATCCGCTGCGCCCGCTCCACTTTTGCATACCACCGAATTGCGATCGTGTTGCCTGGCGCC
>Ga0210406_10007804_pt1 | contig 10797 bp, 11 predicted proteins | sample IncBWC30MmetaG_FD_155454 | JGI IMG/M metagenome (GOLD analysis project Ga0210406, IMG submission 155454) | Forest soil microbial communities from Barre Woods Harvard Forest LTER site, Petersham, Massachusetts, United States - Inc-BW-C-30-M | ecosystem: Environmental > Terrestrial > Soil >... | reverse complement strand
AACCAAAAACCCCTCCACGAAGGGGACGGGGCTGGATGTAAGCCACCAGCAGGTCTCCAGAGGGGAGAGGAGGAAACTTTTTTCTTGACATCCTCTTTTATAGGATGAGCGTAATGCGGATTTTTCAACCGTTGGAGCCATTCGACCTTCGACGCATGTTCTATCGGTGCACCTGATGCGCGTTGTCGAGTCGCGCCCCTCGGTAAGGTTATTGAACCGCTAAACTTCCATAGTCATAAACCTTCTTCGAGAGCGGTGACGGGGGTAATTCGCAGATTGAGTTACTAGCGGAGTAGTAGTAGGGTCTGTGTCAAAGCCTGCTGGCCGAAACGACCCCGTGTCGGTGGCAGGCCCTCCCAGTAAGAAGCAAACCGGCACGGGGATCCCGGCACCCCGCCAGATTCTTGATGTAACCAGGCGTCTACACTCCCAACCTCGGGGTTATGCGGTCGCGGCGGCGAACCAGGCCGACCCGCTGTGGTTGTTTTGAGCCTCGCACGAGAAATAACGGCATTGGCACCAGCTCGCGCCGTTTATTCGCCCAACCACACTACGGCTTCTGATTGATCATCAAGTGCGCCCACGGCGTCCCCGCGTACATGATCCACGTGCCGGTCTGTTTCGGCTCGATGCTGAAGCCTGAGGTCTTGGGATCGAGGGGCCACAGGATCATCCAGTGCGGTGGCTCCTTGATCGCGTTGCCTGAGGTCGCGTTCGGGTCGCTGGCGCTCCAGTCCGTTCCACCCGTCAGCATGTAGACGATGCCCGGCTCGGTGTTCGTGGGCTTTGGCTTCAGTGCAAGGAAGTCGCGCTGCCAGCGCAACGCCGCCGCGTTCACACACTGCGGATCGTCGCCCACCACGCCCGGATGTCCCGGGAAACACGTGAAGCCATTGGTTCCCTCCCGCAAAACCGTCTCTGTGCCATGCTCGTCCTGATCGACGATGCGCGCATCTTTCGCGATTTCCACGGGGCCCGCCGCCATGGCGCGCGCAATCTTCGCGTCCTTGCCGTCATCCTTCGACCCTTGATTTTGGGTGGGGACGATCGCGCACGTCATCACGCCGATCAACAGTGAGCCGGAAAGTAAGTGACCAATCATCAAGGCCCTCCAGTGCAAAATCATGGCGACAGTTTTCTGCAACAGAATCTTATATTCATTCGAGCACGCAAAGCCACGCAATCAGCGCCCATCCAATTTTGTTCCGAACCAAGGGGCCCGTCTTCCGCATCCAAGGCGTGGGGCTAACCCGGAGAAAGAGGATGGATACCACCGCAATCGAAGAATTGCTCGACGAAATGTTCTCGTCGCTGGAGGATCTGGAAACCAAGGCAGCGGCCACCTTGTTGTTCCTGAAAGACAAGGGCCACGCCACCGATCAGGACCTGGCTCCCTACCTGGAACAGGCCGGGAACGCTAGCAACGTGCGATGGCGGGCCGCGCGCCTGCGCATGATGAGCCTGCTGTCGTCGGCAGTGAAAAACTTTGAGGCGGCGAAGCAGGAAGCAAAACCTTCGACCGCGGTCGCGAAGAACGCTGAAGCAAAGACCGAAGAAGCGAAGCAGACCGAGGCAGGGACCGACGAAGAAAGAACTGCCGAGGCAGAGAAGACCACCGGAATAAAGGAGGAGCAGCGTCGGTCATCGCAGCCGAAAGACTCCCCCCAGAAACAGAACCCCGTTGAATCCGCGAAAGCTGCCGAGCCTGCCTCCCGCGAAGACAAGGTACCCAGCGCGGATGAACACCACGCGTCGACAACCGCGCAGGATCCTGCCAGCAAGTCAGCTCCGTCGTCGCCGGAAGAGGCCGCAAAGACTCCGCCTTCCGGCGAGCGCAACGTTCCGCAGAAGTCGAAAGAAGACGCGGCCTGAATGGGTTTCCGCGAGGCTTAAATCCGAGCGCGACGACGTCACCGCCTATAGAAGAAGTACAGCACGGCCGCGATGATGAGCAGTGTCATGAGAAAGCGCACGATCGCGCCGCTCTTTGACGCTTCCGGAGTGATCGGTGCGTTGCTCAGCAGCGCGGGATTCAAGTCGGTGCCGTCGATGGTCGGCGGTGCAGTGGCTTGATCTGTGGCGCCTGAGGGTGGGATCGACTGCGTGGGCACAAACATTTTCGACAGCGGCAAGGTCTGGGTTGTGGTCGTGCTGGAGGTTGTAGTGAAGATCTTGAGCTCGCGTCCAGTGACCTGCGCAGCGATGTGCTCCGACAGGTGGGGGAAATGCTTGTCGACGAAGCCGAGCAGTTCCTCGGCATAGTGATCGAACTTCTCCTGGGCCGCCGGATCGAAGCCGGGCGTTCCCGGATTATCGGCTTGAACCGCGAACCCGCCTCCGGGCTTGCGTTCCACGTGCATGGCGATGCTGACCTGCTTGCCCGGCGCGGGCAAGGTTAGTCCCGGAAACGCTTCGCCAAGCGCAGCGATCAGTTTGGCCTGAATCAACTGCTGCAGTTCCTCCTTCGTCGCAGCCTCAAGCGGCGGCACCGTCGGATCGGAAGTGCGCGCGATGAATCCTCCTTCGGGCTTGGGCTCGATACGATAAACGCAGCGCTGGACGAGATGTTTGAGTTCCATGGTTGGGGATTGTAGCCGGATTCTGCAGCGAAGGCGTGATTACGTCGGTGCTGGCGGGTGTGGGAGAGTCTCCCGTAAAATGGCACGGCGACGCCGACTCGCGCGCAGGCGCACGGGGACCGGCTTGCACGGCCGGGAATTCGTCTTCCTGAATTGCTGAAACGGAGCGGCTAATTGCGGACGGCGACCGACACCAGTTCGGGATTGCAGCGGGAATTCTGCATCGACTTGATCACGTCTTCGGCAGTAAATCTTCCCATGGTGAGCGCCAACTTGCGGTTGGAAGTCGTTTGAATGGCAGCACGGTCGATGCGCTGCACATACTGTGGGCCGCGCACACCGCCGCGGTTCAATCTCACCACAAACTTCGTATTTGTCATGGGTTCCTTAGTGGATCAGAAAGGACACCTATAGTGTACCCGGTTTTTCGATTCCGCGCTTGGGTATCTATGTCTCGATACTCCCCCCGGCTACCTGGCCAGACGTTATAGGACACAGGTAAAACTTCCTCTTGGAAACTACAAACTTTTGGTAAAGTTTGCGGAAGATATGATCTCGCGTCCAACAAGAGGACCAACCTCACTTTTCCATTTCCGGTCTCAAGCACCTTCTTCACGCGCGACGGGAAGAAATTGCTGCTTCTGACCAATGATCAGGTTTTGTATTCAGTAGATCCGGCGGTCCCGAAATAACAGTGTCTCTTCACTTCGACCGTTTCAGGTGCGTCCGTATCCAGTCCACTATCCGCGGAAAGCGAAACGTGCCCTGCGCGATTGATCCCTCGATGAATTCGTGTCCTACCTGGGCTTCCACATCGATGTAGTAACCATTGCAGCGCAGAAAAAACGTCGGCGGCGGTGAATGCGATTCGTTTATTGCCGTCTACGCCGAGGCCGCTATGGGAGTTCTCCCCTGGTCGGCCCGGAAGCGCAGTAATGCCGCGATGTTGCCAACCCGGTCGAATTCCGGATCGCCCTTTACGTAGAACAATTCAATATCTCGGCGGATCGCTTGTGGAATCACCGCCTCGCAGACGTCTTCCAGTTCGCGTGTGACCCGCCCACAGACTACGCAGTACGGGACCATGTGGGAGTCGATGTGCCCGCAGTTTTCGCATTCGACTCCGCGGGCTGTGTATTGTTCGCCCAAAAAGAGCGTCTGCACTTCGCCGAGTTCCATCGAGCGCAGGACGCGGCGCAGTCCGGTAACGCCCCGGCTGTTCCCTTTCGCCATGCTCATGGCCTCGCGCAACAAAGTGTCGCGACGGCGGTCCTGATCTTCGCGGAGGAACCGGTTGGCGTTCTCGCGGATCTCGTCGGGCGTGACCGCGGCGATGTCCGCGGGAAAATGTCCCAGCAAGCGCTGGCGCACGTAGGGGTGCAGGTGCGATTCAAATTCGGACCAGTTGGTGTCGTGGCAGGCGACAACCAGACGCTCCCACAAGCCGCGCTCGAATTCTTCTTTCAAGCGGTCGGCGACCTGCTTGTAGTGCTGCATGGCTTCATTGGCGACGCGACGCTCGACGTGGCCGCCGTTGTATCCGCCGTAGCCATAGCTGCGACTGCGTGGCAGGCTGCGGAAAAGCTCACCGCGCTCTTTCAGTTCGTCGAGCCGCAAATCGAAGAAACGGCCGCGCTGGCGGTCGACCAGAAGCACACAGAGATTCGGCTGCGCTCCCAGCATGGCAGCCAGTGGTTTCAGATGGAAACGCCGGTTCACGAACAGTTGCGTGGCGGGAAGCTGCGCGGGGAGATCGAATTCGCGCCAGATTTTCTTGGCACTGGAAGCAAAGACCGCCTTAGCGCGGGCCTGATTGCCGCGCAGGTTGCCGGCGATTTCAAGGATGCGATCGAGATCGGCGCGCGCCCCTCCATTCTTTCCTTGTTTCTCGCTCTCGCGCAGGGCCTGGCGGACCAGGTCTTTGGCGAGAATAGCTTCTTCCTTGTGCGACCTATTCTGCGGGGTGCGTGGTTGAAAGTAAAAGCTCAGGGCACTGCCGTCGGAATCGGCTTGAAATGCGGCTAGCTCACGGATGTCCTCGCGGGTCATCATCACGAATTCTCCTAATGTCCGGAAATCTGTTACGCGGTATTAGATCGTGCGATCAGGTTTTGCTTGGACGGAGCGGCGAACAGCGGAGACTTGCGCAGGTGCTCGCAGGCGGCCTGCACTGAGACGCGCACATCGTCGGCCTTGCGGTCGGTGATGGCGGCGATTTCGTCGTCGGTGAAGCCCTCAATGGCCTGCAGGATGAAGGCCTCACGGGCCGAGCGGTCGGTGCCACGCAGGGCGATTTCGACCAGGCGCAGCATTTCATCGGAAGACGCGATTTGCTCGGGCGTCTCCACCCGCTGGTCGGCGATCACGGTCGCGCCGAGGATGGCTTCATCGGGCTGATGGAACTGGAGCTCGGCTTCGTCGCTGCCGCGAACGTTACGCTTGCGGGCCGAGTCCTCGAGATGCACATTGCCGTTGTGCTGGTCGGTGCCGGCGGCCATCTCGTCCATGGCGCGCATGGCGAGGCGATAAAGCCAGGGCTCAAGGGCGAGACGCTCGGGCTTCTCGCCTCCGTCGCCGAGGGCGCGAGCAATGGCTTCGTCGACCACTTCCTGGGGCGCAATGGCGTCGACTTCAATCTGCTCCGACGTTTCGCGGAAATAGAGTTCGCGTTCGACGAAGCGCTCCAGGCGCGCGAGGTTCACGTTGACGTAGGTACGAATGTCGTCGCTGGAAACCATGGGAGGCTGCACGGCCGCCACCGTCTGCTCAAACGGAACCTGGCGTTCGGGCCGGGTTTCGGTGCCGCGCCGCCAGCGTGGGTATTTGTGGGTTGAGCGCAGCAAATCCTTGTGCCGGGTGATCTGTTGCAGTAAATCGTCAAATGCGGTCTTCACTGCAGAGGCCGGCACGGGAGCCTTGGCTTGCACGGCCATCTGCCCCGAGGGCAGGCGCAGGTTTAACGAGACGACAACTCCCTCTCTCGGGGAATTCTCCTCGATGAGACCCTTGAGGTGAACGAGTTCGGGACGAAACGCCTGCAGCCGCTTGCGCAGTTTTTCGACTTGCGTGTGCACTTCTTTTTCGATGTCGGGAGTCTTGCGGACTTTGTATCCGATATGAACGTTCATGAGAGCCTCGAAGACCGGTGGTAGATCCGGTGAAGCTATCAGTACCCTTACAAGCCGGATTCTACACCCCGGCGGGACACGGCAAGCATGGATTTGACAGAAATTTACGACACGATGGTTGGGTGGATTGTGACGTATGCACTTGCGGAAAGGCAGGTCACAGGTCACAGGTGATAGATTTTGGTAGCGCCGGCGTCCCGCCGGCAGTCGCGAGGGCGTCTCGGCCTCGCACCAGTGCTTAGTTGGCGTTCTTGGGAGGAGTGGGATTGGGCGCATCCTGTTTCGGCTTGCCGTTCGAGAGAAATTCGCGAACGGACTCTTTTTCCATCGGATCGCTTTTGACGCGCAGGACCATAAGCCCGGCGATGACGAGCACGATCAGCGCAATGATGCCAAGAAAGGTCATTGTGAAGGCGTATTTGCGCTCACGGAGGAAACCCCAGCTGCGTTATTCCTGTGACCTGTCACCTATGACCTAGACGGCTACCGTCACCGACGTCTCCGTCCGCGTCACTTCCCGATACATGGTGTCGCGTTCGATCGGTTCCCTGCCCGCTTCGGTGATGAGGCGCATAAGATCTTTGCGGCGCATGCCCTGCGGCGTTGTGGCGCCTGCGTCATGGTAGATCTTTTCTTCGATCACCGTGCCATCGATGTCGTCGGCGCCGAAGCGCAGCGCGATCTGCGCGATCTTGGCGGTCATCATCTGCCAGTAGGCTTTGATGTGTGGGAAGTTGTCGAGCACCAGGCGTCCTACCGCGATCTGCTTGATGTCGAGCATGCCAGTGGTTTTCGGCAGGTGCTCGAGGGGCGTGTTGTCGGGATGAAACGCCAGCGGAATGAACGTCTGGAATCCGTGCGTCTCGTCCTGCAGTTCGCGCAGCTTGAGCAGATGGTCGACGCGGTCCTCATCGTTTTCGACGTGGCCGTAAAGCATAGTCGCGTTCGACTTCAGGCCGATTTGGTGCGCGGTACGCGCCGTGTCGAGCCACTGGTCGCCGTCGATTTTGTGATCGCAGATGATGTGGCGGATGCGGTCCGCGAAAATCTCCGCGCCGCCGCCTGGAAGCGAATCGACGCCGGACGCTTTGAGTTGCTCGAGCGTCTCGCGAATAGAAAGCTTCGCGCGCTTCGCGAGATACGCCACTTCCACCATCGTGAACGCTTTGAGATGAACTTGCGGAAAGCGCTGTTTCAGGCCCGAGCACAGGTCCAGGAAATACTGGAAAGGCAGATCGGGATGCAGACCGCCGACGATGTGAAACTCGGTGACGGCCTCGGTGTATCCGGAAGCAGCTGTTTCGAAAGCTTCTTCGAGCGCCATGGTGTAGGCGCCGGGCGCGTCTTTCTTGCGTCCAAAGGCGCACAAGCGGCAGGCCGCGACACAGACGTTTGTCGGATTGATGTGGCGGTTGACATTGAAGTACGCCTTGTCGCCATGCATGCGCTCGCGAACGTGATTGGCCAGCCAACCCACGGCGAGGATGTCGCCGGTGCGGTAGAGCGCGAGCGCGTCCTGCTCGTTAAGGCGCTGGCCGGCAAGCACTTTTTCGTGGATGGGGTTGAGGCGCGCGTCGTCGGTCTGGAACGGGTACATGCTGATTTGATGATAAACGAAATCGGCAGAGGGCATTTGGCGGTTGGCACTTGGTCAGTTAACGCTTTCGGGAAAGAGAAGCATGAAATCTCTGGCGGTTTTAAAACCATCAAAGTCGGTTTTGATGGTTAGGATGCTTGCATGCTGCGTAGGACCCAACCGTTCCTGGTGGTTATAACGGCGCTCCTCGAAGTTTAAGCAGAGACAAAATCTTAAAACACAGAGGGCGCAGAGAACTGCCGCAGAGGACGCAGAGAAAAACTTACTACCCGCTGGCTCTTAGCTGGGGACTAGCGACTGACGACTGGCGACTACCCCTACCAGATCTTGCACACCTTCGCACTCACCATGGGCTGACCTTGCTTGCATGAGAACGCGCCCGCGAACTCCGGCATGTTTACCACTACGCCGTTGATGCGGTACCGCGCCGGGGAGTGCGGGTTGGTTACGGCCCATTCGCGCAATTGCTCGGGACGTTCGTTGGAGCAATCCCATTGCGCGAAGCCGACGAAGAAACGCTGCTCGGGAGTAAGGCCGTCTTTGGGCTCGAGTTTCAGGTCTTTGGTGGCATCCTTCCACGCGATGTAGGCAAGGATTTCTCCGCCCAGGTCGGCGACGTTTTCGCCCAGCGTCAGCTTGCCGTTCAGGTGGACGTCATCGACCGCGACGTATTGCGAGTACTGGTCGTCAACACACTTGGTGCGTTCTTCAAACTTCTTCTGATCTTCCGGAGTCCACCAGTTCTTGAGATTGCCTTTCGCGTCGAACTGGCTGCCTTCATCGTCAAAGGCGTGAGTTAACTCATGGCCGATGGTGCCACCGGTGTCGCCGTAGTTGGGAGCATCGTCCATCTTCGCGTCATAGAGCGGTGGCTGGAGCACGCCGGCGGGGAAATTGATGTCGTTGACCTGCGGGTTGTAGTAGGCGTCGACCGTGGGCGGCGTGATCTGCCACTCGCCGCGGTCGGTGGGGGTGCCGATTTTGTCGAGCTGCCGTTTCGCTTCGAAGATGGTGGCGTTGCGCACGTTTCCGGCGAAGTCATCGGGCTTGATCTCGACCGCGCTGTAGTCGCGCCACTTGTCGGGATAGCCGATCTTGTTGCGGATGGCGTGCAGCTTGATGAGAGCCTGCTGCTTGGTGGTTGGGCTCATCCAGTCGAGCTGGTTGATGCGCAACTCCATGGCTTTCTCAATCTCTTCCAGCATTTTCAGAGTGCTGGCCTTGAGTTCCGGAGAGAACACGGCCCGCACGTAGGCCTGTCCAAGAGCCTCGCCGAGGCCGCGGTCGACGTACTGCACGCAGCGTTTCCAGCGCGGCTGCTGCTCCTGTGCTCCTCGCAGATACTTCTGGTAAAAATCGAAATGCGTGGTGGAAAATTCATCGGTCAGGTTGGGCGCGTTGATGTTCGCGATGTGGAAGCGCAGGTAGTTCTTCCAGTTCTCGACCGGCTCGGCTGCCAGGGTCGTGTTCAGCTGCTTCATGAAGTCAGGCGAGAGCACGTTCACGATCTGAAAGGGCGGCGGGTTCAGCGCCTTCCAGTAGGCATCCCAATCGAAGTTGGGAGTTAACGCGGCCTGCTCGGCCCGCGACATCTTGTGCATGATCTTGTAGGGGTCGCGGCGCTCCGTGCGAGTCTGGGACGCTTTGGCCATCACCATCTCGATCCGCATCACGGCGTCGGCGTTGGTTTTCGCCTGCGCGGGCGAGTCGCCGAGCATGGTGAAGATTTTCTGCACGTACTGGACGTAGCGCTCACGGTTCTCTTTCGACTTGGCGTCGTCGTTGGTGTAGTAGTCCCGATCGGGCAGGCCGAGGCCACCCTGATCCACGGCGGCGATTTGCTGGTCGGAATTGTCGGGATCCTGAATGGAGCCCGTTCCGAACATGATCTCGCCCCCGAGATCCTCGAACTGAAGGCGGCCGAGCACCGCCGCCAGGTCTCGCATGGATTTCGCGGCCGCTATGGCATCCAGTTGCGGCTTGATGGGGGTGAGACCACGGCGGTTCACCGCCGCCTCGTCCACGCACGAGCCGTAGTAGTCACCAATCTTCTGATCCACCGCGTCACGATTTTTGTCGGACGCAGCGCGTTCGAGGATCGATCGCAAGAGCACCAGGTTGTCTTCGTACAGCTGGGAGTATCGCCCCCAGGATGTTCGGTCGGGCGGGATGGGGTTCGCTTTTCTCCAGCCTCCGCAAGAATATTCATACAAGTCGACGCACGGATCGACGGAGCGGTTCATCGCGCTGACATCGAGGCTGGGGCGATAGGGCAGCCCGGTCGCGGAGGGCGCTGCATCGGCGGCATGAGGTGCCGGTGCTGACTGGGCGGAAGAGAAAGTAGTGAGGAGAAGAAAAACGATTATGCAGTTGAGGGCGCAGCGATTGTTCTGAATTGTCATAGGTTTCTTCGCCGAGCAGGTTACCAGACTTCAGTCGGGTTTCGCCTTACAAGAAATTTACGAGTAGCGAGCCTGGAAAGTTGCATTACAATAAAGGCAAGGGGTTCCCCTTTGGCAAAGTTTGAAGAGTGCCTGCAGCGCCTGGAAAAGATCGTCCAGGAACTGGAGAAAGGTGACGCGCCGCTGGAAAAGTCGCTGACCTTGTTTGAAGAAGGGATGCAGCTTTCCGCCACGTGCCGCAAGGAACTCGAGCAAGCTGAAGGCAAAGTGGAGATTCTTTTAAAACAGAACGGCAAGCTTCAGGCAGTTGCTTTCGAGCCTGAGACGGAGAAAGCCGCGTCCCGCAGGTAGCGGGTCAGGCTCAGAAGGTTGCGCGTTTCAATGTCTGCGGCGAATGCGCTCATCCAGCCTAGGGCGCAGGCGAACGCAGCCTCTCCCACCGTGTCACGACACGGTTGAATCAGGGGGTAGTATGCAAGCCCTGACTATGATCGTGTTCCAGCGCGATCCGCGTCTGGCGCAATCTCTCGCTTCCACTCTCAGCCATCACTATCATGCAGTCCATCTCGCCGATTCTGTTGAAGAGTTGCGTGTCGACATTGCCCGCTACCGCGCGGAAGTTGCCGTGCTCGACGTAGAAGCCGCCAGCCTGAAAGATGTGGCGCGCCTGCACAGCGAATTCCCGGGCGTTTCGATCGTATGCACTCATCGTGTGGCGGACGAAGAAATGTGGACGGCCGCGCTCACGGCCGGAGCCAGTGACATGTGCCCCGCACTCGACACGCAGGGCATTGCGACATCGGCCGAACGCAGTGTGTCGTTTCTGCATTCCCAAGCCACGGCTTAAATTAAGTCACAGGTGGCTGGGGGACGCCTTTCGGCGTCCCTTTTCTTTTTGTGATGTAGCAATTGACTACGGAAATTCCGGATCGACCAAGAAACCGTCTGGAAGATACAAGGAAAACTGGAGCGGGAGACCGGGATCGAACCGGCGACATCCAGCTTGGGAAGCTGGCGTTCTACCGCTGAACTACTCCCGCTCGCCGGTGATACTGAAGCGAGACTACCACTGTGCTTGGCCTGCTGCAACG
>Ga0210406_10007803_pt1 | contig 10798 bp, 10 predicted proteins | sample IncBWC30MmetaG_FD_155454 | JGI IMG/M metagenome (GOLD analysis project Ga0210406, IMG submission 155454) | Forest soil microbial communities from Barre Woods Harvard Forest LTER site, Petersham, Massachusetts, United States - Inc-BW-C-30-M | ecosystem: Environmental > Terrestrial > Soil >... | reverse complement strand
CTCGTTGGGACGCGAAGCCATCGCGATCGGCGGCGGCGGATCCGGTGGCGGTGCTCATACGCTGCAGGAATGGTTCGATTGCTCGGGACGTGAACTGGGCCTGAAAAGAATTCTCCTGACGTTGCTGGTGCTGGCGGGAGTCGGCGAATGAATCTATGGGTTGTCCTGCTTTCCTTCCTTCTTGTAGGCACGGTCCAGGCCCAGGAAGCGGCACCTCCTCGCGCTGACGCCATCTTTATCCATGGCAACATCTACACCGGCGTTGTGGATAAGGCGGCCTTCAACGCAATCAAAAGGGCGCAGGCAGTTGCGGTTCGTGGCGACCGCATCCAGGCCGTGGGCGAGAACGCCGAAGTTCAAAAGCTGAAAGGGCCGAACACGCAGGTCATCGATCTGGGCGGAAAATTCATGATGCCCGGGTTCAACGATGCGCACACGCATCTCGCGCAAGGCGGCTTCCAGGCTCTGCACGTCAGCCTGGTTGGCACCCGGTCGCTCGATGAGTTTCGCGAACGCATTCGCGCGAATGTCGCATCGGCCGCACCGGGCGCGTGGATTCTCGGCGGCGGCTGGGACGAGAATTTGTGGCCGGTGAAAACCGCCCCAACGCGCTGGGACGTCGACGAAGTCTCAGCCGGGCATCCCGTGTTCCTTGACCGAGTCGATGGACACATCGCGGTGGCAAACACGCGGGCTCTGCAGTTGGCCAGCATCACAATTGCCAGCCGCGATCCCAAGGGCGGCAAGATCGATCGCGACAGCAACGGCCAGCCCAACGGAATCCTGCGGGACACCGCGAAGCAAGCGATCACCAACGCCATCCCGCCCCCGACGCACGATGAACGCCGCAGCGCCATGGAGCGCGCCTTGGCCGAGGTTGCCCGCTCGGGCGTCACCTCCATCCAGGACAACTCCGGTGACTGGGAGGATTTCAGCGTGCTCGAGGAGATAGAAAAAGATGGAAAACTGACCGCCCGCATCAGCGAGTGGCTGCCTTTCAACGATTCCGTCCAGCAACTGGAGACCAAACGCAAAGCGCATCTTGCCTCGGACCCGATGCTGCACACCGGCATGCTGAAGGGCTTCATGGACGGATCGCTCGGATCGCGTACCGCAGCTCTGATCGAGACTTACTCCGATGACCCGAAGAATTCCGGTTTGCCTCGTTACGACGCCCCCAAGTTGAATGAGATGACGAAGGAGCGCGTACTCGCCGGCTTCCAGGTCGGTCTTCACGCCATCGGCGACAAGGGCGCGCAGATGGCGCTCGACGCATTCGCCGAGGCCGAGAAAGCCGCGAAGGACAAGAAGGTGAAGGCGGCGAACGGAGGAGAAGACTTCCGCTTGCGGATCGAGCACGCGCAAGTGGTGACTCCACTGCAAATCGTAAAGTTTCGCGATCTGAAAGTGATCGCCTCCATGCAACCTTCTCATCTGCTCAGCGACATGAAGTGGGCGCAAGCGCGGCTGGGCGAAACGCGCGCCGCGCATTCGTATGCGTGGGCTGAATTTCTGAAGCGCGGCGTCACCCTGGCTTTCGGCACCGACTATCCGGTGGAATCGATCGCGCCGTTCCGCGGACTCTATTCCGCCACCACGCGCAAGAGTGAGGACGGGAAGCAGGAATATTTCCCGGAGCAGAAGATCTCGATGGATCAGGCTATCGCCGCCTACACCACCGGATCGGCCTTCGCTGAATTCAGCGAGAAACAGAAGGGCCTGATCGTGCCAGGTATGCTTGCCGACTTCGTGGTGCTCGATCGCGACATCACGGCGGTCGTTCCGCAAAAGCTTTTGGACACGCACGTGGTGCGAACGGTGGTTGGCGGGAAGACCGTCTACGAAGCAAAGTAGTCTTCATGACGTGGCGCGAGCGCGAGCGGTTGCTCTACCTGGGATCGAGTTTCTCTCTGATCCCCGCGCTGGCAATTGTCCCCGCGTTCACCTTGCTCTTGTTTCACCCGAGCATTCCGCACGCTACGTTATGGGCTCTGCTGCTGCTTCCGTTATTGGTGGGTGCCGAGTTCTTCGGAGTTTACAAACTGGTGCAGAGCTGCGTGGCTCGCCCCTTCAGCCTGCTGACGATGCTGTCTTTCGGCGCATTCTTCGTGCTGCTGGTGATCGCGGTCTATACGGGAGTTTTTCTGGCGGCACTGACAGAAAGAATGTGAAGGCAAGATCCACCGCCGAGCACGCCGAGGTCGCCGAGGAAACAATAGAAAAGATTTCTCGGCGTACACGGCGATCTCGGCGGTGAAACAGGGTTTTCCTAGTTCAGATTCTCGAAAATCCCCGCAGCGCCCATGCCGCCGCCCACGCACATGGTCACCATTCCGTACCGAGCCTTGCGCCGCTTCATCTCTCGAATAATCGATGCTGTGAGCCTGGCACCCGTGCACCCCAGCGGATGCCCCAGGGCAATCGCACCCCCATTCAGGTTTATTTTCTCTGGATCCAGTCCGGCCTCTTTGATTACCGCCAGCGATTGCGCCGCGAAAGCTTCATTCAACTCGATCACGTCGATGTCTGCGAGTGTGAGACCAGCCAGCTTCAGTGCCTTCGGAATGGCGAAGACGGGGCCGAGTCCCATCTCTTCGGGCTTGTACCCAGCCGTCGCGAATGAGACGTACCGCACCAGAGGCGGAATTCCGAGCGCCTTCGCACGATCCGCCGACATCACGACCGCCGCGGCCGCACCGTCCGACATCTGGGAAGAGTTGCCAGCGGTCACGATGCCCTTCACATGAAATGCCGGTTTCAGCGCAAGCAACGCCTCCAGGGATGTATCCGCGCGCGGTCCCTCGTCAATCTTGAAAACAATTTCCTGCCGGGCGAACGCTTTGCTGCCAAGCTTGCCCGCGCCATTTCCGTTGGTCGTGACGCTGACCGGTACCGCAACTATTTCCTCCGCGAACTTACCCGCCTGAATGGCCGCCATGGCTTTCTGGTGGCTGCGCAGCGAAAACTCGTCGCTCTGCTCACGAGTGATTCCGAACCGCTGCCCCACGCGTTCGGCGGTCAGGCCCATCGAGAGATAAGCGCCGGGATGGTTTTCCACTAGCCACGGGTTGGGCGAGATCTTGTTGCCGCCCATCGGAATCATCGACATCGACTCCGTCCCGCCCGCGACGATCACATCCGCGCCGCCGGCCAGGATGCGCTCGGCAGCCATGGCGATGGACTGCAATCCCGACGAGCAGAATCGATTGATGGTCAGCGCCGAAACTTCCTCGGGAAGTCCGGCGCGCAGCGACGCAATGCGCGCGACGTTCATCCCTTGCTCGCCCTCAGGCATGGCACAACCCAGGATCACATCTTCAATTTCCTTCGGATCGAGTTGCGGCACGCGCTCGAGCGCGCCCTTAATGGCAATCGCGGCCAACTCGTCGGGACGGGTCGTGCGCAGCGTGCCCTTGAACGCGCGGCCCACCGGTGTACGAACAGCGGATACGATGACGATTTCTCTCATGAATTTAAGTCTCGGTTCTGAGTTGTGGCCCAACAACTCTGTTCTTTAGATGCGTTACTTGAAACTCGCGAATCCTTACCCGTCCAGTGACGGCCTCTTGCCAACGACTAGACGGACTTTGCCTCCGTCGGGTACGTCCTTCATTTGAAAGTGCAAATCTCCGAGGAACGAAACATACTCGTACAAGTCCGCAATATATACGTTGCTCGCGAGTCCGGTGCTCTCCTCGAAGACAATCGGTGTTTTGTAGCCTATGCATTTTCCCTTTGCGGGATCGAACCCTTGTTCGGCCAAGGCGATAGCTATGTCTTCGCAGAACCACTTTTTCCGGTGCTCCGAGCTCTTCGTTAACTGGAAAAATTCTCTAGCGGATCCCGCAATTCGGTTGAGGCTCCCGATGGTGCTGTCAAGCCGCATGATTGAGGACTCGCCGTCTTCAAAGAACAGATCCGCGAATGCGTCCACCGCGACCAAACGGAGTTTCCCCGGGCAGAACCAGCGCCATTCTTGGAGAAGTTTCTCGACGGAAAGATCGTCTACGTCGAAATAGGGATACATTCGGTCCTCAAACTCAATCAACTACACCTGAGTGCGGGAGCGTGCTATGACTTCAACTCACTACAATCCCTGCATATCCCACCACCATTTGCCGATCGCCCGACACATCCCCCGAGGTCGCGTATTTCACCAGGTCTCCCTGGGTCGCGCCTCGCTGGCGCGCTGCGGTCAGCATGGCTATGGTCGGTCCGAAGCCGCACATGCTGACTTCTTCCTGCATGACGACGTCATAGAGCCCGCGTGCATCGAGCGCCAGAATCTGTTCGATCGCCTTCTCATCTTTTACCCGCGTTACGGGATCGGACTCGTAATGATTCATGTCGCTCGAGGCGATGACCAGGACGGGTTCGTCGATGCCGGACAAAACGTCAGCAATCGCGAAACCCAAGCCTTCCAAGACATCGAACTGGCGCGTCCCGAGCGCGATCGGAACAAAACGAATGCCAGACCGCAATGTCTGTAAGAAAGGCAGCTGCACTTCGATGGCATGCTCCGTGCGGTGCGCGAGTGACTCGTCGGTAAGGAGCGGAAACTCCTGCATGAGCGCATCCGCAAGCTCCACGTCGATTCCAACATCCCCCAGCGGCGTCTGCCACGCCCCCCGGGTCATCATCGATAGTGGAGTTCCCAATCCAGTATGGTTGGGGCATAGAACTATGCACCGCCGGCTTACCCGGACGCGCGCGTAGACTGCGCCCGCTACATGGCCGGAGTACATATAGCCGGCGTGGGGAACCACGCATCCCAGAACCATCTCCGGTTGCTGGTCGGCGACCATATACGAGCGGACGCTGGCTGCCAGCTTTTTCGGATCTCCCGGATAGAACTTTCCGGCAACCGCAGCAGGACGAACTGTCGGTGTGCCCATGCTCATTCCCCCGGCTACTTTCCGGCAGCAGAGAGGTCCCCGTTTTTTGATGCCAACGCCCGATAGATAGCGGCAGTCTTCTCGAGCGACAAAGCCTCGGCGCGCACCGTTGGCTTCACTCCGGCCGCTTGCAGAGCATCCTTCAGAGGATGTGGGGAGTACTCGGATTTCAAATTGTTCCAAAGCGTCTTGCGTTTCTGCCCGAACGACAACTTCAGAAACTTGATAAAGCCTTCTTCTTCCACATTGAGTTTCTCGAGCCGCGGTGACATGACCAGCCGCACCACCGAGGAATGCACCTTGGGTGGTGGAGAAAATGCGCCCGGCGGAAGCGTAATGAGTCGCTCCACTTGCGAGTACAACTGCGCCGTCGCCGAAAGCAGACCATAGTCGCGGCTTCCCGGCGAGGCAGCCAGCCGGTCGGCGACTTCCTTCTGCACCATGACCACGATTGCGCTGAAGAGTTTGCGGAATTCGAACATGCGCAGCAAGATATCGGACGTGATGTAGTAGGGCAGGTTGCCCACCACGGGAACAGGTTCCGGTGTCTGCACCAGTCCCGGCCGCGACGCCCCGGGCTTCGGGCCGAACAGGGTGCTGAAGTCGATCGCCAGAACGTCACCTTCGATGATTTCCACGTTTGGATAGAGGGCGAATTTCATGCGCAGTTGCGCAGCCAGCACGCGATCGAGTTCGATGGCGATCAATCGACGCGCCCGCTTTGCCAGCAGGGAAGTGAGCACGCCTCGTCCGGGTCCGATTTCAAGCACGGTACGTTGCGATACATCGCCCAGCGCGTCAACAATGCGGCGCGCGGCGGAATCGTCCGCCAGAAAATGCTGCCCGAGTTTTGGCTTGCGCGTTGGCCTGTGAGCGACTGCCCTTGGCACGTTGACCCCTTTTCGTGAGCCCGTTTAGACTGACACAGCTTATATGGTTGTCGAGTAGCGCGGGCCTTGGCTCGCCAAATTTGTCTTCATCATCATATCCTGCGCCGGCGTCCGCGGCTTTTCCAGGGAGGATCGGCTTCATGCATATCGCGTTCGCGGCCTCGGAAGGTGTGCCCTACTCCAAAACTGGTGGTCTCGCGGATGTTGTCGGAGCTTTGCCCCGCGCGCTCGCGGCCCTTGGCCACCAGGTCACCGTCTACCTGCCCCGCTACCGTCAGACCAAGCTTACTGATCCCCAACCCGTGGCCCGTAGCATCACCATCCCTTTCGATGATCATTACCGTTTCTGCTCGGTGGTCTCGACCGGCGAACAGGCGGGAGTACGGTATTTCTTTGTGGAGTACCCACCGTTCTTCGATCGCGAAGCTTTGTATGGAACCGCCATCGGCGATTATCCCGACAATGCCGAGCGCTTTGCGCTGTTCTCGCGGGCGGTGATCGAGACTTCAAAAATCGTCGGCGCACCCGACGTCTTCCACTGCCATGACTGGCAAACCGCCCTGATCCCTGTCCTCTTGCATACCCAGTACACGCAAGATCCCGCATTCCGCGATACCGCCACCGTGTTCACGATCCACAATATGGGCTATCAGGGCCTGTTCCCGGCGGAAATTCTTCCCCTGCTGACCCTGCCCTGGGATTTATTCACCATCACGAAAATGGAATTCTTCGGACAGGTGAACTTCCTGAAGGGCGCGCTGGCATTCTCCGATTACGTCACCACTGTGAGCCGCAAGTACAGCCAGGAGATTCAGACCACCGAATATGGCTTCGGCCTGGAAGGCGTACTGCGCAACCGGGCAGCCACCGTCACTGGCATCGTGAATGGCGTGGACTACGAGGTATGGAGTCCCGCCGCCGACAAATTCATCGCTGCGAAATATTCTCCCGCCGACCTCGGCGGCAAGGCCAAAGACAAGCTCGACCTGCTGGCCACCTTCGGTTTCACGAATGCTGATCCGAAGCTTCCCGTGATCGGCATCGTCTCGCGCTTCGCCGCACAGAAAGGTTTCGACCTGATATCGCAGATCATGGATCGCCTGGCTCGCGAGGACATGACGCTGGTCGTGCTCGGCACCGGCGACAAAGACTACGAAGAGATGTTTCTTCGCCTGCAAAAGCAATTCCCACACAAGATCGCAGTCAAGATCGCTTACGACAATGCCATTGCGCACAAGATCGAAGCCGGCGCCGATATGTTTCTGATGCCGTCACGCTACGAACCCTGCGGCCTGAACCAGATCTACAGCCTCAAGTACGGAACTGTGCCGATTGTCCGCGCCACCGGCGGTCTCGACGACACCATCGATCCTTGGGACGCGCGCACCGGCAAGGGCACCGGCTTCAAATTCTATGAATACAATGGCGAGTCTCTGCTGCTGACTATCAAGGCCGCCCTGCAGGCCTTTCGGGATGAATCTTCGTGGCAGGTCGTGATGCGGAACGGCATGGCGCGCGACTTCTCCTGGGGCGCGTCGGCGAAGGAGTACGTCAAGGTCTACGACCGAGCCCGACTCGCGAGAGTCGCAGCCGTTTAACTCTAGTCTCACGAATTTTCGAGGGTGTCCTCCGCGCCTTTCGTGTCCTCTGCAGTTAAGGTTTTCCTGCGCGTAAAGTGCGCGCAGTGCCCACGAGAAATGCCACTGTCCCTGCTTCACATCGCTGCTAAAATCATCCCAGCCTTTCGCCTTCTCTTCTATGGACGGCTTTCCCAGAACGATCTTCCACGTCGACATGGATGCCTTCTTCGTGTCGGTTGAGGAATTGTTCGATCCTTCCTTGAAAGGCAAGGCCGTGGTGGTCGGGGGGCAGCGCGACGAGCGCGGCGTGGTCTCGGCTGCGTCCTACGAGGCGCGCAAATTCGGCGTGCACTCCGCCATGCCCTTGCGCACCGCGGCCAAGATGTGTCCGCATGCCATCTTCGTTGACGGCCATCCTGATCGATATCGCGAATGCTCGGAAAAAGTTCACAAAGTCCTAACGACGTTTTCTCCCCTGGTCGAAATGGCCTCCATCGACGAAGCCTACCTCGACATGACGGGGACGCAGCGCCTGCACGGTGCACCTCTGCGCGCGGCACACTCTCTGCACACGAAAATGAAGACCGAGACGCAACTGAACTGCTCGGTCGGAATCGGTACCTCCCGCCTCATCGCCAAAGTCGGCTCAGCGAAGGCCAAGCCCAACGGAGTTCTCTGGGTCGTGCCCGGGCAGGAAGCGAAATTTCTCGCGCCGCTCGACGTGCGCGATATCCCGGGCGTGGGCAAGGTCATGGAGCAGAACCTAAACGCGATCGGCATCCGCCAAGTCGCCGATCTAGCGGCTCTTCCCGAAGATGACCTCGAACGCCGCTTCGGAAAATGGGGACTGGCGCTCGCCGGCAAGGCGCGCGGCGAAGATGCGGGTGGCTGGTTCGACGCCGATGTCGGTGAGCACGAGGACCCAAAGTCGATCAGCCACGAGCACACCTTCAACGAAGACACGGCCAACCCGGCGCAACTGGAGTCCACCTTAATGCGCCTGACAGAAATGGTAGCGCGCCGCCTGCGCGAACATTCTTTCTACGCCCGCACTATTCAGGTAAAGCTGCGCTACAAAGACTTCACGACCATTACGCGAGCCCATTCCCTGGCCGATCCCACTCAGCTCGACACCGAAATCTTCGAGCAGATTCGCACTCTGTTCCGCAAGAATTGGAAAAGAGGAGCGGAAATCAGGCTGCTCGGAGTCCACGTGTCGTCGTTTGAAGAAAGGCCCGCCACACAACTCGATCTGCTCGAAGACGGCCGTCATCAGCGCTGGCAGCAGGCACTCGCCGCCGCCGACAAACTGCGCGATCGCTTCGGAGAAGGCAGCGTCGGTCTGGCCGGAGGCATGCGCGGAGTCTTCCGGGAGCGCACCCATGAAAATCCCGCCAGCCTGCCCGGCAAACGACCGAAGAAAAAAGAAGAGGACAAGGGCTGAGGCACAACACCTTGCAACCTCGGGTCACGACTTGCGGAAAATGCAAGCGGTTTTGCAGTGGCCATGGGCAACTCTCTGCAGAAGACTGCAATCTCAGTACAAGCACCACAACTTTCCATGCAGAAGTCTGTTTTGACGATCACCGTCTTTCGTCGTGTGATGGCACCTTTCGCCGCAGCTCTGCTCGCGGTTCTTCTGATTGGCGAACATGGTGTTCATGGCCAGGAAACCAAAATTGCCGTCGACGTAAGAGTCGTGAATGTGCTCGCCACGGTGCGCGACAAGCACGGCCAGATCATCAACACTCTGACGAAAGACGATTTCACGTTGCAGGAAGACGGGCGCGCGGAAACCATCAAGTACTTCAGCCGCGAATCGGATCTCCCGCTGACGCTCGGCCTGCTGGTCGACACCAGCCTGAGCCAGCGCCGCGTTCTCGGTGAGGAACGCACCGCCAGTTATAGTTTCCTCGACAAAATGCTTCGCCCGACCGACCAGGCTTTCGTCATTCACTTCGACCACGAGGCCGAACTTCTGCAGGACCTCACCTCCTCAAAAGAAAAGTTGCAGGCCGCGCTCGATAAGCTGGAAATGCCTGAGCGCCCGGCGCTGTCGCGGGGCGGGGGAGCGGGAGGTTCCGGAAGATCCGGCGGCGGATGGCCCGGATCTGGTGGAGGTGGCGGTGGTCGCGGGAGGGGGCACAGCGGCGGCGCCGGCACTGTTCTCTACGACGCTACGTACCTTGCCTCCGACGAACTGATGAAGCCGCAAAAAGGTCGCAAGGCTCTCATCGTTTTAACCGACGGAGTGGACCGCGGCAGCAAGGAAAATCTCGACGCCGCAATGGAAGCGGCCCAGCGCGCGGACACGGTCGTGTATTCCATCTTGTTCAAAGACGACGAAGCCTACAACAACAACGGCGGTTTTGGGGGGATGGGGCGCATGGGCCGCGGCGGAGGGCACCGCTATCCGCAGGAGTCACGCCCGGACGGCAAGAAGATCATGGAGCGCATCTGCCAGGAAACCGGCGGGCGTCTTTTCGAAGTCTCGAAAAAACAGCCGATCGACAAAATCTATAGCGAGCTTCAGGAAGAACTGCGCAACCAATACAACCTCGGCTACACACCGGCCAAGAGCGACCAGGGCGCGGGCTACAGAAAAATCGCTCTGGCCACGAAACAGAAGGACCTGAAGATTCAGGCCCGGAGCGGGTACTACGCCGACCGGTGAAAAACGCTGCGATCAGTCGAAGTAACTTGATAATTGGGCGAGGTCACACCCGCGACACGATCAACAATCCTCCAACGATAGCCACCGCATCTTCCGCAAGGGCCACCAGGAAGTCTGGCATCCCGTTCTTCGCCACCAGCGTATGCCGGACGTTGTATCCAGCGAAAGCGCCGACGATCCCTCCCACGGCTCCCGCCACGACCGCGACCGGCAAATTCCCTCGCGCGCTGACTGCCAAGGCCGCGGCGCTTGCTCCTCCCAACACAATGCGTGCCGTCAGTCCGAGAGGCGCCGTACGCGATGGAGTCCTGGGCAGCTTGTCGGCAATCAATTCGCCAATTGCCAGTAGCGTAATGACGGCTAGAAGCGCTGGCTTGTCGAGGAAGGCAAGTCGCGTCCCGTCGAACCGCAGCCAGCCGAAATGTGCAGCCCAGCACACCGCTGCCGGAGCCGTCAGTGAGCGCAGGCCGCAGATGCAGCCCAGAAGAAAGCCAAACAAGAGGACCATGGAGTCTCATCGCCGGCAGAAGCCGGAGTGACCATTTTATGCCGTAGTCTCGGGTCGCGGTCTTGCCATCGAACGGCGTGGCAACAGATGGATTTTCCCAGGCACTCTCATCCGCGGAATGTAAAAGTCGGATTGGCAGGTTGCTTGGGATTCCTCACCCTTCTATCATTCGGAAAATCAAAAACCGGACGTTTCCAATTTCAATTTCAAAAGGATGGAATGACCAAGCTCAGGAAAGCTCTGCTCGTGAT
>Ga0210406_10007802_pt1 | contig 10799 bp, 8 predicted proteins | sample IncBWC30MmetaG_FD_155454 | JGI IMG/M metagenome (GOLD analysis project Ga0210406, IMG submission 155454) | Forest soil microbial communities from Barre Woods Harvard Forest LTER site, Petersham, Massachusetts, United States - Inc-BW-C-30-M | ecosystem: Environmental > Terrestrial > Soil >... | reverse complement strand
TGCGAGGTGATCGGCGATGCGGCGCATCTGGTCCGCATTGAAATTTGCCACGCCGACCGCGCGTGCCTTGCCGGACTTCACCGCTTCGACGAGGCCTTCGGCGAATACTCGCAAGTCCATCAACGGTAGCGGAAAATGCACATAATAGAGATCGATTGTCTTGAGGCCCAGGCGCGCGAGCGAACCGTCAAGGCCGTGCATCAGGCGGCGCGGAGAGCTCCGGCCCGGAAAGGGAAAGAATTTCGTGGCTATCACCGCGCGGGTGGGACCGGCGCGCAAGCAGTTACCCACGACGCGCTCCGAGAAATAGATTTCAGCCGTGTCGATCATGCACGGGCCGGCATCATGAATGGTCCTGTATGTTTCCAACACGGCCCCGCGATCGGCGCGCCGCCACTTGTTCGTGCCGATGCCCAAGGGCAGCACATCGATGCCGGTTCGCCCCAAGGGGCGCGTATCATGATCGGTGGGCATCGCCGGACCTCTCACAAGGAGAAAGCGCCGTTTGCTCGTTGGTGTGATGACGCTGGCGTTTCAAGGTTACGCCATAGCGACTACGGCCGCATCATCTTCTGCGGCTACGGCCGTATCGCGGATATGGCCGACCTCGACAAGCCGTGGAGGTCTCCGCGCCAGCGGGTGACCCCCATCAGGAGCTGTTCGAGGAGATCGATGCCTTAAACAGGAAAGGATTTATAAGCAGGTTCCGAACGAACCCGCTGAAGCCGGACCTAAGGCCGCACCAGCGTAGGGTCGGCTATTTTTTGCGCGAGTGGTCAATCGAGATTGACAGTTTGATCGCCGCCGCTCGGCACATTCGCGGGGCCGTCGAGCGGCAGCATCGTCGGCGGCAACGGCGTAACGACCGAGATCAGCGACCAGGCGCCCGCGTGGCCATCGAGCTGCACGTCGCGGTCCTCGCTCGTCAACGCGCATTGACGGCAGTCTTCGTTCTTCGCAATTGCGGGGCGATTGCGCTGATCTCAGTGAGAGCCATGGCAGCCTCACTGGCGCGCAGAAGCAGGGAGAGCCTCCTTTGCTCCTGAAATTTGCTGAAACGGGCCAGTGAGGCTGGCATAGGGCCTAAAGCGTCACTTGCGAGGATGGCGCGGGGCGTGTCCGGCTACATCTTGGTGGCCTGCGCATCGATCGAAATGTCGACCTCGTCGCCGATGTTCGGGATATCGGCCTTCATGCCGAAATCGGAGCGTTTGATCGCGGTATGGGCTTCGAAGCCCGCGGTAGGTGTATTCTTGTTGAAAGGGTTCGGCGCGATCTTGTTGAAGGTTACATCCATGGTCACCGGCTTCGTGACGCCAAGCAGGGTAAGCTCGCCGGTCACTTTACCTTTCTTGTCACCGGTCCTCTCGACGGACGTGCTCTTGAACGTCATCTCCGGAAATTCCGCGACATTGAGGAAATCGGGCGACATGAGGTCCTTGTTGCGCCGAGCGAAGTGCGTGTCGATGCTAGCCGTCTTGATCGTCACTTTGAGCGTGCTCTTTGTCACGTCCGCAGGATCGAACGTCAGCTCGCCCGCCACGGCGGTGAACCAGCCAACGACATGGGCGTAGCCCACATCCGTGATCTTGAAGACCACGAACGTGTGCATGGGGTCGAGAGCGTATCTGTCGGCGGCCCGCGCGGCTCCGCCTGTGAACGACGCGACCGCAATTCCGATCACAGCGGTCAATCTGGCGAGATGCATAGGCTTCCTCCATCTGCGGTTCGTGCAAGCGTCCCGGCCACGTCATTGGCTGGGCGTGAGGTAGGCCAGTCCGATCGCGCCGGCTGCCGGGACCGCCGCGACCACGGTCAGGAGGACTGGTCCAAAGACGCGCCGACCAATACCGCCGCCGAGCAAAAGCGGTTCGGCGACGAGACCAGCGAACGGGACGGCTATCAGAAACGCAGCGCCGGCTGTGCTCACGCTGGCAGTGAAGAGTACGAGAAGCAGGACGGTGGCGACCAGGCCGCCGGCGGCGCCGAGAAGTGACGTTGCGCCGATAGTCATAGGGGCGCGGACTAGGAGCCTCACGCCATAGGCCCAGAGTGCCAAAGCGCCGGCAACGGCTGCGACAGACGCGCACAGCAGCGTCACGCCGATGAACGGGGCCAGCGCGGCGACCCCGGCGGCGCCGACGGCCGTCGCGAGGATAAGAATGGTGCCGGCAAGGGCACCGCCACGCGCGTTCGCAACGCATATCTGCCAGAGGGCGATTGCTGCGCCCGCCCACATGATAGCCAGCTTGATTAGCAGCCCGACATCCGGTTGCGCCAACAGCAGCCGGAGGCTAAACCAAGCGAGGCAGATTGCCGGGAAGAGAACGAACGCGAGCCGCCCGATGAGGGGTGGACGGCCAAGGAGATCGAGGGCAACGCCGATCAATCCCGCGAGCGTGATCAGATAAAACAACTTCTCCGGAGCAGAGTTCGGTGGCAGCGAGGGAATGCCGCGCAGTTGAACGAATGCCATTAGCAGGCCGGCAGTCACACCCAGTCCTGCCAGGACCTCCGATCCAGTCCGCCAGCCGACAAGGCGACTAGACCCGATCACGAGGAAGGCAACGACAAACGGCCCAATGACCGCCTGAAAGACAGGATTGTTCGGGTCCACAGGTCACGTTCCCCCGAGTGCGCCTTCGGCTATAGAAGGTTGGGCAAAAGCCCACAAGAGAGCAAACACCCGAGCGGAAGGATTTATCCTTGAGTTAGAAGCACACACCTCGCGCTGAAAGCGCTGACAAATCGACGAAACTTCGAAAGTCAGTCTGCTGCGGAGCCGTTTGGAAATTTTCAAAAGGCAGGGTCTGCGGGCACCGCTACGCCCGAGGTATTTCCAGTTAAGGCCCGCCGATTGACCACTTTAGCGATGAAAAAGCCGTGGCGGTTCCGAGATCGAGGGGGAATATGTTGCGCGAAGAAGCCCCCCTGGCTGCTGGTCAATATGCGAAGAACTCAACCTGAGCAAATCTAGTCCGCCCGGGCGGCCCCGTCGGCGGCAACGGCGTAACGACGGAGATCAGCGACCAGCCGCCCGCTCAGCCGCCGAACTGCGCGTCGTGGTGCGACCGAGCGGTCCTCGCTCGTCAACGCGCATTGACGGCAGCTGAGGTGAACATGCTAACAGCATCCGAGGCCTTGCCGGCCAAGGCCAGAAGACTGGCTCGCCTCAGCATTCCGACAGCTTTCCAGAACACAGAGACTTTTTCTTCGGCCAACACTAGGAGTTCGTCACATAAAGCCTTCGCCATTGCGTAGTTACCTTAGTCAGCTCACTTTCAGCCTGCATCAATTCCCTAGCAGGTCAGCGCTGATGTACTCAGCCGTCCGTCAATCGCGATTGACAACAAAGGCACCTCGGGATGCGGGCTAAAAGATGAAAAGAAGGACGCTTCGCGGTCGAGGACTTCCAGAACTGAATGGTGATCGCGCTCACGCGCGCGTTTCCGAGGATGGCGAGGGCGCTAAAGGAAGCCTCGCAAAGAGCCGCGCCGAAGTCGACGCTCGTGACAAAAAAACCAATTGAGACATTTGCGCTACCCCGGGGCCGCGATCGTCCATGAACATCAACACGGTCGCCCGCATGTCCAGGTCCAAGAACGCCTGACCGGCCATCTGATAGTTGGGCGCCACCAGGGTTACGTGCTGACACGCCGCGTGAACGTCGCGCAGGCAGCGCTCGAGCCCGCCGCTTACATACGGCGAAGCCGAGCCGCCGGCGGTGTACATCAGTTCGGTGGCCTGTTTGGCAGCTGTCGCGGCGTGCGTCGCGGCCAGCCACAGCATCGCACGTTGGACCACTGAGAGCGGCTGCCCGGCGCTGACCACCTGCCACGCCTCGGCGAGTGATTGGTACAGAAACGCGCGCCCGGATCGTACCAGCGCCTCGGCCTGGCCTAGGTTTGCCTGCAACGTCGTATCCTCACGCAGCGTCCGCCGCGAGCGGCTTGCTATCTTGGTCGCCGTCAGATCGAGCAGGATGTCGATCGCATGGCGGGCGATGCCGAGCGGGACCGCCGCCAGCACCGTTCCGAACAAGGCGATCGTCGGCAGGGCATAGAGCGGCCCCGGCTCCAACGGCGGTTCTCGAAATGACAGTGAGCGGGCTTCTGGAACGAAGACGTCGGAGACTGCATAGTCGTGACTGCCCGTGCCACGGAGCCCAATGCTGTTCCATGTGTCGATGATTTCACAGTCCGAGGCCGAGAAGAACAGAAGGCGCGCGACCGGCGTGCCATCAGGTCTGAGGCTCGGCTGATTACCTTCTAAAATTCGGCAGCCGCCGACAAGCGTGCTGACAGCCGCTGCCGAGTGGCCATCGCCCGGTCACCCGATAACCGCCGGGGACGACTTTGGCATCGCCAAAAGGTCGTAACGCCCCGGCTGTCCTGACCCCCCTGTCACTGCCATAGATTTCACGAGCTACTTCGGCCGGCAGGTATCCGCCAAGCACGCCATACTCGGCGCCGATTGCCACACACCAGCCTGCGGCACCGTCAGCGCGGGAAACCTCTTCGACGACACGGACAAGGGTCATCGGGTCAGTTTCTTCACCGCCGAGCGAACGCGGAACCCACAGGCGAAACAGGCCGGCCTGCGTTATCGCCTCGACCAGCGGCAGCGGCAGGCGCCGCGACTGCTCGATTTCCTCCGCACAGGATCGGATTTGAGGCGTCAGGCTTCCGGCAGCTTCGAGGAATGACGACAGTACGGCTTCTGACATGGGGCAACCTCGTCCAAGTTGGTCCCCGATCTAAGCACTGCGAGCCGCGCTTGCTGCGGCAGTCAAACCGATCAGCTTGCCACAGATACCCTTCTTAATCCGATAAGCTTATGACCGCTTTGGCCCTCCCCGACAAGAGTTGGATCACTCGCCGGAGTGCAGCGGGCCGAAGTAAATAGCCAGACCGCCTACTGGCGTCGCGACATATCGCAGTGCCGCGGGAGTTTGGCCGCTAACGGCGTATAGCGGAAGTCGAGGCGCAGCCGTCAATTGCAGAAGGCGGCGCTTTTGACCCCGAGGAATCATGCAAGCCTTCCTGCGGGCGCTACAATTTATTGTTTATTTTCGCATGTGGTAGACTTCTGTCCTGCCGGTCCAGAACGGATAGCGTCAAATCCGTAGGGTGGCCGCCGATGCAGCAGATTGCGGATTGGCTCAAAAAGCTCGGCCTGCCCGAGTACGCCGAGCGTTTCGCTGAGAACGGCATCGATGTCTCGGTGCTGCCGCATCTGACTGACCAAGACCTCAAGGATATGGGCGTCCTGCTCGGCCATCGACGCAGGATGCTTGCGGCAATTGGCGAGTTGAGCGGCAAACCTGCAGCGGGGCGTGCGCCTGCGACTGGTGCATCTATCGGGTCGGCGCCGATCCCGACCGCCGTGGCAATGGCGTCGCCAATCGCGGCAGCCGGCGAACGCCGCTACCTCACGGTTATGTTCTGTGACCTAGTGGATTCGACCGGCATTGCGGCACGGCTCGATGCCGAGGAGTGGCGTGACCTCGTAAACGCTTATCTCGACGACGCCTCGGCCGCGGTGATGGAGATGGGCGGCCATGTGGCAAAAAAGCTCGGCGACGGGCTGATGGCGCTGTTCGGCTACCCGCTCGCGCACGAGAACGACGCCGAGCGCGCCGCGCGGGCTGCGCTGTCGATCCAACGTGCTCTTGCCGACCTGAACCGCAAGAATGCTGGTATCGGAAAGCCAGAACTTAAGGCCCGCATCGGCCTCGAAACTGGCCCCGTGGTGGTGGATGCGATGGGCGAGGTCTACGGCGACGCGCCCAACACTGCGGCAAGGGTGCAGGCCTTGGCGGAACCCAGCGCGGTTTTGATTACAGCGCAGGTACAACGCCAGGTCGCCGGCCTCTTCGTCGTCGAAGAGCGCGGCTGTCATCAACTGAAGGGAGTGCCCGAGCCGGTGACATTGTTCCGGCTTGTCCGGGCAAGCGGCGGCGGACGCCGCTCCGGCGTGCGTCGGCTTACGCGCCTCGTCGGTCGCGAGGAGGAAATGGCGATGCTGATGCGGCGCTGGGAGCGGGCGCGGCTGGGCGACGGGCAATTGGTGCTGATCGTTGGCGAGCCGGGGCTCGGCAAATCGCGCCTGATCGAGGAGTTTCACGGCCGGCTGCGCGACACCCCGCACACCTGGGTCGAATGGAGCTGCTCGCAGCTTTTGCAGAACACGCCGCTGCATCCAATCGCCGAATGGGGCCGCCAACGTTTTGGCAGCACCGACGTGCCTGCCGAACGGCGGCTCGCCGAGCTCGAAAGCTCGCTGGACCAAGTCAAGCTAGACCCTGTCGAGAATGCTCCGCTGCTCGCGCCGCTCTTGGACATTTCGCTGCCCAAGGAACGCCTGCCGAGTTTGGCGCCGGAGGAGTTGCGGCGCCGGCAATTGGCGGCGCTGACCAACTGGGTGATGGCGGGTGCCAAGGTGCAGCCCGTGGTGCTGGCGTTCGAGGATTTGCATTGGGCCGATCCGACTTCACTCGACGTGCTGCGCGGCATCGCCGAGCGCGGCGCGCTGGCGCCGCTGCTCGTCGAGGCGACGACGCGGCCGGAGTTCCGGCCGCCCTGGGGCACGCGCGCGCATCACGGCACCATCTCACTCGCTCCGCTCGACCGTGCGCAGGTGCGGGACATGGTGGCCGAGCTTTCCGCCCGCCATGCGCTGTCGAAGGACGCGGTGGAGGACGTCGCTGCGCGCACCGGCGGCGTGCCACTGTTCGTCGAGGAGGTGACGCGGCTCTTGTTGGAAAGGGGCGAGGACGCGGGCATCCACGTGATCCCGCCGTCGCTGCAACAATCGCTAATGGCGCGGCTCGACCGACTTGGCCCGGCCCGAGAGGTAGCGCAGGTCGGCTCGGTGATTGGACGTGGCTTCTCCTATGCTCTTCTCCGTACGCTCACCGGGATGGCCGACGCGGCGCTGCAAGCCACGCTGGAACAGCTAGCGGAAGCCGATATTCTGTTCGTCCAGGACCTCCCGCCTCACTCCGGCTATCGCTTTAGGCACGCGCTTATTCAGGATGCGGCCTACGAAAATCTTCTCAAGAGCCGGCGGCAGGTGCTGCATCGGCGCGTCGCCGAGATCTTGCGCGACCGCTTCCCTGACACAGGGGCGGCCGAGCCCGAACTGGTGGCGCATCATTTCACGCAGGCAGGTCTGACCGACGCGGCCATCGAATGGTGGGGCAAGGCCGGCGAGCAGGCGCTGCGCCGTTCAGCTTTCCAGGAGGCGATCTCGCATCTCGGCAAGGCCATCGAGATGGCAGACAAAACCGGCGCGGGTGCCTCTGCCGCCGCGACGGCATCCGCCTCGGCCAAGCAACGGCTCAAACTACAGACTGACCTTGGCAAGGCGATTATGTGGTCCCGAGGTTTCGGCGCCAAGGAATCGAAGGCTGCCTTCATCCGCGCCCGGGAACTTGCCGCGGCGATCGATAACGCGACCGAGCGATTCACTACTTATTACGGTCTGTGGGTCGGCAATTTAGTGCGCGGCGAATTGGAGTTTGCGCGGGAGATTGCCGAGACATTTCTGCACGAGGCTGAAGGTGGAGCATGGACGACGGAGTGTGGGTTTGGCCGTCGCCTGCTGGGAACCACTTGCCTCTGGCAGGGTGATTTCATCGAGGCGCAATCGAATTTGGTTGAGGCGCTAAAAATTTACGATCCCGAGCGGGATCGTGAGGCCAGGTTCCGTTTCGACCAGGATACCGGCGCGGCTGCGAGGGCCTGCCTCGCCAACACAAAGTGGCAGCTCGGTGAGGTCGGACCGGCTCGGGCGCTAATCGAAGAAGCCGTCGCGCACGCGATCGAAACCGGTCATGTTCCGACCCTGGTCAACATTTATTTCTACAAGACCCACTTCGAAGCAGTTCGCGGTGATGCCGGAGCTACCCTGCGCGGCGCGAAAATTGTCGTCGAACTCAGCCAAGAGAATGCGATTACGCTTTTTAAGGTCTGGGGAATGCTATACTCCGCCTGGGCAAGCGCTCGGCTGGACGGCCAGGAAACCGCAGCGATGGGGCTTCGACAGGCGTTGGCGGCGTACACCGATCAAGGAAACAAAATATCTGTGCCGTTCTTCCAAGGTTTACTCGCCGAGATCGAAGCTCAGCGCGACACAGAGGGAGCCTTGACCCGGATCGACGAAGCGTTAGCCCTCGCAGGTGAGACAGGAGAGCACTGGAGCGACGCTTTCTTGCATCGCCTGCGCGGCGAGATTCTGCTCAAGCGCGATCCGCCGAATAGGTCGCCGGCCGAGGATGCATTCCTTACTGCAATTGCCCTCGCGCAGCAGCAGAAGGCGCGCAGTTTTGAGCTGCGCGCAGCTCTCGATTTGGCGCGACTTCAGAACTCCACGAGCCGTTCTGCGGAAGCCCACGCCTCGCTCGCGTCCGCGCTCAAGGGCTTTTCACCGAACCCGGAATTTCCCGAGATCGCGGAAGCGCAAACGCTCCTCACCGCGCTGGCGTCATGAGCCAATCAAACGATCCGGCGACTTCCGGGTTTAACCGTGGTTGACGGGATCTGGGCGCAAATCGCCGTCAATCGCAATTGACAGATTCCACGAGCCGACATGTGCACCATCATGCGGCCAGCTCGTCGAGTAACGCCTTAGCCTGCTTCAAGTCCAGCGTGTCAAATCCTTCGGTGAACCAGCCGTAGACCGGAGCGAGAAGTTCTCGGGCCTCATCCCGCTTCGCTTGATCGCGCCACAGCCGCGCCATGCTCATAGCCGCGCGCAGCTCGAAGGATTTCGCCTGCTGCGCACGCGCGACCGCGAGCGCCCGCTCGAAACAGGCTTCGGCCTTTGCTGTATCTCGCTCTGGCGACATCAGGGCGATTTCGCCGGCGATGCGATGGACGTCGGCCTCGTACCATGTTTCATTTGTTGTTTGGACCGCCGTGATTGCTTGGCTAATGTAGCTCGAAGCCTCTTTGAACTGGCCAAGCTCGCCACAGGCCCTTGCCAAATTAGATAGCCATACCGACCGATGAAGTGTTGTTCCCGTCGAGCGCATTACCGGGATCGTTGATGTGAAGATGCTCACTGCGTCCGCGAGTTTGCCGGTTGAGGCCAAAACCCCGGCTCGCCTCAGCATTCCACCGGTCTTCCAGACAACAGAGCCCTTTTCTTCGGCCAGTCCGATCAACTCATCAGCTAGCGCCTGCGCTGTTGCGTAGTTACCACTGATGAGTTGGGTGAGGCATGTTTCAGACATCGCATGCATCAATAAGGCGGCGCGACCGATCTCACGCGCCTCACTGACCGCTTGCTCTGCGCTTGCGAGGGCTGCCACTGGATGGCCGAGCGCCCACAGCGCCAGCGACCGATAGATCAATGCTGCCACCCGGGGGTCTTGGAAAACCCGCGTCGCCAGCGGCCGATGTTCGACAGGATTGTAAAGCGCAATCACCTGATCTAGGCGCACGAGGGCTTCCGCGAAGCTTCCCGTGAACACTAAGGTAAAGCCCATCGCGGCGTGCCCTCCCATGAGCGGGACCTTACCTCCTAGCTTCTCGGCAAGCGCAAGCAGGTGCGCGGCACGCTCGCGCGCCAGGTCGCCGTTGAACGCTACAATGGACGTTGAATGCAAAGCCCGGAGAGCCCTAAACCGCAGCAGCGGATCCTCGGGAGGCTCGCCGAGTGCTTGCGGCTGTTCGATCAGGAGACGTGCCCGCTCCGCGGCCGCCGTACCTTCGGGCGCAGCAATCCCTTTTACCTGCATGAGTGGGTATATCAGTGCGAATTGAAGCTTGATCTCCTCGCGACGAAGCGACGGCGTGCTGGGCAACGTCGCGATCTGCCCAAGCGCGCGTTTGAGCTGCTCGATCGCCTCGACCAGCGCGGAGCGCTCCAATGACCGCAATGCTGCTTTACCCCACAGGGCTGCGGCCTTGTCGATCAGCCCGGCCTCGGTGTAGTGCCGCGCCAGCAGGTCCGGCTGGCCCTCGGCGATGTCAGGAAGCCTTTCGAGAGTGTCTGCGATACGAGCGTGGAGCGCGCGTCTCGGCTGGCGCAGCAATGTGCCATAGGCCGCGTCCTGCACCAGGACATGCTTGAACAAGTAGGTCGTGTGCGGCGGCATGCCCTTGCAGAAGAGCAAACCGGCGCGGATAAGACGGTCGAGCGAGGAGACCAGTTCCGCCTCTGGCCTGCGCACCACGGCGGCCAACAGCACATGAGAGAACTCACGACCGATCGCCGCCCCGATCTGTGCCACCTCTTTGGCAGGCCCGAGCCGGTCGAGCCGCGCCATCAGCGACGCATGCAAGCTCGCGGGAACCGCCAGCGCCAGAGAGGGAACCGCAGCCGCAGTCTGCATCGCTTCCAGCTCGCCCTGGCTTCCAGCACCGCCTTTGTCATCTCCTCCACGAACAATGGGATGCCGTCGGTGCGCTGCCCGGCCCGGCGCGGGCGCACCGACATCCGACTGGGGATGGTACGACGGGCGCCGTGTAGCGCTCGACTATTCCACGCCAGCGTGGGGCAACGATTAGCCGCGCGACAGATTGCCCCGCCAGCCTCGCCTGCGCTTTCGTCGGCAGGCGGTGGGTAGCACGGCGGCCAGCGATTGGCGCAATCCCGGAGGCGTTTTTTGGCGCTCCTAGCGCGGAGCAAATCCAAAGGCGAACCAGCATACGTTGCGCTCGGCGGGCGACAGGTTGGAACGCTTCGAGGGCGAGGTCGTCTGGTAATCGTCCCATCAAAGCGCGTTGGCACCGTCGTGTGATCCATCATAGTTAACCAAAGGTTTACAATTTGCCTCCGCGACGGCTCAT
>Ga0210406_10007801_pt1 | contig 10799 bp, 7 predicted proteins | sample IncBWC30MmetaG_FD_155454 | JGI IMG/M metagenome (GOLD analysis project Ga0210406, IMG submission 155454) | Forest soil microbial communities from Barre Woods Harvard Forest LTER site, Petersham, Massachusetts, United States - Inc-BW-C-30-M | ecosystem: Environmental > Terrestrial > Soil >... | reverse complement strand
CGCCAGCACCAACACCGCCTCTCTCGTCTTCGGAATCCCCGATGAACGCGCCCCCCAAATTTTGGAGGAAGCCCAATCCGTCGCGTCGTTATTGCCGCAATCTTCACTCCGCGTTGGGAACGAGGCTACCTCCTCCGTGCTCCGCGAAAAAGGCCCGCGGGCCGGTTTACTCCACATCGCCACACACGGTGTCTATCGGCAAGACAACCCGATGTTTTCGGGCATCCGCATGGGCGACGGTTACCTCAATTTGTTCGACCTCTACCAGATGAGATTAAACGCCAAGCTCGTAACGCTCAGCGGCTGCGCCACGGGCATGAACTTCGTCGCCGCCGGTGACGAGTTGCTCGGCCTCCAACGCGGCCTCTTCTACGCCGGCGCTTCCACCCTCCTGCTGTCTCTGTGGGACGTCCACGATCAAAGCACCTCCGAATTGATGCAACTCTTCTATCGCGAATACCTCCGTACGGGCGAGATGCCCAGCGCTCTTCAATTCGCCATGCAACAACTCCGGCAGCAAAATCCCCACCCCTATTTCTGGGCCCCGTTCGTCCTCGTCGGTAAACTAACTGATTCCACAAGACTTAATTAATCACAAATTCTCTATATTTTCCCCCTACCTCACACCCCTTATCCAACGAGGGTAAAACTTTTATCCCGTTCACTGGGGAGTGCATGGGGTACCGAGAGGATTCTGGGGGGAATGATGGAACACTTTAGCGTTGAGAAATGGATCGACTTTGTGAATCAGGCCGTGACCAGTATCGAGAAGCAGCTGATGAACAAGCACTTGAAGCTTGGTTGCGAGTCTTGTCAGGAAACCGTCTCACTCTGGCAGCGAGTTCGGGCGTCAGCGGCCGTGGAAGGGAATTACCAGCCGCCGGAAAGCGCCGTGAGAATTGCCAAAGCGGCATTCGCTGGCGTCGGGCTGGACCATCGGAAAAAAGGGTCGGCCAACCGGGTCCAGATCCTGTTCGACAGTTTCTTGCGGCCTGTTTTGGAAGGAGTCCGTTCGGCTGGCACTGGCACACGCCAGATGCTTTATCGCGCAGACCCCTACCAGATCGACGTGCAGCTTGAGATGAAGCCCGGCGGCAATCGTATTGTCGTCACCGGCCAACTCTTGAATTTGACCAATCCGAAAGTCATTGCTACCGGCACCCGGATCCTGGTTTCGAATATGCACGGAGACGTGGTGCACACGGTTGCAAACCAATTTGGTGAGTTCAGCGGTGAAGTCAAGAACAGCGGTGACATGCAACTGACTTTCGCCACCCCTTCCGGCGAGCCGATTGTGATCTCGCTCCGGGAAGCGCTGGGCCGCTTGCCGGAGGAAAAGGCATGAAACACCGCCGGTTCATAGAGTTTTCCCACGTCCCCACCTTGGTACGAAAGTACCAAGGCCGCTGGGAAGTTTGTTTGGACAGAAAGACAAGCTCGTACTATTGGCGCGAAATGTCGTCCCTTGGAAACTGCTAGGGGACTGTTTCGCATCAATCAGCGAGTAACTTACTTGTGGGAGAACCCCTTAGGGGTTTCAACTTATGAAACGAATCACCCTCGTCGTCGCGTTCATCGTCCTCATCCTCAGTGTCCCCAAGCCTGCCGCGGCTCAAAATCGGTACATTGTTCGCACCACGGGCGGCCTGTCCTCCGTCCTCAATCTTTGTAATCTCTTGCACTGTCAGGTGCAGGGTGGTCTCGATGGCCCCGTCGGCCAGAACTTCCTCGTAACGTCCACCGACAATCTCCTCGTAAACCTTGTGAACGGCGCACTGAACCTGGTTGAATCCCTGCTCGGGATTGTCAGCGTTGAGGCTGACCATCTTTTGCCAATCCCGCAAAGGCCACTCCCCAGCATTCCCTCGGGCCTCTATGACACGGCCCCAGTGAATTACTACGGTACCGTCGTTTGGCACGGCTATGCCCATCAGCCCGCGGCGCAGATCATCCGCCTACAGGATGCCCAGAACGGTTTTCGCATCAGCGGCACCGGCGTCGTCGCCGTGATTGATACCGGAGTGGACGTCAATCACCCGGTCCTCCAAGCTGTACTCCTCCCCGGTTACGACTTCACGCGCAACCAGCCCGGTGCCTCGGAATGGCTCGATGTTAGTGAATTCCAAAACGGCTATATCGACACCAATTCCCAGAATCAGCAGCCTGGCTATGTGCAACAGTCAACGGCAGCCGTTCTCGACCAGTCCACCGCCGCGGTCCTTGACGGCCCGGACTACACCGCCTTCGGCCACGGCACGATGACTTCCGGCTGCGTCCATCTCGTCGCTCCCAAGGCCAAGATCCTTCCTCTCAAGGCCTTCTCATCCAACGGCACCGGCTACCTTTCCAACATCGTCGCGGCTCTCTACTATGCGGTTCAGCATCACGCCAACGTCGTGAACATGAGCTTCGACCTCGCTTCCAATTCGCCGGCGCTCACTCAGGCCGTTTCCTACGCCAACAAAGCCGGCGTCGTTCTCGTGGCCGCCGCCGGAAACGAAAGCACCAGCGCACCCGTTTATCCAGCAGCTCTCAACAATTACGTCGTCGGCATTGCCTCCACGACCAACTGGGATAGCCGCTCGACCTTTTCCAATTACGGCTCGGTCGACGTCTTGATTGCCGCGCCGGGAGAGGACATCATCAGCACCTTCCCCGGCGGAACCTATGCCGCGGCCTCCGGTACTTCCTTTAGTTCGCCGCTCGTCGCCGGCACCGGCGCCCTGATGCTCAGCGCCAGGTCATCTCTGAATCAGACTCAGGCCGCGAGCGCTCTTTCCCACGCAATCAAGCTCACCCCGGATCTCAACCACGGCCGGCTCGACGTCTACCAGGCAGTTTCCGCCTGGGTAAATAGCTCGAGCTCCTCGTCCGGTTCCGGCAGCACTTGCTTGTTGTTTTGCTGGTAGCTCCAATGTCGAATTACCTGACTCCAGCGGCCGCGGAAGGAATCCCGGTATCCGGGACGCTGGAGTCTCTCCGCATCAAGCAGCTTGAAGAACAGTCCGCCGCGCTCCGCAATTCGGTTATCTGCGCATTCAATCAACTCCTCGATCTCAAGGATCTCAACACTGGCGTGCACAGCACCCGCCTCGCGGAATGGGGCATGCGAGTGGGGCAGGAACTAGGCCTCGAGGAATCCGAGCTTCAGAATCTCGAAGTGGCCGCGCTCCTCCACGACATCGGTAAAGTTGGCATCCCCGATTCCATCCTCCGCAAGCCCGACCGTCTCGATGCGGACGAATACGCCCTCATGAAAAAACACTCCGAATATGGCTGGGCCGTTCTTCGCATGCTCCCCGGCTTCGAGCGCGCGGCTCTCGACATTCTTCACCACCATGAATCTTTCGATGGCAAGGGCTATCCCGCGGGCCTCAAGGATACTGAAATCCCGGTTGTCTCCCGCATCGTCTGCGTGATTGATGCCTTTGATGCCATGGTCTCTTCGCGTCCCTACCGAAAAGGTCTTCCCTACGAGGAAGCCGTGCGCCGCCTCAACGAAGCCAGCGGCACTCAATTTGACCCCGTTGTCGTCCGCACCTTTCTCTCGTTCGCCCAAGCCGAAATGTCCACTGTCTTCGCCGCCGCCGGCACTTCCGTTTCCTCAGCCCTGTAGGAACGCCGTAGGAACGTCGCCCAGCCTCCGGCGATTGAAACCCAGCCTCAGGTATTTACCTTAGGGGAATTTCCGTGGTTTCCCCTCTATTTTTCCAGGCCTTTTTGGCCCTTCTTATATACACAATGGGTTTCGCAAGCATGGGGATCGTCCGCGGCAAGGTGATTGGCCCTGTGGCCGCACAAAAGTATTGACGTGAAATGATTTCAAACCCGCGCTGCGAACAACGTGTTCCTGCGGCGAGGAAAGGGAACACAGCTGACAAGCTGGCATGGAAGAACGGCCGAGCGAAACTGTTAGGTGAGCACAGGAGGAAGAACCGAGCCATGAAACGCCCTATGTGGCTTGCGGCCGCACTATTATTTCTACTCTCGACCACACCAGCCCGTGCCGATAACCGGTTCATTGTCCGATCCACGTTGGGCAACACCGCTCTTACACAACTCTGCCTTTTGCAGACTTGCACGGTTGTGGGCGCCATCGATGGAACGCTGAACCAGGTCTTCCTTCTGACGACGCCCGCTTTGATCGATCCCACGACTTTTCTGACTCTCCTGCGCAACACCCCGGGCATCGTGAACGCCGAACTGGACCAGGTCATCAACTTGGTTGGTGGCCTCAACGCGGTAACCACGCCGCCCGCCGGACTGACCGACAGCACTCCAGTAAATTATTTTGGAGCCACGGTCTGGAACGGCTACGCAAATCAGCCCGCGTCCGGCATTATCCACGTTCAGGACGCGCAGAACACATTTCATGTATCGGGCAAGGGAATCGTCGCCGACATTGACACCGGAGTGGACCCCAATCATCCCGCTTTGAAAGGCGTCCTCCTGGCGGGTTACGACTTTACGCGCAATCAGCCGGGCGGCTCGGAAATGACGGATTTCACTTCGTCGGCGCCCTCGCCGTGTCCCACTTGCCAGCCCGCCAAAGTAAATCAATCCACGGCTGCGGTTCTTGACCAGTCCACCGCCGCGGTTCTCGACGGAAACCTCCAATATGCGGCCTTCGGTCACGGCACCATGGTGATGGGAGTCATCCATCTCGTCGCCCCGAACGCCCAACTCCTGCCTCTCAAGGCTTTTCAGTCCAACGGCACCGGCTATCTCTCCGACATTCTCCGCGCCATCTATTACGCCGCTCAAAACAACGCCAACGTCATTAACATGAGTTTCGATTTCAAAACATCGTCCCAGGAATTGTCCAATGCGCTTGACTATGCGAACAAGCTCAACATCATCTGCGCAGCCTCTGCAGGCAATGACGGCGCAATGGAAACGGTCTATCCCGCAGCGCTGCAAACAGATGTGATGGGTGTCGCGTCCACCAGCGACCTGGACACGCGTTCGACATTCTCAAATTATGGAAACGCAATCGTCTGGGTCGCGGCTCCCGGTGAAGCCATCGTCACCACGTATCCCTTCAGCACCTACTCCGCGGGGTGGGGAACCTCCTTCAGCGCACCCTTCGTCTCCGGCGGTGCTGCTCTCTTGCGCGCGTTGAGAACTGACATCAACCAATCACTAGCGTCTGCGGCCATTGCCCACGCTCAATTTGTCGGCGCCGACATGGGCAACGGCCGCCTGGACTTGCTAATGGCTCTCGCAGCTTTGCCATTGGGATCCAGCTCACCGGACTACAGCGTTGCCGCTGCCCCCTCTGGCACGACCATCACAGCCGGACAAATGGCGAATTTCTCGGTCTCCGCGGCGCCTTCCGGTGGCTTCAATCAAACCGTAACCTGGACTTGCACGGGGGCGCCTATGGCATCCACGTGCTCTGTCTCGCCCGCCTCCTCACCCATGGACGGCTCGAACGTCGCCACATCAACCCTCACTGTGATGACAACCCAGCGATCGAGTGTTCTGCCCGGCCGGGAGCCGCGCTTTGTCCCTCCGCCGCTCCCGCGACGCGTTCTGCCGATATTCATTGCGTGGCTCTTCTTTGCGCTGATCTTGCACAGGTTGAGGCGTATCGAACGCGCCAGGCGGTTGCTCAGCGCGTCAGCCGTCCTGGTTCTCGCAGCGCTTTGCAACTCTTGCAGTACGGGAACCAGCTCCGGCCCGCCGCCAACACAGGGTACTCCGGTGGGGACCTACACGATCACGGTGATCGGCACTTCGGGCAGCCTCAGCCACTCTGCCTCGTTCCAGCTAGTAGTGAAATAACGGGCGCCTCCCAGCCCCGCCTCTCGTCTAATTCCAGCCAATGCCTACTCGGCTCCTCACAGCGGTTCCATTTGTACCACCATTCCTTGCGCGACAATCTCGCTCATCGGGTTAAACTGGCAGCGCACGATTTCACGTGCAAGGAGAACTCCCATGAGCAATGGTGGCGGCGGACGCTCGGCAGGCGTCGGCGTTTGGGGATTCGGCAGCATGCTCTCCATCACTTTATCTTGGAGCGTTCACCACTCGATCTTCTGGATGATCGTTCACGGCATCTTCAGTTGGTTTTACGTTATCTACTACGCATGGGTAAAGTGAACTTCACGCGGCCAAAATGACGAATAACGCAAGCCACGCGCCCCCAGGTCCCAAAGGCCTGCCCATCTTGGGCCTCGCGCTCGATGTCCGCAACGATCCGCTCGGCACGTTGCAGCGTCTCGCTCGTGAGTACGGCGATGTCGTCAGCATGCCGGTGATGCGCACGAGCCGCGTCCTCGTCAATCGCCCCGAGTACATCCAGCAACTCCTGATCCTCGATCACGCCAAGTTGCACAAAAGCACCCTGACGAAACTCGTCGTCGGCCCGCTGCTCGGCCAGGGCCTGCTCATCAGTGAAGGCGATTTCTGGAGGCGCCAGCGCCGCCTCGCCCAGCCCGCCTTTCATCGCTCGCGCACCAACGAATATTCCCCGGTCATGGTGGAGTGCGCGCTGGAACAGACCCGGCATTGGCGCGCCGGTGAAACGCGAAACATCGCCGAAGAAATGATGAAGCTCACGCTCGAGGTCGCGGTGCGCACGCTCTTCGGCACCAGCCTGGCCGGCGATTCCGGCTCCATCGGAAAGGCCATGACTTTCTTAATGCGCCACTATCTCCGGCGCGCCCGCACTCCCTGGCGCGTCCCGGAAAGCTGGCCCACTCCCGCGAATCGCTGCGCCCGCCGCGAAGTGGAGTACATGGATTCGCTCATCTACGGTATTATTTCCGATCGCAAAAAAGACACTCGGCCGCGTAACGACTTGTTATCCCTGCTTATGGCCGCCATGCACGAAGATGGCAGCCAGATGACCGAGCGCCAGGTTCGCGACGAATCCATGACCCTCTTTGCCGCCGGCCACGAGACAACTGCTCTCTCGCTCTCCTGGACCTGGTATCTCCTCGGCGAAAATCCCGCTGCAGAAGCGCGCCTGCATGAAGAACTCCGCGGCGTCCTCGGCGGCCGCCCGGCGGAAGTCTCCGACCTCGAACGACTCCGCTACCTCAACGCGGTGATACTCGAATCGCTGCGGCTCTATCCTCCGGCCTACATGTTGGCGCGCATGAATGTGGAGACCGTCCATCTCGGCGGCTATGAAATTCCGCCGCGCAGTACGCTGCTCGCGTCGCAGTGGGTGATGCATCGTGACCCGCGATTCTTCAATCAGCCCGATCGATTCATGCCGGAGCGATGGCTCGACGGCCTAGAACAGCACTTGCCCCCGGGCGCCTACTTCCCATTCGGCGACGGCCCCCGCCGCTGCATCGGGCAAGGCTTCGCTCAACTCGAGACCGCGCTGGTAATTGCCGCAATCGCCCAGAAATTTCGTTTCCGCCTGAAAAAAGGATTCCCGGTCATCCCCGAGCCGTTAGTAACTCTCCGCCCAAAGTACGGTATCGAAATGGCCATCGAACCGCGCTAGTTTCTCTGGTTCTTGTGGCACAGCCACTCCTGGCTGTGCTCTTGGGTTTGTTATCGGCAGGCCAGAAACCTCACTCAATCCCCAACTTATGCTGCAACTGCTCCAGGCTGACGCCCTTCGTCTCCGGATAAAAAAACAGCACAACAAAAAACTGCACCACCATCATCACCCCGAAAAGCAGAAACGGTGCCCCGCCAGAAGATTTCGCGACCTGCGGAAAAATATAAGCAATCAGTGCGTTCGTCACCCAGTGTGCAGAGCTCCCCAGCCCCTGTCCTTTCGCGCGCACCCGGTTTGGAAACACTTCGCCAATATATACCCAGATCACCGCCCCCTGCGAAATCGCAAAAAACGCGATGTATGCGATCAGGAACCACAGCAGGGAACTCTGGTGGCTCTGCGTATAAAAAATCGCCGAGACTCCGAACAGGCACACTGCCGTCCCCACCGCCCCGATCAGCAACAGCGTTTTGCGCCCCAGCTTGTCAATCATTGTCATCCCCAGCAGCGTCGCCACCAGGTTCATGCTTCCGATCGCCACCGCCTGCAAGCCCCCTGAAATTTTGCTGAAACCCGCTGCCGCAAAAATATCGTTCAGGTAATACAAAATGGCGTTGATGCCAGCAAGCTGGTTGAACATCCCAATCGTAATCGCCAGAAATATCGGCAGCTGGTATTTCCATTGGAACAGCGGCTCGGACGTCTGCAGCCTGTCCAGGTGGATGGATTCCACGATCTCCCGCAGCTCCCCTTCCGCATCCTCCGCGCCCATCGATTGCAGCACGCCGTGCGCTTCCTCCACGCGCTTCTGCGTCACCAGCCAGCGCGAGCTGGGTGGAATGCCGAAGAGCAGAATCAGGAAAATAAACGCAGGGAGCGCCGCGATGCCCAGTTGCCAGCGCCACTCCGAATCTCCGAGCCCAAAGCTGGCAATAATGTAGTTCGAAAGATACGCCATCAGGATGCCGATGACGATGTTGATCTGAAACATCCCCACCAGGCGCCCGCGCAGTTTCGCCGGTGCAAGCTCCGCAATGTACACGGGCCCTAGCACCGACGATCCACCGATTCCGATTCCGCCGATGAACCTCGCCGCCAGCAGCACGTACCAGTTCCAGGCGAATGCGCATCCCAGCGCGGAAATCACGTAGCAAACGGCAAGAAAGCGGAGCGTTTCGCGGCCACCATACTTCTGCCCCGGGATACCAGCGGTCATCGCGCCGATCACGGTTCCGATCAGCGCCATCGAAACAGTTAGCCCAAGTTGCTCCGGCGTCAGCCTGTAAATAGCAGTCAGCGCCTGCGTCGTTCCGGAAATGACAGCAGTATCAAAGCCAAAGAGAAAGCCGCCCAGCGCCCCAACCGCCGCCGCTTTCGCCAGATTTTTGTTCACTGCTTTGACCTCGCCTCTCCACTTGCGGTCTCTACATTTTTGAGTCTCAATAGTACCGTCTTAATCTCGAATGGCTTCGTATGTACCGTCACTGCGCCGTTCTCAATCGCCAGCGCCTTCAGAGGACGCTCCATCAAGTCCGTCTCCTCAGCGCTCGCCGCTCCGGAATCAAGCCGCAACACAATGTCACTCTCTTTCCCGGCCCACTCATAAAAGCGAAAAATAATCGCGCCATCGTCCTCCGCTTTCTTCGCCGCGGTCAGCACCACGTTCTCCGATTTCAGCTCCAGAAACGAATGCCGCTCGGGCAGCTTGCCCGCATGTCTCTCCGCCTGTCGCGGCAAAAGAGGATAATTCAGCTCATAACCCCGCCGCACCGTCAGTGCATCCTTCCAGTTCCCACCGTGCGCGTAAAGCGAATAAGCAAACTCGTGCCGCCCCTCATCCGCGTGTGGATCAGGCCATTCCGGCGAACGCAGCAGCGAAAGCCGCAGCACGTTGCCTTTCGCGTCGTATCCGTATTTGCAATCATTCAGCAGGCTCAGTCCATGATTCGTGTCGGACAAGTCCGCCCAGTGCAGCGCCGGCACTTCGAATTTTCCTTGCTCGGCCCGTGTGTTTCGTGTAGTCGGCCGCTCAATACTTCCGTACGGAATTTCGAACGTAGCCATCTTGTTGTGCGCGGCGAGCGGCATGGCTACTTTCAGCAGAATGTGCTTTTCGTGCCAGTTCGCCGTCATGTTCACATCCACCCGCGGCGATCCAGCCGTCACCGTGATGTCGCGCACAAAGGTGGAATTCTGAAAATGGTTCTTCACTCGCAGAACTGCGCGCAACGGGCCGCTCTCGACCAGCGTCACCTCATCCGCTTTGTCCAGGTCCCAATGCTCCTTTTCAAAATCCTCGTCAATGTTCCACGCATCCCACTGCTTGGGCTTGTCGCGGAACGCCTGCAACAGGTTGCCGCAAATCGAATCCTTCGGCCCACCGGAATCTGTCTCCGCAGGTGCCAGCGTTTCGCTGTTGCTGTGTTTGTCGAACATGCTGGTCATGCAACCCGTTTTTGAATCCACCTTCACCCGAACGAACTCGTTTTCCAGCGCATCTCCCGACGCCCTTACCGTTGCCGCAATGGGTGCAGGTTTCGCGGCGGCCCGGATATAGTACGTTGAATATCCAAATGCCGGCACACTCGCCTTCAACAACAGTCGGACCCGGCGCGTTCCTCGCTCGGCCGAAAGCAGCTGCGATGCAACCGGTTTTCCACCAGCGTCCACTACCTCCACCGAATTTGCCGCCTCCGGCAGCCTTGGTTCTGTTTCAATCACTTCCTCCCGCGCCCACGAAAGGGAATTGAACACCACCACCGGAACCCCGTTCCCCTTCACATTGATGTTGTCCGCAATGTCGCCCAGCGAACCATCCAGAATCCCCTGGCCCACGCGCCCCGCATCTTCCAGGTTCCTCTTGGCGTCCAGATAATTCGCCGCAATTCCTGATCCCGGGAAAATGTCGTGGAAATCGTCGAACAATAGATCCTTCCACCCGCGATCAAACTCTTCGGTGGGATACTTGTGTCCAAACGACGTAGCGATTGCGGAAAACTTCTCGGCATTCAGCAACAACTCTTCCGTCTTCCGGATCCGCCGCTTCGTCTCCGCCTGCGTCGTGAACACGCCCCGGTGATATTCAAAATAAAGTTCATCGCGCCACACGGGCACGTTCATGTTCGCCAGCTTCGGCTGCAAATCCATAAAAAATGTTGTCGCCGTGCTCAGTTGCAAGTTGGGAAACACCACATCCGGTTGCATCCATCGCGTCGCCGTATCCAGCATCGTGCGTGTCGGCCCGCCGCCATGGTCACCCACGCCATAGAGGTGCATCATCTCCGCATTCGCCGGCGGCTTCGTTCCATAAATCGCCGGCACCCACACCGACACA
>Ga0210406_10007800_pt1 | contig 10800 bp, 4 predicted proteins | sample IncBWC30MmetaG_FD_155454 | JGI IMG/M metagenome (GOLD analysis project Ga0210406, IMG submission 155454) | Forest soil microbial communities from Barre Woods Harvard Forest LTER site, Petersham, Massachusetts, United States - Inc-BW-C-30-M | ecosystem: Environmental > Terrestrial > Soil >... | reverse complement strand
GGGCGCTCGAGAGCGCGTCGGGCAAGATCGCGGGCGGCGGTTTCGGTCTCGGCATGAATCCGGAGTTTCTGACCGAGGGCACCGCGGTCGCGGATTTTTCTCAGCCCGATCGGCTCGTGCTCGGCGCCATCGATGCCAGAACGCACGACGTCCTGCGCGACCTGTACGCCGCTTTCGATCCAGCCGTGCCGCGCATCGTGACCAATCCGACGACCGCGGAGATGATCAAGTACGCCTCGAACGCCTTGCTCGCGACCATGATTTCGTTTTCGAACGAGATCGCCCGCCTGTGCACGGCCGTTGGCGGTGTGGACGCGATCGACGTGATGTCGGGCGTGCATCAAGCTTCCTATTTCACGACGCGCTGCGGAGAGGAGAGAATCACTGCCAGCATAACCAGCTTCCTCGAACCCGGATGCGGGTTCGGCGGCAGTTGCCTACCCAAGGACGTCACGGCATTGATCGGCCAGGGCCGCGAAAAGGGACTCGCACTCGATCTGCTGCAGAGCGTGCTCGACATCAACCGCGGCCAGGCGGATGAGATCATGCGCCTGATCGGCCGACATTTCCCGTCGTTGCGCGACGTCCCGGTTGCGGTTCTCGGGATCGCGTTCAAACCCGATACCGACGACGTGCGCGAATCGCCAGCCTTCCCAGTCATCCGTAAACTGAAAGCGCAAGGAGCGCGTTTGACCGCCTACGATCCGGTCGCGCACCCGGCGGATCACGAGGACCTGGTGGAGGTGAAGCTGGCCGGATCGCTGGAGGAGGCCGTCGCGGATGCGCAGATCGTCGTCCTCGTCACGCGGTGGGCCGAATTTGCAAGATTGAGCGACGTGCTGGCTTCACTAGGCCGCCGCCCGCTCGTGGTCGACGGACGCCGCGTCCTCGATCCAAATTCGTTCGAGCGCTACGAAGGCATCGGGCGTTGAGCGTCCGGGGAGATCCACGAAACCGTTGAGAATAAGTTTGTATGGCATTTCGGGACCGGAAATCTGGGTAATGAATATACGCTGTAGGCGCTCCTTGAAGGGATTTTGCAGCTCCGGTCGGACGCGGAATTGCAGTACCTTTGCATGTATCCGGAAGACGTACGGCGGCGGCACAGCATCCCGGCACTTCGTTCCCCCATGCGGGTGCGGTAAAGTCATCTCCATGCTACTGGAACAGTTGGTGGGGTTGGATCCGCAGCGCCGTTATCTATTCGCGGGTCGGGAGGTGGTGGACGTTCGATGAGCGGGAGAAAGCCTAGAGTATGTGTGCTTACAGCCCGGGGTTTTTCTCGTAACGCCTTTATGGGTGGAGTCTACGAGGCCCAAGATATCTTACTAGACGTCGATGACACTGAGTTACTTCATCTGAAGCCAGGTGGAGCATACCAGCTAAGGCAGAGTATCCACGCGAGAATTGTTTGGCATGATTTTACCAAAACATTGGCTTTTGCAAACATAGCGTTCGAACCTATCAGACTGACTAAAGAGTACGATCTTTTCGTAGCTTATTTCCCATGTTGCATAGCCTCCCAAATGATTCAAATTCCCGCCGTTAAGGGATGGAAGGATTATTGTAAAAGGAGCGTATGCTGGATTGACGAAATTTATGCGGTTGATATTCCGAAACTCAAATATTGGTTGCCCCTCTTAACGCAGTTTGATCATGTCGTGATTGGTTATAGTGGAACAGTCTCTGCGCTTGCTGAGGCCATCAAGCGGCCGTGCCATTGCGTGCCCACCGGTGTGGATGCCATTCGATTCAGCCCGTTTCCCTGTCCTCCGGATAGAGTCATCGACGTCTATAACATGGGACGCAGATCAGAGGGGCTGCATCGAGCTCTTCTGGAGCTCGCCGCGAAGAACAACATGTTCTACGTTTACGACACATTTGAAACAAGTCTAACAAACATAAATGACCATAAGCAGCATAGAGACATGCTTGCCAGTATCATGAAACGTAGCCGTTGTCTTATCGTGTCTCCAGCGAAGGCAGGCGCACCGCAAGCAACTAAGAATCAAATCGAGTTGGGACTTAGGTACTACGAGGCGTCGGCTGCTGGGGCCGTCATGCTGGGGCAGATCCCTGACTGCGAAACATTTAATACGATGTTCGATTGGCAAGACGCCGTTGTAGAAATCCAGCCGGATGGTTCCAATGTGGCCGACGTAATTTCAAGCCTTGTTGGTCAACCGGGACGCCTTTTGGAAATCAGTCGTCGGAATGCGATGGAAGCTTTGCTCCGCCATGACTGGGTATATCGATGGAAGAAAATCCTTGATATTGTCGGGATGGAGTCGGCTCCGCAATTGGAGATTCGTGAAAATAGACTGAAACGATTAGCTGAACAAGTGGGAAACAGCTAAGTGTCTTGTTTGGCGAATCCGCACTCATATCTGTTGTTATGCACCAATGCAGAGAATGGAAAACTTCACGGGCCTGAGAACTTAGCCTCGGAGGCCGCAGTCATCAACCCGTACTTTACACCTACTGATTGTCCATCGCGTTGACGCCGCCGCCGCCGTTCACGCCACAAGGCGAAGGGGGAGGCGAACACAAGCAGCAGTTAGTGCACGGTCACCTGTAGGTTCGTCGGCGGGGTGGGCGAAGTTCCGCCAGCCGCCGAGTCGAAAGCGATCGCCGATGTCTCCATGTAGGAGCTAGAGATCGCCATCGTATAAGAACCGTTGATCAGTCCAGGTGACTTGTAGAAATAGTGCTGCCATGCATCGCCGTCGTTCAACTGTCCGGCGTCGGTCTCTCCTGTATATTGCGTGTTGTCGAAAAGCCCTCCAGCCTCGATTCCGGTCACCGGACCGGTCCCGTCAAATGCGCACGAAAAAATGATTCCCGGCCCCTTCGTAGGGGTGATGTTGAATTTCACCGGCGTGGTGCCTTCTCCGGCTGTGCTCGTCGCGTCCTCGGGGGATGCTGCCGCGCCTACTATGTCGTAGATCACCAGATGCGCGTTGTTCCCGCCGCCCGTGTTCGTGAAGTTGCAATGCAGATTCGTTGAAAAAGTACCGGAGGCCGGAAGGTAGAAAAACTGCGGCCAGTAACTGCCGATCGTTCGCTTCGTCCAGTTATTCGTCGGCGTGCAGCCTGTGATGTCATAGGTCGAGCCAATGACTCCAACCTCGGTGTCAGCGACGAGAAGATTCCCGCTCGATACGAAATACACGTTCTGTGAATTGGCTGATGTGCTAATTTGCACGTGTTGAATGTGGCGGATGAACATGCCCGACGGTTGAGTTCCCGCCATCGCCGACTTAAAGGCCATCCCGACGATGTTGAAAGTCTGGGAGTTCCCCGTCACGGTGAACGATGGAGTGACCGAGCCTGGCGGAGTTTGGATGAATTCTTCGTCCGCGTCGCTCGATTGAGTGTCTGCGGCGTCCAGGAAAAAACTTCCTCCCGGCACGATGGTGGACAGCGTGTTCCGATAAAGCGCAGTGCCGCCACTCGCGATCATTGTGGCGATAACCAGGTCGTTGTTCCCGGTCGTCGTGATCGCGGTGCTGCACGCGACGGTCGTCGTATGGTTCGAGCAGGACCCGTCTGCTGGAGCAGTTGTTGCTACGCCCGAGTACTCAGCGACTGCTCCGTGCCATTGGGCGACGGGGGCGGTGTATGTGATGGTGATTAGAGTGATTCCAGCATTCACCCCAGCCGCATAATAGAGCGAAGTGATCCAGCCACCGGCGCCACTATCGGCGCTGGCCCCTAGCGTGTAAGTGCTGCCCTGATTGTCCGTGATCGAAGAGATCACTGCGCCGTGCGGAGCCGTGATTCTAAGCGTCAAAAGATTCTGCGCCAGCGTTCCCGTTCCCATCGAGCCGCCATAGACGAATCTAAATCCATTTCCCGGTTCATCAGAGGCCGTAAGGGAATCCGAAAAAACAAGCTGCGGCGTTTGTGCTTGCGCTGAAAAGGCAAAGAGAGAAATTGTAAGAGCACCGAGTGCGCAGAAGAGCAAAATTCGAGAAATATTTTTCACGGGCATCCATCCATCGTCTTGGCTTTCGCTCCGACTGGGATCAGTAGAAGCCATTTCGAAAACTATCCGTCCAACCCCTGAGGCGGCCGGTCTTCCTTTTTTCATCCCGAAATCAAAAGCCATTCCCATGCGAAAAACAGCAGCACTGGGATTTTCTCCGCTGGAGCTTCGTTCGAGACAGAACTATTCCCGTCGGAGTCCGCGGCCTCGACCTAAAAGAGCATGAAGCAGGCGCCAGCCCGGCCTTGCGACTTCGGGACTTCAATCGCAAATCGCATGGCATACCCAGTATAAGGCAGCCGATGGAATCGCTGTCTACTGGACACACGGACAAAGAAGGACAGGTGTCCCTGGAACTAACCCCCCACCTACCCCTTTACCTTCCGTTTAATTAGAAAAGACTTAGCTATTCGCCTGCGGTTCCTTGTCCATTCGATAACCAAGGTGACCAGGCAAAGGCGCCCAATCAGTTCATTTTGGCTTAGTGCGGCTTGTCATCTGCCCGCTTTGTGAATTCCGATCCACGTATGAAAAACGGAAAGACGGGCTTGAATCCTGAACAAAGTTTCTCTTTCCACCCGAACTGCCTTCTATGCAGGCGGATTTTGCACAATCGAAGCCGAACCTCGATAGCAAAAAGCCAACGCCTGTCCCTTTTCTGTCCCATAGGACAGTAGGAAGAATTTATGCGGGGTCCCTAGAATGAACAGGCAAGATCCAGGTGTCCCGATTTTCACAAGCGGAAGCCTGGGATGAAGTTGTTAACAATCCGAACCACGCCCATGCAGAACCCGACGGAGACTGCTAAACTGCGAGTTCTGCGTCTGCACGTTGGGAGGACCCCTCTATTGGTTGGGGCGAGACAGAGGAAAGAATGAAATGCATTAAGCTGCTGATAATTGCTCTTGTATCGGTCACAGTTTTAGTGATGTCGACCCCGGGATATGCCCAGCAGTGGGCTGGGATCATCGCCCCTAGCAGAGCAGCGAACTGGTCAAATGTAGGAGTCGTAGGGGGAATTCCGTCCGGTTCTTGGGCGCAGTGCACCACAGCAGCATGTAACGCACTCGCGACCCCTGCAAACGTAACTGCAGCCAACATCAATACGGCCATAGCTGGCGCGCCTGCGAATACTTATGTGCTTCTCCCTGCGGGCACCTTCACGATGACGACGGGATTAGTGTGGAACCACAAGAGCAACGTCGCATTGCGCGGGGCTGGATCGAACCAGACATTATTGACGTTCAGCGGGAACAATAGTTGCACCGGGGCAGTTTCGGTCATTTGTATGATGAGTTCGGACGTTAACTACTGGCAGGGCCCGTCAAACGTCGCCAACTGGACGGCAGGTTACGCGGCAGGTTCGACTTCAATTACGCTCAGCAGCGTGACCAACTTGCAGGTAGGGTCGCCGATTACGCTCGACCAGACCGACGATTCCTCTGGCTCAGATACGGGTGCCATCTTCGTCTGCTATACACCGGCAGGAGTTTGCGGAATCCTAGGTGACAGTGGCGGCGCTCCCCGTGTCGGTCGCAGCCAGCAACAGATGGTGAATGTGACAAGCATTAGCGGCTCTGGGCCGTATACCGTGGGGATTTCTCCGCCACTTGTGATGCCGAACTGGGTATCCGGCAAAACTCCGCAGGCTTGGTGGGCTAGCGGGCCGATCTTTTACGACGGAATCGAGAACCTAAGCATCAACGTCGGTACTTCCGGGGCGACCAGCGGAGTTGTCTTTTTCAACTGCACGAGTTGTTGGGAATCAGGCGTAAGGAGTATCGGTGCTTGGGGACGTGACCACACACAGGTGTTTCAGAGCAATCATATAACGGTGCAGAACAATTATTTCTATCTGACAAGTTCCAGTGCCTCAGTGAACTACGGGGTGGAGGTGATCCCGTCGTCAGACACGCTCGTTCAGAACAACATCTTCCAGGCGGTCCAAGCGCCCTACCCCGCGAATGGAGCATGCACTGGCTGCGTGTACTCCTACAACTTTGACGTGGACGAACTATTCGGGTGTCCGCCGTGCACGTACCAGAATCAGAGCGGCTTTCAGCACGCTGTCGGCGACGAGCACATCCTGTATGAAGGTAACATCGGCACCGGCGTCTACAGTGACAATTTCCACGGCACGCACCAGTTCCAGACGATCTTCCGCAACTATTGGAACGGCTGGCAGAAGAACAACGGCACGACTACGACTGGGGCAACCACCCCACTGATCATCGATTCCTACTCCCGGTTCTACAACGTCATCGGAAACGTGCTGGGCAACTCAGCACAGCAGAACACCTACGAGGATACGGTTAGCAACCAGCACAATGGCAGCGTTCCCATCTACTCGGTCGGGTATGGCGACGAGATTCCGAACGACGTCAACACTTTGACCACGCTCATGCGCTGGGGGAACTATGATGTCATAACGAACACAGCAAGGTTCGTATCGGGAGAAGTTCCGAGCGGGCTCACCGGAGCGCAGGCGCCATTCGCCAATCCGGTTCCCGCCAGCCAAGCGCTTCCACCTTCTTTCTATTTGTCGGCCAAACCGCCCTGGTGGACACCCGGCAAGCCGTGGCCTTCGATTGGCCCGGATGTTACCGGTGGAAATGTCATGTATTGTGTTGGCGGCGCAAATGACGGGACTTATGTGTTGAGTTCCGGTCAATGCCCCGGCGGGGCGGCGACGACGCTTGCCAGCGGGCATATAGTTAGTAATCCAGCCATGGACTGCTTCTTAAATACTATGGCCGGACGGCCTGACGGGACTGGAAGCGCGCTCCCATTCGACTCCAAAGCCTGTTATGCTTCGGCGCAACTCCCGGCTTCCCCAACGAACCTTAAGGCTACGGTTCAATAAGTTATCCCTGAAACGTAACTTCCACGATGGCTCGACCCGGGCTTCACCTGCACTCGATAGATAGCGGGTAGACCCTTCCGGACTCGCAGTTCGCGCCCGCATGGCTTGCTAGCGGCAATTTCTTGCATATTCTGAATCGACAGCATCCTAGAGCGGGTGTTCTCGGGCGCCAGTATCTATCGTAAGTTTAAGAAAACAAATAACGTATCGGATAACCAATCTGTGGTACTGCGCGTGCTTATCTTCATGGTTGCAGCGGAGTTCGCTCATACCTTGCTCTTAAAAGGTGTGCACGGGGAATAGATGGACTCCAATCGTCCATGCACATCTTGGTTATAATTAACCCACAAATCAACTGGTCTTCAGAGCGGTCAAACTCGGGGATTAGCACCCCCGAACGTAAGATTGTTTGCTATTTAGCGCGCACCAATGCCCGCCCGGGTTTCTCCTTCCTTTCTTGCCGTTGGCCCAGCGTGCGCGGAGTCTTTCTTCTCGCCTGCCTGCTCTCGGGCTTAGCGTTGTCCCCGGCGCATGCGCAGTCCGGGCCACCGTACGTCGTTGCTGAGACCCCTCTACCTAGTGCCATGGGGCAAGCAGTAAACTGTCATGCTACCGCCACATTTAGCGAGGCCATACAGCCCTCCACAGTTTCGTTCGTGTTGACAGATTCCTCGAACGCTATTGTGCCCGCCACGGTGGGTTACGATTCCTCCTCCTACACCGTCACGCTTACTCCCAATACAGACTTGGCTCCCACGCGAAAGTATACGGCGACTCTGAGCGGCGCGACCGACCTTGCCGGCAAGGCCATGACAAGCCCTTTGACATGGTCGTTTTCCACCGGTCAGCCCGGCTTCCAAGATTCCGTTGTTCTCAGAGGGCTGGATCACCCGACGACCTTTCAGTTCTCTTCTGACGGCCGCATCTTTGTCGCTCAAAAGAACGGCCTGATCCTCATTTTCCAAAACTTTCTCGACACCCAACCCACCACATTCGCCGACCTGCGCGCCAATGTGAACACAAACGGCAACAACGGCTTGCTGGGTCTTGCCCTGGACCCTGGTTTCCCTTCTGCACCCTATGTCTACGTTCTCTACTCCTATCAAACCTCGGTGGGTAGCGGCTGTTTACAGGGGAGCATTTGTCCGGTTCAAGGCCGGCTTTCTCGTCTCCAATCGGCTGGCAACGTCATGACCGGCTCGGAACAGGTTCTCATCCAGGATTGGTATCAGCAGTATCCGGACCATCCAGTCGGCAACATCGCGTTCGGCCCGGATGGCTCCCTTTACGCGGCCGCAGGGGATGGGGCCAGTTCGACATTTGTGGACTACGGCCAAACCGACAGCGCCAGCCCCGATCCTCTCAACGAGGGTGGGGCTCTGCGCAGCCAGGACCTACGGACTCCCGCCGACCCGGTGACACTCGACGGATCGATCATCCGTGTTCACGCCGACACCGGCCTGCCCGTTCGTGAAAATACATCAATGATCATCAATGGCTCCACCGTCGATGCGAATGGGGTCAAAAGTTATGCCGTCACTTCCATCTTCCAGGGAACGGAGCCGATGACTGTCCGGGTGCTTGAGCCCACCAACCCGGCCCCCGGCAAGCCGCACCGATTGCTCTACGTGCTTCCGGTCGAAGTCGGCGTCACCAATCTGTCTTCCAACTACAGCGACGGACTGGAAGAGTTGCGTCTGCTCGATGTTCCCAACCGATTCAACATGACGCTGATCGCCCCTTCGTTTAATTACATGCCTTGGTTCGGCGACAACATCAACGATCCGCAGAAGTGGATGGAGAGCTTCGTCATCGATGATCTCGTGCCGTTCGGCGACACCTTTATTAAAGGCACAGACGTCCCGCAACGATTGGCCATTGGCTTCAGCAAATCCGGCAATGGCGTCTTGACCTTGATTCTCCGGCAGCCCAACGTATTTAGCGCCGTCGCTGCCTGGGATTCTCCGGCGGAGTTGAGTGACATTAACGCTTATACCGAGCTCATCACGAACTTCGGGAGCCAAGCCAACTTTAATACCTACAACATTCCTACTCTCGTTGTGTCCAACGCACAGGCTTTTACGCAACACAATCGTTTGTGGATCAGCGGAGACCAGGCCGCATTTCTCGCGCATATGCAGCAGTTGAACGACCAGCTGACTGCAGCTTCCATCCCGCACACGTACGTGGCGGGTGGCACGCGCCAGCATAGTTGGCACAGCGGTTGGTTGGACGGAGCGGTCACTACGCTCGATGCCATCACAAACCCGCCCGTGCCGCTCGATGCCAACGCGCAGCGAATTGTCGCCTACGGCCTCAGGAGTCCGCGCTTGGCCTTCCGCCCTGGTACCAAAGAGATTTGGGTTGCGGATCGAGGCTGGAACACCGCTGAGGAAATCAACCGCATCCCTGACGCCACCGACGGCATCGTTGAGGATTTCGGTTGGCCGTGCTACGAAGGCACTGGCACGACCTCCTACTTTGGTCTCAGCATTTGCGGCGCACTCTATGCCCAGCCAGCGGCCACTACAGCGCCCTACTACGCTTATAACCACCAACAACGGGTCGCGCCAGGTGATGAAGCCGGCGTAGGTACCGGGGCAATCTCTGGGTTGGTCTTCTACGGTACCGGCAACTATCCGGTTCAATATCAGGGCGCTCTCTTCTTTTCGGATTCCGTGCGCAACAACATTTGGGCCATGTTCCCGGGAGCCGGCGGGGTTCCGGATCCCTCCAAGCTCTCCAATCTTGTTCTGGGTGCCGCGAGCCCCCTGGATCTGAAGACGGGCCCAGGCGGCGACCTGTTCTATGCCAGCACCAGCGACGGCACGGTCCACCATATTCAATACTTGCCGCCTGTCGTCCGCAGCAACGGCCAGCCGTCGGGCGTGCTTTCGTCGGGAGTTTCGCAAACCACCATTAGCCTCAATACGGATCAGAACGCCACCTGTCGTTTTGCGACCTCCGCCGGTATCCCCTACGCTTCCATGCCCAGCCTTCTCGCCACCACTGGCGGTACTTCCCATTCAACGCTTGTTGCAGGACTAACCAACGGAGCGATATACAGTTTCTTCGTCCGCTGCGAGGACTCTCGTGGCAATTCGAACCCTGACGATTTCTCCATTACTTTCTCCGTAGCCAAACCCGGTGATACGACGCCACCGGTGCGGTCCAACGGTCAACCGACAGGAGCATTGGCAGCGGGAACGGCCCAGACGACTCTGAGTCTGGTTACCAACAAGATTGCCATCTGCCGGTATGGGACAGTTGCGGGCACTGCGTACGCATCGCTAGTGAACACCTTCAGCACCACGGGAGGGACGACGCACTCCACGGTGGTCAGCGGGCTGGCGAACGGAGGGAACTACAGTTACTACGTGCGATGTCGGGACGCTTCAGGGAATGCCAACCCGGACGATCTTGTGATCACGTTCACCGTGAACGGTTCCACGGGTGGCACTTCGTCGGGCAGCGACCCTGCGTCCAGCAGCTTTATTGGCGTGGAGAGCCCTCTGTCGGAGGGCGGGATGTGGGACAAGCCGGGGGCGTGGGGGAGCATGTCCAAGAACAACGGGGCCTACGGGACTGGGGTGGACATGGCCCGTCTGACCATGCCGGCGATGAGTGCGGATCAATTTTCGGAAATCACGTTTGATCAGAACCTGGGCAGTGGGAGTTGGATTGGGGTGACGACGAGGGTGCAGGGGCCCACGAACGGTGGTTGCTATATGGCCATCGCGCGCGCCGGAGGGGTCTGGCTGTATCGCACGGATGACACCGGGTCGCTGGGCTGGGCGGTGCTGGGATCGGCGAATGTGGACATCACGGTGGCACCGAGGCGGCTGCGGCTGGAATCGCAGGGTGCGAACCATCGCGTGTACTTCAACGGAGTGCAGTTGATCAGCTACACGGCCAGTGGGACGGTGTACATCATCGGACAGCCTGGGAT
>Ga0210406_10007799_pt1 | contig 10801 bp, 11 predicted proteins | sample IncBWC30MmetaG_FD_155454 | JGI IMG/M metagenome (GOLD analysis project Ga0210406, IMG submission 155454) | Forest soil microbial communities from Barre Woods Harvard Forest LTER site, Petersham, Massachusetts, United States - Inc-BW-C-30-M | ecosystem: Environmental > Terrestrial > Soil >... | reverse complement strand
GCTCTACGCGTTCACCGAAAATTTCGTATTGCCCTTCTCCCACGACGAAGTCGTCCACGGCAAAAACTCTCTCCTCCACAAAATGCCCGGCGATATGTGGCAGCAATTCGCCAATCTGCGTCTTCTCTATGCGTATCAATACGGCCATCCCGGCAAGAAGCTCCTCTTCATGGGCCAGGAATTCGCGCAACGCAGCGAGTTCAGCGAAGCCAACAGCTTGGAATGGCACCTGCTGCAATACGATTCGCACCGCGGCATCCAGCGTCTTATCAAAGACTTGAACAAGCTCTATGCCGCCGAGCCGGCCTTACACGAAGTTGATTTCGATTGGCGCGGATTTGAATGGATCGACTGCAACGACGCCGACAACAGCGTCTTCTCCTTCATGCGTCGCGGCAAGAATCCGCAAGATCTGTTCGTAGTAGTGCTAAACGCAACGCCCGTCGTTCGCGCCAATTACCAGGTCGGCGTTCCGCAGTCCGGCTTCTACCAGGAAGCCTTGAACACGGATTCCGCAACGTATGGCGGCTCCAACGCAGGCAACATGGGCGGCGCCCAATCCGCCCCCATCCCCCACATGGGCCGCCAGCACAGCATAAGTCTCACGTTGCCGCCGCTAGCCGCCACGTTCCTAAAGTGGCTCCCCACCTAGCCCGGGAACAACGCCGCCGTCCAGACATCTTTTGATTTGACCCAGGGATTATCGGTATGGGATCGAACCGACAGTTGCTGTTGAACCTGCTATATCTTGGGGCCGAAAGACACGCGATTTAGTGGACGACTTGTTGAAGCATTATGTTCGATTTATATTTAGCCTGTAGCCCGCAAGTACGTCGCTCTTGAAAACGGTTAAACCCCACGCGGCAAATCCAATTTGCGATGTTTCGGCGAACGAGGTTCCGGCCATGAAAGAAAAGACACCGATTACATTTCAGCAGGCAACATTAAAGGCCGCGTCCTATATGGGATGCAAGGAAAAGCTGCTTCGACTACTTGAGGTCGCCACCGGCAAATCAGAGCGGTATTACGAATCTCTCCTCGCCTCATGGGAGACCTTACAAATATTCTTTCGTATGATCCGCGCGTGGGTGTCTGGCAGGTACTGCGCGCCAGCCGACACAATTCTCGTGATAGTCGCCGCCATTATTTATTTCCTCAACCCGTTCGATCTAATTCCTGATAGCGTTCCGGTGTTTGGACTCGTAGACGACGCAGCGGTGATTGGGTGTGTGGCGAGGGCGAATCTGGCAGCGATCGGCAATTTTCGCAAGTGGGAAATTCTGTTTGGCGGGACCTTTCCTTTTCCCGCCGCTGAACGTTTGCCAGCTCAAATCGATGAGGTGGTAGGTGATATTGTGCAAGCCGTAGGCGATAAAAGATTGGGGCCTCGTCTCGGCAAGACCAAATGAATCTCGCCTGCAGCAGCAGCTTTCCCGCAAACCCGCCGGGTGCCGCAATCCCCACTGATTCTCAAGTAGGCTGCGCGTGCCTCGGCATCCGCCAAAGCTACTCCTCGACGATCAGTTTTCCTTTCATGCGGCCGTGCCCCATTCCGCATAGTTTCGCGCACTTGATTTCGTAGGTGCCTGCTTCAACCGCAACGAAATCTATAACCTGGTCGACATTCTTTTCGACCTTTTCATTTTGACTTGGGTCGGTGAGTTTCAGGCCGGGAGTCGCTTTGTCCTTGCTACCCTCCGGATACAGAATTAACTTCGCCCCATGGGTCGTATCCACCGAATGGACTCTTAACTGGACCCGCTCGCCCTTTTTGACTCGAATTTCGTTGGGAGTGAATTCGTATTTTTTCGCCGAAATCTCAATAACCTTCTCGGCTTCGGCGTTGTTCGGATCCGAGCCCTGCGTCCGGCCCAGCGTCGCCATCACCAAGCAAGCGAGCCCCACCAACAACCATCGCTTTCGCAAATCATCCTCCTCACAAGCATTGCGAGACATGCACAACTCGCACGTGACATGGAACGTGACATGTGATGATGAGCGGACGCTTCAGGTTGCAACCACGGCCCAGAGATCTCAATGTCAATAAGCAAGGCCGGCGGCCCCTCTTAAGTTCACGGCAAGTGACTTACTGCGGTGGTATTCTCTGATCGAATATCGCTGCAAGGTGCGGATGAATAACCGAGACCATGGTTGCCCACTGAATGTTAAATAAGTATCTGAACCGGGGGCTCGTTCTAGTAGGTATCGTGCTGCTTCGCCAGACTGCGCTTCGCGGAAAAGAATTTCCACCATAGCCCTCATGTATGGAGGGTTGGGCCGTCTCGGTTTTTGAAGGTGGGGATTTTTCAGTCTTAATACAGAAGCTGCGGCGGCGTAACGGTGTGTTCCAGCCGCGTCACGATCTTTTGCGCCGCGGCGCGCACTGCTCGTGCCTGGTCGCTCGTCGGCCCTTCCGGTTTCATGTTCAAAAAAGTGTCCAGATCCTTTATTCCCAAAATGTACTCCTGCCGTTTTATGTGAATATTGGCCAGCAAGACGTACGCAGACGGTACCTCCAGCTTCCGCAGCAGAACTTCGCGTGCGCTCTTCTCTGCGTCCGCCAATCTATTCTGCCCAAACAGCGCTTGGCCCAGAAAAAGATGCCCCTTCCAGGAGTTCCCGTCTACATCAATCGCTCTCCGCAAGACGCGCTCCGCCTCCGAGTACGATTGCCGTTCGCACAGCAGCGCCCCCAGCGCAAACTGTGGCTCCGCGTAGCCGCCTCCGCTCAGGTCTATCGACCTCTGCAAAGCTTGCTCTGCCTCATCCCCGCGGCGCAGCTCCAGGTTAGCCACACCAATCTGGTAATAAGCCTCATAGTAATTTGGGAAAGCATCCGTAGCCTCCTTGAAATGTCCCAGACTTCCCTCGGCATCGTTCTTCTGCAAGCGCTCCATGCCCTTCGCGAATTCGTGACGCGCTTTTCCCGGCACCTTAAGATCGCGGACCGAGACGGTGTAGCCCGTTCGCTCGACTGGAGTCGTTGTTGCTTTTGCTTTGCGAAGCGTGATGATTACGCCCGGCGCGCCTCCCTCATAGCCAACATCCACCCGCTGCTCCACCGGTTCATAACCCTGCTCGTCCACCGCGACAATCACCGCACCGGTGCCCGTCGCTGGAGCCTCAAACCGTCCGCTGGAATCCGTGAACGTGGTTGCGATGCCGCCGCCGGTCACCGCTCTTACGTTCACCCGTACACGCACCGCAGGCTGCACCTCACCATCGATCATCACTGAACCGGCTATCGTGTTCCGACCTGGACCCTCGTGATTCAAAACAAACTGCCCTCGCGCTTGCGAGACACTGCATTCGAGTGCCAACAACAAGCACCCAACCTCAAAACATCTAGATTTCAAATGGTTTCTGTGACTCTCAGACCTGTAGGACTGCATGGCTACTTCTCCTCGAACCCTGGCGCTGCGGCGGGGCCCTTTTTTCATTCGCACCGTCTCGTTCGAGGACATCCCAAATTCAAAACTTTGATGAGCGTCGACCTCAATAAGAGTGTGTCGGCGAGACCACTTTGTTATGCAAAAACCCTGTATAGGAACAGCGCATCGTGGGGAGTCGTCGAGGACTACGTTCACGGTCCGTCGGTCCTGTTTTCCAGGCCCTTCGCTATCGATAACCTAAGCGCCAGACACCCGACTAACAATCCGGTTAAAAATCTACTGTGGTCGCGGGAATCCTATACAAGCGCAAGCCAAACAAGTTACGCCCTAATGCCACGCACCTGATTTCGCCATCCCAAAACAATGCATTTGGGAAACATTTCTACTGCCTCCCTCGTATATCAACGCAAGTACCCGCCGGGGAACAGGCAGCATCGATGACACGCAGGAAGCCCCGGCCCGGGAAGGAGAAACGTCGCCATGGGCTTTGAAACCTCTCGATTGACTGAAAAGGCCGCGCTTAGCATCGCTGCCACTCTTTTCGCCTCCATCATGCTTCTCCCACGAGCCACCGACGCCCAAACTTCGCCTCCCGCAGGCTCCGGCCAAACCGTACTGGCATCCAGCCATGACCGCTGGCTGCACGTTCGCGTAACCAATCCGGGCCACAACGAGGAAACCGTTCGAGTAAACATCCCTTTGGAGCTCGCCGAAAAGGTTCTTCCCACGATCAATAAGGACCGGTTGCACAGCGGCAGAGTCCGGTTCGATGACATCGATTGCCATGGCGTTGATTTAAGGGCGCTTCTGGACGCTGTACGCACATCGAAGGACGGCGAGTTTGTCACCGTGCAAAACAAAGATTCCGACGTTCGCGTCGCCAAGCGCAACGGAACCCTTTTCGTTCACGTTTTTGAGAAGAACCGGCCGAAGAAGTCTGAGGTCGAGGTAAAAGTGCCCATGCGCGTGGTGGACGCGCTTTTCTCCTCCAGTAAGGATGAGTTGGACCTCGTTGCCGGGTTGCGCGCGCTTTCTTCTCAGGGAGATACCGAACTCGTCTCCGTCAAGGACGAAGAGAACACCGTTCGCGTGTGGCTGGATTCCAAGAACATTGAAGACTAATCAGCCCGCCTGAATATGATCGACGGCCCGATGTAACTGAGGGGAGGACCATATGTTGTTAGCCAAGATTGCTTTGGGACTCTGCGGCACCGTGGCTGCCGCAGGCGCCTATACCTTCCATGAAGGCGTAATGCGCGTTGATGAGGATCAATTTGACGGCCGGCACGTCCATGTCTGGGTTCCCGCAGCCATTGTGCCCATTGCCATGCATGTGGTCCCCAGCCGCCATCTTAGCCACGCCGCCGCACAGGCAGGTCCATGGCTTCCCACTCTGCGCGCCTTGACCCGGGAACTAAAGAAGTATCCCGACGCTGACTTGGTAGAGGTCGAAGACGCTAATCAGCACGTACGCATTCGCACCCAGCATGGCAGATTGCTGATTGATGTTACTGAACCGGCCGAAAGCGTTCACGTGGCGTGCCCGCTGGCAACGATAGAGGATGTATCGAGACAGCTCGAAGCGCTGGCTCCCGGAGTTTAGGCCTATTCGGCCGTAACCTCTTTACCCGGAATAAAATAGACCTCTTCAAACATGGAGCCCTTCTGCCATCCCGCGCGTTGCAGGATGCCTCGGCCGTTTTCAATCATGTTGGGATGCCCGCACAAGTAACCCGTGGTCTCGGCGGGCTTTAGGCCCCATTCCGAGACATATCTTCGTACCAGATCCTCCACACGGCCCGTCTCGCCGGTCCACGCCGCGTCTTCCCACGGACGGCTGATGGTGGCCACAAATTTGAGCCAGGGCACTTCGGCCGCAAACCGTTCCATTTCTTCGCGATACCCGAATTCCCAAGATCTGCTGCCGCCCTGTATGCAGTAGAGCTTGTGATTCCCGGGCATGGGGCTGTTCCCCGCTTTCCAGTCCTTATCAAGCGTCCGAACATAGCTCACAAATGGCGCTACGCCGGTGACCGTTGCCAATAGAAGATGATTTGTCCTTCCGCTCCGCAAATCGAGTGTGAAGCGCCCCTTGGCGATTTTCCGGCACAGCATGGCGTCACCCTTCTGCAAGTTGTACAGCTTTGGCGTCGATTCGCTTCCCTTCCTGCTCCACGCCCAGCGTGGCGTATTGGCCCGCCTTGAAGGAAAACGGCCCGCCGGGATCGACGCGGATCGCCCAGAGATCCTCCGAGAAGTCCCGGCGCTCCAGGATGCGAGCGATGTAATGCTTCTCGGTTGTTGGTTTCTCTGCGGTCAAGGTCATCCACGACCTCCGCCAAGATTCAAATAAGCGCCATTATTCGTTGGCATATCCGATTCGTTGGCAGATGCGCGATTATTCATAGGCCAGCGCCACCACCGGATCGTAACTCGCCGCGCGATATGCCGGATAGGCGGCGCCCAACGCCGCGCCCACCACCGCCAGCAAGATCGCTCCGAAAATCCAACGTCCCGAAATCAAGATCATCAATCCCGGATTCGTTTCCTTCAAGATTGCTTGGGTCAGAAAGGTCAGAGCAATCCCCAAGCCGCTGCCCAGCAAGGTCAGCACCAACATCTCGCCAAGCAACATGCGCACCACGTCGAGCCGCGAGAATCCCAAAGCCTTTAGAATGCCCACTTCCCGCGTTCGCTCCATCACCATGGTGTGCATGTTCAACAGGACCACGAGGAAACTGATCACGATACCCAGTCCCACCATCGATCGGATAAACGGCCGCAGCTCCGGCAGATTGGATGAGCTCATCAGGGTCACGTACTCTGACGTGGATCGCACACGATTTTTCGGATTCAGCCGCAAAATCTCCCCCCGCGCTTTCTCCGTGTCGCCCTTGCTGCGCACGTAAAACATGGAGACGCGGTTCTCTACGCCGGCAATCTCCTGCGCCGTTCGCAGGGGAATAAAAAAGCGCGCGCCCTTCCCGTGCGCCACGATCCCGCTGATCACAAAGGTGTGGTTCAGCAGCGTGATAGGGTCGCCCACCTTTAAGTGCTTTGATTGCGCGATGATATCGTCCGCCAGAGCTTCATCCGGCGCCTGGAATGCCCGCCCGCGGCGATACAAAAATCCCCGGCTCAGCGCGTTGAACCGCTTGTACTCAATTCCATAGATCATGATTAAATTCTTTGGTTCGGTAAGAATCACGGTTGGCGCGACAACATCTACGTCCGGCAGCACTTCCATCTGATCGCCGAGACTTTCGGCCATCACCGCGCTCGAGAAAGCAAAGAAAATGGGTGAGTTCGGCGGCTGGACGAGAATGTCAGCGCCTACCCCTTCCACGCGCTTTCCCCATTCGGAAATCACTCCCGAAGTGAGACCAACAATCATCAGAACCAGAATCACCTGGATCGCGATAGCGATCACGCTCAGCAACGATCGCAGCCGCCGCGCTGCGATGTTGCCCCAAAACATTTGCATCAGGGAAAAAGGCCCGTCGAATGTCTCGTTCATTTTGAGATGCCGAGCCTAACTCTATCATCGCAGTTTCAAAAGGGTCAAAAAGGAGGCGAGTTTCTTTCTACAGCAACAGTCGTGCCGAATTTCGTTCGAAATATTGCGGCGACATTAAGTTTTCAACATAAGTGTTGATAAGCTTGTGGAAAAGCGCGCCTTTTCTCAGGCTAACTACACTTTTCTCAGTACTCTGATACGGTTTGCACTATTTCGGTGCAACACTCGAGCTTTCGCCCGGCTTCCCAAAATTCTCAAGAGAAAAATCGGCTCGCAGAGTCGTTCCTTCCTTCTTTTCCGTAAAATTCTTTCACTCTGAAACTCTAGATTCCAAAAACTCAGCCCTCAGTACCAGCGCGGCGGCTTTTGCAAATGTACCTTGATCGTCTGTTTGGTCTCCGTTATGTCATACCACTGTCCATACGTTTTCCAGCCATCGGCAACCACTTGAATCAAGACCCGGCCGGTCGGCGCTTCCGGGATGTGGGCTGTTCCGTCGCGGTTAGTCTTCACGTTCAGCTCTACCTTTTTATCTTTCCTCAGCTTGCGCTCTTCCACGTATTTCAGATATACGCTGGCATTCTCGACCGGAGCTTCTTTCTCCCCACCGGACACTTCGATGGTCACGCGCGACACGGCATCGTTCTTTCCGGTGTGCGCCTTTGCGTCCGGCTCTTGAGCGCTCTGCGCCCGCAAGCTTCCGGCGGCGGCAAGCGCCACAATTAGAACTGGCAAGCCCAATTTGATTCGCAGCTTCATATTGGAACGCAATCTATCCTGTACGCACTCGCTGCATAGGTCAAGTCTCGCACCTTGTGACGCCAACTTGTCTGGAGACCCCACTGATTGCTCCGCTTTCTGCGCTCCCTCTTAAAAACCGGCTCGCCCGGCGCACCGCTCGGCAGCGTCATGCAGGCAGGGGTCGATCGAACCATCCTTCCGTCCGCTTGCTCCCTTTTTTGGTGCGCAGAAAGAATTAGCAATAGGTGTACAATCGCCGCGTTTTAGAGGCCACAACCCAGAAATTCGGGTGGCCCATTCGGCCATAGCCATGAATAAGCGGACTTTTATCAGGTTCTTCGCTGGGATGATTGCAAGCCCTGTTGTCTCGACTCTGCTTGCCTGGGCGTCGAAAAACAAACTGACGAACTGGGCAGGGAATCTCGAATACAGCACTGACCGCTTGTACTCGGCGAGCTCGCTTGAACAGGTGCGGAGTTACGTCACGAAACAGAGCAAACTAAAGGTATTGGGAACGCGCCATTGCTTCAACAGCATTGCAGACAGCACAAATAGCTTCTTGTCGTTGAAATCGATGGACAGCATCGTTCGGTTGGATCCGGAGGCACGCACCGTCACGGTCAGCGCTGGCATGACTTACGGTCAACTCTGTCCGCTCCTCGATAGCAAGGGCTTTGCGTTGCACAATCTGGCTTCGTTGCCCCACATTTCCATAGCAGGAGCGTGCAGCACCGCGACGCATGGTTCGGGCGACAAGAATGGCAATCTCGCGACCGCGGTGTCCGGGCTTGAACTCGTCACGGCGGCCGGCGACGTGGTCAAGCTCTCCCGCAAACAAGACGGCGAAGCGTTTCGGGGAGCCGTTGTTGGGCTTGGTGCGCTGGGTGTAATCACAAAGGTCACGCTCGATATTCAGCCCACCTTCATGATGCGGCAATACGTGTATGAAAATTTACCGCTCGCTGAAATGAAAGATCATTTTGACGCGATCGAGGCGAGTGCCTATAGCGTGAGCCTTTTTACCGACTGGCGGAACGAGCGTATCAGCGAAGTCTGGATCAAGAGCCGCGAGGAAAAAGGGCAAGCGTTTGATGCAACCCCGGAATTCTTCGGGGCAAAACGTGCCACCAAGAATCTGCACCCCATCGCCGAACTTTCCGCGGAGAACTGTACCGAGCAGATGGGCGTGCCTGGTCCCTGGTTTGAACGATTGCCGCACTTTCGCATGGGTTTCACGCCTAGCGCAGGAAAAGAATTGCAATCGGAGTACTTCGTGCCGCGCCAGCATGCAGTCGAAGCGATTCTGGCGATTGAACGATTGCGCGACCAGGTCAGCCCGCACTTACTGATTTCGGAAATCCGCGCGATTGCTGCCGACGATTTGTGGTTGAGTCCTTGTTACGAACAGCCTTGCGTGACCATCCACTTTACCTGGAAACAGGACTGGCCAGCGGTCAGGAAGCTGCTGCCCGTGATCGAAAAAGAATTAGCTCCATTTAGGGCCCGGCCGCATTGGGGAAAGCTGTTTACAATGTCCCCGGAGGCGCTGAAATCTTCTTATGAGAAGTTGCCCGACTTTATTCAACTCAGCAAGAAGTACGACCCGCAAGGTAAATTCCGCAATGAATTCCTGAGTACGAACATCTTCAGCGTTTAGGACGCTTGACGCGCCGTCTCCTTGTGAGAAGACGCCGCGCCATGACGGTGATAAGCGCTCAGGACCGATGATTCTAGGTTGTCAGGAAAGGGCGAACGATTTCGGCCAATGCATTGCCGAGTTTCGCGTGCTGATCCAAGTCCAGGTGCACGCCGTCAATTACACTGGCCGTGGTGACCGTCTCCGCGTCAAAGAAAGCGCATTGGAGATCGGAAGCCGTGCGCATGTATGCGTCCGCGAGACCCGCGCATCTTTGCTCGGCACCGCGAAACTTCGCGGCGATGCTCCCCTGCGGAGTGCGTATCTTCGGCGGGCATACTATCAGGACGGGGGGTACCGGCATTCCTGGCTCTATCGGCGCCTGTCGCATCTCATTAACAAGCGCAGCTACACCTTGTGCCGCTGACCACGCGTCGTTGTACGGATGCGCGAACTGGAAATCGTTGGTGCCTAACATCAGGATAACGAGCGACAAAGGGGAATGAATCTCGATACGCTGCGCGAGCCCACTCCGCCCGTTTCGACCTGGCTTGAACGGGTCCTCCCACACAGTGCGCCGGCCGTTCAAGCAGTCTTCTATTACTCGCACGCGACGGGAGGAGGCGTTCAGCTTGTTTTCGAGCACGCCGGGCCAACGCTCGTCAAACGTCAACCGCTTCCGCGTATTAGGAACAATGCCCCACGTCAGCGAATCAGCATATACGAGAATGTGGTCCATGGATTTTCGGGCACAGTTTACCGCAGGCGCCGGTTTCGACGAACGCCCTGTGTGAGAAACAGGGTTTCGGGCATTTCGTCCGGGTGGCTGCAAGGATATTCGTAGGATGATGGTGGAAACTGACCCTGCTACATTCTTGCCGCGCGCATTGACTGGCGCTCTATGCTCCTGTACCTTTTCTGAATCTACTCGGCAGGAAACAGCGGCCGCCAGACATTTGCGGCTATCTCCCGAGATTCCGTACATTTAACTTCGGAGCATCGAGCGCGCACGAATTTTGGCATGCGCTGCTTTTTACCGCTCCGCAGGCAGTAGCTTGCAAGGGAGCTTCTATGGGTTTCGCCACCAACGCGATTCATGTGGGACAGGAGCCTGATCCCACCACCGGCGCCATTGTTGCGCCGATCTACCAGACTTCCACCTACGTGCAGACTGAGCTCGGCAAAGACAAAGGCTTTGACTACGCGCGCACCAAGCATCCCAATCGTCAGGCGCTCGAGCGCACCGTCGCAAAACTGGAAGGCGGCCAGAGTGCCTACGTATTTACTTCCGGCATGGCTGCGATTGATGCCGTCTTTCGCCTGCTTCGTCCCGGCGATCATGCTGTGATCTCCGAAGCTGTTTACGGCGGGGTCTTCCGGCTCTCCACACAACTCCTTGTGCACTTTGGCCTGGAATTCACTTTTGTTGACACCTCCTCGCAGGAGGCTGTGCTCGGCGCGCTTCGACCCAATACAAAGATGCTTTATGTGGAGACTCCGACCAATCCCACGCTG
>Ga0210406_10007797_pt1 | contig 10802 bp, 9 predicted proteins | sample IncBWC30MmetaG_FD_155454 | JGI IMG/M metagenome (GOLD analysis project Ga0210406, IMG submission 155454) | Forest soil microbial communities from Barre Woods Harvard Forest LTER site, Petersham, Massachusetts, United States - Inc-BW-C-30-M | ecosystem: Environmental > Terrestrial > Soil >... | reverse complement strand
CGACGCGGAATCTCGGCAAGACAGGATTTCGGGTCGGTATTTTTGGTCTCGGTGGCCAGGGAGCGCTGGACAAAGCCAATAACGAAAACTTGGCCCTGCAAATGATCCAGCGCGCGCTCGAGTTAGGAGTGAATTATTTCGATACGTCCGCCATTTACGGGGGACCTGACAGGTGGAGTGAACGATATTTGGGCAAAGGCCTGAAGGGCTCTCGCGATCAGGTCTTTATCGCAACCAAGACCAAGGAACGGACCCGCGACGCCGCGCTTAAAAACATCGAGGTGTCTCTGAAGCTGCTGGACACCGATCACATCGACATTTGGCAACTGCATGATGTTGGAATTCAGGAAGACATTGACCAGATATTCGGCAAAGGCGGCGCCATGGAGGCCCTGGTTCAGGCGCGCGATCAGAAAATTGTGCGCCATCTCGGCGTCACCGGCCGCTTCCGTCCCGAAGCGCTCATGGAATGCATACGCCGTTTTCCCTTCGACGCAGTCCTGATGGGCGTCAACGCCGCCGACAAGTACTATTACAGCTTTGAAAAAGACCTTCTTCCGCTGGCCGTCGAGAAACAGATGGGAATTATCGGAATGAAGGTGATGGCACGCGGCCGCATTCTTTCCAGTTGGACACCCCCGCCTGTGGAACAACAAAAGCGTTCATGGGAAGGCCGAGGCGCAATTACTACAATTCCGGGTACGCTGACCAAGCGGGAAACTTTCTTCTACACGCTGTCGCTGCCCATCAGCACGGCAATCATCGGGTGTGACTCAGTCGAGCAGGTTGAGGAATGCGTGGATCTCGCGCGTTCCTTTACCCCATTGAACCAGGCTCAAATGGTTGCTCTGGAAGCAAAAGTAGAGCCTGTGGCAAAGCAGTCCCTCTTCTTCCGGCTGATGCCGCGCTGAGGATCGCGGGAAGCGAACTGCCAAAACGCGAGGCAGCTTCCCCATCGTCTTCGGCAATATGGCTGATGAGGTCAGCGAGATCCGCTAACGCTCCTTGCGTGGAGAGGAGGCGGTAATCCATCGGGGCAGGAGTTTGCAAACTTGCTCAAGGGGTGTCGTGCGGCCGGCTTTGGCGTCCCGGATGCCCTCATCAATCGCAGCGAGGGTCGCCTGACCTTCGTCATCCACCACAGGCGCCTGCTTCTCGAGTTCAAATTCCTTAGCCTTGGCCATCACGCGATGCTAGCCCCGATCCCCGCTCGATGCAAGAGGACTCGCGGTCGGAATCGAACGGCACCGCGCGCCCGGAGCGGCTGACGGCGAGGAATTTCTGTTCGCCGATCCATTGGATGGAGGCTGTTTGCATGGGGTCCTTCCTGTGTTGGCGGGATCCAATGTGGTTCGATGCGGCTGCAAGGATAATGTAACAGAAGTGGACCGTGGCGAGTGGTGAGAAGAGCAGAGGCGCTGCCCGTGATCCGTGTCCAGTCGACAGCGACCGCGCGGGGCCTGGGCATGTGGGTATCCGAACATTCACTCGCCGCGCCCATCGGAAGTCCGTTGGCATGCAGAAGAGGCAGCGTAGCTTGGAGAAGTCTGTCAGCCATGTAGTATTATCTGACTAATCTACAAGCGTAACGTCGGCTGGCTTCATCGCCAGAAAATTTATCAATGTCCAAAAAACTACCATCGGGATGGACGAAGACGATACTTGGCAAAATAGTGGAACCGTCTAGAGGGCGTGCCCTTCCGAGGGATGTCCCCGATTTGCCATACGTCGGGCTCGAGCACATCGAGGCGCAGACTATGAAACTTCTCGGGCATGGCTATGCCCGGGATGTTCGGAGTACATCTGTGCGTTTCTCAAAGGGCGATGTGCTCTATGGCAAGATGAGGCCTTACCTCAACAAGGTATGGGCGGCTGAGTTCGACGGGCTCTGCTCAGCTGAATTTCTCGTCTTCCCGAAGGCCGCAGGACTGAGCAGTGAGTTTCTTGCCATGCGGTTGAATATGGAAGATTTTGTCACTTTTGCCAATCGACAGGTCAGCGGTGAACGGCCCCGCGTTGATTTCAAGAAACTTTCGGTCTTTCCGCTTTTGTTGCCTCCGACTGCTGAGCAAGAGAGGATTGCGGCCAAGCTGAACGCCGCTTTGGCGGCATCGAGACGAGCGGAAAATGCATCGCGCCGAGCACAAGAACGGCTCACTCGCTACCGTGCCGCAGTGCTTAACGCGTCTGTCAAAGGCGATCTTACCAAAGACTGGCGCGAAACCTATCTAAAGGGGCAAGATGCGGAATCAGGTGTGGCGCTGCTTCGGCGAATCCTTAAAGCTCGCGGCGATGAATGGAGCGGCAAGGGCAAATATAGAGAACCTGCGCCACCTGTTGTCGACATTCTGCCTAGTACGCCTGAAGGTTGGACTACCGCTTCACTCGAACAGCTCACTTCAGCTAACCGTGTGATTTGCTATGGCATCTTGATGCCGAAAGAGCATGTTTCTGGCGGGGTTCCCTACGTCAAAGTTCGAGACATGAAGGAAGGCCAAATTAATGTAGCTTCACTGTCTCGGACGTCGCCAAAAATCGCGGCCCAATATGGGCGGTCATCGCTCAAGCCGGGAGATCTCCTGCTAGCTATACGTGGAACATATGGGCGCGTCGTGGAAGTACCTCCTCAACTGGAGGGTGGCAACATCACGCAGGATACAGCACGCTTGGCCATCACTCCGTTGGTAGACCGTTATTACATAGCTTCATTCCTACGGAGCGATTACTCACAAGATTATTTTAAGCGTGTTGCGAGAGGTGTGGCCGTTAGGGGCGTCAACATCGGTGATGTGCGACCCTGTCCAATCCATCTTGCACCTTACGCTGAACAAGTCGAAATCGTACACGAGCTTGATCGTCGCATCGGCGCAGCGGATCGATTGGCAGGGACACTGGCACAACAGCTTGCCCGTGCCAATGAATCCCGTAAATCACTCCTGAGCCAGGCATTCTCTGGGCAACTCATTGCCCAAGACACGAAAGACGAACCCGCTTCTGTATTAGTAGAGCGCCTTCTTGTGACCCGTAAAACAGAGGCGCAAAAGCCGAGAGGTAAACGCATGCCAAAAACTACGTCCCAGACCAAAGCCACAGGCCAACGGAATTTGCTCGCTGTTCTCAAAGTGAGCGGCGGGCCTATGACGCCGGAAGAACTGTTTCGAGCTTCTGGCTATTCCCAAGACTCAGTCGACCAGTTTTTTGCCGAATTGCGGGAGTTGACAACTCCTCCGGCGAGGATCGTCGAGGAGCGAAAGGGCAGAGCACGAACGTTTCTGAGGGTTCTCCCATGAGACTTGATTACCTCAAGATTGATCGCTTCAAGAATCTAAATGGTTTTGAAGCGAATTTTGATGAAACATGCGAGGAGCCGGTAACGGTAATCCTCGGCCGGAACGGGTCAGGCAAGAGCAACCTGATTGAAGCACTAGTCATTATTTTTCGTGACCTAAACAAAGGGAAGGGAACGACGGATTTCGGTTATGACCTTCGCTACACGTTGCACGGCGGCGCTGTTGCTGTGCGTATCTTGAATCCGCCAGCCTCTCAAGGTTCAACAGAGAATACATCTACGCGAAAACCTTTCACCGATAGGGGTGAGAAGCCCATCGAAGGGTTTTCCTTCATCGTCAGCGAAAACGGCAAAGAAATCGTTATAGCTCGGAAGGAAATCAGGAGATTTCTACCGCGCTACGTAGTTACATATTATTCAGGTGTTAGTAACCGACTGGAGCACCATTTTTTCCAGCCTCAGCTCGAATTTCGAGATGAATTGCTTAATGGTAATGTCATCCCCCTCCGACCGCTTTTCTACGCGAAGCCGATTCACTCTCACTTTGCTCTGTTGGCCTTTTTCATGGCCGAAGATGCTGAAATCAGCGAGTTTCTTAGCAAGTATCCGTGGATCGAAGAGCTTGAGAGCGCGTTGTTCGTGTTGAAACGTCCGCATTGGGCCAAGGGAAAGAAGCAACGAAAAGATGGAGACCCGAGGTTTTGGTATGCCGGAGGCGTCGTCAGCGACTTTTTGTCTTGTCTCTACGACTGTGCTTTAGCTCCGCTTCGCTTGCCTGGACGAATTCAGCATAGCTTCGACGAAGTGGAAAATACAGAGTTTCTGTACCTGTATCTACCTGATTTGGAGAGACTGCGAAAGTTAGCCCGCGAATCGGTAGCGACAATGCAGCGAAAGCGTCCAGCAAAGGGAGTTGAGAAAGAAGCCTTCAAGGCTGCGGAGTTCTTCAAGCTTTTGGAAAGTACGTTCATGTCGGACTTAATTCACGAAACACGAATTCGTGTAAAGGTGCGTCATGCTGGCGCTCTTACATTCCGCGAGTTGAGCGAGGGCGAGCAGCAATTGTTGACCGTAGTGGGGATGCTTCGGTTCACACGTGATGAAGATTCGCTCTTCCTACTCGATGAGCCGGACACGCATCTAAATCCCGCCTGGGGCATGGAATACCTGAACATACTTCGAGATCATGCCGATACCGGAATGAACAGCCACGTGCTCGTCGCCACGCATGACCCGCTCGTCTTGTCCAATTTGCGTCGCAATCAGGTCCTTATATTGGAGCGAAGTGAAGAGACAGGCTGCGTAGCCAGTTCTGAGCCGGAAGCAGACCCCGTCGGTATGGGCGTCCCAGGCATTTTGCGAAATATGTTTGGCCTTCGTAGCGCAGTCGGTACAGAAACACAGGGCAAATTGGATAGACACGCCGAGTTATTTGTCTTGGGCAAGCAGCGGACACCCAGGCAAGAGAACGAGTTTAGGCGGCTTAGCAAGGAATTGGACAAAGCGGGATTCGGACGTGAGTTTCGTGACCCGGACTATGCGTCATTCCTTCGCGCGATGGCACGTCGTCCAGAGTTTAGGAAGCCTTTGCTCACATCGGAGGAATTGAAAAAACAGGAAACAGTAGCTGACGAGATCCTTGAGGACATTCTTGCCAAAGAGCAGAAGCAGAAATGAGGTTCATCAATCTTAACGGCAGAATACCAAACAAGGTTTGGCTTGCGAAAGCGAAACGGCTTAGTAAGCTACTTGACAAGGCCGCTGACCAAGATGCGCGACAGAAGATTATCGATGATAATCAAGATGTCTGGAAGGAACTCCTGCCCTGGTTGCGGAGTATTACCAAGGGGAAATGCTGGTTTTCGGAATCTCGCGGTGCTTGTCAGTATTGGGAGGTCGAGCATTTTCGCCCCAAAGGAGCAGCGAAAAATCTTGATGGAACGAAAAGGCCCGAAGGCTACTGGTGGCTTGCCTTCGATTGGACAAACCTTCGTCTTTGTGGCGGTGTTACCAACCGCAAAAAAGGCTGTTTTTTCCCCCTACGACCCGGCTCGCATGTTGGGACATCCAATAATCGCAATATCAACGACGAAGACAACTACTTGCTTGATCCCACCAAGGAGGAAGACCCGCTCCTATTGACTTTCAACTCGAATGGAGACGTCAACCCTACCCCAGGCCTGACGCCATGGGAGACCGAACGCGCAGAACAATCGATCAAGAGATTCAACCTCCAGGCGCACGAGGAGTTTGTTGAAGCCCGACGCGACGTTTGGCTGAAATGCCAGCGCGAGATCAATCTATGCCAGAATTTCTTGAAAGACGAAGTGGACAACCCCAGCGCCACGAATAGGCAACGAATCAGGCAACAAGTCAACAGACTTCGGGAAATGGGCGCTTTCTATGAGGAATTCTCAGCCGTTGCAAATGACTGCCTACGGTCGTGCACCGAGCCATTTTTCCATAAACTTGCCAGTGCCACATAAACCTATGCCAGAAAACTCCGCCGCACTCGTGCAAAAAGTCTGGAACTACGCCCACGTCCTCAAGGATGATGGTCTCGCATTCATGGATTACACCGAGCAGATCACGTATCTTCTCTTTTTGAAAATGGTGTGGGAGCAGAGGCAATCTGGGGCAAGCGAGATTCCATCGCGCTACTCTTGGAATACGTTAAGGGACTTGAGGGACAACAGAAAGCTTTTGGAACGGTATCACCAAGGACTGCGAAAGTTGAGTGAGCGCCCCGGATTGATTGGCCTCATCTTTACAAAGCCTCAAAGCAAGATTAACGACCCAGCCAAGCTAAGGCTCCTAATCCAAATGATCGAAACCGAGGACTGGTCCGCGCTTGACCAAGACGTGAAAGGGGAGGTCTACGAAGGCTTGCTGGCAAGGAATGCGGAGGATGTAAGAGGTGGTGCTGGGCAATACTTCACCCCGCGCCCAGTCATCCGCGCAATTGTCGACGTGATGCGACCCACGCCGCTCATGCGGATTTGCGATCCAGCATGCGGCACAGGCGGATTTCTAATAGCTGCGTTTGAATATCTCAAAGGCAGGACTGCATCAGCCAAAGAAGCCGCCCACCTTCGTGAGAGGGCACTGCATGGAATCGATCTCGTCCCTAATGTCGCGCGATTATGTGCCATGAATCTCTTCCTCCATGGGATTGGCACCGATCGCGATCATCCCGTGGTTTCGATTTCAGACAGCCTCGAAGCAAAAACGACTGAATCGGCGGACATGGTTCTTACGAATCCTCCGTTTGGAAAGAAGAGCAGCTTCACCATTGTTGGGGCGGGAGGAAAGAACCAGACGGACAAGATTTCCTATGAGCGACCGGATTTCTGGGCTACGACCAGCAACAAACAACTTAACTTCGTCCAGCACGTTTGTTCAATGCTCAACGAAACTGGCCGCGCCGCAGTTGTTGTTCCAGACAATGTGCTATTTGAGGGAGGTGCTGGCGAAAAGATTCGTCGTGCTCTGCTCCAACAGTGCGAAGTCCATACCCTGTTGCGCCTACCAACTGGAATTTGGTACTCCCCAGGGGTGAAGGCGAACGTGTTGTTCTTCGACAAGAAGCGGCTGGCAATGGCTGCCGCAACCAAAGAACTGTGGGTCTACGATTTGCGTTCAGGCCGAAGTCATTCGCTCAGGCAGAACCCGATTAGTTCTGAAGATTTGACGGATTTTGTTAAATGCTACAACGCCGGTGATCGTAAGCAGCGCGAGGAAACGCTGCATTTTCGGCGTTTCACGTATGCGGACATCATCGCGCGGGATAAAGCAAGCCTCGATATTCAATGGCAGCAAGAAGCAACGAACGCCACTCAGGGGGAGACTCCGCAGGCCTTAATGAAGGAGATTCTGAAAGACCTAGAGGAAGCAATGCGCGAGTTTGCGGCTGCTGAGTCCGAGATCGAGCGCTAAGTCCGTGGGTGGCCCGGTGCCCTGGGTTCCGGTTTATAGTACCCGGGTCTTGGGTTCGCTTCAGCTCTTCACTTTGTCTGGAGATTCAACCCTTAACTTTTGACTTTCAACTTCTGATCCCTGACCGCTACTTTTTCAGCGCAAAATCGTCCCAGTATTACAGAATACTATTGACTAGTTATTATTAACGCGAGAAAATTCGACATGTTTACCCTGAGTGCTTTGTATGAAGGGTTCGCGCGGGGATTGGTTTCTCTAGAGACCCGCCTCTTCTCGGTCGGAAACCTTCCCCAGTTAAGTCCCGTGTTCCCATCAGTTCAGAACTGATAGAAAGCAAAGGACTTCAACTCCATTATTTCGGTCACTTACGAAAAACGGGGGGGGTACCGGCTGGTACACACCGTTTGAATGGCGGCTACGAATTACGGAAGGAGACGTCATCAAAGCGCTTGTTGCCGCGCAAGATGTCACTATCTGCGGCGTTCCAGCCTTCATTGCTGGAAATGGAAAAAGCGACCGTGACATCCTTGCCTGGGTGGTCGAGTTCGGTGAACTGAGTCCCGTTGTAGCGTACTTGCCCGGGAATCCATTTGGTTTGATCGATCAGCTCTTTGCCGTCCACGGTCAATGTGAAACTCGCGATGAGCGCCGCTCCTCCGACCGTCACCTGCAAGTCGTAGCTTGCCTTGACACTCGCGCCGTCTTTTTCACAGCGAATCTGATAGCGAATAGGAGTGGCCATTGTTCACCCATTGAGTAACGCATTCAGGGCTGGAGTCAACGGAATCGACGGATAACCGGATGTTGAGCACGTTCAATTAGCCATAAGTAACGGAGAGGTGTCAATCTTCGATGAGTGAGACGAAGAAAAACCCGCACCGTTGGAGGGCACAAGGGTGCGGCACCCAGTCAGATGGAAGCGTTTTTGAGGTTTATGCATGTGACTAGGTGTAGAATGCCCGTATCCCAGCCTGTGGAGGTTATCGCGATGATGACTCGGGGAATGGTGTGCGCGAATTTTGGTCGGTTGGTGGTTTTGGCGCTGGCGTTGCTGTTGGGCGTTGGCGCCTACGGGCAAAGTAAACCGGGCCCAGTGGATCCTGGCGTGCGTGGCGGGGCGGCGGGGGCCGGGGGGCCGCTGAAGGGGCTTACGGCGGATGAGACGGCGTTCTTTCAGGATGGGCAGACCAGATTCACCGATGTCGAAAGCGTGACGAAGGGCGCGAACAATGGGCTGGGGCCGAGGTTCAATTCCAACCAGTGTATGTCTTGCCACGCGCAGCCGGAGGAGGGCGGATCGAGTCCGGCGCAAAATCCGATGATCGCGGTTGCTACTTTCAATGGGGCGAAAAATAAGGTGCCGTGGTTCATCACCGCGAAGGGGCCGGTGCGGGAGGCGCGGTTTGTGCACAGCCCGGACGGAACGGGTGACGGCGAGGTGCACAATCTCTTTGTGATTACGGGGCGGGCGGATGCGGTGGGTTGCAACATTGCTCAGCCGGACTTTTTGCCGGCGGGGAATCCGGTTACGGGGCAGGGCGGGAATCCCAACATTATTTTTCGAATCCCGACGCCTGTGTTTGGCGCGGGGTTAATTGAGTCGATTCCGGACTCGGCGATCCTTGCGAATATGAAGGCCAACGCCACGGAGAAGTCGGCGATGGGGATTTACGGGCACGCGAACGCGCACTTGAGCGGCAACGTGAACCGCAACGCGAACGATGGGACGATTTCGCGGTTCGGGTGGAAGGCGCAGAACAAGTCGCTGCTGCTGTTTGCGAGCGAGGCGTACAACGTGGAGATGGGAGTGACGAACCAGCTGTTCACGCAGGAGCGCGATGAGACGCCGGGGTGTCTGTTCAACGCGACGCCGGAGGATACGCTGAACTTCACGCCTACTTCGCCGAGCGGCGGGAATCCAAACACGGCGGTGATTTCGGACATTGAGGCGTTTGCGAACTTTATGCGGATGCTGGCGCCGCCGGCTCCTGCGGCGGCGGCGTCGAGCGGGAAGGGGCGGGCGACGTTTGAGAAGATTGGATGCGCGCACTGCCATACACCGTCGCTGACGACGGGGCCCAAGATTGCGAGCGGATCATCGACCGTGCCTAGCGCGGCGCTTTCCAATCAGACGGCGAACCTTTATTCGGACTTGCTGGTGCACCATATGGGCAAGGGACTGGCGGACGGGATCACCCAAGGCGGCGCGGGGCCGGATGAGTTTCGGTCGGCTCCGTTGTGGGGCGTGGGGCAGCGGGTGTTCTTTTTGCACGATGGAAGGACGAGCAATCTGGTGGAGGCGATTCGAGAGCATCGGAGCAAGGGGAGCGAGGCGAATAAGGTGATCGAACATTTCGAGCGGATGAAAGTGAGGGAGCAGCAGGAGGTGATTGATTTCTTGAGATCGCTGTGAGGGGGAACGGAGAGAAAGAAGAAGTAGAGAAAGTGCGGCCCGCCCCGTAAAACCGTTCGGGGTGCAAAAGACGCACCTCGGAAGGCGGGCCCTTCAAGTGCAAGATCAAGGATAGAGGCACAGCCACAGCCAGAAATGGCTGTGTCACTAGAAGCGATCTGCACCCCTCCGGTTTCGCTGAAGGCTTGCTAGAAGACTTGCTGGAACCCCACGTTGACAATGTCGCGAAATCTGGGCGTGCCCGGAGGTAGCTTGGAGAGGTCCAGGAAATCGGTATCGAACGCATAGTTGCGGTTTGGAGGAGAATAGACCGTGCCGCAGCATTTGAAGACGCCGGTGGCATATTGCGAGTAAAACAAGCTGACCATCGAACCGCGATAGTTGAGAGTTGAGCCGTTACCCCAGTTTTCCAGGTAGCGCAGGAAGTTGTGAACACCGCCGTCGGTGCCAAAATCCTGGGGCACACCGGCGAAACCGGGCTGGGGGAAATTGATGTTCTTGCCGGTCGCAATGGCGACGCGATAGTAGGTGGTGGCGGCGGGGCGGCCGGGGAAGGGTGCGTTGGCGGCGACCGTAGCCGGGCTTGTGAAACTGTTTAGATCGCTCCAGTTGTTGGAGAGCAGCGTGACCGTATCGCCCATCACCGCCGCTTCGGAGTGCGGATCGCCAAACCCAGCGTTAGTCGCGTTGTAATTGCCCAGAATGTAGGCAGGCTCTTCCGCTGCCAGAGTAAAGCCACCAAGATTGTTATCGGGACGCACTGGCAGATTCCCAAGATTGCCGTTTACTAGGCGCACGCCGTGGCGCGGGCCGGAAACCCAATTCGGCCGGGCAACGGCCATGCAGCTAACGGGTTTGTTGGGAAGGCTGCCCGGCTGAGGCACACCAAATCCCAAGCCCAGGAAATTTGCGGAATAGGTGTCCAGGGTTCCGTTGCCATTCACATCCTCACCGATATTCAGAAGGTTATCGGGATTGCCGGGAGCGCTGGACGGATTGATGACGTCTTCGAACCCATATTCGCCGTTTTTGATGCCATAGAAGGGGCTTACAATCATGCCGCGACGATCCGAAACGTAGAGGATGTAGCCGTTCTGGGAGGTAAATTCGGTGGCTCCGCCGGTAGCGCCGATGGCGCCTGTCAGCCCACGACGCAGATTGTTG
>Ga0210406_10007796_pt1 | contig 10803 bp, 7 predicted proteins | sample IncBWC30MmetaG_FD_155454 | JGI IMG/M metagenome (GOLD analysis project Ga0210406, IMG submission 155454) | Forest soil microbial communities from Barre Woods Harvard Forest LTER site, Petersham, Massachusetts, United States - Inc-BW-C-30-M | ecosystem: Environmental > Terrestrial > Soil >... | reverse complement strand
ACGGCTTTTGAAAATCTGGTTCACCCCGATGACCGCGCAGGAGTCATCAAGTTGGTTGACGCCGCGATGAAAAGCGGACAACCAACTAAGGGTGAATGGCGGGTGGTCTGGGCTGACGGGAGCGTTCATTGGATCGCAGGGTGCTGGCAAGTTTTCATGGATGCGTCTGGCGAGCCTTCAAAGATGATCGGCGTCAACATAGATGTCACGGAGCGCAAGCTGGCAGACGAGGCGCGTTTCGAAGTGAACCGCACCTTAGAAGCGCAAGCGGCATTACTGCAATCGCAGGAAGAACTGCTGAAAATCTTCGTTAAGCATGTACCCGCTGCGGTCGCGATGCTCGACCGTGACATGCGTTATCTGCAAGTCAGCGAACGATGGTGTACTGATTACTTACGCGGAAGAACGCAAGTGCTAGGGCGTTCGCACTATGAGATTTTTCCAGACATGCCTGAGCGTTGGAAAGAGGTTCACCGCCGCAGCCTTCAAGGAGAAACCCTGCGATCTGACGAAGACCGTTGGGATGGGCAAGACGGCCCTCATTGGGCGCGCTGGGAAGTTCGCCCTTGGAAGACCCCTGAAGGTACTGTTGGAGGAATTCTCATCCTTGCAGAGGACATTAGCCGTCGCAAGCAGATGGAAGAGGCGCTGGGCGAGAGCGAGGACAAACTCCGCCTTCTTCTCGATTCGACAGCCGAAGCGATTTATGGGATTGATCTCGAACACCGATGCACCTTCTGCAACCCTGCCTGCCTTCGCACTTTGGGATACGAGCGCCTTGATCAAGTGCTCGGCAAGAATACGCATGATCTGTTGCATCACAGTCGTGCGGATGGAACAGTGTTCCCCGTAGATGAGTGTCGAGTTCACCGGGTCACACAAACCGGGGAAGGAGTCCACGCGGAGGACGAGGTGTTTTGGAGAGCAAACGGGACAAGCTTCCCCGTAGAATACTGGTCGTATCCGCAGCGAAGAGGGCAAGAGCTTGTCGGGGCAGTGGTCGCTTTTGTAGACGTCACCGAACGGAGACTCGCCGAAGCTGCGCTCGCAAACGTCAGCCGCAAGTTGATCGAAGCACAGGAGCAGGAACGTATCCGGATTGGCAGAGAGCTTCACGACGACATCGGTCAACGTCTCGCCCTTGTGGCTGTGGAGTTACAACAACTCCACGAGAACTCTGTCATTTTGCCCGACGTCCGCAGCCGCATGGGCGAATTACAGAAGCAGATTTCGGACATAGCCACCGATATTCAATCCTTATCACACGAGTTGCATTCGGCAAAACTACAATATTTGGGTATTGCTGCGGCCATGAGAGGCTTCTGCCGAGAATTCGTCGAGCAGCAAAAGGTGGAGATTGACTTCAAAGCCCACGATTTGCCCAGCTCCTTGTCGCCGGACATTTCTCTGTGCCTCTTCAGAGTTCTGCAAGAAGCCCTCCACAATTCGGCGAAACACAGTGGAGTACGGCAGTTCGAAGTGCGCTTGTGGGGAACGTCGGATGAGATTCATCTCACGGTTAAGGATTCCGGCGCCGGCTTTGACCGCGAAGCAGCAAAGGAAAGCCGTGGTCTTGGTCTCATCAGCATGGAGGAGCGGCTGAAGCTGGTGAAGGGAACGCTTTCAATCAACTCGCAACCGAAGCGTGGTACCACCATCGACGCTCGCGTACCTCTCAATTCGGGGAGCGTTTCCATGCGGGCGGCTGGGTAAGAACGCGCTTCCAAGAGGGCTCCTTCAGGAAGCGGGACACCCCATCGTATCAACGCACGAGCGAGCCACTAAGCCGCTCTTGCTGCATCGCCGAAAGACTGCTGGGCTGTCGCTTTGCGGAATGCCTCGTCGCCAAGCTGCGAGCGCATTGTATACATCGCCTTAGCCCAGCGTAGATCGGTGAGACGCCCTGCCGAGGTGATTTCCCGGATAAGGCTAGTGACCTCTGGAGCGTAAGCCCCCGGCGCATCATAGATAGTCAAATGATAAAGGCCGAGGGACACAGCAGCGTTTGCGACGAGGCCTGCCTTAAGGATCTGGATTAGGGCCGGCTTACTCCTCGAAACAAAATGGATGAACAGAGAAAAAGACACGATGATCCCCTAAATGGTTCGGTATTCGCTTCGTTGCATACGCGAGTTACGCATCGAACGGCGACGCGGCGAACTGTGCCGTAGGTCGATGGGTCTTCTTCAGGATTGGAAGAATCCCACTCCTGGTGAACTGTCATTTCTCACAGTCACAGGCCTCAACGGATAGCTTGTAACGTAGACGTGCGCCGGAGGTCCATCGTGCGAATTGATAGGTCCACGATCAAGACTACAGGATTGGTCCTTTGGACGCTGGCATTTGTGGCTTTCCTATTTTTCAGTACCGCCAGCGCCCAACAGCCGCTGCCGGAAGGTCCCAAACCGAAGAACCAGGCGCAAACGAAGCCCTCCGAGAGCAGTTGGCCACGAACCTTCACCAGCGGTACTAACGCATTCACCATTTATCAGCCTCAAGTGGACAAGTGGGATGAAAACCTTATTAGCCTTTATTGTGCTGTCGACGAGCTCAAGGCAGGAGAGACTGCAGCCAAGTACGGAGTGGTTTGGTTCCAGGCGAGGACCGAAGTGGATAAGGTCAACCGCTTGGTAACGCTCGACCAGGCCAAGGTCAGCAAGGTGAAATTTCCGGTGGCGCAGGATAAGGAACACGAACTGACCGCGCTTTTGGAGAAGCGGCTGCCGGGCGCGACAAAAACCATTTCGCTCGACCGACTGGAGGCGGCACTGGAAGCAGACAGCGAAGCTTTCAAGGGTGTGGATATAAAAAACGACCCGCCCAAGGTCATCATCGCGAGTAAACCTTCACTGCTGGTGCTGATTGACGGCATGCCACAAATGGGCGATGTGCCTGGCACAAAACTTCGCACCGTGATCAACACGAGATCAATAATCCTCTACGACAACGACAAGCAGCTCTACTTCCTCCGCGTGCAGGACTGGTGGCTCCAAGCAAAAGACCTAGAAAGACCTTGGGAGTATGCCAAGAAACTATCTGACGAGATGAAGAGAGCTGAGAAAATCATCGTCAGCCAGAACGAGACACAGCATCCCGAGGACGAACATAACAAACAGCAGCCTTCTCTGAAAGGAACCGGGAAGAAAGCAGAGTCCGCAGAGATCCCGGTGGTGCATGTTGTCTTTGGGCCAGCGGAGCTGATCGAGACCAAGGGCGAGCCAAAGTATGATCTCATCACTAGCAGTAGCCTCGAGTATGTGAGCAACACTAATGGCAACATCTTCCGGCTTGGTGGCGAGCACTACATCCTGCTCTCGGGCCGCTGGTTTAAAGATGCTACATTGGACGGACCTTGGACCTTCGTCACCGCGGCCGACATGCCGGCGGACTTTTCGAAAATTCCAACGGATCATACCAAAGCCGTGGTGCTGGCGTCGGTACCCGGCACGCCCGAGGCAAAAGAGGCGTTGATCGCTAACTCGATTCCGCAAACGGCAACCATCACACGCTCGGAGGCAAAGCTCACAGTGCAGTATGACGGCGAAGTAACCTTTGTGCCGATTGAAGGCACGTCGATGAGCTACGCCAAAAACACGAGTGCTGCGGTCATCAAGGTGTCTGACAACGACTACTACTGCGTCGAGGCTGCAGTCTGGTTCAAAGCGCCCTCGCCGCAAGGTCCGTGGCTCGCGGCCGATACGGTTCCAGCACAGATCTACGACATTCCTCCCAGTTCTCCGCTGTACAACGTCACGTACGTCAAGGTTTACGGTTCAACACCGGATGTGGTGCACGTCGGTTATACGCCAGGATACTACGGCACCGTGGTCTCGGCAGCGACCATGACCGTGGTTTACGGCACAGGTTGGTATTATCCGCCTCACATTAGTCCCATCGCCTGGTACGGCTGGCCCTATACGTACGGCGTGGGAGCAGGGTTCACTTATAACGAGGATACCGGCTGGAGCTTCGGCTACGGGTATGGCTACTATCCGTGGTATTACCCATGGTGGGGACCAATCGGCTACTACGGATGCTGCTGGTATCCGTATTACGGGTGGGGCGCATGGGGTGGCGCTGCCATCGCCAACGTGTACGGCGTGTGGGGCAACACAGCGTATTCGCGCACAGGCGCGGCCTGGGCGAATCCTTACACTGGCAACTACGGTGCTGCAACGCGGGGGGCCTATCACAATACTCAAAGTGGTAGGAGTACAGTCGCGGGGCGGGGCTATAACACCAATATCTATACGGGAAACACTTACGGGTATCGCGGTGGCGCCACGTACAACCCGAACACAGGCATCGTTGCTGGGGGTGGAGCAGGATTTGTGGGCAACATTTACACCGGCCAAGGCACGGCCGGACGCGGCGGGTTCATTTACAACACCAACACGAACGCAGGCATTGCCGCAGGTAAGGACAACGTTTATGCAGGTAAGGATGGCACCGTATACCGCTACAACAGGGATAGCGGCAATTGGTCGGTGAACAACGGCAGCGGCTGGCAACCCGTCGATAGGCCAGACCCAAAGCTGCAGAATCAACAGCAATTGCGCAACAAAGGCGCGCAGCGAACTCAGAACTTCAACTCGATGCGCGGTTTCGGCGGTGCCCGCATGCGCGGAGGAGCTAGGCGGCGTTAGCCAGGAGAACAAAACTGCAAGCGGATAGGTGACAGATCGACAAGGAAAAAGACACGGCTACACTGGGGCTGGGGCCGGTTTGTAGAACTCAGAGCTGCTTTTGCTTCGTCGAGGAATCTTATAATCGACAAAAACCGGTTACCGCACAATACAGTCCAAAGTCACGCGGTTGCAGCTCACAACTCCCGAATAGTCAAATCGGAAAGGTGGAGGCTAGTACCCACATGGACGGTTTCCCCGTTTGGGACTTGACCCATTGCTAATCGGACATCTGGCGCCTAGCACAAACATGCACGCCGTTTATCAGGCACACTTCAATCAAGTTGGTGAAAAACCCCTGTTATCGTTAATTCAGATGCTGACTCGCCGTCGATTCAAGTCGTTTTCATTATCTGTGCCTATTATTCTCGGACTGATCTTTGGGACATGCTGTGCCCCAAAATGTTCGGGATATTCCGTCCTGACGCATGAAGCGATTATCGACGCCGCGTGGAAGGAGAGCATCGTGCCAGTGCTCTTGAAGCGCTTCCCCAACGCGACGCCTGAGGAACTGCTCCAGGCCCACGCGTATGCCTACGGGGGCGCGATTATCCAGGACATGGGCTACTATCCTTTCGGCAACTCGTTCTTCAGTGATTTAACGCACTATGTCCGAACTGGGGAGTTTGTTCTCGCGTTGATTGAAGAATCCAGAAATTTGAACGAATACGCATTTGCCCTAGGTGCACTCGCACACTATGCTGCTGACGCCTCCGGTCATCCGATTGCGACCAATCGCGCCGTTGCGATGATGTATCCCAAACTGGCAAAGAAGTATGGATCGGTCGTTACATATGAGGAAAAGCCCTCGGCACACATGAAGGTGGAATTTGGCTTCGATGTGGACCAGGTAGCTAAGGGAAACTACGCGCCGAAGGCCTACCACGACTTTATCGGTTTTGAGGTCTCCAAGCCGGTCCTGGAAAGAGCGTTCGCAAGAACATACTCAGTCGATATGTCGAGCGTCTTTTTTCGAGTGGATCTGGCAATTGGGAGCTATCGTCACGCTGTTTCCACCGTTATTCCGCGCACTACCAAAGTAGCGTGGCATCTCAAAAGGAGTGAGATCCAACACAGCGACCCCAGCGAGACCAAGACCAAATTCATTTACAATATTTCAAATTCTGGTTACCGCAAGGAATGGGGTGACGTCTACGAAAAGCCGGGTTTCTTCGCACGCCTTAAGGCGTTCATCGTGCGCCTGGTGCCCAAAATCGGTCCGTTTAGCGCCCTTGCGTTTCACCCACCCCCACCAGCTGTGGAACAGATATACATGCACAGTTTCAACGAAACCTTGGACCATTATCGAGTGCTACTGCTTGCACAAGAGGAAGGTAGGCTCCAATTGCCCAACGACAACCTCGACACGGGAGGAATAACGGAGCCAGCCGATTATAGACTCACAGATGAAACCTACGCGAACCTGCTGGACAAGACCAGCCGCAAACCTATTTCGGACGCTTTACGCCGTGACATTCTCGCCTATTACGCGGACCTCGGGAAGGGGTTCGCAACCAAGAAGGATCCGGAAGCTTGGAAAAAAGTACTCAGCGAATTGGATAAGTTGGAAGCCATGCCGACCGCTGACGTACCCGAGCATTGATTTATATTTCAGAAGACTGTTCGAGACTCTATTGCAAAGCACAGCGAACATGTTGGCGGAACTAGAGAAGTCGATAACAACCGACAATCCTATCTCACCGCGATGCTAGGAATCTTGCTATCCCGACGGAGCAGTTTCCGAGTCGCACTCGGCCGCGAGAGATAAGAATTTCCGTCGACTCCATCGAATCAGCCAGCTGACCAACTCTGCTAAATTTGGCCAGTACACGCGTGGCCTGGTAGGTAGCTAACTCCTGTTAGGCGGCTACGGATCTGTGCGGGGGGCGATCAGCACTGATCGTCCCTACCGCGACAATTACCAGTGGCGTCGTGCCTCGCAAGTGTTCCATGCTCTTGTGACAAATGTACGAGAGAAAGCTATAGATACTATCGTGTGTAACTCCCGACACAATCGGGCAGTTCCACCAACTACCTGCTTCGGGCGTCCCGCTAGCCAGTCGGAATGTATAAGGTTCCCGAGACGGTGGGGCGTCGAAAGGTCCAGCAAATTTACGCCGTGAGCTCACGCATACGGCTCATGCAGGTGAACAGGCGCAGTGACCCTCCGGACGCGCAGATTGATCATTTCCACAAACGCGCTTCCTCTAAATAGAACCTTGATGATACGCATGAGGAGTTCTTCCGGAGAGAAAATCGTCAGTAGGAGAGGTACAAGTGGGGCCGCGGTAGCCGCGGCAAGACGGGTGACATCATCAAGCCCAAAGGGGACCGGACACATGTTCCGAACAAGCCCGTAGCTGTTGCCGAGATCTCAATCAGTCGTTGTGCCTGGTTAGTTCCGGCTCAACCGGTAACTTGAGTACCGGACCCTTCCGGTTACTGGACATCTGGATTTGACTCCCTTGCTGGGCCACTAAGCCCCCCACGTGCCACGCTTCCTGCAACCACTGCTTGTCCGCCCTGCGATACCTGAACGAGCTGAACGACTACAGTCTGCTTTCCGCCGGTTCGAAGCTTTACAGAGTTAGAAGGCCTTCCTAGTAGACCTGCATCGCAGGTGCCGCCGCATTAGACAGGCGCGCCATCTCAGTTGTTGATTCCACGGTTGGAGACGTAGTCCGGTTGGTTAGAACGCTGCCCCGTCGCTGGTTAGAATCCGGCACTGTCACAGCGCAGTCGCCCAAGACTCCCGATGTTTCCGCGATTGTTTTCAAACACTTGCAAGAATCGAGCTTCCTATTTCGAGCAATCTCGCCCCAGTCCTAACTTGCGCCGATCCTTAATATATAAGAATCGCGGTCGCCGCGGACTTCTCGTCTCCGTACCAGTCGGAGACAAGAACCGATGCTGGATCCGGTTTGCAGGTCCGGTGCCTATTTGATCCAAAAGACGAGCGCATGGTCTTAGAGATAAAGTACAAGGCCATGCCTATGCAGCCGTCACTAGGATACGACCGCCTTTTCGCGATCTTGGCGCGCGGCGGATTATGATATCCACGTCACGATCCAGGGCGGTGAGAAAATTCATTAGTCGTTCGACAGAAAAACCGTCCAGCTGGTAATTGGACAAAGCGGACACTTTAGGTTGATTCACGTTCAGTCGGCGTGCCGCTGCCATTTGCGTGAGTTTCCGACCCTGAATTATCTGGTTGATCGTGACGGCGAGTCGAACCTTCGTTTGTTTCTCTTCCGCGTTTGTAACACCAAGATCGGCGAAGACATTGCCCGAACTTGAAATCACCTCAGACTTAACTCTTCCCTTTTGCATATCGCACCTCATAGTCGGCCCTAGCATCACTAAGCCGTCTACCAATCAGCTCGGCGTCTTTCCGTGCGGTCTTTACCCCGCTTGGGGACTTCTTTTGGAAGGCATGAAGTACGTAGACGGCCTTCTCGAATTTGACCGTGTATACCGCTCGATAGGTGTCTCCGCGATGGTCCTCGACTACTTCGAAGACCCCTGGTCCTTCCCCTCGCCAAGGTTTTGCGCTTGGGTGCTTGCCACCAAACTGCGCAACGCTGAGAGCGGTTCCAATTTCATCGATCACGGCCTCCGGGAAAGCCAACAGGTCATCCTTGCTGGATCCGGTCCAGAACAGTGACTTCTCACCGGGGACACTCTTCGGTCTCGTCATGTAATTATCCCAGTTTTAGGATATCGCGTCAAGCGGCGAATTTTCCAATATTAGAACGCTGCCCCGTCGCTGGTTAGAATCCTACACTGTCACAGCCGGGCCGCAGAGTCAGCTCCCGCTCATCGATTTCTCCTAGCTGACACTGTTAGGTTGACCAGGCAACGCATGGCGCAGCGGAGCAGGATCCGGAAGGCCTTGCCCGATTTCTGAAAAAGGCTGGCGTCGGAGGCAGCGTGCACAGAGTCACAAGAGGGTGCAGCGTTGTTTTGGGTATTCGCGATTCGAACTACAACTCGATGATCCCACGCTTCAAGCCTACGGTTACGGCATGGGTTCGGTCGTTCGCGCCAAGTTTGGAGAGAATACTCTTGACGTGGCCCTTGACCGTATCCAGCGCGATCTTCAACTGATCTGCGATCAACTTGTTGGAATTTCCGCCTGCAACCAAAGACAGAACCTCGATTTCCCTCTCACTCAAAGCATCGTCGGTAGCATGGCTAGCGAGTTCGGCGGCGACTTCCTCGTGAATGAGCTTTTTACCGGCATGAACAGCTCGGATCGTGTCCAACAAATCCTTCCGCGCGTTATCTTTTAAGAGGTACGCTCGCGCACCAGCATTCATCGCCCGCATACACAAAGCGTCGCCGGCGTAGGCCGTCAGCACAATGATTCGCGCGTCAGGAAACTCGCTTCGAATCGCAATCAGGGCATTCATCCCATCCATTTCTGGCATCTTCACGTCCATCAAGGTAACGTCTGGACGGTACGACCGGAACTGCTTAATCGCCTCGCGCCCGTTGGAGGCTTCCGCGACCAAACGCATGTCCTTCTGATTGTCGATGAGCGCACCGACCCCTTCCCGGAGAAGGGGATGATCGTCAACCGACAGAATACGAATCGGCTCAGGACTTGCGTCTATTGGTGCTCTTGGTCCCAGCGATACCATGGGATGTCTCGTGGCGTGGCAACAGCGAGCGCGTATTGCCGAACCATGGGAATGAAACCTAGCGGGGGCGCGTCTCAACGTCAATGAAGGACAGGTTTTTTCGGGGTAAGCCGTTGGTTAGGACATATCACGCTGAAACGTAATGACTTATCGGACTGTCAACTCGCTGGACTAGTCTTTGACATATACTGGCTTGGGAAGGTGCTACACTTCTATGATCTTTTCCTCGATGGGGGCAGTCAATGCCGCCGGCTACGCCTGCCAAGTTCCGCTTCGGCTCGTTCGAGCTGGATGCAGTAACCGGTGAACTACGCAAGTCCGGCGTCCTCTTAAAACTCCAGCCGCAACCTTTCAGCGTACTGGAACTTCTTGTTAAGCGAAGCGGTCAGTTGGTCACCCGCGAAGAAATTCAGCACCACCTCTGGAGGGATTCGACATTTGTCGATTTCGAACACGGCATAAATTTCTCAATTAACCAGATTCGCGCGGTGTTGGCTGACAATGCCGAAAAGCCACGATATGTTGAGACTCTGCCACGCCGAGGCTATCGCTTCATTGGCACCGTGGAACCGGAAGTCAACGGACCTCCCACGCGCGTGGACGAGAAGCAAGGCGTCACTGCCGAAGCGGCTGACACCACAAAACAAGTAGCGGTCTCGCGACCCGATGCGCGACCGGCCTTCGAGACTCCAGGGGATGAGGCCGTTCCAAATGTACCAAAGCACTGGCGCAGCGCCGCGGTTCTGGCTGCGTCGAGTGTCATTTTGGCGATAGTCGCCTACATGTCCTGGCGACACTTTCGGGACGTAACACCGCCAAGCTCGCAAAAGGTCATGCTCGCCGTGCTGCCGTTTGAGAATCTCACTGGCGATCCCAATAAGGAATATCTTGCGGACGGTCTGACCGAGGAAACGATTTCGCAGTTAGGCCAGCTCAACCCGGAGCAGTTGGGTGTGATCGGCCGAACGTCCGTCATGGGATACAAGCACAAGGACACGCGCCTGAACCAGATTGGACACGATCTCTCTGTGCAGTATGTGCTGGAAAACAGCCTGCGCGAAAATGGAAATCAGTTACGCCTCACCACTCAACTGATTCAGGTGAAGGACCAAACTCACATATGGGCGAAGGATTACGATTATGTGGCGAAGGACATTCTCCGTGTCGAAGACGACGTAGCCAAGTCTGTCGCGCAGGAGATCCGGCTCCGTTTGACTCCGCAGAAACAAGCAGAGTTGGCCCAGCCACACCCAGTGAATCCAGAAGCCTTCGAAGCCTATTTGCAGGGTTACCACTTCTTCCAGGGGAACACCGACAAAGATGCGAATATGGCTACGAAGTATTTTGAACGAGCAACCCAGCTTGATCCCTCCTATGCATTGGCTTGGGCATGGCTGACTCGGGCGCGCAACTGGCAGGCCAATCAGGGTCTAATCCCTATGGAAGAGGGTCGCCGGCTTGCACGTGAAGCAGTT
>Ga0210406_10007795_pt1 | contig 10804 bp, 7 predicted proteins | sample IncBWC30MmetaG_FD_155454 | JGI IMG/M metagenome (GOLD analysis project Ga0210406, IMG submission 155454) | Forest soil microbial communities from Barre Woods Harvard Forest LTER site, Petersham, Massachusetts, United States - Inc-BW-C-30-M | ecosystem: Environmental > Terrestrial > Soil >... | reverse complement strand
ATCCTCGCCAACCACCACGCCCGTTCCGATGCTGTGTTGCTTCGTCAGCAGACTGGTAGTGGTGGCGTCGTTTTCCTCCGCGGCCGTGTAGCCGGTCGAAAAGATTTGAACCACGGCCGGACGAACGCGAGTTACTAAACCTTCCAGCGATGAGCTGAGATCACTCAGCGAGAGTGCGGGAACGCTACGCTCAGCGGTCTGTGGTGTTGGCTGCGGCTGGGTCTGAGCCGCGAGAACGGCCATCCCCAGTATTGCGATGACAACGAATCGCATCAATTTCATCACAACTCCATTTTCTCGCATAATAGAGCATTCAGTTGTGACACTGCTGATTCGAAGAGTCCTGTGGACGGCGGCCGTGGTGGCAGTCTTGGCGCTCGCGACGGTGTTGCTCGTCCGCGTTCTGGCTCGTTCCACCGTTGCGTTTGGCCAGAAGTGCGGAGCCGGCAACTGTTGGGGATATCGCCTGGAACAATATCGTGTCTCTAACCACGCGGTGCTGACGATCACCGGGAGCTGGGGAATGCAACTGCAGTACGAGTTACCGAAGATGCTGGTGGAGAGCGTGAGCGAAGATCGTTGGCTGGCGGGCGACCGTGCGATTTATATGAACTTTCGTTTGAAGCCGGCCGACGATCCCACCGCGACGGGAACACCTCTCCGGATCATTTACGATTTCCAGCGCGGCCAACTCTACATCAATTCCCCGCTGCAGCTCTGGCGCGCTCCGGATTATCAGAACGGCGATCCTGCCAGGAATTGGCTAACGGACGGGGAGTTTCAGAGTGTCCTCACACGGATCGAGCCCTAGATGCGCGTATTGGGGGCCTCCGGACTAAGTTCCAAAAACTGCTATGTTTTACAAAGCTTTACCAATCTATTTTTTCCGCCAGTCCGTCTAATTTTCGTAACGGTCTCTGGCTGCCAATCGCCTAAGAAGCAAGATCGCATGCACACTAAGTTTTTTTTGAGGGGCTGGGCTTATCTCCTCACTTGCTGTCTTGCCGCCACCGGCTTGCTGGCCGCCGAGCATCACGGAAGCGTGAAGTCCGCTGGATTGCCGGTTCCCGGCGCCACCGTAACTGCGATTCAAGGCGATAAGAAAATCGTCACAACCACCGACGAGCAGGGGAATTACAGCTTCCCAGAACTGGAAGAGGGAGTGTGGACTCTCGAAGTGGAAATGCCCGGCTTCACAAAACTCAATCGCGCGGTGACTATCGCAGCCTCGGAGATTCCACAGTTCGACCTGCGACTCGCAAGTCTGGAGGCCCCTCATCAAGAACAGGCTGCGACTCCGCGAAGGCCGCGAGATGCCGCGCCAAGCGCTCAGAGCGGATCATCCGGTAATGGAACGCCGCCGAATCGGCCAAATTTCGCGGGACGTGGCACGAACGGCCAGGGTGGCAACGCAGCGCGACCTTCCCTCCAACAGTCGCTCGCTGGAGGCGGATTCCAACGTCTGGATGTGAACGCGCAAAACGGTGCAGCCCTCGAAGCAGAAGCTGAACCTGCGGCGGCCGGCGCGAATACGGGTGACCTCAACCAAAGCGCCTCGGAAGCCTTCGTCGTGAATGGCAGCGTCAGCAATGGCGTGAATGCGCCCCAACAGAACGACTGGATGGGTTTCGGCCCCGGCGGCCCGGGAGGGCTGGGACCCGGCGGTTTCAATGGCCCTGGTGGACCAGGGGCAAATGGTTTTGGTGTCAACGGTCCCGGCGGATCTGGAGCCCAGGCGATCGGTGGTCCCGGTCCAGGGCCCGGCGGCGGTGGTCCCGGCGGCGGAGGTTTCGGTGGTCGGGGTGGAGGCTTTGGCGGCGGAGGCCGGGGTGGCTTCGGTGGACCTGGCCGCGGCGGACCGCGCGGGCCCGGTCAGAACGGGCGCAACTCGTTTGGAAATGCCCGCCGAAACCGGCGCAGCCAGTACAACGGTAACCTCGCACTTATTTTGGACAACTCGGCGCTGGACGCGAAGCCTTTCTCGCTCACCGGTCAGGATACTCCTAAGAGCGCCTATAATCACTTCCGCACTACTGGCGCATTCGGTGGGCCGCTGAAAATTCCCAAGCTGCTCAACGGGCAAAACACATTTTTCTTCCTCAACTACCAATTGACGCGGAATCGGAATGCCAACGTCGTTACCGGCCTCGTACCCACTGAAGCCGAGCGCGAAGGTGTTTTCCCGGGTTTGTCGGCTACTCCGATTAGCCCCCAAGCGCAGTCGCTCTTGAACCTTTATCCGCTTCCAAATTTTTCGGGCAGTTCACGCTATAACTACCAAATCCCTGTCGTGGGCATCGGCAACCAAAGCAACGTAAATGTCCGCCTCAGCCAGACCATCAACGCCAAAAATCAGTTATCGGGCAATTTCTCATGGCAGAATAGCGACACAACCAACACCAATCCGAACGTGTTCGGTTTTATTGATTCCGCCAACACCACCGGGATCAACACCAGCTTGCAATGGACCCATCACTTCACCACCACTCTGATCAGCAACCTGCGCTACAGCTTCAGCCGCTCGGCCGCTCAGACCACGCCATTCTTCGCTAACACGCAAAACGTCTCTGGAGCGGCGGCGATTCAAGGCAACGATCAAGCTCCCGCGTTCTTGGGCCCTCCCAGCCTATCGTTTTCAAGCGGGATTACCAGCCTTTCAGATGGAAACTTCGCGCTGAATCACAACGACACCAATCAGGTGGGCGAGAACGTGATCTGGATTCACGGCAAGCACAATTTTACGTTTGGCGGAGATTTCCGAAGGCTCGACTTCAATCAGTTGTCACAGCAGAATCCGCGCGGCAGCTTCCTCTTTACCGGCACATTCACGGGCAACGATTTCGCCGACTTCCTTCAGGGCTATCCCGCTACCAGTTCCATCGCCTACGGGAACGCCGACAAATACTACCGCACCTCGTGGCTCGATGGATTCGTAAACGACGATTGGCGCATCAAAAACAACCTCAGCATCAATGTTGGATTGCGGTGGGACTTCCAGGCGCCCGTCACCGAACTATACAACCGACTGGTCAACCTGAAAATTGGGTCCGGCTTCACATCTGAATCGGCCGTATGCGCGATGCCGGCGCCATCCACCGCAGCGTCCCAGTGCACACCCGCAAGCCAGGCGGGCTATCCATCCGCACTGCTTCGGCCCGATTATCACGAGTTCCAGCCGCGCATAGGAATCGCTTGGCGACCGTTTACGCAGCATTCAACTGTGGTGCGCGCCGGCTACGGGATCTACTACAACACTTCAGTCTATCAGCCGCTCGCAGCTTTGATGGCCCAGCAGTCTCCTCTGTCTTATAGCGTGACGCAGCCGAATTCCGGGACCAATCCGTATACACTCGCGAACGCTTTCCTTACGCCGGCAATCAACGCGGTACCCCAAACGTACGCGCTCGACCCAAACTTCAAGATCGGGTACTTACATTACTGGCAAGCGTCGGTCCAGCAAAACCTGTCGTCGTCAATTATTCTGACGCTCACCTATCAGGGCAACGAGGGCACGCATCAGTTGCAGGAATTCCTGCCGAACACGTTCCCGGCTGGAGCGCCAGCAAGCCCATACCCGTCCGGTTATGTGTACGTCACTTCGAACGGAAACTCCAGCTACAACGCCGGCAGCGTACAACTTCAACGCCGCTTCAGGAGTGGTTTTTCCTGGAACGGCACTTACACATTCTCCAAAGCTCTTGACGATGCTCAGGGCCTGGGCGGGCGCCGGCGGCCCGGTTCAGGGTACGCTCAAAACTGGCTGGACCTCACGGCGGACCGTTCGCTTTCCAGTTTCAATCGAACTCACACCTTCAATCTGACTGACCAATACAGCACCGGCCAAGGCACGACTGGCGGAACTCTTCTGAATGGGTGGAAAGGAGCGTTAGCCAAGGACTGGACTTTCTCGACCACTTTGGTGGTGGCCAGCGGTTTGCCCGAAACGCCCATCATCCTCAACCGCGTTGCCCGGGGTACAGGCGTGACCGGAACCGTCCGCGCGGATTACATCGGTGGGTCGCTCGCGCCATCGCTTCCCGGCTACGGCTTCAACACCGCCGTTTTCGCTAACCCCGTGCCGGGTCAATGGGGAGATGCCGGCCGAGGCATCATTACGGGACCCATGCAGTTCGGATTCAATGCGTCGGCGGGCCGTGTTTTCCGTCTTGGCGAAAGGCGCAGTTTCGATATACGGTTCGATGCCACAAACGTGTTGAATCATGTGACCTACACTTCCTGGAACACGACCCTTGGAAACGCACAGTTTGGACTGCCGGTCAGCGCCAATGCGATGCGCACCATGCAACTTACACTTAGGTTCAGGTTCTAAGAATGCAGCGCCCCGTTATTGCTCTTTTCTTGTGCGCCTGGTTATCGGTTAATGCGCAGCAACCTGCGCAGACTATCGCTAACGGTCCGGAAACGAATCTGCGTTTCGCGACCACGACGCAATTAGTCGTTGAGGATGTCCTGATCAAGGGCAAAGACGGCAAGCCGATCCTCGGTCTTAAACCCACCGATTTTACGATCACCGAAGACGGGAAGCCGCAGAAGATCAGCGTCTTTGAATTCCAAACGCTGGAAGAAGAGCTGGCTAGCGCATCCTCTGGTCCCGTCAGGTCCCCAACCGTTCCCGCCGCCCCCAAACCGGTTGACAACTCTGGCGTCAAACCCCTCGTCAGAATCGATATTGCGCCGGAAAGGCCTGGCGACCTCAAATACCGCAACCGCCGCCTGATGGTCATGTTCTTCGACATGACCTCCATGCCGATCCAGGACCAGAAGCGGGCGCAAACCGCCGCGTTGAAGTTTCTGCAAACCCAAATCACGCCCGCGGACCTGGTGGCTATTATGACCTTCTCCAGCGACGTGAAAGTGCTGCAAGATTTCACCGATGACCGGGATCAACTCGCCAAGGACGTTCGGAGCCTCACTATCGGAGAAGGCCAGGGCTTCGAGATCAGCAACCAGGACGACAGCGCCTCCGACACTGGCGCCGCGTTCCAGCAGGACGATACCGAATTTAACATCTTCAATACCGATCGCCAGTTGTCGGCGCTCGAAACAGCCGTCAAAATGCTGGGCTCGCTCAACGAGAAGAAATCGCTAGTCTACTTCGCCAGCGGCATCCAGCACAATGGTCTCGACAATCAGGCGCAGCTTCGATCGACCATCAATGCGGCCATCCGCGCCAATGTCTCTTTTTATCCCATCGATGCCCGCGGCCTGGTAGCGCAAGCGCCGCTCGGCGACGCGACCAAGGGCTCGCCCGGCGGCCAAGGCATGTATTCGGGAAGCTCCGCTCGTGCCGCCACCAGTAATTTTCAGAATCAACAGGAGACGCTATATACTCTGGCCGCGGACACCGGCGGCAAGGCATTGCTCGATAACAACGACCTTTCGATGGGTATTGTGCAGGCCCAGAAAGACATGACCAGCTACTACATCATTGGCTATTATTCCAGCAACGCCGTTCTTGACGGCCATTTCCGCCGGGTCAAGATCACGTTGAACAACAGTGCGCTGGCTGGGAAAATCGCCAAATTGGATTACCGCCAGGGATACTACGCTGGCAAGCAATTTAACAAATTCAGCGAAAGCGATAAAGAGCGGCAGCTCGCGCAAGCCCTGGTGCTGGGCGATCCCGTCACCGATATGGATATTGCCATGGAGCTGGATTACTTTCGCCTGGGTCGCGATCGCTATTTTGTCCCGCTGGTAGTCAAGATCCCTGGCTCCGAAATCGAGCTGGCGCGGCATGGGGGCGCCGAAAGCACGCGCTTCGATTTCATCGGCGAGATCAAAGACTCCAAGGGCGCCACGATGGGAAATGTGCGCGATAACATTCAAGTGAAGCTGAAAGGTGAAAACGCCCAACAACTGTCCAAGACCACGCTCGAATATGACACTGGATTCACGCTCGCGCCGGGCGCCTACACGGCCAAGTTTCTCGCCCGCGAAAACGAAACCGGTAAGATGGGTACCTTCGAAACCAAGTTTCAAGTGCCTGACCTTGGCATCGAGCAAAGATATCTGCCTATTAGTTCGGTGGTGCTGAGCAACCAGCGCCAAAAGCTGGACGCAGCGGTTGCCACTGCCGAAAAAGACAAAAAGATTCTGGCCGCGCACCCGCTCATCCAGGACGGTGTGAAGTTGGTCCCTAGCGTGACTAGGGTGTTCCGTACCGATCAAAACCTATATGTCTATCTAGAGGCCTATGAACCGGCCGCCGAGACCACCCAGCGGTTAACGGCGTATGTCAGTTTCTACAGGGGCAAAGTGAAAGCCTTCGAAACCGAGCCGCTGCATGTGTCGGAAGGCTTGAACCCGAAAACCAAGGCGCTCCCGCTACGTTTCAGTGTGCCGCTGGCAAAGCTGCAACCAGGTAGATACATCTGCCAGGTGAGCGTGATGGATCCGGCTGCCCAAAAGTTCGCCTTCTGGCGCGCTCCTATCGTGATTCTGACTGAGGTTCCGCGTTAGGCGGATGCTAAGGTAGCCGCGCGCGCAGGTTCTTTAGCCCTCTCAGCCCTTCTTGCGCGACCTCCTGGTCGGGATCCTTGGACAGACGTTCGAGCGCTGGAATAGAATCGCGATCGCCGCTTTGCGCGAGGATTTGTGCCAGCCCGAGCTTTTCGTCCTTCGTCGCCGTGGGATCCTGCAGCCCGGGATAGAGCGCCGCACGAACTTCCGGATCGCGCGCAAGCTCGGTCAGATAAGGCCGTGCCACTCCCTTGTAGCCGGACGAATTGAGATTATCGAGCAGGTATTTCAGCGGATCGAATTCGCCCATTTCGCGCTTGCCCATCGACACCAAGGCAAATGCGAGAGAAAGCCTGGGTCCGGTTTTGCGCTCGTTGGAAAAAGCATTTTCGACTGCCGTGCGATCAGCGGGGTTCTTCAGCCGCGCCAATCCCTCAGCCGCGCCCTCGCGCAGTCCATCGTCCTTGTCGCTCAGGTGCGCGATGTAAACTCCGTGCATCTGCTCGTCCGGCAACTCCGCCATCGAGGTGAGGGCGGCGCGCTTTACCTTCATGTTCTTGGAGCGGTCCAGTACATCGCGCAAATCGTTGATGCCATCGTGGTACATCAGCAGACCAGTGGTCTCGATCGCGGCAAGTTGAACCCGCTCGTCCAGGTCGTGAACCAGGAAGATGATGCTGGCGCCCGCGCTCGGGTCGCGTATCTTCTGGATCGCAATCAGGCACTCGTAGATCAAAGGCGTGTCTTTGGAGTGCAGCGCCTGCTCTAGTTCGGGGAGAGCCTGGCGGCCCCGTAGTATACCGGTGGCGCGAGCGGCATTGGCACGAGATTCCATGCTGGCCCCGCCTCGCACTAGCCGTCCCAGGGCCTCAATTATTTCCGGCCGGACCTGAATATAAGAATCGATCACCTGGTCATTGGTCTCGGTAAACCTGCTCTTGATGGATGTTCCCATCCGCCGCAGCGGAGCCGTCAAGCCGGTCTTCACGTAGCCGGGCACATAGAAGTTCACCAGCCCGTCGGTAGCGCGTATCTGCACTTCGGCGTCGTTATCGGCGGTGGCTTTTATCAGCGGATTGAGGCTGGTCTGTGTGCCGATATCGATGATCGCCTTGACGGCCTCCAGCCGCACGTCCAAGTCCGGGTCCGTGAGAAATGGCTCGATTCTCGAAATCTCCCCAGAACCGCCCTTGCCTAAATCACGAACGGCTTTGACACGCTGCTTGGCGACTTCCTGCGCCGCCAAGCCAATCCCAGCCAGCAGAAAACAGCCTAGGGTCATGCAGGTGGTACATTTACTTCGGTACATAAGACTCTTAGACGTATTCAGCGAACGAATTCGACTTTCACTTTTCTAGAAATCAGACCGGCCTCGTAACCCATATCCAGCAGTTTTTGGGCGGCCTGCGGCACCAGTTCGCCGCAGTCGACGGTGAAGTGATTGACGTACATACCCACAAACTTCTCCGCCAGCCGCGGCTCCAGGTCGCGCGCGAATTGCAAGGCATAATTCAACGACTCTTCACTGTGATCGAGCGCGTATTGTATACTCTCGCGCATTAGCCGGCAGCATTCCGATTTGACGTCGTCTGGGATCGACCGCAGAAGCACGTTGCCTCCCAGCGGCAACGGAAGATCATAGACGCTTTTCCACCATCTCCCCAGGTCCATCACGTTGTGAAACCCGCTCCGGCCGTAAGTCAACTGGCCTTCGTGGATGACCAAACCCGCCTCCACGGCGTGCTCGGCGACAGCGTCGAGAATTTTATCAAACGGAACGACCACCGCTTCGAAGTCCGGCTCGAACAGTCGCAGGGCCAGATAGGCACTGGTCATTTTTCCCGGGATGGCGATCTTCTTGCCCTTGATTTCTTCCGGCGCCATCGGGCGCATACTCACCAGAATAGGCCCGTACCCGTCGCCCACGCTGGATCCGCTGGCCATCAGAACATACTTGTCAGCCACGTAAGGATAAGCGTGATAGGAGATTGCGGTCAGCTCATAAGCGCCCTCCAGGGCCTTCCGGTTCAGGGTCTCGATGTCCTCCAGAACGTGGCGGAAGTTGACCAACCGCGAGCGCACCTTCTTGGTAGCCAAACCATAGAACATGAATGCGTCATCGGAATCCGGACTGTGAGCACAAACAATCTCCGTTGCAGGCGTGGAGAGCGTCATAGGGAGCAGACTTAACACTATAACAGAGAGGACGTACTTGAACGGGTGAAAAGTTTGCGCGGATCCGCGTTCGTGGAGCGCTAACAGCTTACCTGGCTTGCAATGCTTCCAGATCCGGCCGCAAGTCTTGAAGGGCGTTTTCGAGCGTTCTCAAGCTATTCTCCACGCCGGACAGATTGCCGCTCCGGCCTTGTCTCTCCAGGGCCAGCGCCGCATCGAAGACATACTTGGCGCCGAAAGTGGACACCGAGCCTTTCAGACTGTGGGCATGATGCTCGACACCGGTTGCGTCGTTGGAGGCGACTGCGGCGCGGATCTTCTCGAGCGCCCGAGGGTAGTCGTCCAGGAAGAGTCCCACTACTTCGCGCAGCAGCTCGAAATCACCTCCGACGCGGCTCAGCGCGAGCGCTTCATCCAAGTGAGCGAGCTGCTCTTCTGCTACGGATTTCGCGTTAGTCTTTGACTCCATAAACAATCTCCTGGCACTCCAGATTGAATCAAGTTCATCAATTCTTGAATCAGTTCATTGGTTCAGATGTGCGAATTGACTTGTGGATGCCGGCATTGCAAATCTCCCTGTCGGCCACACGAAGGCCTGCTAAGTCTTTATCGGCGGGCCCGCCCCGGACTATTATAGGAGGTTTCTACAGAATGTCCGCCCAACAACATACCTTCCCAGCCGCCTTGGAATGCCGCTACTTGCTCCAGGCGCCCGATAATATCGCTCCTAATCCATTGATAGTGCTCGCCCTGCATGGGTATGGCTCTAATCCCGAAGCCATGTTGCGGCTTACCACCAGCCTGCTCGGCGAACAGCACGTCGTGGCCTCCCTTCAGGCGCCCAACCAGCACTATGGCAACTCAGGGCTGCCCAATGCCGACTCGGTCGCGGCTTACAACTGGGGCATCCGCCCGCACTGGGATTCATCGGTCAGGCTGCACCACGATATGGTTTGGAAGGCAATGGCCGGCCTCCGCCGCCAGTTCGATGTCGGACCGGAGCGCTGCCTCCTGATCGGCTTCTCCCAGCCGGTCGGTCTCAACTATCGCTTCGTCGCCACTCACCCCGGCGAGGTGGCCGGCATAATCGGGATTTGCGGCGGGGTTCCGCGCGATTGGGAAGAAGACAAATACCAGCCTGTCCAAGCTGCCATTCTGCACATCTCGCGCGACCAAGACGAATTTTATCCGCTGGATGTGGTTTCAACCTTTGCCGACCGCCTGCGGCGGCGAGCCACCGACGTCGAGTTTCACCTGCTTCCCGGCCCGCATCGTTTTCCGTCCAAAGCCGGTGAAATCGTCCGGCCCTGGATGGAAAGAGTCTTCTATGCATCTAAGGGTTTTACCGCATTGAAGCCTTAAGCGGAAAACGCTAGCCTGAAAATGTGAAGCTCGTCTTGATAGTCACTACCGCGTCCGCATTCCTGCTCTGCGCCCAACAGAGCAGCGTTACTTCCACCAGCGCAATCAACATCAATGGCGACCGGGTGGCCGATGGTCCGTCAGTGATTCACAGCAAGTCGGACGGCCGCGCGGAAACAACCGAGATCGTTCAATCGATCAATGGGCGGACAGTTCCGATTGAAAGAGTAGAGCAGCGGGTCGTCCGCGAGGATTCGTCCGGGAGGGTCGTGGAGCGCCTCATCCGCCGCTACGATCAGACCGGGAACCCGACCACGCCCGTCAAGGAGATTATCGCGGAACAGAAGCGGCCGGATGGCAGCTCGACGAAACAGGTCAGCACCTATCGCGGCGACATCAACGGCGGCATGCAATTGATCGAAAAGTCGACCACCGAGACACAGGTCAGCGGTTCAACCGAGAACGCCGAGACAGTCGTGCAACGGCCAACGGTCAATGGAACTCTCGATACCGTGGAGAAGGAGAGCACAGTCAAATCGAAGCAGCCTGCCGGCTTTTCAGAGGAGACAACCACATACCGTAGAGACGGCAACGGCGGCTTCCGGGTGGCCGTTCGCGAGACCACCGAACATAGCGAGCAGGGCGCGCAGTCGAGCGATAGCACGGCTGAGTACGAGCTGGGCCCCACGGGCCAGTTACAGCTGCATAGCCAGAAGGTCACCAAGACGGTCACAGGCGCGAATGGCTCCAAAGAGCAGGTCGTGGATATCTTCGGGCAGAATGT
>Ga0210406_10007794_pt1 | contig 10804 bp, 8 predicted proteins | sample IncBWC30MmetaG_FD_155454 | JGI IMG/M metagenome (GOLD analysis project Ga0210406, IMG submission 155454) | Forest soil microbial communities from Barre Woods Harvard Forest LTER site, Petersham, Massachusetts, United States - Inc-BW-C-30-M | ecosystem: Environmental > Terrestrial > Soil >... | reverse complement strand
TGACGCAGCAGGCCGCGGGCCTCTTCCATATCCGCCGCGTCGCGCGGAAAGGACACGCCGAGGTAGTCCACTTTCAGGCGCGCCGCGGTGACGATGTCCTCGCGATCCTTGTCGGTGAGCGCGCCCGCGGACAGTCCGCCGCCCTGCCGGTTGATGCCCTTGTTGTTGCCGAGCTCGCCGCCCACCAGCACCCGGGTCTTGATTCGGGGCCCATCGATACCCAGCACCTGCAGGCCGATTTGACCGTCGTTCAGCAGCAGCACATCGCCGGCGAACACATCGGTGGGCAACCGTTTATAGGCGATGCCCACCGAGGTTTCGGTGCCGGCGTCGACCGCCAGGGAGGCATCCAAGGTGAATTCCGCGCCGTCCATCAGCATGATCTTTCCCGCCGCGAAGCGGTCGATGCGGATTTTCGGGCCCTGCAGATCGCCGAGCACGCCCACGTAGCGGCCGGCCTGCCGCGCAGCCTCGCGCACCAACTCGACCCGGCGCGCATGATCGGCAACGGCGCCGTGCGAGAAATTCAGGCGCACCACGTCCACGCCGGCGCGCACCATTTCCGAAAGCACGCTCGGATCGTCGGTGGCGGGACCCAAGGTTGCGACAATCTTCGTACGCCGCAGGCCGCTGTTCATGCGGCGCGCCGCTCGAGTATGTCCACTGCCGGGAGCTTCTTGCCTTCGACGAACTCCAGGAAAGCGCCGCCGCCGGTGGATATGTAGGAAATGCTGTCCTCGACGCCGTATTTTTCGATTGCGGCCAGCGTGTCGCCGCCGCCCGCCAAAGAAAACGCCTTGCTGCGTGCGATCGCGGTGGCGAGCGTACGTGTGCCCTCGCCGAACTGAGCGAATTCGAATACGCCCACCGGACCGTTCCACAATATCGTGCCGGCGGAAGCGACCAGCTTTGCAATGGCTTCAGCCGAGTCCGGGCCTATGTCGAGAATCATATCCTCGGCGGACACCTGGTGTATGTCCTTGACGTCGGCTTCCGCCTTGGCCGAAAACTCGGTGGCGACCACCACATCGGTCGGCATGGGAATGACGATGCCGCGTTTCTTGGATTGCTCGAGCAGGCGCTTGCAGATGTCCAGCATATTGGGTTCGTACAGAGATTTGCCCACATTGAAGCCCAGTGCCGCGAGAAAGGTATTGGTGATGCCGCCGCCGACGATGAGCTGATCCACCTTGCTCAACAAGGATTCCAGCACCGTGAGCTTGGTCGACACCTTGGAGCCGGCCACGATGGCCAGCAACGGCCGCGCCGGTTTTTCAAGGGCGGTTTCGAGCGCCGAGAGTTCGCTGACCAGCAGCGGGCCGGCGCAGACGATGGGTGCGTATTTGGCGACGCCATGCGTGCTGGCCTCGGCGCGATGCGCGGTGCCGAAGGCATCCATGACGTAGATGTCGCACAGCGCGGCCATGCGCCGCGACAGATCGTCCGCATCTTTTTTCTCGCCCGTGTTGAAGCGCACGTTCTCCAGCAGCACGACTTCGCCCGGGGCCACCTCGACGCCGTCGAGCCAATCCTTCTTCAGCGCCACGGGCACCCCCAGCAGCTGAGCCAGGCGCTTGGCCACCGGCGCCAGGGAAAATTCCTCCGCGTACTTGCCTTCTTCGGGCCGCCCAAGATGCGACATGACGAGGACGCGGGCCTTTGCAGTGATCGCTGCCTGTATGGTGGGCAACGCGGCGCGAATTCGCGCATCGCTGCTCACCAATCCGCCCTGTATGGGCACATTCAAGTCCTCGCGAATCAGCACCCGCTTGTCGCGCAGATCCAGGCTGGACATTTTCGTGATCTTCAAGAATGGCTCTCAGGCGGCCTTCGACCACGCCAACGTGGTGTCGAGCATGCGGTTGGAGAATCCCCACTCATTGTCGTACCAGGCGCACACCTTCACGAGTGTGCCTTCGATCACCTTGGTCAGTGTCGCATCATAGGTGGATGAGGCAGGATCATGGTTGAAATCCACCGAGACCAACGGCTGATCGTTGTAAGCCAGGATGCCCTTGAGCGGCCCGTTCGCGGCCGCCTTGATGGCGCCGTGAATTTCTTCCACAGTGGTCTTGCGCGCCGCGGTGAAGGTCAAATCCACGAATGACACATTGATGGTCGGCACCCGAATCGAGAAACCGTCGATCTTGCCCTTCAACTCCGGCATGACCAAGCCCACAGCCGCAGCGGCGCCGGTCTTGGTCGGGATCAGCGACATCGTCGCGGAACGCGCGCGGCGCAGGTCCGAGTGATACACATCCGTCAATACTTGGTCGTTGGTGTAGGAATGTACGGTATTCATGACGCCGGCCAGCACGCCGATCTTTTCGTGCAGCACTTTGACCAAGGGCACCAGGCAATTGGTGGTGCAGGACGCATTGGAAATAACGCTCATGCCGGATTTCAGAATGCCGTGATTCGCACCGTACACGATGGTGGCGTCCACATCGTCCCCGCCGGGCGCGGATATCACGACCTTTTTCGCACCCGCCGCAATGTGCGCGGAAGCCTTGGCCTTGCTGGTGAACAATCCCGTGCACTCGAGCACATAGTCCACGCCCAACTCGGCCCAGGGCAGCTTGGCCGGATCGCGCTGCGCGACCACGCGGATGCGATCGCCGTTGACCACCATGGAATCGCCGTCGACATGAATCTCGCCGCGAAAGCGTCCGTGCACGGTGTCGAAGCGGGTCAGGTGTGCATTGGTATTGGCGTCGCCCAAATCATTGATCGCCACGATCTTGATATCGCCGCCGTGCTTGCCTTCGTAGAGGGCGCGCAGAATATTGCGGCCGATTCGCCCATAGCCATTGATGCCAACCTTGATTGCCATTATTTATTTTTCCTTGCCATGCGCTTCGCTACTTGCCATGCGCTTCGCGCAACTGTCCACGGGGCCGAAGCGGCCCCGACCTATTGGCGCTCGCTGCGCGAGCGTTAAATCCCAGATGTACGCACATCAACCCGCTACCTCAGCACTTTGTCGACTGCTTCGACCACCTTTTCCGCCGTAAAGCCAAACTGGGGAAACAGCACCTTGGCCGGAGCCGAGGCGCCGAAATGGTCGATGCCGACGATTTGCCCCTTCAGACCCACGTAATGGCGCCAGGGTGCGCTCACGCCGGCTTCTACGGCAACGCGGCGCGTGACCCCTTGGGGCAGCACGCTTTCCTTGTAGGCATCGTCCTGGGCGTCGAACGTGTTCGTGCTCGGCATCGACACGAGGCGCACTCTGCGTCCCTTGGCGTTCATGCCGCGCACCGCCTCGGCGGCGATCCCGACCTCGGATCCCGTCGCGATCACGATGGCCTCCGGGTTGCCGGCGGGTTCGATCAGCACATAACCGCCGCGGCGGATATCGGCGACCTGAGCCGCCTCACGGACTTGGTGCGCGCAGGCTTGGCGCGTCAATATCAGCAGCGTGGGACCGTCACGATTGTCGATGGCTGCGCCCCAGGCCGCCGCCGCTTCGACCGCATCGCATGGACGCCAGACATCGATATGCGGGATGAGCCGTAAACTTGCAATATGCTCGATGGGCTGATGCGTCGGGCCATCTTCGCCGAGACCGATGGAATCGTGCGTATACACGAATACGACGCGGATGCGCATCAAGCAGGCCATGCGCACGGCATTGCGTGCATAGTCGGAGAAGGTCAGGAACGTGCCGCCGTACGGTATGAAGCCGCCGTGGGCGGTGATGCCGTTCATGATGGCCGACATCCCAAACTCGCGTACGCCGTAATGGATGTAGTTTCCGGCCGGGGCGCTGGGAATCAAGGTCACCGAGTCCTTGCGCCACGTTCCGTTCGAGGGCGTGAGATCCGCCGACCCGCCGAGCAATTCCGGCAAGGAGGGGCCGATGGCGTTGAGTGCGGCTTGCGAGGACTGGCGCGTGGCGAGCGATTTGGCCTCGGACTGTGCGCCGCCGACCAAGGCGCGTACCAAATCGTCGAAACCCGCGGGCAGATCGCCGGCCATGCGCCGCTCCAGTTCGGACGCCAGCGCCGGAAACTCCTGCTTGTAGGCGGCAAACCGGGTGCGCCACTGCTGTTCGGCCTTGGCGCCCTTGTCGCGCCTGTCCCACTCCGCGCGAATATCGGCCGGTATTTCAAAGGGCGGAGAATTCCAGCCCAGGGTCTTGCGCGCGGTGGCGATATCCGCCTCACCCATCGCCTCGCCATGCATGGTTTGGGTGCCCTGCTTGGGCGCACCGTATCCGATTGTGGTTTTGGCGCAAATGAACGAGGGCTTATCGGTGACTGCACGCGCGGCCGCCAGTGCGGCCGCCACTGCTTCGCTGCTTTGACCGTCCACGCGCGGGATGACATGCCAGCCGTATGCCTCGAAGCGATGCGCGGTGTTGTCGTCGAACCACCCCACCACCTTGCCGTCGATTGAAATACCGTTGTCGTCATAGATTGCGATGAGCTTGCCGAGCTGTTGCATGCCCGCGAAAGATGCCGCTTCGTGAGAAATGCCCTCCATCATGCAACCGTCGCCGACGAACACATAGGTGTGGTGATCGATAATGGCGTGGCCGGGCCGGTTGAATGTGGCGGCCAGCGAGCGCTCTGCCAATGCCATGCCGACGGCATTGGCAAATCCCTGGCCCAACGGGCCGGTGGTGGTCTCGATCCCAAGGTGTATTTCACGTTCCGGGTGACCGGCGGTCTTGGAGCCCCACTGGCGGAAATTCTTGATTTCCTCGATCGACAAGGGATAACCGGTGAGGTGCAGCACGGAATACAACAACATGGAGGCATGCCCGTTCGAAAGCACGAAGCGGTCACGGTCCAGCCACGTCGGATTGCCTGGATTGAACTTAAGCACGTCTCGCCACAGGACTTCGGCGATGTCCGCCATGCCCATTGGGGCACCCGGGTGCCCCGAATTCGCCTTTTGGACCGCGTCCATGGAAAGAGCTCTAATGGCATTGGCAAGGTCGCGGCGAGTGGGCATAACGAGTCTTCTTCAATTGGCGAGACAAGCCGCGTATTGTCTCCGATGCGCCCTCTGCCAGCAAATCGCCGATTTGCGACGGAACACGGTCACAGAACGGCAGTCTCTTTATGTATAAGGCATTGAGGCGTTGCCATGACCCAGTTCACCGTCCCCGAAGTGGTGCTTTGCTACCATTTATCAGATGCAAATTCTACAAATAACCGATCCTCATCTTTACGGCAGCGCCACGGCGCGATTGCGCGGCGTTGAAACCGACTCCAGCTTGCGTGCGGCGCTCGATGATGCAATTGCACGCGTGCCGGACTATGCGGCGATGTTGGTCACGGGTGATTTGGTGCAGGACGATACCAGCGGCTATCTGCGCTTTCGCAGTTATTTCGGCAATATCAAAAGGCCCGTGCTGTGCATCCCCGGCAACCACGACGAGCCCGAGGCCATGCGCAAGGAACTGAGCGGCGCGCCGTTTGAAATTTGCGGCACGCACAACATCGGCGATTGGGTGTTTGTCATGCTGGACAGTTATGACCCGGGTCATGTCGGGGGCCGCCTCACCAAGAATGAACTCGCGCGGCTCGATAACGCACTGGTGGGCTCGCGCAGGCACGCCATGGTGTGTCTGCATCATCATCCGATACCCATGGGCAGCCGCTGGTTGGACGGCGTGGGCCTTGCCGAGGCCCAAGAGTTTTGGCGCATCATCGATGCGCACACGCATGTGCGCGCAGTGGTCTGGGGTCACGTTCACCAGGCGTTTGATGGCAAGCGCGGCGATGTGCGCCTGTTCGGCACGCCGTCGACGGGTGCGCAATTTCTACCCAAGAGCGATCGCTATGCAGTGGATTCACGGCCGCCGGCGTATCGCAGTTTCGAACTCCACGCCGATGGCCGCATCGATTCCCAAATTCACTGGGTAGAATCCGCACAATTGCGCCAGACGGCGAGTTAGGCGTTAAATCCCGACAATGCGACGACTTGCGATCCGCTGGCGGCTGCTGGGACTGACCCTCTCTTGCTTGGTTCTATCGTCTGCTGTCCGCGCCGATGGCGGCCTGCATGCGCTTTGGGAACTGCACGGCAAGCACAACACTGTGTATATTTTGGGTTCGATTCATGTGCTGCGCCCCACCGACTACCCGCTCGCGCCGGCCGTCCTCAATGCATACGGCAAGGCCAAGTCGATTTTCATGGAAGTCAATCTGCAGGAAATCGATTCGCAGCAGATGCAGATGGAATTGCTGGCGAGCGCCCGGCTGCCTGAAGGCAAAACCCTGCCCGATATCATGGGCACGCAGCGCTACGCGCGCGCCGGCGTTCTGGCCCGCGAGGTGGGCGTCGACATTTCGATCTTCGACGCCTTCGCGCCCTGGTTCGTTGCCGAGGCGATCTCTCAGCTGCAATTGCAGCAGCTGGGCTTTCAGCCGACCTCAGGCGTCGAGATGTTCTTCTTGGAGCATGCGCGCAGCGACGGAAAATCCGTGGCGGGATTGGAAACGGTGCATGATCAGATTGCGCTGTTCACTGCCTTGTCCCTCGACGCGCAAGCCGACTACTTGATATCGAGCCTCGAGGAGGCCCATGATTTGCCCAAGGAAGTGGACGACCTGGTGCACGCCTGGAAGCGTGGCGACACGGTTTGGTTCGCGGACCAATTGAAATCCGAATTCGGCCGCGACCCGGCGCTATATCAATCCGTGCTGGTGGCGCGCAACCGCAAATGGGTGCCAAAAATCGAAGCGTTGCTCAACGATGACCAGAACTACCTGGTCATCGTCGGCACCGGACACCTGGTCGGCCAGGGCAGCGTGATCGAGCTGCTCGGAAAGGACGGAATCGTCGCCACTCAACGCTGAGTTCCACGCGCTTGCATCTGCGCCTGCAGTGCGGCGAGCTGCGTTTGCTGCGCCGGTGTCAACACCTTGAACACTTGCGCGCGCACCGCTTCCTTTTGCGTGATCAGCTGCGAATGCAGCGCACCGTTTGCCTGCGTGACTTGCGCCACCACGTTGGCGTAGTTCGGGTCATTCGGCTGGGTCTCGCGCAGCTTGAGCGAATTGGCGCGCATTTCCTGATGCAGACTTTTCATCTGCGGGCCCGCATTGGCCATGATGGTCTTCACGGCGGCCTGCTGCTCGGCGCTCAAGTTCAGCTTGGCCAACAGGCGTCCGGCGCCATGGTGGTGGTGCCATTCGTGAGGGCCCGGCGCAGCGGGCGCCGCGGTTGTTGCCTCGTCGGCCGCCGTCGCGATCGAAATGCCTAAGGCGGCGAAGCCAACGGCTGCGGCCGCCAGGAGACTTCCGGCCAGCCAATTGCGATTCGATTTCATGTCTCGTTGCTCCAATACGTTGAAAAGTACCGGGCTATCCTAAGCTCGCGCCGTGCAAACAAGTGTCGGCAGCCGGCCAGGGTTCTGTTAAGAATTGCAAATTAGTCCGCCGAGAGCATCGCCGGGCACCGACTGTGCCAGAGTATGGGGTATCGATCATGACAGTCACCGAATTCATGCCGACGGATTCCAGCGCAGCGCGCGAGCCGCGCGTGCTGCTGGTCGATGACGACCGTGAGTTATGCCAGATGCTGTCGGAATATCTGGCTGCCGAGCATTTCGAGGTGCAGAGCGTGCACGACGGCGGCGATGCACTGGCAGAATTGCAAAACCAAGATTTTGAAATCGTGATCCTCGACGTGATGTTGCCGAGCGTCGGCGGCCTGGATGTGCTGCGCAAGCTCGGTGCCACCTACACCACGCCGATCTTGATGCTCACCGCGCGCGGGGATGATGTCGACCGGATCGTGGGCCTGGAACTCGGCGCCGATGACTATTTGAGCAAACCGTTCAACCCGCGCGAATTGGTGGCACGAATTCGTGCGATTCTGCGCCGCGCCAACAGCCGGTCTGCGCGCAGCAATGTGCCCGATGAACTGGTGGTAGATCCCATCACCTTGAACACCGGCACTCGCCAAGTGCACGTCGCAGGGAAAGCCGTGGCGCTCACCGGCGCCGAATTTCGCGTTCTCGAATTGCTCATGCGCGCCGCGGGCCAGGTGATATCGCGGGACTCGATGACTGAGCAGGCGCTCGGCCGCAAGCTTGCCCCCTATGATCGCAGCATCGACACACACATCAGCAATCTGCGCCGCAAGCTCGATCTCGAGGCCGGCGCCCATCCCGAAATCAAGAACGTCCGCGGCTCCGGCTACACCCTCACACGGAATACTCAGAAAGGCTCCTGAGGCGCATGCATAGCCTTTTCTCAAGAATATTCCTGCTGTTCTTGCTGGCGATGACGCTCATTGTCGGCAGCAGCATCGCCACCACCTTTACGATCGCCTCGCGCAACAGCGAGGCTGAGCTGCCGGAGCTGCAGCGCCGCCCGTCCGTGGCCATTCAAGCTTCGGAGATTCTCGCGCGCGGCGGAGTAGGCGCGCTGAAGAGCTGGCTGCAAGGCAACCGGAATGCACTGGGCGACCGAGAGCTGTTTGTCGTCGGTCAGAACGGCCAGGATATTCTCGGCAGGCCCCTGCCGGAAAGCGCGGCGCGCCGTTTGGCGCTGCTTGGCCGCGATCCGCTTCCCGGCAACTTTCGCCCCTCCCGCGCCGCGCCGCAAATCATCGCCGCCGACGGCGCCGTATACACCGTGTTGTTGACGGCGCGCCGTCCCAACATCTTCGGCGCACTCAGCCTGCCGGCCATTTCGCTGACCATCCTGGGGATAGCGCTGGTGGTGAGCGCCCTCACCAGCTGGTGGCTGGCGGAGCATCTGACGGCGCCCATTCGGCGCATTCAAGCGGGTGCGCGCGCGTTGGCTTCCGAGAATCTCGATGTCCGGGTCAGCGCAGGTTTGGAGGACCGCAAGGACGAGCTCGCCGTGCTGGCGCGCGATTTCGATGCCATGGCAGATCAGTTGCGCGCCAATCGCAGCGCGACCACGCAGTTGCTGCGCGACATCTCCCACGAGCTGCGATCGCCTCTGGCCAGAATGCGCGTGGCATTGGGCCTCGCGCGCCAGCCGCCGGCGGATTTCTCCCGGCAGCTGGATCGAATGGAACGCGAGGTCGAGCGCCTCGACGCCATGATCAACCAGGTGCTGAAACTTGCACGGCTGCACGGCACCGATGCGTTGCTGGAGCGCGAGCCGTTCGAACTCGACGAGGTCATCGAAGAGGTGGTGCGCGACGCCAATTTTGAGGGAGCCGTGAAGAACTGCAGCGTCAATCTCAGCGGCGCGGCGAATGAGACGGTGCTCGGCAACCGCGAACTGCTGCGCAGCGCTATCGAGAACGTGCTGCGCAACGCGGTTCGCTACAGTCCGAAAGACAAACCGGTCGACGTGACCATTGCGAGATTGGCTTCCGGTTTGGAGATTTTGATTCGCGATCACGGGCCTGGGGTACCCGCAGCCGACTTGGAACGCATCTTTGAGCCGTTTTACCGCGTTGCCGAGTCGCGCGACCGCGATAGCGGCGGCGAGGGGATCGGCCTCGCCATCACCTCCCAGGTCATGAAGGCTCACGGCGGCTGCGCCAGGGCCGTCAACGCGCAGGGCGGCTTCGAAGTACGACTCAGCTTGCCCGAGACGGCCATCGCTGTTTAGAGTGCTCGGCTATGAGCCTGTTTCAAGAAGCCTGCAAATACATTCCCGGCGGCGTCAACTCGCCCGTTCGAGCTTTTCGCGGGGTCGGCGGCGAGCCGATTTTCCTCAAGAAAGCCCAGGGCGCCTACGTGATTGCCGCGAGCGATCGCCGCTACATCGACTACGTCGGCTCCTGGGGCCCGATGATTTTGGGTCACGCTCATCCGCAGGTCATCAAGGCGGTGCAAGAAGTTGCCGCCGACGGTTTGAGCTTCGGCGCCCCGACGACGCTCGAAACGCAACTGGCGCGGCGCGTCGTCGAACTCATGCCTTCCATCGAGCTGGTGCGCTTCGTGAGCTCCGGCACCGAGGCGACGATGAGTGCCATCCGACTGGCTCGCGGCTTCACCGGACGCGACACCATCGTGAAGTTCGAGGGTTGCTATCACGGACATTCCGATTCGCTGCTGATCAAGGCCGGTTCGGGGGCATTGACCTTTGGCGTGCCCACCTCGCCCGGCGTGCCGAAGGCGCTCGCCAGCCACACGGTGACGCTCAACTACAACGATAGCGATCAAGTTCAGCGCGTGTTCCGCCAGATCGGCGAGCAGGTGGCCTGCGTCATCGTCGAGCCCGTGGCAGGCAACATGAATTGCGTGCCGCCCGCGCCGGACTTTCTGCAAACGCTGCGCCGCGAATGCGATCGGGTCGGCGCGCTGCTGATTTTCGATGAGGTGATGACGGGCTTTCGCGTGGCCTTGGGCGGCGCGCAGGCGCTCTACGGGGTGCGGCCGGATCTGACGACGCTCGGCAAAATCATCGGCGGGGGCATGCCGGTGGGGGCGTTCGGCGGGCGGCGCGACATCATGGAGCAGCTCGCACCCTTGGGTCCGGTATATCAAGCCGGCACGCTGTCCGGAAACCCAGTGGCGATGATCGCCGGCATTACCACGCTCGAACTGATCAGCGCACCCGGTTTTCATCAACACTTGGGCGCGATGACCGACATCTTGGTGGAACAGCTGGCCACCGCGGCGGCCGGCGCCGGCGTCGCGCTCGCCACCAATCACGTTTGCGGCATGTTCGGACTTTTCTTTACCACCGAGCGCGATGTCGATCGTTACGACAAGGTCATGGCCTGCGATGTCGAGCGTTTCAAACAATTTTTTCACGGCATGCTGCAGGAAGGAGTGTACTTCGCGCCCTCCGCCTTCGAGGCAGGATTCTTGTCCGCCGCACATTCTGCCGCGGACATCGAGGCCACGGCC
>Ga0210406_10007793_pt1 | contig 10805 bp, 5 predicted proteins | sample IncBWC30MmetaG_FD_155454 | JGI IMG/M metagenome (GOLD analysis project Ga0210406, IMG submission 155454) | Forest soil microbial communities from Barre Woods Harvard Forest LTER site, Petersham, Massachusetts, United States - Inc-BW-C-30-M | ecosystem: Environmental > Terrestrial > Soil >... | reverse complement strand
CTCACTGTAACCTAAACCAGCCGAAGACTAACTCTAGGCGTGGTACAGAAATCCTGGTCCGATCACCAACACAACGATAGCTGCGCTACACTAACTCCTCACTGGTACAAAACATCGGGCAAGCCAGCACCTCCTACTCCCGGCTTCTGCAGGGACAGCAGGGCAACTCGGTAAGGTCAATGCCGGTTCGACGAATCTGCGACTCTTGTCGAAAGTGACTCTAAGAGATGTTTTGTATACAAGCCAGTCGCCACGAACTTCGCTCCATCCTTGATCATCATCAGGAGAACCTCTTCTCCATCTTTGTCGATGCAAGTAACCTCGTTAAGATCGACGGTACGGCTCTGAGTCTGCGGCCGATCTCGATTAGAGTACCAACTTGCAATTAGTTCTTCCAGGAAGGACCCTGTCAGCCGACCTTGAAGCACCCATCGTTGCTCCGACTCGTTCTCGGTCACCGTGATTCGTAACATGTTGCTCGTCCTTGGAATCCGATACGTCGGTGTATCTCCTCCGGGTGAAATCTTCGTGACTGATTTTCCAACCAGGTATGTACGAGAACGTCGACACCCCGCCCTTATACATGCTGATTCAGACTTCGGTCTCAAATGGCCTATACCTAGCGACTGTTCGTGTTTTCTTGCAATTGGTATGCCTAAAATGTGACCACTCTCTTGGAGCCGATAGTTGATAGATGGGGAAATTTGTCTCAGATCGAGGCGTCTTTCTTGTTAGAGATGCCCATACGTTGGCAGCGTGCCAAATCGTTGGCATGCCAATCGCTCACCCTTTGCACATTCTTATGTTCCGGATTTCTTGGGACGTGAGATTCCTAGCTTTTGCATGCGAAATTGCAGCGTTGGGCGCTTTATCCCAAGTCGTGCGGCGGCTCCATTCGGACCGGCGAAAACCCAGTTGGTTTGTTCGAGGACCGACAAGATATGTTTTCTTTCAATCTCCTCGAGGGTCGCAACTCCGTTTGCATGACCGACCGTGTCAGAGGTTTTCATCTTAAGGTCAGCCAATGAAACATTAAGTGCCGGCCCTTTCGAGAGGATAACCGCGCGTTCAATCACATTTTGCAACTCACGGATATTCCCCGGCCATGGGTAATGGACCAGAACATTCATGGTTTCCGTGGAGATGGTATCGATCTGCTTTGTCATATTGCGAGCAAAGTGTTGAGCGAAGTGCCTGACGAGGAACGGAATATCTTCTCTTCTTTCCCTGAGGGGAGGAACGTAGATGGGAAAGACGTTTAACCGATAAAACAGATCAGACCGGAATCTCTGATCTTCTACCATGCCCGTTAAGTCGCGGTTCGTGGCGGCGATGAGCCGGGCATCTGTGCGTAGCGTCCGCGAGTTGCCCAGCCGTTCGAATTCCCGCTCCTGCAGTACGCGCAAAAGCTTTGGTTGTAAGTCAACCGGGATCTCACTGACTTCATCGAGAAATATGGTTCCTTTTGATGCCAACTCAAAGCGCCCGATCCGCTGGGCGATAGCGCCGGTAAAAGCCCCCTTTTCGTGTCCAAATAATTCGCTTTCCAACAATCCGGTAGGAATGGCGGCGCAGTTCAATTTTACGAAAGAGTGGGCACGGCGCTGACTGAGGTTGTGAACAGCACGAGCGATAAGTTCTTTTCCGCTCCCCGTCTCTCCTTGGACGAGAACGGTTGAATTTGTAGGTGCAACGGCTTCGACCTGGCGCAGGACCTGGCGGAGCACGGCGCTGTTACCGATGATCTCTTCAAAGTTAAGTTCGCTGCGAATCTCATCTTCAAGATAGAGCTTCTCCTGCGTGAGCTTATCGGATAGCTCAGTGATGCGACGATAAGCAAATGCGTTGTCAATGGCGATAGCCACCTGACCCGCGATTTGCGTTAGGAATTCGATATCCTGGGCGGTAAAAGCGTTCTTCTGCATTCTCACGAGACAAAGGACACCGAGGATGTCTCTGCAACGGATAAGCGGAAGCATGCAGATAGTCTCCACCCCATCCCCAGATATAGCCGTGTCGTCAAAACCCGATTTATTCCACTCTTCGATATCTCCAACCCAAGGTTTTCCAGAACGAAAGACTTGGCCTGCCATTGAGCTATCGAGTTCTCTCGACATGCCCTGACGCAGAACTCCCTTTCCCTCTGGAAAATCTAACGCATAGACTTGTAGATGTTCGCTCGCCGCATCGGGCAGGATCAGCGCCACGCCGTCCAAGCTCATGGTTTTGCGAATGCTGGGGGAGACGGATCGAAGCACCTCCCGCAGTTCTAAATTTGACACAACACTATTATTTAGATCCAGGATGAGCTTGAGTTTTGTTTGCTCGCTCTCCAACTGGGCTCGCAAAGCCTCTGACTGTGCGAAGTTGAGCCGGTCGTCGATGGCCAAAGCAACACTATCCGCGATAAGGGAAAGAAAGCGAATCTCCTCCTTTGAAAATCCATCAAGTTGTTTTCTCGCGAAGAAGAGAGCTCCTAACGGGCCGAGTACTTTATTCAGAGGAAGTATGCATAGTGATTGATTTTTATATCTATTGAAGAAGCTGACGATGCCAGGAAAACGGGTCTCCTGGTCGAGCAAAGAAAAAACGATGGCCTCCGGGGGCCGAGATAGCAACTGAAAGAGTTCGCTTTGCCATTGCAACATCTCAAGTTCTGCGTCAATTGGGGATCGTTTGTCGTCAACCGCGTAGCAGGAAACGCGGTTCTCATGGAGATGAACTAATGCCGTGGTATTGGACATGACGACAGAGCACAGTTCAGCGGGTAACGAACACAGCAGTCGCTCAGGATCGGAATAAGCATCCAAACTGCGTGCAAAACGCAGAAGATCCTCAACCTGTTCCGCCTGTGGGGCGCTTTCGCCGGGGGGAATGCTCTGAAGATGCAAACTCCTCATGCCAGGCTCTATGACCTCTCTTTCACGAATTCCTGATAGATGAAAGCCAAGGGGTTAAGGTGGCAAGTATTGGCCGATTTGTGAACATGTTCTTCCGGTCCCGATAATTGCCGGATTGGTTCATGCTGCCAGCTGTTTGGCACGTAGTCAATGGGTTGGCAGTCAGAATTATTTCTTCGAACCCCGTTCCGACGCTCCTGCGAATTTGTCCTTTTCTGTCATCAATTTACAGCCGAAGCAGGCGGGAGAATTTCTGGTCCGTCATGTGCTTACGACGGCGTGTAGTTAGTGTCAGCGTCTTTTGAGAAGACCCGAACTAGAGTGAGGTCCCTGATGCATCTGGAGCAACACACCGAACCACCGCCGAGTTTTCGGCTCGATGTCCCGTTGCACGATCTACTTACGAAATCCACAGTTGCTACGCCGGGATTACAGCCCAATGGGAAGCCGCAGACGTTTCCCGAGCCCGTTTTTCCCCAATATCCCGAGCTGTTGGGGCCAATCGATGAGGATGACGGATGGGTCGCGCCTGAGCGACGCAAGTGGATGCCAGGACAGATCTACCACGCGATGCAGGGATGGCTCTTCCCCTACATTCGTTCCAGAGTCACAGCCGGTGACTTCCATCCACTCATTGCTTACCTCTTTACCGAATTCAAATGTAATCTCGACTGCCATTACTGTTGGGCCTTTGACAACAAAGTAAAGGGAATGAGCGAGGATACGGCGAAGCGGTCGGTCGATTGGCTTCACCAAACGGGTTGCCGCGTGCTCGCCTATATGGGCGGCGAGCCATTGCTGCGGCCCGACTTTATTCACAAGATCACGTACTACGCTGCAAAGAAGGATTTCTGGATTTACCTGCCAACCAACGCCCGTCTACTGCGCACCGATGTCATTGACAGGTTGGCGGATGCGGGGCTCTCTACGTTTAACATCGCCGTCGATGCGGTCGATCTGAAACCAGGTCTGCCTAAGGCACTAGTGCCGATCCGCAAACAGTTCGACTACCTGATTCGCAAGCAGTACCGATACGGCTATTCCGTCTTTCTCAACATCAATATTTGCCGCAATAACCTGGATGACGTTCGGGAGCTTACCGAGATCGCGCATGAGAACGGTATTGCTACTGACTATCACATCAATGAGTCTCCATTACTCGAGCAGGACGAGCACTTCAAACATGCTGACAACAACGTCACTTACATATCCAGGGACGACTGGCCAGCCGTTGAGGAGACGATACAGTGGCTGACGGAGAAGCAAGACGCAGGATACAAGATGGTGAACTCAAACACCCGGCTCTGGCAAATGGTCGGCTTCATGAAGGGCGATCACTTTCCTTGGAACTGCCGCGCCGGCCAAAACTCGATGATCATTCGCGTCGACGGAACCTTGGCGCCCTGTTTCCCCATGTATACGGCGAGCTACGACTGGGGCGTCGTTGGCAGCCACAAGTTTGAAACCAAGCAACTCGACAAGCAGAAGGAGACCTGCCAAACCCACTGTTTCTCTACGCTTAATCACATTCTGGGCTGGTGTTACAACGACCAGCGCGTTATCAAATTTTTCTTTAAACAGCTAGCCCATGGCTTCCAGGGAATGAAGGGCCAGATGTAGCAGAACCATTCCTGGTCGAGCGAAACACTCACACAGTCGAGCAAAGGAGACGCAGATGCCGGTAACCGAAGAGATCATTCAAACAGACTTCGAAGTAGAAATCCAGGCTCGTATTGACGCCGAACGGGCGCGCCTTCGCGCCGCAGCGGGCTTGGCGCGCATGCGGGAGTTCAAAAAACCTGTAGAGCGCACGTTCACGGCAGCGGAACGCGACTATGTGACGATTCTCTTTGGTGGCCTGACCTGGAAGCATGAAGAGATGATCAAAGCAGTCTTCCACGGCAGTGGCTACCGCTGCGAGAACATTCCGACCCCAGTGGTCGACGACTTCCAGGCCGGTAAGGAGTTTGGAAACAATGGCCAGTGCAATCCTACCTACTTCACAGTAGGCAATCTTGTTCGTTACCTGCAGAAGCTCGAACAGCAGGGCCAGACACGTCAGCAGATCCTCGACAATTATGTCTTCTTTACCGCCGGCTCCTGCGGACCATGCCGCTTCGGCATGTATGAGGCTGAGTATCGCTTTGCTCTTCAAAATGCGGGATTTGACGGTTTTCGGGTGTTGTTATTCCAGCAGACGGATGGCATCAAAGCCGCAAGCGGTGAACCCGGCCTGAAGTTTTCCGTCGACTTCGGCATGGGAATGCTCAATGCTCTCAATCTTGGAGATGTCATCAACGAACTCGTTTATCAGGTGCGCCCCTTCGAAGTGAACAAGGGTGAGACGGATCGCGTTATTCAAGAATCGGTGAAGACACTGACTGATACGCTACGCGACCGGAAACGGTGGCACATCATGGACGCGGCTCCATCCTGGGTAAAGCCATACCTTGAAAAAAACAAGAAGCTTGGAGGAATTGGTTGCACGCTTGGAAAGATCGGACACAACTTATATGGCAAAGAATATATCGACGCGCTGCATGCTTGCCGCGACAGCATCAATGCGATTGAGGTCGACCGGTTACGTGTAAAGCCCGTCATCAAAATCACCGGTGAATTTTGGGCTCAGACAACCGAGGGTGACGGCAATTTCAACATGTTTGCCTTCCTTGAAAAGGAAGGTGCGCAGGTGCTGGTCGAACCGATCGCCACCTGGATCGCTTACATGATGTATGTCGCCAAGGAAGGCGCCAAGGCACGAGCTGACGCCGAGGCTCCATATCGAGATCCCAAGTGGTATGAGGTGAAGAAACGCCTCGTCAATGACCTCAAGGTATTTAAGAAGACTGGAGGTCTGAGCGCCGGCAGTGCTATGTGGACCTATTTCTATCACCGCACTATCAAGCACATGGGCGACACAGCGCATCACTTGGTTCCTCAGAACGAGCTTTCGCGATTGGCGCATCCTTTCTACCATCAACTCGCTCGCGGCGGAGAGGGGTATATGGAGGTAGGCAAAAATGTCTATTACACTGTCAATCATTTGTGCCACATGGTTCTGGCCCTCAAACCCTTCGGATGTATGCCATCGACGCAATCTGACGGCGTTCAATCCAGGGTGGTCAACAAATATAAGGACATGATCTTCCTTCCCATCGAGACCTCGGGCGAGGGCGAAGTGAACGCGCACAGCCGGGTCCAGATGGCGCTGGCCGAGGCAAAGGCCAAGGCGCGCGCTGAATTCGACGGCGTTCTAAAACAAACCGGGAAGTCTCTCGAGGAGCTCCGATATTACGTGGAGGGGCATCCATCTCTAAAACGAGCGCTTTACAAGGTTCCCCATCACAAAGGGATTGCGGGAACCGCTGCGCAGTTTGCATTGCACGTGAGCGACCTGATGGACAGAGACAGCGCCTATCGTCGCGGGATCCGCGTTTCTGCACCGATACGACGAGTTGCATGACGTTGGTCCTTAAGTGCCGCTACGGTTTTCGTGGGCAACGTGGGAGGTGATGTTGCAACGTCCCTGCGATCTTGCCTCGAGTTGTGCGGCGAAGATCCCAACGCGGGGCAACCCGGTGCTGACTTGGCACAAAGGAAGCGAGTCAAGCGTCAGGCTTTCCGTCCCAGTACTTTAAATGGTTCGTTGAGGAGAAGGTAAATGCACCAATTTCTAGTTGGCCTGGACGTAGGTTCGACAACCGTTAAAGCAATTGTGGTCGATGCCGAGACCGACAAGACAATTTGGCAGGACTACCAGCGCCATGAAACCCGTCAGCCGGAAAAGGTGCTCGAGTTCCTGCGCCGTATGGAAACCGACACTGGAATTGCGCCGGATAATACCCGGATCTTCGTCACTGGTTCAGGTGGTGGAACAATCGCCGAGATGATCGGCGCCAAGTTTGTCCAGGAGGTTCATGCCGTCTCACTGGCGGTCGAGAAACTTCACCCCGAGGTCTATTCTGTCATTGAGTTGGGTGGACAGGATGCGAAAATCATTGTCTTCAAGGACGACGAAGAGACAGGGCGGAAGAAGAAAATTCCTTCGATGAACGATAAGTGTGCCGGTGGCACAGGTGCCGTCATCGACAAAATCAACGCCAAGCTCAAGATCCCCGCGGCAGAACTATCGAATCAGGGATATCACAACGTCAAGCTGCACAAGGTAGCTGGTAAGTGCGGCGTCTTTGCGGAAACCGATATCAACGGCCTGCAGAAGACGGGTACGCCTTCGGACGAGTTGATGGCCTCCCTGTTTGAAGCCATCGTGCTGCAGAACCTCAGCGTGCTGACCCGTGGACATACGCTGCGGCCTCATGTCCTTCTTCTTGGCGGACCGAATGGATTTATCCGCGGAATGCGTGAAGCCTGGCAGGCCAACATTCCGCGCATGTGGAAGGAGCGCAAGGTCGAAATTCCGGAGGGCATGACACCGGAGGAGTTGATCAAAGTACCCGAAAATGCTCAATACTTCGCAGCTCTGGGATCGGTTGAATTCGGCAAAGAAGAAGAGCCACAAATAGGCCGTTATCTTGGCACCGACAAACTCGCCTACTACATCGACTACGGCCGCGCAGAGGAGAAAGCAACTGCAGGCGGAAAAGGCCTTGTCGCCGAAGATGCCGAGCTCGTGGCATTCAAGACGGCCTACGCAAAGAAGAAATTTAACCCTGCGGAGTTTTATCCGGAACAAACAGTTTCTGGTTTCATCGGAATTGATGCAGGATCAACTTCGACCAAGGCGGTTGTGCTAGACAAGGAAGGCGAGATTCTCTGCAAAACCTACCAGCTTTCGAATGGCAATCCGATTCAGGACACGATCGAGGTATTCGAGAAGCTTCGAGGCCAGGTCGAAACCAAAGGCGCGTCGCTCGAGATACTGGGTGTTGGAACTACCGGCTATGCTAAAGACATTCTCAAGGATGTTTTGAATGCCGATGTCGCACTGGTTGAGACAGTCGCGCACACGGAATCAGCACTGAAGTTTTATGACGATCCTCACGTTATCGTGGACGTGGGCGGTCAAGACATCAAACTTATCGTCCTAAAGGACGGCCGAGTCAAGGACTTCAAGCTGAACACACAGTGCTCAGCTGGAAACGGATACTTTCTGCAGTCGACCGCGGAGGGATTCGGTATGAAGGTGGAAGAGTTCGCGGATATCGCCTTCTCCGCCAAATCCATGCCGTCCTTCGGCTATGGATGCGCCGTGTTTATGCAGTCCGACATCGTCAACTTCCAACGTCAGGGCTGGCGGTCGGAGGAGATTCTTGCCGGACTCGCCGATGTGCTTCCAAAGAACGTCTTTCTTTACGTCGCCAGCATTCCGAATTTAGCGGCTCTCGGTACGCGCTTTGTTCTTCAAGGCGGCACGCAGAATAATCTGGCGGTGGTCAAGGCTGAAGTGGACTTTATCAAATCCAGCTTCCGGGCCAACGGCAAGGAGCCTGAGATTATTGTTCACGAGCACTGCGGCGAGTCCGGTGCAATCGGGGCTGCGCAGGAGGCTCTGCGTCTTTGGCGCAACGGACGAACTACGACATTTATCGGTCTTGAAGCTGTTGCGAACATCCGCTATCGCACAACGCGCAATGAAGAGACGCGCTGCTACTTCTGCAAGAACAATTGTCTGCGCACCTTTATCGATGTCGATGTAACCGGCGAACAAAGCCCGGAACACGATCACATCCATGCTGTTGGAGGAGACCGCGCCGCCACAATTCAGGAGATCGCAGAAGTCGTTGCTTCCCTGCCCACTCTCGAACAAATACATGCGAATCTGCCGGCGGCCGAATCTCATCGATCCTGCAGTACGGGTGGAGGGCACAGCTCTCCTTCTGTGTTCAAGGCGAAGATAGAGCCTCTGGTTCAGATCCAACTGACGCCGGGATCGAATAAAGTCGTCGAATTGCCGAAGCCGGTAGAGTTTCAGCCGCGCAAGACCAAAGTCCCCTTGCGCATGGGGGAACAGCGGCTCATCATCGCCACGTGTGAAAAAGGCGCAGTGGAAGACCTCGATGAGATGAAAGATATCAAAGCCGACATCGATAAAATTAAGGCCGTCAATCCCAATTATGTTGATATTGCAGCGCGCGACGTTTTCCGTCATCGCGACGTGCCGCTGATTTCCGATGCTGCCCCGTCAGCTAAAGGATTGTTCGTTTCCAAGACAGTGAAGGAGCGCGCTTCACTTATCGAACGGCGTAAGGACTATCGCGTAGGAATTCCGCGCCTCTTGAACACGTATACGTATGCGCCGTTCTTCAATGCGTACTTTGCCAGCCTTGGATTGAAGTCCGAAAACATCATCTACTCCGACTACACAACGCCTGAGCTATACCGCGCCGGCGCAAGCCGAGGCGCTATCGATCCCTGCTATCCATCAAAGATTGGCATCGCGCATGTCTACAATCTGCTTGCCACCAAGCATGCAAAGAAACCCCTTCATGCGATCTGGTTCCCTATGTACGATGTGCTGCACTCCCATCTTGTGAATCTGACAGGCTCAAACGCATGTCCAACTGTGACCGCAACCCCAGAGACCGTCAAAGCGGCATTCACAAAAGAGAGCGATATCTTCGCTGAAAACGGCGTCCTTTACATCGATCCGATCCTGAACCTTCAGGACGAAAGGCAGTGCGCTGATCAGATGTTCAAAGCCTGGGCGCCGATCCTCGGCCTCACTCGCGAAGAGAATGAGCGAGCTGTCACCGTTGGCTTCAAATCTTTGCACGAGTGTGAGGCCGAGATTCGCCGGCAAGCGCGAGAGACTCTCGATCAACTCGAACGAGAAGATCGTATTGGCATTGTCATGCTCGGCCGCGTCTACCACCACGACCCAGGCCTCAACCACGAGATCATGGAGGAGTTTCAGAAACTAGGGTACCCAGTCTTCTCCCAGAGCACACTTCCTCTGGACGAGGATCTGCTGGACCGACTTTTCGGAGAAGAGGTTCGTGCAGGGCTGATCACTCATCCGCTTGATATCAGTGACGTGTGGAAGAATCGCTATTCCACCAGCACTAACCATAAAGTATGGGCTGCAAAGTTCACGGCTCGCCATCCCAATCTTGTTGCCCTCGAGGTTTCAAGCTTCAAATGCGGTCATGATGCTCCCATCTATGGAGTGATCGAGGGCATCATCGAACGATCGGGCACACCGTATTTTTCGTTCAAGGATCTCGACGAAAATAAGCCGTCCGGCTCAATCCGTATTCGCGTCGAGACAATTGATTACTTTTTGCGCCGATATCGCGAAGATATCGTCAAGCGGCGCAGTCTCGAAAGCGATATCGAAACGCAACTCGCTGAACTTGAAAAATCCCTCCGCAGTCAGGCGCCCGATCGCTACGCGATGGCCGTCGCTGGAGACTGATTTCAAGCCCATGTCATGATCCAAAAAAGCTGAAGGGTTCGCGTGACTCCTCGTGTGAGCAGATGAGAGAGATCACGATGACCTTCGCGGATCAAAAGGCGAAGAATGAGCGAAGCGCACAAAAAACGAAATGGGTATTGGAAATGCGCCAGGTATGGAGCATCATGGAAATACGTGGAGAAATCACTAGTAAACATCTAGTAAACACGACGAGGTGATCCATGGCGCGCCCTTATTGGACTGGACGGATACAAGTCTCGCTTGTTTCGTTCGGCGTTCAACTCTTTGTTGCAACTGAATCCAAGAGCCAGATTGGCTTTCATCAGATAAGCCGAAGCACCGGCGAACGGGTACGCCATCAGAAGGTTCTGGAGAGTGCGGTGGATTCCGGTAGCGAGACCGCTGCTGCCATTGTGGGGAAAGATGAGATAGTAAAGGGCTATGAGCATCGCAAAGGCGAGTACATTCTCATCGAGCCGAACGAGCTAGAGAATCTGAAAGTCCCGTCGAAACACACGATTGAAGTCAAC
>Ga0210406_10007789_pt1 | contig 10808 bp, 10 predicted proteins | sample IncBWC30MmetaG_FD_155454 | JGI IMG/M metagenome (GOLD analysis project Ga0210406, IMG submission 155454) | Forest soil microbial communities from Barre Woods Harvard Forest LTER site, Petersham, Massachusetts, United States - Inc-BW-C-30-M | ecosystem: Environmental > Terrestrial > Soil >... | reverse complement strand
GCATTGTTGGAGACCGGCGAAATCGTATTCCGCGGTGACCTCCGGCTGAAAATTTCGCTCGCCTCGCTCAAGTCAGTAGTGGCCAAAGACGGCGAGCTTCACCTCACGTGGCCAGACGGCTCAGCCGTCTTCGAACTGGGAGACCGAGCCGAAAATGGGCGCACGCAATCCTTCACCCGAAGTCGCTCGCTAAAAAACTCGGGGTCAAGCCGGGTTCGAGGATCTCGCTGCTTCGAGTGCCATCGCCTGAGCTCCTGCAGGACGCGCGTAAGTCCTCCGCAGTGCTCGCCGAGGATAAGCCGCTCAAATATTCAGATGTGATTTTCTTTGGCGCCGACGTCGTGTCGGACCTGGCGCAGATCAAGAAGCTGGTCCCATCGCTCGCGAGCGACGGCTCGCTGTGGATCGTCTATCCCAAGGGACGAAAGGAAATTACGGAGTTGCAGGTCCTCGCTTCAGGACGCGAGGCAGGATTGGTTGATATCAAGGTCGTCCGCTACTCGCAGTCGCACACAGCACTGAAGTTCGTCAGGCCCAAAGCGAAGCGATAGCGGGTTGCGCTTTGCGGCGCGACTTCAATCTTGCCGCAAGGCCACCAATTCTTGTCGCGTCCTGAAAACCCTGATTGCTACGCCTTCTTCGCGCGAACGTCCACCTCGCGGAGGCGTGCAGCCTTGCCGCGCAGCGCGCGCAGGTAGTACAGCTTGGCGCGGCGAACGTGTGCCGACCGCAGCACTTCGATCTTGTCGATGACCTTCGAGTTCAGCGGGAAGATGCGTTCGACTCCCTGGCCGAAGCTCATCTTGCGGACGATGAAGCTCGCCTGCGTGCCCTTGCTCTTGGAGATGACCAGGCCTTCAAACACCTGCACGCGTTCCTTGTCGCCTTCCTTGATCTTCACGTGCACGCGGACGGTGTCGCCCGCCTTGAACTCCGGGAGATCGGTGCGCCGCGTCTTGGCTATCAATCGGTCAATAATCGGTGAATTCGACATTTCGTTTTCTTCCTTCTCTGTCGCACGCCTCACGGCGGCCTGAATCTTGAATTGTCCCGGCGGGCCACGCCGCGCTGTTATTTCTTGTGGTCGCGGGCGTAATCGCCTGCTCCCGTAAAATGCAGCGAAACGTACGGCTCGCTGCCCACAACCCAACTGTCATGTCCCGGCGGAATGTAAAACACATCGCCCGGATGCATCTCGATCACCCGGCCGTCGTCCATCGCCGCAGTGGCCACGCCGGAAATGACCATGCCAACATGCTCCACCTGGCAACTCGTCGCTCCCATCGCCTTACCTACGTGCTCTGACCATTTCCAGCCCGGTTCGTAGGTAGCGCGCCCGATGGTCAGCCCGCCAATCTCGATCAGCTCAAACTTGCCCTTCTCGAAGACCCGCGTCTCGTCCGGCTTCTCGAAGCGCTTCAGGATCACGTCAGTCATCGACGTTCCTCCCCTGCTTCAATCTCTGCCAGCAGCTTCCGGTCTTCCTTGCTCAACTCCACCCCGCGCAACAAATCAGGACGATTCGCCAAAGTCTTCTGCAGCGCCTGCCGACGTCGCCAGCGCCTTATTTCATCGTGGTTCCCATTCATCAGCACTTCGGGAACCGACATCCCGCGAAACTCCGCCGGACGCGTGTAGTGCGGATAGTCCAGCAATCCGCCCGACCCGCACGTCGACGAAGGAGGGCCATTCTCCGCCCCATCCCCCGCGTCCGCCATCGCCGGCGTAAACGACTCCTGCTGTGCCGACGCCGCATTCCCCAGCGCTCCCGGAATCAGCCGCGTCATCGTATCCACAAGTATCGCCGCACCCAGTTCACCGCCGCTTAGCACGAAATCACCAACCGAGATCTCGCGGTCCGCCAGGTACACGCTCACCCGCTCATCCACGCCTTCGTAACGCCCGCAGATCATTGCCACTCGGTCGCGGCTGACCAACTCCTGCGCCACCGCCTGCGTGAACAACTGTCCCTGCGGTGACAGCAACACCACCATCTCGCGCGCGTTAGGCCGCAACCGTTCATCTCGCGACGACACAGCCATCGCTTCCAGGCACCCGAAGATGGGCTCCGGCTTGAGCACCATCCCCTCGCCTCCGCCAAACGGACGATCGTCCACCGTCCGATGGCGGTCCTCGGTAAACGCCCGCAGGTCGTGGATACCGATATCAATGAGCCCGGCCTCGCGCGCCTTGCGCACAATGCCATAATCCAGTGGCCCGCGAAAGAAGTCCGGAAAGATCGTTAGTATCTCGAACTTCATTCGGGCCTCCCATCTCGCCTGGGCGAACTTGAGGCGTTTGCGGGCGTCCGAGCCCGCAGCCGAAATCCTGAGCGAGGTCGCGTCGACCAGGCCGAAGGAGCCTCTTCCTCAGTACCTCGCTCCCTACTCCTTCTTCCGTTCGCCCGCCGCGCGCGCCTCATGTGCTTCCAACTTCTGGCGCTGCTTCTCTTCACTACTCAGTGGACTTTGCGCTTCCAGCAAACCTTCCGGCAACTCCATCTCGATCCGCCGCCGCTCAAAATCCGTCCGCTTCAGAAACGCCTCAGCATAAGGAACCAGGTATTCCTGCTTGCCCTTCACCACCAGCAGCGGAGCCTCTCCCGCTCCAAACTGCACATCCGTCACCGTGCCGATCGCGACCAACCCGTCCGCCGCCTGCACCAGCACTCTACATCCAACCAGGTCGCTCACGTACGCCGCGCCCGCTTCCAACTCGACCCGCTGCTCACGCGGAACCTGCAGCTCCATCCCCGCAAGTTGCTCGGCATCGCTGATACTCTCGACGCCCGCAAACTTCAGCACCACGCCGCCCTTGTGGAACCAGTGTTCCTCGAGCTGCAACTCCCGCCGACTGCCATTCGCGGCCATCGCCGAAAGCTCGCGCCGCTCGGCAAACCGCTCAGGAAAGCTGGTATGGATATCCGCCAGAACTTCGCCGCGCCGCCCTTGCGGTCCCAGGACGCGCGCAATCGTAATGAAGCCGCCAGCTATTCCAGAATCTCCAACTGATAGCGTTTGCCCGTTTTCCCCGCCGCCGCGCCGAGTATGGTCCGCAGGCTGCGCGCCATGCGCCCCTGTCGCCCGATGATCTTGCCCACTTCGTTCTCGGCCACCTGCAGCTCCAGAACGATCTGGCCGTTCTCGTCAAACGCCTCGACCCCGACCTCTTCCGGCGCGTCCACGAGCGCCTTGGCCACCAGCGTCACCAGTGCGGGAATATCCTGAGCATTCGCCATCGTTCAGTTCCCTTCATTCCTACTCGCGGAGAAACCGCAATTGCGACCCCCTCGCGTCAGGCCACGGCTTCAGCCGTGCCGACAGCCGCGAAACTTGATCGCCGAGCGGGCGTCAGCGGGCGAGGACAACCTTACGCCGCCGTCGGAGCCGTAGCGCCAGCCGCAGCTTTGTCCACCAGCTTCTTCACGCGGTCCGACAACTGAGCGCCCTTGCTGGTCCAATAAGCGATGCGCTCGCCCTTCAAATTGACCGTTGCGGGATTGGTCCGTGGGTTGTAAGTGCCCACCACTTCCACCGAGCGGCCGTCGCGTGCGCGGTCCTTCTCGATGACAACAATACGGTAATGAGGTTGCTTGCGCGCACCACGGCGCGACAGACGAATCATCAACACAGAGAGTATTTCCTTTCGCAAAATCCATTCGATGTTTCAACTGACACCGGCCGGAACTCAAAATCTAGTCGCCTGGAAAGCGCCGTGTTTCCAGCCAAAGGCGTAAGCCCCCTGGAACGCGCCGCCAAATCTTCAGGCCGCATAGCGGCCAAAATCTTCGTACGTAGCACACACGTACGTGCCCAAATCTGCTGCGATGGAATCAATCTCGGGAAGCCGATAACGGCACAGCTTTCCCCTCAGGCGAGACCGGATATGCCAGCGTCTCCGAAGATCCGCTCCACACCCCAAGCAAGCGCCAGCCGGCACCTGTTGGACCCCCGCTGCTGGAGGCAAACATCAATTATCGCGTAACTCGCGGCCGTTGGCAAGGTTGACTTGCCATCCCTTACTGCCGGTTTTCGACCATCATCAGATCGCCAAAGAATTCATCCCCTTGAGCAAAAAGTAACCATCGGCCATCGCTGGAAACGCATAGCGGGCCCATACGGTTCGGCGCATGTCTATCCGGGACATGGACGGGCCGTACCTGCTTTGCAGTGAGATCGGAAAAATTGAATCCGTCCTTTCCGTCTGCATGTGCAAGGAAGTTAATGCCGCCTCCGAATGGAGTCCATGCCTCCCAATAAGCCATTCGAGGCATGCCTTGGACCTGTTGCCCTTGTGTCCCATCGGTTCTCACGCGCCATATCGAGTGGTCCCGAGAGAAGTAAAGATACTGGCTGGTTTGTCCTCGGACTCGTGACCGGACATTCCTTCGACTACACGGCCACTCTCGAAGGGGGAGGGTGTTCCCCTCGTCCACTTGAAACCGTGGGCTCGCACGACCAGGCTGGCTCCCCAGGCTAGCGTCAGAAGCGCGCGCTAACCCAGGACTCTCCGAGCTGTCGGAAACATCGCCACGATCCCTCACCAGTCAGGTGTTATTTGCCTCTGAAATGCATTCCCACAGAGAGTTGATACACAGAGTCCCATGCTCTCCAGTTACGAAAATCACCACTAACTCCAATGGAATGAGTGCAATAGATATAAACCACATAAATTCAACAGATTGCCGGTAATCTGCAATAAGACCAACCGTCTTTGAACCTTCCTCGTCAAATCGTCGTACCTGTCGGGAGACTTACTATGCAGACTCTGCGACAAGATATCGCCTACGCGCTTCGCCAGATGCGTCGTTCCCCCGTCTTCACCCTGACCGTTATGCTGACGCTCGCGCTCGGCATCGGTGCCACAACGGCTATCTTTTCGCTCATTCACAGCGTCATGTTGAAGTCGCTGCCGGTCGCCGATCCATCCAGCCTCTACCGCATCGGCGACGGGCAGGACTGCTGCGTCGAAGGCAGCCCGCAGAATAACTGGGGAATGTACTCCTACGGTTTCTATCTTCGTATGAAGGAGTCCGCTCCCGAATTCGCAGAGCTTGCCGCATTTCAGGCAGGACGGGTCCAGTTCAGCGCCCGGCGGGGGGACAGCGACCGCATCGCCAAACCGCTGCGTGGGGAATTTGTCAGCGGCAATTACTTTTCGACTTTTGGTGTCGGAGCCTTCGCCGGCCGCACCATAATTCCGGCGGACGACGAGCCCTCGTCTGCTCCGGTTGCGATCCTGAGCTATCGCGCCTGGCAGCAGGAATATGGGTCTGATCCTTCCATTGTTGGCTCGACCATGATTCTGGATGGTCATCCCTTCACAGTGATCGGCATAACACCGCCCGGCTTTTTCGGCGAAACGCTTCGCAGCAATCCTCCGGAAGTCTGGGTCCCCCTGCGGCAGGAACCGCTTTTCCGCGGAGCGAATGCACTGGTGCATCGCTTTCCCGCATGGCTGCGCGTCATCGGTCGTCTTCGTCCTGGGGCGTCACCCGACGAGTTGCCGGGGCGAATGACCAACCTGTTGCGGTTATGGCTGGTGAATGACAGCGGAATGCCGGCTGAGTGGATGTCAGACATCAAAGCCAATCTTCCCAAGCAAGTAATCAAGGTCGTTCCCGCTGGCATCGGCGTTGCCGTAATGAAAGAAAACTACGGAGACAGCCTGCGCATTTTGCTCGCGGTGTGTTCACTGGTGTTGCTGATCGCGTGCGCCAACATCGCCAACCTCCTGCTCGCGCGGGGAGCGTCTCGTCGGGCGCAAACCTCCATAAGGCTGGCCCTTGGTGCGTCACGCAAGCGGCTCATCCGGCAATTGCTCACCGAAAGCCTTGTCCTTTCTGTCCTCGGCGGCGTTCTCGGATTGGCAGTTGCATATCTGGGTGTCAAAGCCATCGTGGCGCTCACGTTTCATAATGCTCGCTATGTGCCGATCGATGCGAAGCCGTCCCTGCTTGTGCTGGCTTTTGCGTTCGCCGTGTCCCTGTTGACCGGAGTGCTCTTCGGAGTCGCGCCCGCGTGGTTCAGCTCGCACGCCGATCCGGCCGAGGCACTGCGTGGAGCAAACCGCAGCACTCGTGACCGCGCTTCCTTCTCGCAGAAGGCCCTCGTCGTGGTGCAGGCAACGTTATCTGTCGTGCTGCTTGCAGGTGCCGGCTTGCTGACGCGCAGCCTCCTGAAAATGCAGCATCAGGATTTCGGTTACGAGGTGAACAATCGGGTCGTGATCAGCCTGACTGCGCCTTTCTCTGCTTACTCACAACCCAAGCTTGACGCCACGTACCGCGAACTGCAGGACCGGCTCTCGCACATTCCGGGAGTCGAGAGCGCTGCGCTCGCACTTTATGCGCCGTTGCAGGACAACTGGGGCGAAATCGTCATTCGTCAAGGCCATGCCATGCCTGGAATGAATGAAGACTCCGGATCATCCTGGGACCATGTCAGTCCCGGCTATCTCGAAACCATGGGCCAGCACATTCTACGTGGCCGTTCGATAACAGAAGCAGACACTGCCTCGACGCCGAACGTCGTGGTGGTGGACGAGACCTTTGTGAATAGATTCTTCAAGCCCGGTGAAGACCCGCTGGGCGCGCACTTTGGTCTTGATCTGCCGAAGTACAGTGTTACCTACGAAATCGTGGGCGTCGTCAAGAATGCCAACTACACCGACCCGAGCGGGCGTTGGAAACGCCCGTTATTCTTTGTGCCGCTCGCGCAACGAGTGCATTACGACGACACCATGATGCAGACTCTTGACGACGCCACTCACTTCATCGAGGGGGCTGTCTTGAAGGTGCATGGAAAGGTTGAGGGGCTGGAATCGCAGGTCCGCCACACGCTCAGCGACGTCGATCCGAATCTCACGCTGCTGGACTTCCAAACCATGCAGGACGCGATCGATGCCGATCTCGAACAGCAGCGCGCCATGGCACAATTGACCGGACTTTTCGGCATCCTCGCCCTGATTCTGGCTGCTGTCGGTCTCTATGGCGTGACGGCGTACGCGGTTGAGCGGCGCACCAGCGAGATCGGCGTGCGCATGGCGCTCGGAGCAAACCGCGCCAACGTCATGAGGCTGGTCCTTCGCGGAGCGTTCTTGCAGATTCTCATCGGATTGCTCATCGGTATTCCGGTTGCCATCGCTGCCTCCCGCCTGATCGCCGCGCAGCTGTACCAGGTCAAAGGGTGGGACCCGTTGGTACTGGGCGGCGCGATCGTCACACTGGCGGCTTGTGCTTTTGTGGCCAGCATCATTCCGGCGCGAAGGGCGGCCTCCATCAATCCCGTGCAGGCCTTGCGTACGGAATAGCGAAGTGTGCTACCGGAGCTTCTGGTTCGCTCTACCGTGAGAAGTAACCAGTTTTCGTACGCACCGTTAGTCCGTCCCGCTTCGGCCGGATCATGATCTTGCGAAACGTGTCGTCTTTGACCGGGCTGGTGGGGTAGTACGCAAGCTCGTACGAGGTCCTCAGCTCGGCGACGATCTGCTGAAAGTAAGTGCGCGCATCGGTCTTCTCCGCATCGATGTGGGTGCCGCCCGTTTCTTTGGCGATTCGGTCCATCACCTGAATTCCGTACTTGTTGCGGGCCGTCAAGTCGCCGTGCTCCTTTTCCGTGTATCGAATGGTGTACACCACCACATTCGCGGCCTGGGCTGTTTCAATGGTGGTCATCATGTCGTGCGAACTTGAATTGTCTTCGCCATCGCTGAAGACCAGCAGTGCCCGGCGGCCGGTTTCCTGAGCCAGCTTTTCGGTGACCGAATAGTAGATCGAATCGTAGAAGCCGGTACCAAGTTCCCGCTTTTCCGGAAGTCCGAGTTCGGGAAACTTCCGGCTGTCGTGTTGAAACTGGTGCCAGCGATCAGTAATCTCCATTCCCGACGCCGTGAAATCGCTGGCCAGCCGGATATGGTTGCCAAAACACACCAGGAAAACGCGGTCACGTCTTCCCAGGACCTCCTGCAGGAAGATCTCCAGGTCGCGCTGATGCTCCTTGGAAAAATGGTCCTGACTCCCGCTCACGTCGACAATCAGGCCCAGGGTCAACGGAACATCGAGGCCGCGGGCGAAGAAGGAAACCTTCTGCGGCACGGCGTCTTCGAATACCTCAACGTCGTCTCTAGTTAGACCGTCAACCAGCGCACCATGCGAATCTCGCACAGAGAACGCCACGTTGACGAGCTTTACGTCAACCCGGATCGGCTCCTGGGTCACGCCGACGCCACTGGCGGCGACCGTAAATAGCATCGGTAGAAACCAAGTCAAGGTTTGCGGCCAATTTCGGCAAAAGGGAGGTCTCGTTGTAGACGTCATAACCGTCGAGCGTTGCTCTCCCATTCCATACGTTCGAGGCAGTTACTTGGTTCCACAACGAAGTAACTTGCGACGATCGCCGTTACTGCTTGTCCATCGTGAGGATCGTCTGCGGCAACAAATTCGCGCCATTCGCACAGTCAGTCCAGCTGGTGAATTCCTCGGGGGAATGACTGACTCCGTCAACGCCCAGATCATGCCCATAGGCCGAGCTTGGCCATCATCTGCGGGTCGTGATCGGCCCCACTCGGCGCATGGTTTTCAGGCCCAGGCTGGCTGCGGCCTTTTCGATTTGCGACTGGATTTTCGGCGAGGCCATCGCCGGGGGATCGTTCTCAAGTTTCGTGATAATGATCTCCGTGCCAGTTCGCTGGGCAATCTGCTGAGCTTGCTTATGTATCTGCTCGCCAAGGCGGGCGATTTTCTCGGCTGAGAGATCGCGCAGTTCGATGGAGTGCTTGACCAGTCCGGGCACGACGTTGGGCGCACTTGGATAAACCGACAAACGGCCCACGGTGCCGACCTGCCGTCCGGGTTCGGAGGTGACGACCTGCCCGTGCTCCATGGAAGCCAATAGTTGCGGTCAACCTTTCCTGTCCTTTGCCGATACTCCAAGCATGAAGACGCACTTGCTTGTCGTGGCCGTGCCGGCCAGCCCTGAATGTTGCACTGCACGACAAACCAGAGGGCAAGAGGCCGGGTCTGCGTCCCGGTGTCGAACGTCGCAGTCGAAACCGGCCGACCGTTGTCAAAGACTTGAAAATCGTCTCGCGTCAAACCTTTGTCCGGAAGGCCGGTCGTGCCATTCAGGGCAATCACTTCAACCAGGACTAAATTTGAGGAGCTGTGGAATGTGATGTCCGGAGAACGCGTCTCGGGCGGGGTTTGCTGGCCGGCGCCCCGGACGACGTAAGCAAGCTGCCTTGCAACAATAGCAGCACGAACACCCGCCGGCTCGTCATAGCCGGTATATACGAGGACTAGAGGGCCGGGAGTTCCACTTTTATGCGCCGCTGCCTCTTCTCGTGCCGGTGTTAAGGACGATCTTCACTCCTCGCGCAGCAGGATCAGCGGATCGGCCGACAGTGCGCGTTGCGCCGGAACCCAGGTCGCCAGAAGACCCAACAGCGCCATGGCCAAGACGACCCCAGCCAGCACCAGCGGATCGCGCGGAGTCGCCTGGTACACGATCGAAGCCAGCACCCGGCTCGCCAGGATCCCGAGGATCAAGCCGACGATCGAACCCACAGCCAGCAATTTGAAGGCTCGTCCCAGCGCTGCCCGCAACACCTCTTCACGCTGCGCGCCGAGGGCAATACGAATCCCCAACTCCCGCATCCGCTTGCTGACCGAGTACGCCGCCATTCCGAAGATGCCAGTGATCGAGAGCACCCCGCCCATCATGCCGAGCACACCAAGTGTCATCGTCGCTACCCGCGAAGGAAATAGCGCGCTCCCCAGTTCCTGATTCCACGTGTGGATCTCAAAGGGCAACCCCGCATCCAGGTTCCGCACCGTGCTCGTGATGGCTTCTGCCAGTTGTTGCGGATCGCGGTTCGAGCGCACCACCAGCGCCATTTCGTTTCCCGGCAACTGCTGCAGAACAGGCTGGAACATGGCCGGGGCTGGATCTTCGGCGAGGCTCGCATACTTTCCGTCTTCCACTATGCCCACCACCTGCACGCGCGATCCATCGCGAAGCTTGTAGTATCGGCCAACTCCGTCGGTAACCGAGCCAAGGACCTTGGCCGCAAACTCTCGATTGACTACGGCCACACGTGGCGAACTCTTGTCGTCATGCCACGACAGCTTCCTGCCGGCCAACAACGTTGTACGAGCCGCATCGAAGTATCCGGGAGATATGTTGTAGGTCCAGGCGTTGCCGGTGGCATTCGCCGGCCGCAGATCGGTCGTTTGGTCTTTGAATACGCTCGCGCCGTTCGCCCCGTAATACAGCGGCAAACGATCGACCAACCCCACAGACTCGACACCGGGAATAGCCTCCAACGCATCGATCATTCGCTTTTGCATAGCGGGCACTTGATTGCCGCCGTAGCCGCCTGTACTCAGAGCAGTCTCTACCAGCATCGCGTTTTGCGGCTCGAAGCCAAAGCTGCTGTGCAGCGATCGCATCAGTCCGCGTACCGCTACCAGCGAGGAGGTTACCAACACCGCGCAGATCGCAATCTGCACGACCAGCAAGATGTCGCGCACCGAGATCCGGCGTCCAACCATAGCGGTCGATCCCGACTTCACGACCTGATATGGATCGGTGCGAAGCACCTGCCTTATCGGGACTGCACCAAACAAGAACCCGCTCGCCAAGCTCAACAGGACAGCAACTAGGTAGACATTGGCGTCCGGAGTGATCGGCACTTGAAGGGGAGCTGTTGGAAGCGGGTGCCAAACGCTGAGCGCGCGCAGCAAAGCAATGCTGCCCCACAATCCGATGGCGCCTCCGACCAGTGAAATCAGCAGGGCCTCGGTAAAG
>Ga0210406_10007788_pt1 | contig 10809 bp, 8 predicted proteins | sample IncBWC30MmetaG_FD_155454 | JGI IMG/M metagenome (GOLD analysis project Ga0210406, IMG submission 155454) | Forest soil microbial communities from Barre Woods Harvard Forest LTER site, Petersham, Massachusetts, United States - Inc-BW-C-30-M | ecosystem: Environmental > Terrestrial > Soil >... | reverse complement strand
CGAACACGACCGTCGCATCGAGGACGAGCAGCGCTGCCGCGAAATCGCCGTAGGGTGACGGCGCGAACAAATTGCCGCCCACCGTCGCCGCCTCGCGCACGGCCGGGCCGCCGACCGCGCGCGCCACGGGATGGAGAAACGCCAGTTCGCGCTCCGCCAGAATCGCCGCCATGGTCACACCGGCGCCGAGTTCCACGCGGCCGGACGACGCCGAGATATGGGAGAACGTCGGATCGGTCGACCGTACGATCGTTTCGATGGCCGGATCGGCCTCATTGACCGCGCGCATGACCAGCGTGCCGCCGGCGAGAAAACGCGCCCCGCGCTCGCTCGACAACGCGCCGGCCGCATCGGCCAAGCGGGCGAAAGTCTTTACTGTTACGCTCATGCGCGGCCGTCCAATCCCGCCGATGCGGCAAGCCGGGAACGAATTGCGGCAAAGCCCGCTTCATAAATGTCCTCGCCGACCATCCGCGTCATCTCCTCCTCCTCGCCCTTGCGCGTGGAGAACGAGCACCGCCATTCCCAGAACGTGCGGTCGCCGTCGGTGACCGGCGCGAGGCGCACATGGGCGACGTAGTTGAACAGCGGAACCGGCGTGTCCATCAGGCAATAGCTGAAAGTCTGTTCAAGATCCGAGAGCGTCAGCAGGCGCTCGCGCAGCTCGGAACCGTCGCGCAGGAAGAAACGGCGCACGCAGCCCAGCTTGTCCGCACTCTGCCCGCGCTCGATCGCGCTCTTGGCGACGGCGGGATGCCAGCGGTCATGCCCGTTGAAATCGCGCAGCAGGGCCCACACGCGATCGGTCGGCGCATCGATGACGGTCGAGCGGACGATGCGGATCACGGCCTCATCCTCCGAACTGCCTTTTCAGAGCGTCGAAGCCGCCCTGGAAAACGCCGCTGCCGATGTTCGACACCAGCTCGGCCTCGCGTTCCAGTGCGCAGTCGAATTCCGCCGTCCACTCGACGAAGGTGCGGTCGCCGTCGGTGATCGGCGTGAGCCGCAGCGTCGCCACGTAGTTCTCGACCCCCATCGGCGATTCGAGGATCGAATAGGTGCAGAACAGATCGAAGTCGGAGAGGCCGAGCAGCTTTTCCCGGATGCGATCGCCGTTGCGCAGGCGGAAGTCGCGCACGCAGCCGACCTTGTCCGACGGTTCGCCGTTCTCGATCCGGCTTTCCGCGATTCCCGGATGCCAGGACGGCAATCCGTTGAAATCGCGGACCCGCGCCCAGACGCGGTCGGAGCGGCCGTTAATAACGCTCGAGACGTAGACACGGGCCATGGGCGTCATTCCTTCTTGCGGCGCCCGCTGCCGCCACCGCTTCCGCCAGGGGCCCCCTCGGACGATGAGCCGCCGCCACCGCTGCCGCTTCCGCCACCGCCGCCGCCGTCGTCAGGGAGCCGCTTCGGTGCTGTCTCCTTGCGGATCCCCTGCATGTCGCGCGCCTCGCGCATGAGTCCCGGCATGCGCGAGAGACTGCCGCCTTCGATGCCGATCTCGGCGAGGATTTGGTCGATCATCGGCGCCTGCACGCGATAGCGCAGCGCCGAATCGATCACCTCGTCGGTGGCGCTGCGGCCGCCACCGCCGCCGCCGTTGAGGCCGTCGACCTGCAGAATACGGATGCCTTCGATCTTCTCCATCGGCTTGACGCTTTCGCGCACGATGCCCTCGATCCGCTCGAGCAGCCGGCGGCGGAAGATCGAAGTGCGCGCTGCGTCGGACAGCACGTTCTCGGCTTCGTTGAGCAGCCGCTGCGCCTCCGCCTGTACCGTGGCGCGCACCTGTTCGGCGGCCGCCGCGATGCGCACTTCGTCTGCCTCCTTTTCGGCAATGAGCACCTCGACCTCGCGCCGGCGCCGCGCCGCTTCACCTTCGCGCACGGTCTTGACCCGCTCCTCGGCCTCGACCGCCCGGGCGCGCGCCGCCTCCGCCTCGGCATGGGCCGCCGACTGCTCGCGCGACTTCTGGTGAATCTCGATGGTGCCCTCCATGCGCGCGGTCTCAACCGCCGTTTCGCGGGCGATCTCGAGTTGGCGTAGTTCGCGATCGCGCAGGATGCGCGCTTCGTCGATCCCGCGCTCCGAGGCGATGCGAGCGCGCTCGACCTCCTCGCGGGCGGCGATCTCGGCTTCCTGCAGCGCCTGGCTGCGGGCGACCTCGAATTGCTCGACCGCGCGCCGGCGTTCCAGCCGAGCGATGTCGAGCATCTGTTCGCGCACAACGTCGGTGCGCTCGACCTGCTGGGCCGCGACAATGTCGGCCTCCTTCACCCGGCGGTCGGCGTCGGCGCGCTCGGTGAGCTTGCCGGCGATTTCGATCGAGCGATTCTGCTCGGCGATCTCCAGCACCTTGCGGCGCTCGACGTCGAGCACGTCGCGCGTCTTCGACGATTCGATTCTTTCGCGCTCGAGCGCCAGCTCGACCTCGATGCGCGCGACCTCGATCGCCTCGCGGCGCTTGATCTCGGCGTCCTCGATCGCCTGCTCGCGCGCGATGTCGCGCGATCTGGTGTCCTGGTCGGCGGCGATGCGCTCGGCGGCAAGCCGCCTTTCCTGCGCGATGCGGTTGATCTCGACCGCTTCACGCGCCGCGATCTCGGCGCTGTCGACCGCGCGATTGCGGGCGATCTCGAGCGAGCGCACCTCCTCGTCGCGCGATATCCGTTCCGCGGCGATCTTGCGATCCTCGAGGATGCGGACCGTTTCGACGATCTGGCGCGACGCGATCTCGGCGGATTCGATCGCTTCGTTGCGGGCGATCTCCAGCCCGCGCGTCTCCCGATCGGCGTCGATGCGGTCGGCGGCGATCTTCCTGTCGAGCGCAATACGCGCGATCTCGGTCGATTCGCGGGCGGCGATCTCGGCGGCATCGATGGCCTTGATGCGCTCGATCTCGCGGCTTCTGGTCTCCTCCTCGGAGACGATGCGGTCGACCGCGATCTTCTTCTCCTGGGCGATGCGGGCGCCCTCGACCGCCTCGCGGGCGGCGATCTCCGCTTCTTCGGTCGAACGGCCCCGGGCGATGTCAAGCGCCCGAACGCGTTCCTCGTGCTTGATGCGCGCCGCCGCCATCACCTCGCGCGCGGCGATGTCGCTCTCTTCGAGCGAGCGCGTGCGTTCGATCTCGAGCGTCCGCGTGGCGAGCTCGGAGGCGATGCGGTCCGCGGCGAGCGCCTTTTCGCGCGCAATCCGCGCTTCCTCGGTGGCCTTGCCCGCGGCGATCTCCTCCTCGTCGATCGCGCGGTTGCGTGCGATTTCGCGGCGGCGGATTTCCTCTTCGAGCGCGATGCGCTCGTCGGTGACCACCCGCTCCTGCGCGATCCGCGCCCGCTCGGTCGTCTCGCGCGCGGCGATCTCTGCCTGCTCGACATTGCGCATCCGCTCGATCTCGAGCCGGCGGTTCTCCTCGTCCTTGGCGATGCGCGCCGCGGTGACCGCGAGCTCCTGGGCGATGCGCGCCTTCTCGGTTTCCTCGCGTGCGGTGATCTCCGCCTGCTCGACCGCGCGCGTCTTCTCGATCTCGCGCCGCTGGTCTTCCTCCTCGCGGGCGATGCGCGCTTCAGTGATGACCCGCTCCTGCGCGATGCGGGCGCGCTCGACGCGCTCGCGCGCGGCGATCTCCGCCTCGTCGAGCTGGCGGGTACGCTCGATCTCGCGCTCGCGGATCTCGCGCTCGGAGATGATGCGCGCCTCGGCGAGGGCGCGCTCGTGGGCGATGCGCGTCTTCTCCACCTCCTCGCGGGCGGCGATCTGGGCCTGCTCCGCCTCGGTGTCGCGCAGCGAGCGCTCGCGCGCGAGCTCGGCGCGCTGCACCGCGCGCCGCACCTCGATGTCGCGCTCCTGATTAAGGCGCGCGGTCTCGCTCTCGCGGTCGATATCGAGTGCCTGCTTCTCGGCTTCGAGATTGCGGGTGCGGATGAGGATCATCGAGTCCTGCTCGATGTCGTTGCGTAGCTTGCGCCGCGATTCGATGTCCTCGATGAGCTTGGTCAGGCCTTCGGCATCGAAGCGGTTTGACGGGTTGAAGAATTCGAGGTCGGTCTGGTCGAGATCGGTGATCGCCACCGACTCGACCTCGAGCCCGTTCTGCGCCAGCCCTTCCAGGGCCGATTCCTTGACCCGGGTGACGTACTCGCCGCGGCGTTCGTGCATTTCCACCATCGTCATCTCGGACGCGACCGAACGCAGCGCCGAGACGAACTTGCCGGAGAGGAGCGCATCGAGGTCGGCGACGTTCGTGGTGCGCCGGCCGAGCGTAGCGGCGGCGATGGTAACCGCCTCCGGCGTCGGCGGCACCCGCACATAAAACTCCGACTCGATGTCGACGCGCATGCGGTCCTTGGTAATGAGGGCGTCGTCACGGTTGCGCACGACCTGCATGCGCAGGACGTTCATGTTGACCGGCGTGACCTCGTGAATGAACGGGAGCACGAAGGCGCCGCTGTTGATCACCACTTTTTCGCCGAACAGACCTGTGCGCACGAAGGAGAGCTCCTTCGACGAACGGCGGTAGAGCCAGTTGACGAAATAGACGACGATCGCGATGACGATGACCGCGAGGATCAGCCAGATGATCAGGCTACCAAGGATGGCGACGGACATCTTACTCCCTCCCAGCCCGCCGACCGTGTGGTCCGCGGCGGGCTTGTTCTTCACTCTGATTTACAGTTTTCCGGATTGATTTGAATTTTGCGACCTGCGCGGACAGCGCCCGCTCGACCGGCAGGCGCTCCATCGACGAGGCGCCGTAGAAGCCGTCGCAGTGGCGGGCGTGCGCCAGCACATATTCGGCGTCGGCCGGTTCGGCGATCGGCCCGCCGTGAACGAGAATGAGCACGTCGCGGTTCACCGCACGCGCCGCCTCCGCCATTACGTCGGTCAACGCCGGACAGTCTTCGAGCTTGGTCGATGTGGCGGCTCCGATCGAGCCGCCGACGGTAAGCCCGAAATGGCAGACCAGGACATCGGCGCCGGCGCGCGCCATCGCGACCGCTTCAGCCGGGTCGAACACGTAGGGCGTGGTCAGAAGATCGCGCTCGTGCGCCTTGGCGATCATCTCGACCTCGCGGGCGTAGCCCATGCCCGTCTCCTCGAGACCGGTGCGAAAGCGGCCGTCAATGAGCCCGACCGTCGGGAAGTTCTGCACGCCGCTGAAGCCCAGTCGCAAAATTTCGTCGAGAAAAACGTCCATCTGGCGGAACGGGTCGGTGCCGCAAACGCCGGCGAGAACCGGCGTGCGGCCAACGACCGGAAGGACCTCGCGCGCCATGTCGACGACGATGCCGTTGGCGTCGCCGAACGGCATCATGCCGGCGAGCGATCCACGCCCGGCCATGCGGTAGCGGCCGGAATTGTAGATGACGATCAGGTCGGCGCCGCCTTCCTCTTCGCCCTTGGCCGAAATGCCCGTCCCGGCGCCGGCACCGATGATGGGTTCGCCGCGCGCCTTCATGGCGCGGAAACGGGCGAGGATGTCGGAACGCGGGACGCGCGGCATGTCGCTAACCCTTGGCCCGCCGCCGGACGAGCCGACCGCCGAACAGCCGCCGGAACTCGGCGACGATCGCCGCCGAAAAGCGCGGATCGTTGATGTGCTCCGGCATGCGGACGAGCCGGCGCGAGCCGGTTTGCCGAACGGTCGATTCAAGCGCGCGGAACAACTCTTCGTCAGCGCTGGGATCAGAGAACGGGCGGCCCGGCGCGTCGAGCGCCGATACTCCGCCCTCCGGCAGGAAGAAGCGCACCGGCCCATCCATCAGATTGAGCCGTTCGCCGATCCAGCGCCCCAGGCGCGCGTTTTCCTCGGGCGTGGTGCGCATCAGGGTCACCGTCGGATTGTGGACGTGGAGGGTGCGGCCGCGGTAGCGCTCGGGGACGGTCTCCATCGGCCCGAAGTTGACCATGTCGAGCGCGCCGCACGAGCCGATATACGGGATCCGCGCGCGCACGATCGCTCCGAACCGGTCTTCCGTGGCCGGCAATACGCCGCCGAAGAGGAGATCGCAGACCTCGGTCGTGGTGAGGTCGATCACACCCGACAGGGCGCCGGAATCGACGAGCTTTTCCATCGACTGCCCGCCGACGCCGGTGGCGTGGAAGACCAGACATTCGAAATCGTCCTCGAGCGCGGCGGTAACCGCCTGCACGCACGGCGTCGTCACGCCGAACATGGTCAGCCCGACCGCCGGGTTGCGGCTGCCGCGCCGCGCCGCCTCGCGATCGGTGCTGGCGGCGGCGCGCGCCTTCACCATGCCGACCACGGCCGCGGCGCCATTGGCCAGGACCTGGCGGCTTACCGAATTGAGCCCGGAAACGTCGGTCACGGAGTAAAGCATCATGATGTCGGAGGGCCCGACATAGGGCGCCACGTTGCCCGACGCGACCGAGGAGATGAGCACCTTGGGTACGCCGATCGGCAATGATCGCATCGCCGGGGCGACGAGCGCGCTGCCTCCCGAGCCGCCGGCGGAAATCAGGCCGCCGACCAGTTCCTGGCGGCGGACCCACGCCTCGAACGCTTCCGCCATCGCCGTGATCGCGGCGCCGCGCTCGCCGGTGAACACCGCGTTCGGGCCGCCGCGGAAATACGTCGCAATATGGTGTGGCGGCACGTCGGCCGGCGACGGCTGGCCGGAGGTCGAGAGGTCGACGAGGACCACGCGCACGCCGGCGGCGGCGATCTCGTCGCGAATAAAGCGCAGCTCGTCGCCCTTGGTATCGAGCGTTCCGGCGACGATCACCGGCGCCGATCCGCCGCGATGGATCGGGCGTAGCTCGACTGCCGGCGCGGTCGCCGTCGCCGCCGGCTCGGGGGCTATCGTGCGCGTGCGCGCCGCGGTCTCGATCTGCGCGGCCGGCACCGGCTGCGACCAGCGCGTCGGCATGGCGGGGTTCGAGATATAGACGCGGATCGGGCCGCGGGCTCTTGCCGGCCGCCGGTCGCCTTCAGGCGCCGACGTCGGTTCGGCCTCCTCCGGCGGCTCCGCCTCGCCGTGCTGGCCGACGCCGAGCAGCCGTTGCTGCAGTTCACGGTCGGCCTCGAGCCGTGCCGCTTCCATGACCCGGTTGATCCGGCCGTTGATCATGATCGCGACTTTCTCGGCGACCGCGGTAGCGACGCCGATGTTCTGCTCGACGACAAGGACGCCGATATCGGCCTGGTCGCCGAGCGCGATCAAAATCTCCTCGACCTGCTCGATGATGAGCGGAGCGAGCCCCTCTGTCGGCTCGTCCATTACCAGCAAGTGTGGATTGAGGAGCAGCGCACGCGAGATCGCGAGCATCTGCTGCTCGCCGCCGGAGAGCTGGTTGCCGCGGTTGTTGCGGCGCTCGGCGAGCCGCGGAAATGTTTCGTAGATGCGGGCAATCGTCCATCGCGACCGGTCGTTGCCGGCAGCGAGGCGGAGATGCTCCTCGACGGTGAGCGAGGGCCAGAGCCGGCGGCCCTGCGGCACGTAGCCGAGGCCGATCTGCGCGATCTCCGCCGGGGTGCGGCCGACGAGCTCCTCGCCCATGAACCGGATCGATCCGCTGGCCACCGGGAGCAGGCCGACGATCGCCTTGCACAAAGTCGTCTTGCCCATGCCGTTGCGGCCGACGAGCGACAGCACGCCGTGCTCGATCCGCAGATCGACGCCCTGCAGCGCATGGCTGCCGCCGTAGAAGATGTTGAGTCCCCTGATCTCCAGAAGGTCTGCGGGGCGGCGCTCAGGCATGGCCGCCACCGAGATACAATTGCTGCACTTCGGGATCCGCCTCGATCTCGCGCGGCGCGCCTTCCTTGAAGATGCGGCCGTTGTGCATCATCGTCACGCTCTCGACGACGCGAAGCGCGACGTCCATGTCGTGCTCGATGATGATGTAGCCGATGTGGCTCGGCAGCGCGGTGAGGATCGCGACCAGATCGCCGCGCTCGTGCGGCGAGAGACCGGCTGCCGGCTCGTCGAGGAGAATAAAGCGCGGCGCGCCGGCGAGCGCGAGCGCGATCTCGAGCTGCCGCTGCTGGCCGTGCGCCAATTCCCCGACCAGATGATCGGTCACTGCTTCCAGATGGACGAGTGAAATGAGGTCGGCGACCGACTGCATGATGGCGTCGGTGGCGCGCGTGCGGATGAACGAGAAGCGGCCGCGCGAGCAGCCGCGGCAGGCGAGATAGACGTTGTCGCGCACGGAGAGGTTCTGGAACAGCAGTGAAATCTGGTAGGTGCGGCGCAGGCCGCGGCGAATGCGCTCGTGCGGCGGCAACAGGGTGACGTCCTCGCCGAAGAAACGCACCGTTCCCGAGGTCGGGGGAAAGTCGCCGGTCACACAGTTGAGCAGCGTTGTTTTGCCGGCGCCGTTCGATCCCAGCACCGCGCGCCGCTCGCCGGGCCGCACACTGAGCGTAATATCGATCAACGCGGCGAGCGCGCCGAAGAAACGGCTCACTCCCCTCAGCTCGATCGCGTTGCCGGTACCCGCCGCGGCTAAACGTTCGGCGATCGTGCTCACGCGCCGTCCCTCCCGCCGGGAGCGCGCGCACGTCCCAACAATCGCCGCCAAATGCCGATGACCCCGTCCGGGGAAAACAAAACGATGACAAGAAAGCCGAGCCCGATGAGCGTCTGGAAACGGCGTCCGTCGAGGCCTACTGCGACCAGCGCGTCGAGGGTAAAGGTGCGCAGGATGACGTAGATGAGCGCGCCGATGAACGGGCCGATGGGGTGGCTGAGACCGCCGACGACGGCGATGACGAGAATGTTGATCACCACGTCGATTCCCACCGAGAAGGGGGAGATCTGATTGTTCAGCCAGACCATGAGGATTCCGCCCACAGCCGCGATAAGGGCGGCGAAAGCGTAGGCGGCGATGCGGTGGGCGGTGACGTTGTAGCCGATCGCCTCCATGCGGCGGGGATTGTCGCGCACGCCCTGCAAGGCGAGGCCGAACGGCGCCCGCGAGAGGTACAGGACCGCGGCGTAGCTCAGAGCTGCAAAAAACAGGATCAAATAGTAGAGCGGGATCGGATCCTTCCAGTTGATGCCGAGGAAATGCGGCGCCGGAATGGTCGTAAACCCGTTGAAGCCGTTGAAAATCGGCCAGTTTTGCAGGGTCAGGTAGAAGAACGCGCTCGCCAGCGCCAGCGTGATCATGATCGTGTAGATGCCCTCGGTGCGGGCGGAGAGCGCGCCGACGAGGGTCCCGAACACGACCGCGATCGCGATCGCCAGCGGCGCCGCCACCCACCACGGCCAGAACAGGCTGATCTTGGGCAACGAACTCGCCCCCAGCACGGCGATCATGTAGCCGGCGATGCCCGCAACCGTCATCTGCGCCAGGCTGACCATGCCGCCGTAGCCGGCGAGAAACATCAGCGACAGCGCGATCATGCCGAGGATCAAGGTCCAGCCGACGGTCTGGTCGAGCAGGAAATCGTTGGCGACTGCGGGAAGGAAGACCAGCACGAGGCCGAGGATCAGATTCGGGGCTTGGTTCGCGATCCACGGTGCGATCCCGCGCTGCGCGCCGATGCCGAGTGGGGTCTCCGTGGTCTGCGCCAACGCCATTTAGCGCCTCCCCAGGAGCCCTTGCGGGCGAATGGCCAGCACGATGACCATGATCAGGAAGCTCAGGACGGTCGCGTAGTTCTGGAAGTAGACCAGACCAAATTGCTCGGAGCATCCTATGATGAGGGCGCCAAGCGCCGCGCCCGGAATCGATCCCATGCCGCCGACAATGACCACCACCAGCGAGGCCAGCAGAAAATGGGAATCCTCGCCCAGCGAGATCGATTGAAAGGTGCCGCCGACGATTCCGGCCATTCCTGCAAGTCCAGCGCCGAAGGCAAAAACAGCCACGAACAGGAGTTGAACGCGATAGCCCAGGACCGACAGCATGTCGCGGTCGTCCACTCCGGCGCGGATCATGACGCCGATCCGCGTGCGGTGGAGGGCGAGCCACATGGCGATGCCGATCAGGGCCGAAGCGGCGAAGATGACAAGCCGCCCGAGCGGATACTGAAGAAACACCGCCTCGCCGCTCGATTTGAGCGCGACGACGATCGGAGTCGGCACCGGGCCTGCCAGATAGTCGGGCGTGTCGATCTGGATCGCGTTCCCGCCCCAGACCCACACCATGAGGTCGGAGAAGATGATCGAAAGACCCAGCGTGACCAGCGTCTGGCGCAGATCCTGGCCCTCCATGCGGCGAAAGATCAGGAACTGCATGGCGATGCCGATCAAGGCACAACAAACAAACGCGACGACGTAGCTGAACAGCCAGGAGCCGGTCCACTGACCGGCCTCGTAGCCCATATAGCCGCCGAACAGGTAGAGCGAGCCGTGCGCCAGGTTGACGTTGCGCATCAGCCCGAAGATCAGCGTAAAGCCGGTGGCGACCAGGAAATAAAGTCCGCCGAGGGTCATGCCGTTGAACAGCGCGTTGATAAACAGACGCTTTTTACCGAACACCTCCTCGAATCCGGCCGGCCAGGGGGCGAGGACGAGCCAAAGGGCCAATATGATCGCGACGGCGATGACCAGCGCGGCCACAGGGTTGCGCCCGATCCACTGCGCCAACGCGCCACCGCCGCGCCCCGGAGCGTGGTCTGCTCCCTGATCGCCAAAGGCTGTGGTCACCTCCTGCCCTCCGGTTTGCGCCGAAAACTACCCGAGCAAGGGCACCGAGGCATGCTTGCTAGTCTGATTTTTGCACCTGGGCCGCAACGCCTTCGAAGCGATCGAGGGGCCGGTCAGGGCAAATTTCTTAATTTCTTGGTGGCGCCTTGTCGTGCCGCGATGTTTGCCGCGTTGGCGACCCCGC
>Ga0210406_10007787_pt1 | contig 10811 bp, 5 predicted proteins | sample IncBWC30MmetaG_FD_155454 | JGI IMG/M metagenome (GOLD analysis project Ga0210406, IMG submission 155454) | Forest soil microbial communities from Barre Woods Harvard Forest LTER site, Petersham, Massachusetts, United States - Inc-BW-C-30-M | ecosystem: Environmental > Terrestrial > Soil >... | reverse complement strand
ACTTATTGCTGTTTCACGAATACTTTCACGGTGATTCCGGAGCGGGAGTGGGGGCTAATCATCAGACAGGCTGGACGGGCTTAGTCATCAAGTTGATGCAGCAAAGTGGCGAGCAGGCGAGGAGAAAGGATCTGTCCCTGCAATTGGTGGCCTGAATGGGCGAGTGGGTCTGTTGAGAGTCGTTGGTGTAAACGCTGCTTTCGACAGTTATCATCGAAAGACGAAGCGAGCTGTTTGCGTTTTCGTTTAAGACTCGCGCACAATGCAGAGAACATGGCCAAAGCCCTCGTCAGTGGCCAACCCCATGAGTCCTCAGAGTGCTTTCGATGTTCATCATCCTCTCGGCTGGATGCTCGCTCAGAATACTGGAACTGCGGGAGATGGAGACGACGGTGGGGTGACATGCTGCGTGCCATCTGAACGATTACCAAGAAGCATTGTGGTCCACGGTAAGTGGGCTCGGCGACCGTGATACCAACTGCGCAATAGTGGGTGGCATAGTCGCAATGTACGCCGGATCGCAGAACATACCGCAGCAATGGCTGGATCGCAGTGAGCCGATTCCAGAGCACATGCTCAAACGAATGGGCCGATGACGGGATAGCCTCCTGCCTGCTTCGGACCCTCTGATTGCCATTTCACTAACGACCTGCTAGTTGGTGTAATCGCCTGTTTTTCGACAGTTAGGCAGCCTTAACGGCTCAGTTAGGACGATAATCAAACCATGGGTGGAAAGCGACTGAAGGTGTTGATGATCGTTGCAGCCGCAGCGGTAATTTCCATTAGCCTGTGGTTAGTGCAACACATTCGAGATCGGCATGAGGCAGCGGCGCGCGAAAGTGGCTACCAGACCGTCCTAGCTCAATACGCGGTCGAATTGAAACCCGGAATGACTCGTGAGCAGGTCGAGCGACATCTTCAAGATAATGGGAAAAGGTTTAAGCAGATGTGCTGTGTTGCGAATTTCAAAGGCGAATATGTGAGCTTTGATCGGGCAGGATATGACGATCTCGTCAAAATCGCCGAGGAGAGCGTCCCATTTGTCTGCAGCGAAAACAACGTGTACATAGCCTTTGAGTTCAATCCCAAGTTAGCCGGCGAGGTATCCCACACGAACCTTTCAGACATCCTGAAGAGGGTTTCGGTTTTCCATGAACTCGAAGGCTGCATGTGATAATTGGCGAAAAATCCCCCTCTCTAACAATGTCGGCGGTGTCAAGCTCTTTCGGAGCACACTACGACGTGGGCTCGGAAAAGAACCGCCATTTCGCTCTCGTTGAAGGTTTGCGCTTTCCAACCTGGGCTCTCTGTTAATCGTTGGGGCCAGAACTCAGCCCGACCCATCCTGATAACATCAACAAGCCAAACCCCAGCGTGCAAGGCTGGAGAGTGATATCTGGCGTTCGGATTAGGATACCGACGCCGCCATCGAGTAACTATGGTGCGCCGGTTCTGGTGAAATGGCGCTATAATCGGCTCGGTTTTTCTCCTCTCCCGCGTGCGCCCATGGACAAAGCCCCTGGGGTTTTGATCGCAAACCAGAGAGTTCAGCGCTTGGAGCCCGCACCTCGTCTCAGGCTGCTGACCGAACTGGAACCGGGTCATCGTGTATTCTTCGGCAATCTGGCGGACCTGCTGTTGTCGCGGCGAGTCCCGCCGATGCCTATCACCTCACGGCCTGCGTCTTTCTGGGGTGACGTTTTCGTTCCCTCTGGCGCCCGCTGGTCCTCGGTTATGGAATCAATGCTATGCCATTTGCTGGTAATAATTTTGTTCGTATGGAGCCAATCCAGAGTATGGGTGCCGGTAAAGCGGTTCCCGCAGCGAGAAGCATTCAACAGGTCTGTCACCTACTACCCACCTACTCACTCCTTTCCAGCAGCTGAGGGCAGAGTGTCGAGCGTTCGGGCGCGGTCGCGAGTGACACATACATCGGCACAATCGGCACTTCAATTGGCACGTCAACCGGCACATCAACCGGCGATGCCAGTGACGCCGCAGCAAAAACCGAGCGTCGTCACACCACCTGACATTAAGCAGGCCACGGCCAAGCTGCCGAATTTCCTGGGCTCCCATGCAGTTACACCTATGGTGCCGTTCTCGGCCACCATGGGCCCGCAGCGGAAGACGTTAGTCGGACCGTCTGGGGTGGTGGCCCCGCTGCCTCAGGTTGACCAAGCTACAGTTCGGCGGCTGGCGCTGCCTCAACCTTCTGCGGTCGCTCCTGCGCCCGAGCTGGGGGGGCCTTCCGCAGGACGGGCTATAAAGGCGGCCGACACGGGTGGTTTGCGAGTTGTGCCGCCACCTCCATCAGTTCAGAACGTAGGCAACTCGGATAGAGCTGGACGGTTGAGTTCGTTGTCCGGCGCAGGACCAAACGTCGCGCCGCCGCCCCCGCCGGTTCAGGCTGCGGGCAATGCTGGGGATGCACGGTTGGGTTCGATGGCTGGTACGGGTCCGCAAGTGGTACCGCCGCCCCCTTCATTTAAGGGTTCAGGCGGCTCTGCTGGAGGTACGAGGTTGGGTTCGCTTTCCGGTGCGGGTTCGGAAGTCGTGCCGCCACCTCCGTCGGTTAAGGATGCGGGAAACTCTGGCGCGGTTGGACGCTTAGGCACGTTGTCCGGAGGTGGCTCACAGATCGTGCCGCCTCCCCCGTCAGTTGAGGGTGCGGGAAACTCTGGCGCGGGTGGACGCTTAGGCACGTTGTCCGGAGGTAGCCCACAGATCGTGCCGCCTCCCCCGTCAGTTGAGGGTGCGGGAAACTCTGGCGCAGGTGGACCGGCAAAGACAATGAATCCCGAGCCGGTCGTCGCCTCTTCGCCCACACCGGCCGTCAACGACGAGAACAAACCTACGGTCGAAGAGTTGCCTCTCGGTTTGATTGGGCTGGTGTTTGCCGCGCCTGGTACCTCCTATTTTTCCAATTTCGAAGTCTTCGTCGCCAAGAGACGGGTCGGCAAGGACCAGCTGCAACTCATAAAGATGGTTTATGAATTTCTTCCCTATCAACGGCGGCTGTCCGAATATGATCTCAACAATCTGCCGCCGCGGGTAATCAAGCTGCGCGTAACACCAGATCGGAGCTGCGACGAGTCATTGGGGCAGATAATACAGTCTCACACCGACCCACCCCCTTCAGCCAGAGAGTACCCCAAACTCCCAGAAGTGTTGCGTTCCTCCGACCTAAACGCAGTGCTGCGCTGTTATCGCACCACCGCCGACGAGTTCCAGAAGGCGATGTCGCGAACCCACTAAGCTGACGTGGACATTTTCTATTGAGTTCGGTTTGCGCTTGTATGGCGAGAAGCACGAAGAAGGTTCGATTACATCCTTAGCAAGTACCAAATCTTCCCATTTCATACCGTGTGTGTTGCGGATGGCGCACCGTCGGGAGTGCTCCCGCTGAAAATCGTTTCACAGTGTCGCGAACAGGCGGGACGGGTGTACAATATTGCCGTTTTCGAGATCAAAAAGGAAATTCCGATTCAAATCGGCCTGGTTCTATGGAGCCGAGGTGGAGTTGCCGTTTAACGCCGGGGCCGGGCGGAAGCTACATTGCCAGAAGCGCGGCGAGATCATACGCTATTCTTCCCCGCACGCCTCGATCTGGCTAGTCCGGGCGTAATTCCCACCTCTGCCTCGGCTGCTGAAAAACCACAAAGAGGATCTGGCTGAACTTTTGCTCCATCTAGGAGTGGTACCTGCCCGGTGAATAAGCTCGGCAAATACGAACTCATTCAGGAGTTGGGTCGCGGAGCTATGGGCATTGTCTACCGCGCGCGCGATCCCATTATCAATCGACTGGTGGCACTCAAGACGATCATCAAAGGCGTAGCGGAAAATCCTGACTTGCTCCAGCGATTTTACCGCGAGGCGCAGTCGGCCGGCGGGTTGCAACATCCCAACATCGTTACGATCTATGACATGGGTGAAGAGGCCGGCACGCCTTACATTGCCATGGAATTAGTCGAGGGTGAAAGCCTGGAACAACTAATTGCCCGGCGGCCGCCCCTCCCTCTTTCCTTGAAGCTGACGTACGCGATTCAGGCGTGTCGTGCATTTGATTACGCGCACAAGCGTGGAATCGTTCATCGCGATATCAAGCCCGGCAATATGATGATCAGCAAGGAAGGCACAGTCAAGGTCGTCGACTTCGGCATCGCACGGGTATTGCAATCTTCCAAAACCCAGACCGGACTGCTCATTGGAACTTTTGCCTACATGGCTCCTGAACAGTATCACGGCGAGCACGCCGACGAGCGTTCTGACCTCTGGTCTTTCGGAGTTCTCCTCTATGAACTGGTTTGCTACCAGAGACCATTCAAGGGAGACTCTCCCGCTAATCTCATGCACAGTATTTGTGACCAGGTTCCGGCCTCTCTGCGCGAAGCGGCGGCCGATTGCCCTCCGGAACTGGGCACGGTTTTGTGCAGAGTCTTAGAGAAGTCCCCGGCGGACCGATACCAGACCATGGAAGATCTGCTGCTCGAACTGGATCCGATTTGCAAGAGTCTTCAATCCGCAACCGTAGCAAAGCTGGTCGAGCAGAGTCAGGGCCTGGTCGAACAGAGAGACTATCCCCAAGCCCGTGACATCCTCCGTCAGGCGCTCCAAGTTGAATCGACCAATACGCAGGCTCGCAACTTGCTGGACAAAGTCAACTCCGAACTTAGACGCATCATGATCCGGCCGAAGGCGCAAGAGTTGGTGGAAAAGGGTCTCGCCCTGTTCGAAGATGGGCGAATTCAGGAAGCAAGGGACGAGGTGGAAAATGCGCTGCGACTGGACCCCAGCTTCGAAGCCGCTCAAGAGTTGCAACGACGTTTGCAGCAGGCGTTGGATCGCTCCCAGTTAGTATCCCAATACTTGGAAGCCACCAAATTACGCCTAGCGGAGGGGTTGCCCGAAGAGGCTGAGCACCTTCTCGCCAAAGTGCTCGAGCTCGAACCCTCCAACAAGTCAGCCAAAGTTCTGCAGGAAAAGGTAATAAAGGAAAAAGCGGAGCGCGAGCGACGTATAAGGTTGCTCGACACGATGCAACAAGCGCGCAGCTTGTGGACGCTGCAAAAGTATACGGACTGCATTCAGCTTCTGAGCGAATTACAGCGCGAGTTTCCTCATGAGGAAGAAATTCTCCGGCTACTGGAAACCGCGCGCGAAGAGGAGGCCGAACAAGTCCGACGTCAAAGCTTGGAAAAAGCGCGCAGTCTGCTCGTGGCTGGCCGGCACGAGGAATGCACCGCCCTGATCATCGAGATCCAAAAACAGTTCCCCAATGACGACGAGATTGCCCTCCTCTTGGACGAGGTCCATCAAGATCAAGCGAATCAGCGGAGATTGCAGGGTCTGGGAGAGGCGCGCAGACTCCTGGCTGGCCGGCGGTGTGAGGAGTGCATTTTGTTGCTGACGCGCCTGCAGAAGGAATTCCCGGCGGACACCGACATCGCGAAATTGCTGGAAGCCGCCCGTGAGGTGGAGGTAAGCCAACGGCGCCAGCAACACCTGGCCAAAGCTGGCAAGCTCCTGGCCGCACGCCGCTACGAAGAATGTAATTTGTTATTGGCGGAATTGCGAAAGCAGTTTCCCCACGATGAGGAAATTACCAACCTGATTAGCGCGCTTCGCGATGAGGAGTCGGAGCGACGCAAGCTACACGCCCTGGCGGAGGCTCGGAATCTGCTGGCCGCTCGTCATTATGACGAATCCATCGCCCTGCTGGCCAAACTTCAGCAGGAGTATCCCGAGGATGACGAAGTTGCCCGGCTTGTCGCGACCGTGCGATCCGATCAGGCGGAGCAGCACAAGCTCAAAGTTCTGACCGCCGCTCGAAATCTTCTGGCGCAACGCAGCTACGACGAGTGCATTAACCTCGTTACCGATCTGCAGAAGAGCTTTCCCGAGGAAGCCGAGATCAAGAGATTGCTCGAAACCGCGAGCCGCAAGCAAACCGAGCAGCAAAGGCAAGCAAGGCTGGCAGAGGCCAGATCGTTCCTGGCCGCGGGGCGATTGGCGGACGCCCAAGCCTTGTTGGAGTCGCTCCAGAGCACCGACCCCCCAGACGCGTCGGTGCAAAAACTGTTGGCGCTGGTTCAGGGCGAACAGGAAAAGCAGGGTAAGACAGAACGGCTGATGCGGGAATGGAAAGTTCTTAAGGAACTGGTCGACGAGAAAAGGTATCCGGAGGTGATAGCGCGGGCAGAAAAACTCCTGATTGACTTTCCCAAAGACGCGGACCTGGTTCGATTGATCGAGTTTTCCCGTACCCAACAAACCCAGGTTGATCACGAACTGCTTCTAAGCAAAGCGTGCGAGAAAATTAAAGCTCTTTCCGCCGCCAACCGTTTTCAGGATGCGATGCAAGCTGCTCAGGAGGCCCTGAAGGTTTTCCCCGGCAACCAGGATCTGTCGCTTCTTCAGGAACAAGCCGAGCTACAAGATCGGAAGTTTCAAACTCGCAAAGCCATTGAGCAGCGAATTCGTGACATCAAGGTCAAGATCAACCGCGAGAAATTCAGCGAAGCGATCGAACTCGCGAGACAGACGCTGGTCACTCTCGGCCCCGATCCGGGAGTCACCCAGTTGCTGAATTCGGCTGAGGTGGAATTTGAGGCCCGGGAGAATAAGAGGAAACAGGAGAGAGAGCTTTCGTCCATTCGGCTATTAGTAGAAAGCGGGAAACTCGACGCGGCAGCGGAGGCACTACAACATGCGGTCGAGACCCAGGTCCTGGAGAGCTTCGACCCCCGAGTCGGGCGCGTGTCGGATGAAATTGATACTGCCAGGAACCGGTCGAGCGCGCCCCCAGCGCCAGGGCCAGAGCCGAAACCGCCAGGACCGGGGTTCTCGAAAGAATACGCGTGGCAGGTGTGGACACCATTTCCTGTTCCACCCGATGTAGCCGAATCGAATACCCAGACCCGGATCGCACCTGCGCAAGCCTCTGCCCACCCGCCCGTGGTTACTGGCCCGCAAGTGCCTTCGCCGTCAATAAATAATGCTAAAGTCCCCGTGCCGCCCGCGGTCGAACCCGTGACGCCCGGCGCCGCTCAGCCTCCCGCTGGCCCCCGGGTCCGTCCCGCTCCCCGTAATCCGGTTTGGACATCTTCCAACCAGCCCGTTACACGCGCTCCTGCCGGATTTCAACCGCGCCGGCCCGCTGCCCCGCGCACTGCGGTTGTCCCTGCACGGCAACGCGGAGAAATCCCACTTTGGCGGCAACCGGCAGTACTGGCCATCGCTGCGATTGTGCTGGTCCTGATCATCTGGGGGGGATTGCATTTCCTTTCGGTAAACGCACAAAAAAAGGGGGTGCCGATTACTCCGCCAAAACACGCGGCGGTCCCGCCACAACCCACTCCGCTGGAATTGCAGGTCAAAGCCATGGACGCAGCCAATAAGAGTCATGCGGCCGGCGGCGTAGCAGGAGCATCGCGGGCCCAGCAGGAAGGGGCCCCGCTGAATGGCCCATTGAACGGAACAATTCAGAAGCCAATGGATGCAATTCAAGCGGAGGTCAAGGATGAAAGGCTCGGCAAACTCCGTCAGCAGGAAGAGCAGCTGTGGCAGAGCGCGAAAAGTGAAATTGACCGCGGACAGTTCCCGACTGCCGAAAATTATCTCAATCAGATCCTGGCATTATCGGAGGGAGGGCTAAGAAGGGACGACGCCAGGAAATACCTCGATCAGGTTATACCCCAGCGCAAGGAGGAGGAAACCGCATTCGCTCAGGCAAAGCGGGGGCTTCGGAAGAAGGATCAAGAGAGTCTCAAACGAGCTGCAGTCCTGCTCGACCGGGTAATTCGATTCGAAGGCCCAAGAAAATCAGAGGCCATGCAATTGCGGCAAACAGTGCGGAACGATCTGATCACGCTGCAGAAGCAGGAGCGCGATCAACAAATTGCGAGCTTCGAAAGTGGTGCGCGGCAGGATGCGAAGCAAGGAGATTTCTCTTCCGCTCGTCAAAAAGTGAGTCAAATTAGACAAGCTGGTGGCGATACGACCTCTCTTTCCGCGGAAATTGATCAGGCTGAGGCAGCGGAGAAAATACAGCGGCAATACGAGGCCAATTATCTGCAAACAGTGCAGAAGTACAAGCAGGCCTTGGCCGCAGACGACAAGAATGGCGTGGAGGTCGCACGCGCCAGTTTCCTATTGATCGCCCAGGGCGGCGGGTCTCACGTGAATGATGCGAATACCTACCTAAGCGAAATCAAGAGCAGGCTCACGCCTCCACCCTCCGCTAAGGCTTCAGATGAAGCTGCTATTCGGGAGGTAATTAACAGGTACGAGCAGGCCTTCCAGCAGCGGAATATAGATGCTCTGCGCGCGATCTGGCCGGGAATAGATAGAAGAAGATATGACAAACTTAAGAACACTTTTGACCGCGACATCGCATTACATGTGCAGGTCCAGATGGAGGTTCGAAGCATGCGCGTTGAAATTAGTCCGGATGGGCAACGAGCCACCATTGCGGCCTTGCTATTTCAGCAACACACACCCGAGGGTGGAGCGCCAAAAAGCCGCGAAGATCAGACCGTGTTTCATCTAAGCAAAACAAATGGAATTTGGGTCATTAGCAGAGTTCAGTGAGTTTCAAATGGTTTCTAGAGCGTCACAGAGCTCCGAGACCTTCCGTAGCCGATTAAAGTATCCTTAGCTTTGTATCGATCGATGTTTTATGCGTATAACCTGCTCCTATCGCGGCAAGCAAATCGTCAAGGAGACCTCCGAGGCGGACTTCATGTTTGGCCGGGCGGAAGAAAAGTTCCCTATTGGCCTTGACCTAACCCCCGACATGAAAGTATCTCGCCTACATGGCCGAATCTGGTTTGAGAATGACGCCTGGTGGATCGAAGATCGCAATAGTTCGCGTGGCACCCGCCTGAACGATGTCGAAATCAAGGAAACGGGCAAGCACCAACTTCGGCTTCACGACATCATAGAAGTGGGGGACACTAAGCTGGAGATCGACTCCCTCGAGGCTGCGTCCGTTGGCCAAGCCAGTTTCCTCGAAGTGGGGACTGCGTTAATCGCACATGAGGGAAGCAGCGGTTTGGAAGTCGCCATCTCGCAAGTTGTGGATGCAACCGACTTCGGGGTCGCGCCGCTGGTTGCTGAGGGTGAAACTGCCCGGCGGCTAAAACTAATATGCGATCTTCCAATTCAGTTTTGTACCCAAACAAACCTGGAGACCCTCCTACCCGCCATCGTGGACCGTTTGGCCGAATTGATTCCGAAAGGTGCGAGCTGGGCCGTGGTGCTCCGCGATCCCGAAACCGACGTGCTTTTGCTGAAGGCGCACAACGTTATCCGTGAGCCTAAACTGAGCGAAACTCTTGCGCGACGTGCCATGACTGACCACAAGGCGTTTATCTGGGAGAAGAACATCGAAGCCGACCTCAGCATGAGCATCGTACAAAACCAGATCGATGTGGGTATGTACGCTCCCCTGCTCTGGCAGGACAAGGCGCTGGGCGTGATCTGCGGCGGGGCGCTGAAAGCCGAAACAAGTTTTACGGAAGAGGACCTGCTCTTATTAGTTGTGGTTGCGCAGTACGCCGCCATGGCGGTCGCTAACCACCAGTTGCAAGCCAAGCTCAAACAGGAGTCTGCCGCGAAGGCAAATCTGCTACGGCAGTTCTCTCCCAAAGTGGCCGAGCGGTTGCTCGCCCATCGTGGTCGTTTGCGGCTGGGCGGTGAACGCAGCGAGGTGACGGTTCTAAACGCGGACATTCGCGGCTTCACTAACTTGGCGCGCGAAATGGATGCAGGTGATGTGGTTCAGATATTGAATGATTATTTTGCGGTTGTGGTGCCGGTTCTCTTTGCTCACAACGGAACCATCGACAAATACATCGGGGACGCTATCCTCGCGGTGTTTGGGAGCCCCGAGAGTGATGCCAATCACTATCGAAACGGAGTTATGGCCGCCATTGAGATGCAAGCCGCGGTGACGAAGCTTAACGAAGTGCGGCGGCAACAAAACGAGCCTTGCCGCGAATTTGGCATCGGACTCCATTGCGGGGAAGTTGTGCATGGATTCGTGGGAACCATGGATCGAATGGAATTCACCGTGATTGGGGATGCGGTGAACCGGACCGCGCGTTACTGTGCCGCAGCCGCCGGTGGCGAAATTCTGATCAGCCCCGAAGTCTATGAGCGGGTGTGGAAAGTGGCCGATACAGAGCGCATCTCCATCAAGACCAAGCACGAAGGCGATTTCTTCGCCTACCGAGTCAAATCCGTCAGGGACGGGGTGCCGGTGAGCAGAAAGTAGAAGTGAGAATTCGAAGTGTCCTGAATACCAACTGTGCTACGGTCTCGCGGCCTAGCGGCCGCTCACAATGACAGTCTGGAAAAGCCATGATTCAGTTTACAAAGGAAACGTGCGGCGATCTGGATGCCGCTGTGGGGCGAGAGTGGCTTGAAACGAACGGGCTGGGCGGATTTGCGTCCTCCACGATCATTGGGCTGAATACCCGCCGGTATCACGGCTTGCTGGTGGCCGCAACGAAAGCGCCGGTCGGGCGGCTGGTCCTCTTATCCAAGTTGGAGGAAACGCTCTTCATCGGTCAGCAGGCGGTTGACCTTTCGACGAACCGTTATCCAGGAGTCGTTCACCCTTGGGGTTTTCGTTACCTCAAACGGTTTCGCCTCGATCCTTTCCCCGTCTTCACCTATGAAGTTGAAGGCATGGAGATCGAGAAAACCGTCTTCATGATCCACGGCGAGAACAGTACGGTGGTGCAGTACGAGCTTAGAACGAATCATCATCCTGAGGCGCCGGACAATCTGCGCCTCGAGATCAGGCC
>Ga0210406_10007784_pt1 | contig 10815 bp, 9 predicted proteins | sample IncBWC30MmetaG_FD_155454 | JGI IMG/M metagenome (GOLD analysis project Ga0210406, IMG submission 155454) | Forest soil microbial communities from Barre Woods Harvard Forest LTER site, Petersham, Massachusetts, United States - Inc-BW-C-30-M | ecosystem: Environmental > Terrestrial > Soil >... | reverse complement strand
CGACGAGCGCGTCTTGTTCTACACGACCCGCAACCAGCAGAAGCTTGCGAAAATCGACGCCGAGACGGCTGAATTGCAGAAGGAGCTGTGGTCCGCAGTCCTGCCGGGAGCGGTGGCTCAGCCGACCCCTCCCGTTGCCCTCGTAGTCTCCGGCATGAATGATGTGTTGAATTCGCAAGGGTACACTCAAGCCGCGTGGTGGAATCGCATTCCGGTTGCGGCTTGGGGGTTAATGGCGGCCATCGCCGTCTGCTGCAACTTGCTGATCGGCTATGGTGCCCATCGGACAGATCGGCGTATATTTCTGATCGTACCGATTGCAGTGTCTTTTGCATTCTTCCTGATTTCTGACATTGATAGCCCCCGGGGAGGTTCCATTCTTGTCGTTCCCCAGAATCTGTTGAGTCTCTCGCAGTCCCTGCGTACGCAGTAGGTTGAAGGGACATTAAGTGAAAGGCCTGTGCGTGAAGTGACAGACGAGGCGGCTGCACAAGCCAACTTCCTCGGCACTCTGCCCCAATAATTGTTGTTAAGTCACCATCGCTGCTCACTGCTCTGCCTGTTAGTCCTAACAGTTTTGTGGGTGCCTACTGCGCACCTATATTTGACTTTGCTGAAAAAACATTCCTGCGTCCATGGAAAGCCTTGGACGGAAGCTAGGAGAAGAGTTCATGCTCAACCTGAGGAAATCGATGCGGATGCTGATGCTGCTGTCACTGGGTTTGGGTTTGCTCTCCTGGACAGCGGCTGCCCAGAGAGTAGAAATCTTCGGCGGCTATCAGTTCACACACCTGCAGCCAGCGTTTAATGCAAGCGGCTGGAACGCTTCACTTACAGGAAATTTCAAGCATGTGTTGGGCATCACAGGAGATTTCAGTGGCGCTTATAAACAGGGTCTTCACGTCCATACGTACACGGTTGGGCCGGTTCTAACTGCTCGCTTGCCCGTGGTCCAGCCCTTTGTGCATGCGCTGTTTGGTGGAATCACGGCTTCCGACGGAGGGTCCAGCACTGGTTTTGCCATGTTGGTGGGTGGAGGCATTGACATAGGTCTGCGCAAAGGAATCGGTTTTCGAATTGTGCAAGCGGACTGGCTGAGCACAAAGTTCTCGGGCATCACAAGAAACCGCAATGCTCGCGCTTCGACCGGAATTGTGATCAAGTTCTAATCAGGTCCTTCTTTCTCAGCGGAATGGTCGTCGACGCACGAAGTGAGTCCCTCCCAAGGGTAAATTCGGATTCGCGACAATCGAGAGTAAAACTCATATTCCATCGCCGCGGCACGTGTGGCGTCCCTTTTTTCAAAACAGCTTCGCAACGATATCGACGAAGAGGATTTTGATTATCGTCATACCAGGAAAAATCATTGCGTAGGCGAGATCGGGCCCATCCGTGGGTGCGATTCTGTTTGAGAAGGCCAGAATGGCTGGATTCCCGCAACTGCCCGCCACAATGCCCGCAACCTCGTCGAAGGGCATGTGGCAGACAAATAGGCCGAGAATTACGATCGGAAGAACGAGAGCAACCAGCACAACAGTACCAAGTCCCAGCATTTGCAACCCGCCCTCAGAGACCGTGGTCGCAAACTTGGGTCCGGATGACATCCCAACTTGTGCGAGGAAAAGGGTTAACCCAAAATTTCTGAGAACGAGGTTGGCGGACAGCGGGATCGTCCAGTTCATTACGCCCGTGCGGCGAAGGTTCCCAAGTATCAGTGCCACGATCAGCACGCCCGCCAAACCCACCATGAGTTTCCCGATAATCGGCAGCGGTATCTGCACAACACCGATAAGAAAGCCGAGTGCCATGCCGAGTCCAATGGAAATGTAGCTAAACTCGGCAGTGCCCTTGATCGAGTCGCCGAAGAATTTGCGCATTGCCATGAACCGTTCGCGATTGGCCAACAAGCCGACACGGTCACCGAACTCGAGAACCAGGTCCGGCTGTGCCATGAGATCGGCATCGCCGCGGCGAACGTGAAGGATGACTGAGCCATTGTCCCCCGGCAGGGTCAGGTCGCCCAGGGCTCTGCCTACGACGGTGGGACGAGACGCAAAAACACGGAGGTAGTCCAGATGCTCGCGATCCTTGAATATGTATCCGGGGGCCTCCTCGCCCAGCCTCTGACCCGCTTGACTGAGCGCTTCTTTGCTGGCGCCGACGGCGAGCAAGATATCGTCCTCGGCGACCAACGCAGTTAGGGAAGCCGGTTCGTTACGTCCCGCCCTGCGCTTTGCCACAATCTGAATTCCCGTCGGCAATGTGGTCATAACTTCGGCGAGTGTCTTGCCGGTCAGCCCAGCGTTGCGTACCACAATTTCAAGCATTTCCAACCCGGTGCTCGGCGACCTCTCGATCTTCGGTTTCATGATCAGAAAGGCCACGTAGAGGAACAGGATGGGCCCGGCCACGCCAATTGGATACGAAACCGAGTAGCCTACCGCAGGGTCGTTGTTGCGAAGGGCTTCGATCGCAGCTTGAAGCGCCGGCGTGCTGGTTCCCGCTCCCGCGAACAGTCCCAAAGCATTTCCCACGCTGACGCCGATCGTTTTCATCAACAGAAAGCTGACAGCACCCGCGAACAGAACACCGCTTAACCCGATCAAGTTCGCGCGGCGCCCTGCACGGCTGGTTAAGCCACTGAAGAATTGCTTGCCGTATTGCACACCCACGGTATAAAGGAAGAGCGCCAGCCCCAGTGTTCCGACCATCGCCGCCGGAACCGACTTCGGCGCAAACCACCCCATGGCTAGGGCCACGAAGAGAACTGCGCCTACGCCCAGAGAGAATCCCTTGATGTTAATTTCGCCCACGAGATAGCCGATCGCGATGGTGAGAAAAAGCGTCATCATCGGCTGCTGCTCGAGGAAGGCTTTGATGAATTCCACGTTGGTTCCTTCTCTTGCGAGTCAATACACGGTCAATCCGCGATTGCGAAACTGCCCGCGGACACGTTCTGCGAGTTCGACGCCCGGCGGGGCGACATTTGCCAGCGCGTACTCAAGACCGAGCTTTCGCCACTTGTCCTGGCCCATTTGATGGAATCGAAGAATCTCCACTCGTTGAATGGACTCAAGACCACCGCAGAAATCGGCTACTCGTTCGACGTTATCGTGGTCATCCGTAAAGCCCGGCACCAGCACAAAGCGTATCCACATGGGTCGCTTCAGAGTTGCCAGTCGCCGTGCAAAGTCGAGCGTGGGTTGTAGGGGCTGGTTTGTGACTTTCTTGAAAGTATCCGGGTCACCCGACTTGATGTCGAGGAGATGAAGATCAATGTCCATCAATTCCTCATCGGTAAAACGATCACCGAGGCGACCTGAGGTATCGAGACAAGTATGGAGCCCGAGCTGCTTACAACGGCGAAAAATACGGGTCACGAATTCCCGCTGTAACTGGGGCTCGCCGCCGGAGAGCGTAATGCCTCCGTTACTGATTTTCAGTACTTGCACGTAGTTGCCGATTTGGCGCATCGCCCGGGAAACCGTGACGGGATGACCGTTGTATTTGTGCCAGGTATCCGGATTGTGGCAGTACAGGCAGCGCAGCGGACAGCCGGTCAGAAAGCCCACGAAGCGTAATCCCGGGCCATCCACCGTGCTACCTACCTCCCACGAATGCACGTATCCGGTGACATCCTCCTCCTCCTGAACCTTTTCGATGTCCCCCGGATGCACCGCAAAATAATCACTCGCGGCCTTGCTCTCCGCTGCCCCCTTGCGCGTGACGTGAAGATCGTAGCGGCTGCCGATGACTGGCTGGCTCATGCAATTCCTCCTACATGGTGCCGTGGAACGTGCGATTGATCACGTCAAGTTGTTGTTCTTTCGAGAGCTTGACGAAGTTGACCGCGTATCCCGATACCCGAACCGTGAGTTGGGGATAATTCTCAGGGTGCTTCATCGCGTCCTGCAGCATCTCCCGGTTCAACACGTTGATGTTGACGTGGAAGCCACCGCTCGAAAAATATGCGTCGAGCACCCCGGTACCGCGGGCGATGCGATCACTCTCGCTTCCCAGCGCGCTGGGCACAACCGACAAAGTGAGCGAGATACCGTCTTCCGCATCCTCATACGGAATCTTGGCAACTGACATCAGGGCAGCTAGGGCGCCATGCGTGTCCCGTCCGTTCGACGGATTGGCACCAGGTGCGAAGGCTGCGCCCTTCTTGCGGCCATCAGGGGTATTCCCTGTTGCCTTGCCATAGACCACATTGGAAGTGATCGTGAGTACCGATTGGGTGTGAACTGCACTACGGTAGCTCGGGTACTTGCGGATCTTCGTCATCATCATCGAGACGAGCATACGAGCGATGTCGTCTACACGGTCGTCATTGTTGCCAAAGCAGGGGAATTCCCCCTCAGTCTCAAAGTCAACCATAATTCCGCGTTCGTCGCGGACCGGCTTCACTTTCGCGTACTTGATCGCAGAAAGGCTGTCAGCCGCATGGGAGAGGCCAGCGATCCCACAAGCAAGCGTGCGCAGTACATCGCGGTCGTGCAGCGCCATCTCGATCGCTTCATAGCAGTACTTGTCGTGCATGTAATGGATGACGTTAAGCGCATTTACGTAGGTCTTGGCTAGCCAATCCATCGTCTTCTCGAGACGATCCATTACTTCGTCATAATCCAACACATCAACCGTGATTGGTTGAACCTTAGGTGCCACCTGCTTACCACTCACCTCATCGCGTCCGCCGTTGAGTGCGTACAAGAGCACCTTGGGCAAATTCACGCGAGCTCCGAAGAATTGCATCTGTTTGCCAACCCGCATCGCTGAAACGCAGCAAGCGATGGCGCAGTCGTCACCCCATTTGGGCCGCATCAGGTCGTCGGATTCATACTGGATGGAGCTCGTATCAATCGAGGTCTTCACCGCAAAGCGCTTAAAGCCATCGGGGAGGCGCGGGGACCAAAGTACTGTCAAGTTGGGTTCGGGAGCGGGTCCGAGGTTATACAGGGTGTGCAGCATACGGAACGAGGTCTTGGTGACCAGCGTCCGTCCGTCCTCGCCGATTCCACCTAAAGACTCCGTGACCCAGACCGGGTCGCCAGAGAAGAGCTCGTTGTATTCGGGAGCGCGCAGAAAGCGCACAATGCGCCACTTGATCACGAGATCGTCGATGATCTCCTGGGCTTGGCTCTCAGTCAGGGTACCCTCGCGCATGTCGCGCTCAAAGTAAATGTCCCAGAAGGTGGAAAGCCGACCTGCCGACATGGCTGCACCGTTCTGTTGCTTGATGGCGGCGAGATAGCCAAAGTAGGTCCACTGCACCGCCTCGCGTGCGTTGCTGGCAGGAGCTGCGATGTCATAGCCGTAGCGCGATGCCATCTCCTTCAACTCCTGGAGCGAGCGGATCTGTTCCGCGAGTTCCTCGCGCAAGCGGATCACATCTTCGGTCGCGTGGTAATCATCCAACTCACGCTTCTCGCGCTGCTTGTCGGCAAGGAGAAAGTCCACTCCGTAGAGCGCGATTCGTCGATAGTCGCCGATAATACGGCCACGGCCGTAGGCATCCGGCAGTCCTGTGATCACGTGAGCCGAGCGGGCTTTCCTGATGTCCTCCGTGTAAGCATCGAATACCCCATCGTTATGCGTCTTGCGGTACTTGGTGAAAATTTCGCGGAGGCGCGCGTCCGGTTCATAACCGTAGCCCTCCAGGCTCGCCGCAACTACTCGCCAGCCGCCAAAAGGCATGATCGCGCGTTTCAGGGGCGCATCGGTCTGGAGGCCGACAATGATCTCGCGGTCCCTGTCGATGTAACCAGGCGCATGCGCCAGGATGCTGGAAGGAACTTGGTCGACGTCCAGGATGCCCTTCTCACGTTCTTGCGCGAATAGCGGCTGTAGCGTCTTCCACATTCCGAGCGTTCGCGGGGTGGGGCCCTGTAGAAAGGTTTGGTCCCCCTCATATGGAGTGTAGTTACGCTGGATGAACTCGCGGACATTGACGCTTCTCTGCCACATGCCTGGGGTGAATCCGCGCCACCCAATCTCTGCTCGATCTTCAACAAATACCGGACTGGCGGCCATGCTCTCCTCCTTAGACTCTTTGAAAATTAAGCGGCTGCGACCGCAGATCCAATGACCCGCCGAGTGTGGCGCGCGATCATGAGTTCTTCGTTTGTTGGGATGGTCCATACCGAAACAGGGCTTGCTTTGGTGCTGATGCGGGCACCGCCCGCGTTATTAGCTGCAACGTCGAGTTCCACCCCAAGCCAGCTGGAGTCACGACAAACCCGTTCGCGAATCACAGCCGAGTTCTCGCCGATGCCCCCCGTAAATACCAGCGCGTCGAGGCCGCCGGTCGTGGCAGCCAGGGAGCCAATTTCTCGACCGATTCGGTAGACGAAGAGATCGACTGCAAATTGGGCGCGTGGTTGCGGGCTCTCCAGCAGGGTGCGCATGTCGCTCGAAATCCCAGAAACCCCGAGCAGCCCTGATTGCTGATAAATGAGCGTCTCGATCGCGTGTGATTCCATCTTTAGCTCATTGAGAAGGTAAAGGATCACGCCAGGGTCAATCGAACCGCAACGTGTACCCATGGGTAGACCATCCGCTGCGGTGAAGCCCATGGTGGTCGCTACACTCTTGCATGCGCGCAACGCACACATGCTGGCCCCATTTCCCAAGTGCGCGATCACGACCCGTCCTAATGCAGCCTTTGGTTCGAAGGCGGGCAGCACGCTTGCAATGTACTCGTAGGACAAACCATGGAAGCCATAACGGCGCACGCCACGATCAGTAACGGAGGCTGGCAGCGCGAATGCTTGCGCAACTTCTTCCTGGGAACAGTGGAAGGCAGTGTCAAAGCATGCGACCTGAGGCAATTCCGGCCGGCGCTGATTGAGCAAACGAATCGGCACCAGATTATGAGGTTGGTGCAGCGGTGCCAGCGGTATGTATCTCTCGAGTGTGCCGATTACATGCGGGCTGACGAGCGTCGGTGATGAGAAATCACGGCCGCCGTGTACGACCCGGTGCCCAACGGCGATCAGGCGGTTGTGTTCACGCTGGCCGCTCAGGAATTCAGTCAGGTAGGCAACGGCGCCTTCATGACCAAGTCGCTCGCCGTCACCCCACTTGTGCGCACCGATTTCCGCTCCTGCAGAGTCCTTGGCTATGAATTTAGGCCAAGAGTAGAGGCCCTCGACTTGCCCACGGAACTTAAGTTCAACTTGATCTGCACGTTCGACGAATACCGAAAACTTGATGCTCGAGGAGCCGGAATTCAGAACCAGAATTACATCATCCATGAAGTCACCTGTTTGCAGGGCAATTGCTGGCGTGTGCTTATGCTGCGTGGCTTACCGTTTGACTTGCGTTGCCACGACGAGCGTTGGCGACAAGTGCTGCCACTGCACATGAGGCCAGTCGAGTCATTACCGAGTCGGCGCGGCTGGTCAGGATGATCGGTACACGCGCACCGAGCACGATGCCGGCAGCGTCTGCGTCAGCGAGGAACGACAAGCTCTTTGCAAGCATGTTGCCGGCTTCAAGGTCAGGGACTATAAGGATGTCGGCCCGACCCGCCACTGGGGATTCGATTTTTTTGATCTTTGCCGCATTCAGGTTGATTGCGTTGTCAAGCGCGAGGGGGCCGTCGAGAACGCCACCCGTGATCTGCCCCCGGTCTGCCATCTTGCACAGCGCGGCGGCCTCGATGGTTGACTGCACCTTGGGATTCACCGTTTCCATCGCTGACAGGATCGCTACCTTGGGTTGCGGCTTGCCAAGTGCATGAGCCAAATCAATCGCGTTCTGGACGATGTGGACCTTGTCTTCGAGTGTCGGAAAGATATTCACGGCTGCGTCGGTAATGATGATTGCCTGTTCGAGGGTAGGTACATCCATGACGAAGCAATGGCTGATGCGGCGCGCAGTCCTGAGACCGGTGTCACGTGCTACCACCGCGCCCATTAGTTCATCGGTGTGGAGACTGCCCTTCATCAGCATTTCAGCTTTGCCTTCACGTACAAGGCGGACGGCCGCATCCGCGGCAGCCTGACTATGGGGCGAGTCGACGAGCTCGTAGCGCGAAATGTCGATTCCGAACTGCTTCGCGACAGCTTGGATTTTTGCGCGCGGCCCGACCAGGATCGGCGTAAGAAGGCCAAGATCGGCGGCCTCGACTGCGCCTTGGAGCGAACTTTCGTCGCACGGATGTGCGATTGCGGTCGGCGTGGGGCGTAACGGCTTGCAGCGTTCGAGTAGACGCTCGTACTTCGCGTGCTTCGTTTCCATAACCAGCTCCGTTGAATTTGCAGCCTTTCTATAAAGTTGCATTCGAATTCGGCTGTGCGACAGCGACCTGACACACCAGCCCGGCAGGTCGTGAACGTGGAAGCGTCTCTATCTTCAGCAGAATCGGTTTATCTGTAAGCTGCTAAAACTAACAGTGCGCAGCTGCATGAGAATTCTTCACTCGAGCCCTGTGGACCAGAATCGCGCTGCGAGTCCCCGCTACCCACATCGATCGTGCGGAATCCGCGTGGAGTGGAGAGGCCCGGTCGCAGCACTACCATCAGAGGTTCAGACCAAGTCTGGAGTGTCGAATCAAGGCAATTCTGGGCAGGGCTCAGATTCGTGCGGCTTTGCTCCGTGTTGGTCCCAATGAATGAGCAATATCAGGCTGCCGAGGGGGCAATGAGCGGAATGGCCATATTTCGCCAGCAACGGATTCGGCTCACTCTTTTCGCATATATCTCGCTATAACTTCTGACAGTTCCTGGCACACAGCCATCGGCCTACGTTAGGCTCAGGCGATCTTCTTTGGTTGATAAGGAAAGGCTTCCCTGTGGGCATAGATTTCAGTATCCGTCAGTCCGATGGCATCACGATCGTCGACCTCAGGGGTCGAATCACCCTTGGTGAAGGCAGCGTAACTCTGCGTGATACGGTGCACGACCTGCTTTCCAAGGGGCAGAAAAGGATCCTGTTGAACCTTGGCGACGTGAACTATATCGACAGCTCCGGTATCGGCGAACTTGTCAGTGCTTTCACCGCTGCCAAAAAGCAGGACGGCGAAGTCAAACTGCTGAACCTGACCAAGAGAGTCCACGACCTGCTGCAGATCACGAAGCTCTACACCGTCTTCGATGTAAAGGACGACGAAGCATTGGCTGTAGAGTCGTTCAGCGCAGCACGCGGAATCAGTGAGCGGTAGCCTGTCGCAACTAGGCGTTTACACTCATTGCCCAGTTGTGAGTGAGGAAAAGATTTTCAACAAGGCTGCGCAGGTCGGTCGGTCCCCCATTTGTTCCCCACCCGCCCTATCGATGGATGAACGTATCGCTAATTAGGAGAACGGGGCAGCGTTCAATCAAAGATTGGTCTCTAGTTCGCCACTGCGCAGAAGTGGCGGTTGCGAGAATGTCTGCTGCGGACGAAGTAGCCCCAAAAAGGCTACGACGATGAAGAAGATTCCGACAATCGCCCCCCAAGGCCAAGGGTCTTTAGGGCCCAACTCAAGGTCCTTATTCGGAATCCAGCCTGTAAGGACCATCACGAGAAGGGGCAAAGCCGAGATTCTGGCTATAGACGCACGTGCGCGTTTGAACCAGGAATCTCGAAATCGAATCGATGGGACCCGTCCCATGCCTCTCATTGTGAACGGAACCCAAGATGGCGAAAAGTTACGGGAGTCCAGGTGTATCCCCGACCACCGGGTGGTAGCGCCGTTCCAGTGATACGGCAATCGTCCGCCAGCACGGAACTGTTGAAACCAGGCGTGTCTGTTGAAAAAGTCCTGAGTTGATGCTTGTGGCGGTACGAGGTTCAGGTTATAAGCAGGCTAGAGTTTCCGATGCTGCTATTTACGGCGACATTCGGAGGTCTGCTGCTCATGATGGGGACACAATCCCGCGCAGAAGCGTTGTTCTATTACTTTCGCTTGGAAGAAATCGTTGAAACCATTGATTGTTGGATTGTTGATTGGGAATCATTAGGTTGAAGGCTCGATTCCTTCCGCGCTCACCAGCTTTTTCAACGGCGATGAAGATGATGATCAACGGCAAGAAAGAGCGATCGAACTTAAAGGCGGTCATCTTCGATTACGGTGAGGTGCTTTGCCTGGCGCCCACGACGGAGGACATTGAGGGCAGCGCACGAATTTTGGGCATCAGTCCCGACTCATTCCGTGAGCTATGGGGTCGCAATCGTGATCTGTATGATCGCGGAGATCTGTCTGCGGAAAGGTATTGGAGCAAATTCGCGGAAGATGCCGGCACGACCTTGGACCCTTCACAACTGCAGGACCTGTACCAGCGGGACGTGACCATGTGGAGTCGATTGAATCCCGACATGGTGGGATGGCTCTCGGCTTTGTCGGCTGCTGGTATGAAGACGGCAGTCCTCTCGAATATGCACATGGGCATGGTTCAGCATGCACGGCACGCCTTCCAATGGCTGGACAGCGTTAATTTCACGACCCTTTCCGCGGAAGTTCGGTTGATCAAGCCAGACCCAGCTATCTACGAACACTGCTTGCGAGGGCTCGATGTTGCTCCTTCCGATGCCCTTTTCATCGATGACAGAGAGGTCAATGTGGCGGCTGCTCGTGCCATGGGGATCGACGCCGTGCAGTTTGAATCCTTGCTGCAGCTCAGGAACGAGCTCCAGCAAGCGGGATTCCCCGTCCTTCCTTTGGATGCAAGTCTAAAGGACCCTATACTCTGACCGACTTGTCTCCCTAACCGATAGAGACCGTCTTCCCTCGGGATCTTTCTTCGTTGGGACGGAGCCCAGATTCGCTGCTATTTCTGAGGGGCCTCGGCGGGAGCAGCAGTGTGTTGCAGTTGGTTGAACTTTGCCATT
>Ga0210406_10007782_pt1 | contig 10819 bp, 19 predicted proteins | sample IncBWC30MmetaG_FD_155454 | JGI IMG/M metagenome (GOLD analysis project Ga0210406, IMG submission 155454) | Forest soil microbial communities from Barre Woods Harvard Forest LTER site, Petersham, Massachusetts, United States - Inc-BW-C-30-M | ecosystem: Environmental > Terrestrial > Soil >... | reverse complement strand
GGACTCGAAAATAAAGTCACTGAAAATCAACAAGAGCCGCTTCAAAACTACAAATCCCTCTGAAGATCGCATTTAGATGTCTTCCTCAGACGGGTGCCCCACGTCCGGTTTTGAAACTGGGCCTTGCTGTGGCGGGTGGCGCATAGCTTAGTATATGAGGGCAGTTGGCTGCCGCACCCTTAGGTTTCAAGAGTGCGCGCCGCTTGCTCTGGCCCGCCTCCGGAGGGCGGTTTTGGCTTTTTATTTCGCCAAGGGGGGCATCCACTGCGCGGTTTGCAACTCCTTCAAATAAAAAGGCCGGGCGCCTGGGCCCGGCCTATGAATCTTCAATTGGTTGCGGGGGTCAGATTTGAACTGACGACCTTCGGGTTATGAGCCGTATATAAGGATACACACCGTGCAACGCGGTGGAATCGAATCCGACGAACTCCGTTGTAAACAAAGGGAATCGCGCTGTTTTAGTCTTGCCTACTTTCCAGCGTTTTGCACGCCTTTGCACAGAGAACACGGACAAAACACGGACAAAGCCAGCCATAGCGTAACTGGTTACTGCCAGTGTATGCTCCCCCGCGGCAAGGGGGGACAATGAGCGATTGGAAAAAAGCGGCGGTCACCTGGACTACTGCTACTTTGGTTGGATTCTACAGCGTGTTCGTTCTGATGCAGTTGTGGAATTGGTTTGCTGTACCGCTTCTGCACGCGCCGGAGGCGAGTTACTGGCTTATTTATGGCATGAACATGCTTTTTGGATTGCTGACTGCTAACGTGGACAACCCGGCGCATGAGCGGCGCTGGAACTCTCTGTTCATCATTCTCAATGCTTGCGTCCCTGAACATAAGATGGAGGAAGTGAAAGACGAGGTCCGCTCAGAGACGGAAAGTATCTGGTCGGATGTGGGTGTGATGATTTTTGCAAGAGTAGTTGCGACAAGCCTCACATTAGGGCTCGGCTTTGTGGTGCACATGCTATCGTGACCGATTTGAAGGGCCAAATTACACAGAATCCTGGCCCCCAAGATATTTGTCTTTTTTGCGCCCTTGTGTCATCTTGCTGTTACATTACTCAATGACAATTACAGTAAAACAAGAGACTGTCCCCCGACACCTTCTGCCAGCGATCCTTTATCTTGACGACATCGAGGAAATCATTTCAATCGCTGTGGAAATGGGACAACCTTCGGATTCACCGACCCCAGACGCACGTTCGGTGGTGACCTTCGAACTTGGAAATCAAGTCTGTGACCAAATCTCTGACCTTGAAAAAATTGGCGGAGTGGTATCTAACCTAGAAGTGCGTTGGGAGTCGGGTTCGGCCTCCTTCTTTCGCTTGTCCATAGATAGGACTTCCGCCACCTGGGATTTTTACGGAGTAAACGAAGAAGATGATTGGAAGGTCTACCGAAGGCTCAAGGCCCTATTCGAGTTAAGAAAGCGAAGATGGCGAGCTAGGTTCGAGGGACTTGAAGCGTGGGTGATCGCTAGCATTGTCGTAATGGTTTCCGTCTTCGCGGCTGCTGTAGTGTCGTCTGTTACCAAGAAAACTATCGAACTCAAACCACCACCCGGGTACGTGTGGGAGATTATCATCCTGCTGAGTCTCCTCATGGTCTTTCTGATTTTCAGAAATCACACCATTGTGCAATTGAGTCGGCGTCCAGCGAGAGGTACGTGGGCTGATGTCATCAAAAGAAATGAAGTGTGGTTGGCCGCAATTTTGGGTGCTGTTGCGGGAGCCGTTGCAGGTAGCGCCGCCACTGTTTTGGCCGAGCGATTAGTTCACAAGTGGTGGCCGTAAGAACTCCGCGTTGACTTCGGCATAACGTACAGGGTAAGTTTCTGTCGCGATAGTCGAGTAACGCAAACGACGACCGCGCGAAAGGATTCAGTCTTGCCAAAGAATTCTGAAAAGCAATTCCCCAAAGGCGCAACGGTTAAGCTAATTTCTGGCGGCCCCATCATGGTCGTGAAAGGTTTCGTCCTTGATGGGGAGACCCACTGTCAATGGTTTTCAGGAAAGAAGCTGGAACAAGGCTTCTTTGCACCCGAAACCCTGGTATTGGCGAAAAATGAAACAGAAGAAAGATCCTGAACATCAGAACGCCACCGCTGAGTCGGTGGCCAGTTGGATGTTTCAGGAACTCGGCAGGCAAGATGGCGTTCTGTACCAGGAGGACGCTGCGTCACAGATTGCCGACCTTTTCGGTGAGCATTTCACTTACGAAAATGAAGCAGGTAATCCCGCGATAGACAAAAAGGTACTTGCTGCCTTCCGAAAGCTCACAGGTGACTCAGTGGTGTGGAGCAGTGGCGAACGGCATTGGCGAAAGCGCGAACTTGGCGACGAGCCAGGGCGGAAGCAGGAATAAGATTCCCATGGACAATCCCGAACAACCCAAGCCAGCGACCCAAAGTCCAGAAGCGGAACCTTCCAATCTCCAACAAGAGGCTTCACTGCCGATTGCCGCTGCTGCTGTCGAACTAAGGGTTGGCGACACGATAGCCGCCGCGGCGGTAGCGACCTCGGGCAAGAGACAAGCATTCAGCAACATTAGACGCCAGCTATCAGAAACTGACCTAACGAGTCCAGGCGTCCAGAAAATGCTTCTCGAAGAGTTAGACCGCGCTGAATCCCAGTGTGAAGTGGCTGAGGGATTTCGGGAACGGTTTCATACGGCAGATAAAGAGGCCGCGATACTTAGGGAAAAATTGAAAACCGCAAATACTGTGGAGGTTTTTTTTGGGTTGGGTGTGGCGATCGGGAGCTCAATGATCGGCCTTGCTCCTTATTTCTGGGACAAAAGAGCGGAGGGGATGATTTTGCTAACGGTAGGGGCAATCATGTGTATCGGCTCCTCCATCGCTCGAATGATAAAATCATGAGACTAAAAATTGTTACGATAGCCGATCGTGGCATCCCTGGGCGGGAACGTTTGCATTTAAATGTTCTTGTCCCTGCCAATTTGAGTTTTTACGTTGTCATTGGGACGACAAAAATTTCTCCGACGCTGGTCTCTACCTCTCCAAAGCACTTTCACTGGTGGAACGCTTACGGTGTCAACGCTGGTGATAGCGTAATTTTGTATACGGGTTCAGGAAACCATACTGTGAACATCCGGCCGGATGGAGGGAAGAATCATTTTTTCTATTGGGGGCTACCGAACGTAATCTGGGCAGACCTGAATTCGTGCGCTGTGTTGTTCGAATTGGAGAACTGGGAGACTTCCCCCTAATTTTGCCAGGTGACGGTGCAGATGTCGTCGCTAACGACATTTGCTCGCTATTTTTCGAAATGTCGTTGCGGGAAATCGCTGGACAACGCCGGTTTGCTCGCGCCTGGCTTGAAACGGGCAGTTGCCAGAACTTGATGAGCGAGTCGGTTCGCTCGGCAGAATGCGACTTTGTATTTGTTCGCCAAATTCTTGATGTAGCCTTCTCTTTTTTTTACGGCTTCGATGAATCGCGCTTCGTTTTCTTTTGGAGTTGTGGGGTTGCGGCGCAGACCATATTTGTGAAACGTCGCAAAAATCTGATTTGCTGGCACGCGTAGATGCTCGTGGATCCGCATCCCGCTCCAACCTTCGTGAAACAACTTCACGATTTCTTTTTCCGGAGTGGGCGGCCGCGTTGGCAGACCCATCGCTTTTTGCGCTTCGCCAACGCTGTCACGTCCAATGCGTAAACGGCGGGAAATTTCTGCCTGTGTCACTCGCGCCAAAGTCAGTCTCCGGATTTTCTCTTTCTCCGCGGCTGTGAGATGCCAGCGGATTTGTGGATTTGCTTTACGCATTTATTGCTCCCAGAAACGAGCCCCTCGACTTCGAGCGCGGCCCGCAGGCCCCGACCGTTGGACGTGATCCGATTGTGCGTACTCTTGAAGAATTCTCCGCACTGTCATCACACTTACGCCTAGGCGCTGGCTGATATTTCCGTCGGAAATAGCTTGCTCAGCGAGATGGAGAACGCGTTGAACGCGCGCGGCGGCGATTTCTTTCCGGCCTCGCACTTCTATTTTCGTTTCGACGCTCTCGTGCTCCGGAGAGGATTTGGCGCGCCATCGGGCTAAGCTGGCGGGCGCGCTGTCGGCCTCGATGAGTTCAAGGAAATATTTTTCGATTGTGATGTTGCGCTGCGAGAGCTTTTCGGCGATAAGGAGCTGCAGGGTTTTATTCAGCCGAAATCGGACTTGGCTGGGCACGGTTTGCAACGTTTGTGTTGGCGTGGCCATCAGCGATGGCCTCGAATTACTCCGTTGGGGTCATCTTTTGCACTGAGCCCAGGTTCCACGAATCTTGGCAACGGAGCAGGGACTTTCATTACATTCGAACCGACCGGATACGAGGCGACCGCTGGATTCGCGGTCGGTGCCGCGGTATTCGGCTGGACAACATTTCCGGCCCAGGTGCCAGAATTCAATCCCATTGGATTCAGGTTTGCCATGGTCGGCTCCGAAGTTTATTTCGCGGTCCAGACTGCCGGCGTTGTGATTGTGCCGTTGCTGATTACGGCGCCTGTCGAGCAGCGATACAACCAGGTGCTTGCGGAGCCCGCTCCCAAGCGAAAATAGGCGTAGTCGATTGCCGCGCCCGCCACATCCGGCGGCGCGCTGGCGGAATTTGGATCCGAACTTCCAAACAAAATTGTGAAACCGTTTCCGAATCTGTGTCCGGACAAGACCTGTGACATTTCGCCTCCTACGCTCCGATGACTTCGGTTTTCACCACGAATGTAGCAGTGGGGATCGCGGGCCTGTCTACCAGGCTGACTTCGCTTAAATCCGCCGTATACCGGGTTAATTGGCCGTCCGGCCACGTTTTCACATACCGGCCGCCAATCGAAAATCCGCAATAGGCGCCCTCTTTCACTTTCTTCCAGGCGTCGTCATCCACGATTTTCGCGCAAACTTCGATTTGCTTGGCGTTGTCGTCGAATTTGATTTCCTTGAGCACGCCAGCGGCGCTCATCTGATGCATCGCGCGTACGTTTCCCAGCGACGCGCCTCCTGTATCCTTCGCAACCGACGCGCTCCAGGCTTCGAAAAACGGCTTGGAGCTTTCATAGTCCAGAATTTCACCTTGCCGGTCGGCTACTTCCGCGGCTGCGACACCAAAGATGAGACGTCTCTCTTCGTCCCGTTTCGTGAAGGCGGCGAACATTTTCAAAGGAGCGCCCTTGCTCAAGGGTTTCGTTTCCGTCTTGTCCGCCGCGGCTGCCGCGATGCCCTTGTAGATTGCAGCGGCCCGCTGGTTGACGTTCGCAGTCTCTCTCCGGAGCTTCTCCACGTGGCTGAATCCGCCGGCGACCCCCGCCAGCTCCGCAGTGTCACGAAAGTTTTCGAAAAAATCTGGCACCTCCTGCAAGTCAAGCGGGTCGTCTTGCGCCTCGCCAAAAATTCCCACGCCCTTTAGTTCAAGGGGAACGCCCATTTGTCACCTCCACTCAAAATCACTGCGCTTGGACCTGCGTAATCTGTGATGCCGGAATAAAAATCGTTGTCCCGGGCAGGAAAAATCCGTTCGCAAGGAAAATGTTTTTGATTGCATTCGTAGAATCGGTTACGCCCGTGCTCGTGTTGATGAGAGCCGCTGGGATCGACAGCGTTGCGCTGGAAGAAGTGCCGTAGCTGACTACCAGTACCGTTGGTTGAGCCATACTTATTTCTCCCTTCGGCGCACGTCATTCAGCTCGCTGAGTGCTACAGGCCAGGCCTCCATCAACTTGTCGCGGCGACGGAGCAACACGCGCCATTCCGTTTCAATCGTAGGCCGTTCGAGCAGCGGGCAAATCATGCCGAAAATTCTTCCGAAGCGGTCGGTCGTGATGCTGTGCTTGTTTTTGAAAGAGAGCATTTCCGCGTCGAGCTGACTCAGTGCGGCCTTGATCTCTCGCACTCGTTCCAATGCGACGGCTTCACGATCGACGACCGGCGCGGGCTCGGGAAGCGTTTCCGTTTTGGAAAACCAGCTCACGTCCACAGCAAACCTTTTTTTTATAACAGAGGCAAGCGAAATCAACGCTGCGAGTAATGTTTTCTATGTTTCGTCTCGCAAAAACCCGCGGACCCATCTCTTCGCGCCAGGTGCGACCGTCCCAAAAGTTCTGAGGGTGTTACAAAAAAGTGTTAGCATCGCCCTCATGCCCGAATGCAGCATTTGCAATGCCGCTGGCGACGTCAAAAGCGTGGTCGATGCCGAACTCCTCAAGCCTCCAAGCGAGCGGAAGAATCTTCGCGAGCTGGCACGGCTGAGCGGTTTCAGTCGATCCGCGCTCTCGCGCCACAGCCGAAACTGCATTGCCAGTATTCGCTTGGAATCGTATCGGGAAAAGATCAGCCCCACAGTCGGCGGCCGAATGGTCGTGCGCTGGCCGGACGGCAAACTCACCCTCTATGGTGAATCCTTCCCCGAAACCGCGATCCGCGACACTGATTTGATCTTCGCGGTTGAATACGCGAAGACCAACCCCGCCACCGTAGGAAATCCTCGCGCGCTTCCAGCAACAGAAGAAAATTTGGCGGCATTTCACGAACTCGCACTGCAGGAAGACGCCGAACGCAAAGCCGAAGCCGACAGCCCACCCGCGTAAAATCCCCAACGCCGCAACACAGACGCCCGCTGAGACACGTTTTCCTTCCGCTTGGCTTGTGAGACAGTCCCGCCCTGTCCCTGGCCCCGTCTCGCGGAATCCCGAGAGGGTAATTGTCCTTTTCCGTGCGCGTGATGCTGAAAGTTATGACCCTTCCCACACACCCGGAATTCATACGGACAATTCACGGACAGTAATCTTTCAGCGTCCACACGCGATTGATTTTGTTGGGCTTGCGCGCCTCCGCAAAGGCGCTTCGGGTTGCGCTCCCAACGTTCGTACGCGCGGACTCCGCGCAATTGCCGCAAAAACAGTGCATTTCCCGGAGTGCCCTGGAATGGTGCAACCGAAAAAGTAAGCGCGATTCTCGCGTATGGGCGAGAGGCGTCACTTTTCGGGTCAGTGGACGCGCTGGCTGGATTGGAAGAAGCGCATAGCGATTTGGAACTGTTCATCGTTGAGACGAGCAGGGGAGGAGACGCCGAAAGTTTTTTTAAGGTATTCATAGCCGCCGCGTCCACCGGCGACAAGCCAGAATTGATGGCTTCGGGCGTGATTGTAGGGTTTGCGATTGCCACGTTTGGGGTTCGGCTTCTTTTGGCTTTGCGGTTTGGTCTTTGCCAGAGAGAGAGTCTCTTGGGTTTGGTCCGGCTCTGCAGAGTCTGAGGCGCGCGCTTCCGAAGAGAGGCTCTCTCTATTAAGAGAATGTGAGATAGGGCCACCCTTCTCTTCTTTCTTTTCTCTTCTTTCTTTACTTCTCTTAGCTGCAGAATCTGCAACAGGCTTTACAAAATCTGCAACAGGCTCTGCAGAATCTGCATCAGGCGGGTTTTCACCTGTTGCACTTTCTGCAGCAGGACCAGTTGCAATTTCTGCAACAGGTGTTTCCGGCTTGCTTTGGTCCTGTTCGGTGAAGCGGCACTTGCCGGGGTGAGCGGCTGCCCATTCGCTGTGAGAAAGAACGCGGTACCTGATCGAAAGCGTGCGTCCGGTGACCGGGTTAAATTTCTGGCGCGGGCCTTTGTCAATGCGCTTTAGCCATCCGGCCTGTTCCAGGCGGTGGCGTGACCCGAAGATGGTACGGGGCGAGACGCCCCCGCCAAACTCTTTGCTGTCGCGCCTGTCATCGGAATAGAACACGCCTCCTTTTGAGATGACGGCAGCGTAGTCGTAAAAGGCGAAGTCGGCGGGCCTCATGTGGCGACGCGAGAAGCATTGACCATGATTTTTTCCCGTGGTACTTTCGGCCATCGGTTAATTTCCTCGTTCTCCGGGCCGCCTGACCGCGGCCCTTTCCATTTAAAAGAGTGCTTTCTTCCGCCGCAATTCACGGATCACCAACAGGCGAACCCATGCCGCGAGGCTCAAGCCTTCTTCGTGTGCACGCTGGCGCAGGCGCTTAAAGACCCGAGGCGTGACCCCCAACTGGACTGGCGACCGGTACCTTTTTTCCGTGGCCATCTTTGTTTCTCCTTTCCAAATATCCTAGGGGCTAAGATATATCAATAAGTATGTATTGACATTGGATAACCACATGGCTATATTTGGTGTACCAGAAAAGCGTAACACCGCATAGAAGAATTTCTGGGCAGTCAAAGATTTCGGCCACGTTGGCCTAGGGACGCACGCACGAGCCAAGCGGACCTCTTGCAGTTTGAAGAGTTTCGCTTTTTTTATTGGTGGTGCCGATGCGACCTCAATTAACCGAAGCCCTCAGCCTGGCCAAAAGCCTTCCGGCCGAAGAGTTGCCGCGCTTTCTGGGCGAATTGGAAGAGATCCGTTCGACGGCACTGGTACGCCTCACGATGGCGCAAGCGGAACCTCGGCCGGATGAAAATGTCACCGTGGAAGTGGCGGCGAAGCGGCTGGGCGTCTCGAAATCCTACCTGTATCACCATCACAAAAAATTCAGGTTTGCCCGGCGCGAAGGCGGCCGGCTGCTTTTCAGTTCAGCGGGCCTGGATTCGTATTTGCGGCGGGCGCGCGCATGATTTGGCGTTGGCTGTTCACACCACGCAGCTTGGCCCGGATTGCGTTCGGCGGTTGGCGGTAAAAATACCCTTGCGTTACAACGAAGGTGGTGATAGCGTTACAACGAAGGCTAGCGTTACAACGAAGGCTAGCGTTACAACGAAGAAAAAGGTATATGGACAATACCGAAATCACCGCCCTACGGAGACAAGTTGCTTTTTATACGGACTGTACGGAGCCGGGAAAGCCCGTCTATCACGACCTGTGGCGGCTGGCCTCCACCTATCCAGGCTTCACTGGCTATTTGAACTCGACGCCTATCGAATCATGGCCGGAAGCCAAGCGGTTGCGGCGGTGGGCCAGTCTTAAAGTCGCCGCCCGCCGGAAACTGGCTCAGTTTGAGGGGAAGCGGTCCGTTACAACGAAAAAGCCAGCCAAGCGGACTCGGCCCGTTACAACGAAAGAGACCTACAAGCGGTTTCAACCGCATCCGAAAAAATATTCATCGAACGCGGCACGGCAAAAAGCGTACCGCGCGCGCCTGAAAAGGCGGAAAGGGAACTAACAATGCGCGGACAAGGACGGATTTTTCTACGCGGGAGCATTTACTGGGCGTCGTACTATTTGCGCGGTAAGGAATTCAGGGAATCGACGGGGAAGGGAACTGAGAAGAAAGCGGAAAAGTTTCTGCAAGCCCGGTTGCGGGAAGTGGGCGCGGATCTCATCGGCTCGCGGACATTCACCACGCCAAAGGCGTGCAGGTTGTCCGTGCAAGAACTCGCGGAAGCCTTGAAGGCTGACTTCATTCTGCGCGGAAAGGATTCGGCGCAAAACCTTTCCGTGCTCAAGCGCGTTGACAATGACTTTGGACACTTCCGGGCGGTTGCACTCACGGCCGAGCAGGTTGACCGCTACATCGAAAACCGAATCGCGGGCGGTGACGCGCCGGCTACGGTCAACCGCTGTACACAAATGCTTGGGCAGTGCTTCCAGCTGGCGATCCGGCGCGGGCATCTGAGCCGGGCTCCCTACATTCGGCACCTATCCGAATCCGGCAATGCGCGACAAGGATTTTTTTCGGAACAAGAACTCGCGACGGTTATCGAAAACTTGCCCGAAGATTTGCGTGACTTCGTTCGCTTCGCGGCTGCAACTGGCATGCGGAAGAACGAAATCTGTTCGCTAACGTGGAATGACATCGAAGGCGACGTGCTCACTCTCAAGGGCGAGAATTCCAAGAACGGGGAAGCACGGACGATTCCGCTTGTCGGCGAACTCGGGAAAATTATGGAGCGGCGCCGGGCAGCACGACAAATAAAAATAGAAGGCACTGTCCGTATGGTTGAGTTTATTTTCCACCGCGGCGGCGATCCTGTCGGCGAGTTCCGCAAGTCCTGGGCGACGGCGACAGACGCCGCGAAGTGTCCTGGGAAACTATTCCACGATTTGCGCCGGATGGCGTGCCGTTCGATGATACAGGCGGGCACGCCGCAAGCGGTCGCCATGAAAATCAGTGGGCACAAAACAACTTCGATGTTTCAGCGGTACAACATCGTGGACACTGGCGACCTGCGCCGGGCACTTGAACAGACGGAAACCTATCGCCAAACCGAAGCCGCGAAGACTGCCAATGTAGTCGCCATGCGCTAGAACCATTTAGTCTAGGTCCGGGCCGGGGAGAAAATCCCCGGCCCTTTTTTCTGGCCGCTATTTGTTCTCCGGCTTCGCTTCTGGATTTTCACTCTGCATGAGTTCTGCCCTTAGGCGCTGGTACGGGTCCCCTTGTCCGGGCGGGAGCAAGTCGGGATTGTGCTCTTGCAGCCATTTGTAGAAATTTAACGGGCCTGTCTCACTGTTGTTCCGTTCGGGTGACACTTGCCACAATTGGCGCACGCGGGCTTTGCGGACGGCTTCGGAATTTTTGGTTTCAGAATCTTGCTTGGCTACCATAATTACCTCCAAGGCTTTTTCGAGAACACGGACAGAACACGGACAATCGGCGGTTTCAAGGGAAAAGGGCTTCGAGTGGAACTCCCGAAGCCCTTTGTTTTCTTGCTCAAATTGGTTGCGGGGGTCAGATTTGAACTGACGACCTTCGGGTTATGAGCCCGACGAGCTACCAGGCTGCTCCACCCCGCACTACCACTATAGCGGAGCAGCGAAATTCCGTCAAATTTGTGAGCCACAGGCTGGCTTGCGCCGTTTCTTCGACTCCAACATTCCGGCTACCACGTCGTATAGGAAGTGCCGTCGCTCCCGGTCTGTT
>Ga0210406_10007781_pt1 | contig 10820 bp, 12 predicted proteins | sample IncBWC30MmetaG_FD_155454 | JGI IMG/M metagenome (GOLD analysis project Ga0210406, IMG submission 155454) | Forest soil microbial communities from Barre Woods Harvard Forest LTER site, Petersham, Massachusetts, United States - Inc-BW-C-30-M | ecosystem: Environmental > Terrestrial > Soil >... | reverse complement strand
CTGAAAGGTAAAAGCTGCCCGGTAGCGGTCCGGCGGCTGCCGGATCCAACGAGGTCTAAGGGTGTGCCTTAATCCATCATCGTATCGAAGCGACAGGTGTGCCTAGCCTCAACGCGCAGTCGCCATCCGAGCGTTGGGATGGCGACTGCGCGTTTAGGCCAACCTGATCTGTTGCTCCGGGATCATGATGTGGCCTGGCGCGCTGTAGACCTCTTAGCGGATACGTCCAAAGGCAGAATCAAAGACGTGGGGATCGGCCTGATTCCAAGAGTAATTTTCCCGCCTTTATGTATTGGCGGGGAGCCGAAAACAAGTTGATCGCTTCTAATCTCTGGACATCAATTGCGGCAACTCGAACTAGAACCGGCGGAGTTGCTCGATTCTGAGCTCTGGTAGAGATCGACTCCGCAGATGGGGAACCGGCGCTACGGAGTTAACCAATATACGATCAATAACATATTTGGAAACTGCGCGATTATGAAAGCAGCTCGTCTTCTTGGGTCCTCACTCGTACGTCTTGCATTGACAGTGGGGGAGTGTCTTCGGGCTTTTTTGCGATTTACTGAGGAGGACGCCTATACTTTGTTATCTGCTCACGGATTTCACGTTGGGGGAACAGAGCGTGTCGGAGAGAGCCGCTCCGGGGAACCAGCGAAAAACGAAGGTCCAAAACGGGCGCGCTATGGGGAGCGGGCGCCGTCCTTTGGGTCGATTCCCGCGGGCTGGCATCAAGAGCTCATCGGTATCACGTTCGGTACGGCATCGAGAAAACATCTGCATCGCTGGGTTAGGTAGTTGAGCCGACGAGTCGATGCGTTAGGAGGACAATTCGAACGTCGATCACGGCCATTCGGACGAAAACACGAGTAGGTGTGGAGTTCTGTAGTTGAGTTCGGTCAACTACGCAGGCGATTCCATGGAGGGAGTTAGCTCATGGCGGGCTGTCGTCTGCGTGGTTCTTCCAAGAATACGATCGGATCCGATTGGGCATGAAATAGATCGAAAACGCTGATGAGCACGACATGGTAGCGCCCCTTAAAGAAATGCCGATGTACGACGACATCATCAAACGAACCCCGGCCCGCCGTTTTGCCGCGCCAGAGGAATGCGCCGGAACCGCCATTTACCTAGCCTCGCACGCCTCCGATTTTGTAACCGGTACCACTCTTTACCTCGATGGCGGGTTCGCGATACGGCTATGACATTCGACTACGGTTCCGAAACACCGCCAAGGGAATTCGTAAACCCACCGGCGCTATTGAAGTCCATTGGGCTTCCTAGGGGTCAGGTGAAACTCTTGAATTTCCGGGCCAAGCTTTCTGATGTGTGGCAGTGCGCGGATGCGTTGCCGCTGCACCACCCAAAGCAACATGTCGTGTGCCTCCACCACTTCAAGGAGCCAATGAAATTCGATCGAAGTTTAGACGGACGGACCAGACGGGAAATTACGGCCGAAGGGGACATTGCTTTCCTCCCCGCGGATGCACCGACCATGCTTCGTCCGGTTTTGAACGATCAGCACCGGTTCTTGTCTTACAGCTATCTAATCGTCGAACCTGCCTATCTAGTAGAGATGGCGTTATCCAACGGAATCAGCCGCCCACTCGACTTCATACCAACATTTGCGACAGCTGATCCTCTGCTGCATGAAATCACCGCGGCTCTTACCACGGTACCAGCGATCCCGGACCCGGCGGAGAACCTCTTTATCGAAGCCGTGCTGAACGCTGCATGTGCACGAGTTCTCCGCAATTATGCCGAAGTTCGATATCCACTCTCTGGTCCGCCACGGCTGACTAACGATCAACTACGTAGGGCAATTGAATATATCCATGCAAATCTAAGCGAATCTCTTGATCTGGGTTCGATCTCTGGAGCTGCCGGTTTGAGCGCGTTTCACTTTGCCCGCCTGTTTAAACAGGCGACCGGAGAAACCCCTTTCCAGTTCGTGACTCGCACGCGAATGCAACGGGCAAAACAGCTTCTCCGCAAAACTCGTCTGCCTATATTCGAAATCGCTCAGCGTGTTGGTTACCGAAAGCCAAGCCACTTTAGCGCCCGATTCCGCTTTGTTTGCGGATGTAGTCCGGATATTTACCGCCGAGGAGCTCAATTCTAACATTTCTCGGTAGACCCGAACGGCTCACGATTTGTTTTTGCTTTTCAACTCGGGAGCTGGGCGCGGCTTGACTACTCGCTCCTGGTTCTCATCGTTTTCCGAATTTGTAAACTCTTTCAAGACTTTTACGAATTGTTGTGCCGCTGCAGGTAATTCTACCTGTTTGTTCCAGATCACGAACACTTCAAACCTCCGCTTTGCGGTCTCCAAGAGTTGGAAATTAATTCCTTGCGGATGGGAGGTCACGGCGATCGCAGGCGCTAACCAAACACCTCGCCCTGCCGTCACCATGCTGACGATATCCTCCTTGGAGTTTGCGATCGCCTCAACGTGGGGTTCAAATCCAGCGATCTCCTGACAAAGCTCGTGAATCAAGTTTGCGTGTATAGGACTAACCTCGGAAGCAAAGGCTAGGAACCTGTCATTGCGAAAGTCCGTAAGCACTGGAGTGTGGTGGTTCGGAAAGCGGCGATGGGCTGAATAAATGATGCCGAAGGGTGATCGTAACAACAATTCGGTCGCCAGCAACTGACGAGTGTCTTCATCTACACCATCGTCCAAATACCCTATTCCTAACATAATTAATCCATCCGACAACGCGTCGGCCTGCGCGTGGGAATTCATGTGACTGACGGTCACCTCGACCAAAGGATACCGTGCCCGAAACGCGGCCAACGCGCCCGGCAAAAACCTCTGCGTCAGTAAACCGATATTGCCGATCACGAGTCTGCCTCTTTCACCCTTCGCAACCTCCTGCGCCTGAGCTGCGGCCCTGCGAATGCTCCTCAATGCTTGACGTATACCGGACAGAAAAACTCGCCCCGCCTCGGTTAGCTCGATTTGCCGCGAGCTCCGTTTAAATAGTTTCATGCCCAGCTCACTCTCTAGATTAGCGATTTGCTGGCTGAGCGACGGGTGAGAAAGATGGAGGCGGTTGGCGGCGCGTCGAAAACTCAATTCCTCAGCAATAGCGACGAAATATTGGAGTTGTCGCAGCTCCATAGCGAGTTACTGGTAGGTCAGTCCTACCACTGCGGCAAGAACTAATTAATCGTTGATTTCGGTGATCGGCCCCATTTTGGGCCAACGCTTCGATTGAGAGAATCAGACGAAGCCGTTCAAAACTGAGGTTTTCCAAGGGAATACAGAAACTATATGAAAATTGATTCAAACATTGGCGCGAATCCTGAACCTGATGATCAAGGGCCGGATTTTGCCGAGCGGATAAAGGCAAATCAAACGAGGCTTAGATCTGCGCTCAAGCCATATTACGACTTTATCGTTTGCGGATCCGGCTCATCCGGATCGGTAGTAGCGCGGCGGTTAGCTGAAAATCCAAATGTTAGTGTTTTACTGCTGGAGGCAGGCGGCGAGGACGGCACCCCCGATGTGATGGAGGCTGCCCATTGGCCGCTGAACCTCGGGAGTGATCGGGATTGGAGCTTCCAAAGCCAACCCGATCCGGGTGTCAACGGCCGCTCGATTCCTTTGTCCATGGGCAAGGTCCTGGGCGGCGGATCGAGCATCAATGTGATGGTTTGGGCGCGCGGGCATAAGAACGATTGGGATTTCTTTGCAGCAGAGGCGGGAGATCCAGCATGGAGTTATGAATCGGTACTTAGCATTTATCGCCGTATCGAAGACTGGCATGGCGCTCCAGACCCGAAATATCGGGGAACGGGCGGCCCGGTTTTTGTGGAGCCAGCTCCCGATCCTAACCCGATTGCTCCAGCATTTGTGGAAGGAGCACGATTGCTGGGTATCCCAACCTTTGAAAATCAGAATGGCCGTATGATGGAAGGTAATGGTGGTGCCTCCATCGCGGATATTCGCGCTCGCCTTGGAAAACGGCAGTCTGTGTTCCGCTCGTATGTCTATCCGTATCTGGATCGGCCTAACTTGACGGTTCTGACTTATGCGGCGGTGACGCGACTAACACTTGGGGGAAAACGAGTGACGGGTGTTGAGTTCGCCTACGGCGGAAAAACCCACCGCGTTAGTGCGGGACTCGAGGTAGTCCTTTCGCTTGGCGCAATCCATACTCCTAAGCTGTTGATGCAATCCGGTATCGGAGATCGAGCCGAGTTGCAGCGGCACGGAATCCCGATTGTGCAGCACCTACCCGGTGTTGGCCAGAACTTTCAAGACCACGTCGGTTTTGATTGCGTCTGGGAATATCCAAAGGCGCTACCGCCCCGGAACAACATGGGCGAGGCAACTTACTTTTGGAAGAGCGATTCTGGCCTGGGTACTCCGGATTTGCAGACCTGCCAATGTGAGGTTCCAAAAGCGAGCCCGGAGAATATCGGTAGGTACGGTTTACCGGCGGCTGGATGGACATTGTTCGGAGCCGTTGTACGGCCCAAAAGCAGAGGTCGTCTTCGTCTGACCGGTCCCAATCCACTAGATTCCATTCGGATCGAAGCCAATTTCTTGTCTCACCCAGATGATCTGAAGGCGGCGATAGCCTGTGTAGAACTCTGCCGTGAAGTGGGCAACTCCATGCCACTTCGACCATTTATCAAACGAGAGGTGATGCCGGGCAACCTGAAAGGTGCGGAACTGGAAGAGTTTATTCGCAATTCCGCTATGACCTACTGGCATCAAACCTGCACCGCGAAGATGGGCCAAGATCCCATGTCAGTGGTTGACGGAAGCCTTCGGGTCTATGGAGTCGAGAGACTTCGTGTTACCGATGGGTCCATTATGCCGCGCATAACGACCGGCAACACCATGGCTCCCTGCATCATTATCGGCGAACGTGCTGCAGAAATATTGAAAGCCGATCACAAGATATGAACTAACCCGTTGCAGTTAGATGAACTGTCCTCTGAAAAATCAGTAATTGATCACACATTATGGAAGCAGTTGAAACCGTTTCTGCGCCGACCAACCGGTCGGTGAAGCGATCTATTTGGAAACGGAAACTAACCATTAGAGACTGGATGTTTTTGGTTGGCGCGCTCGTCATCGTTATTAGCGGAGTGGCTTATTGCAACTATTTGAGCCGGTTCGAAGAAACCGATGATGCGTATGTTACCGGACATGAACATCCAGTTAGTTTTCGGGTGGCCGGAACAATCTCGGCAGTACTGGTCGATGATAACCAGTTATTGAAACAGGGGCAGCCGATTGCAACGTTAGATCCGAAAGACTACGAGGTGGCGCTCTCTCAGGCCCGAGCAGATTTGGAAAGGGCTAGGGCTCAGCTTAGCCAGAGTCAGGCGCAACGGGTCCAAGCCGCTGCGGAGTGGAGACAGGCAGAAGCCCAGGCGGACGCGGCAAAGGCGCAGTCGGTAAATGCCAAGCGAACCTTTCAGAGAAATTCGCAGCTCTTCTATGAAGGCAAAGGGGTAATTTCCAAGCAGGACCTAGACAACGCTCAATACCAGTCGGACGGAAACGAGGCGTTATACAATGCGGCTTTGGCTGAGGTTAGCGTGGCCAAAGCCAAGCTGGAAGTGACAAGTGCTTTGGAAAAAGCTGCCATGGCACAGCTCGACAGCGCAGCGGCTGCAGTGCAGAACGGAGAGCTACAACTGGCTTATACGACGGTCTACGCACCGGCCGATGGGCGGGTCGCCCAAAAGAAGTTTGAGACTGGTCAACACGTGCAGGCCGGTCAGGTCGGGCTCTCATTAGCTGAACCCAACGTATGGATTCTCGCCAACTATAAAGAAAACCAGCTAGGCAGGATTCGTCCTGGCCAATCGGTGGAGATCCATATCGACGCGATACCAAACCGAAAGTTTCAGGGGAAGGTCGACAGTTTCCAGTTCGGAACGGGCGCGGTCTATGCGCTGCTGCCTCCCGATAACGCCACCGGTAATTTCACCAAAATCGTTCAGCGCGTCCCCGTAAAGATAGTCTTCGACGCAGTTAGTGTTCGCGGATACGAGCAGCTGATTGTTCCGGGTCTTTCAGCCGGGCCAAAGATACGAGTGAAGTGGCAATAGGAGAATAGCAGGTAGTCGGAAACAGAACGATTCGCATTAGAAAGTGACCTCGTAATATGGCCTACGCTGAAGAACGATCAGCAGACTTTCGGACTTGGGTCGGAGTGGTTGGTACCATGCTTGGCGCCTTTATGGCGATAGTCGACATTCATATAACCAATGCGTCGCTACGAGATATCACCGGAGGACTTGGGGTTACTTCAGACGAGGGTTCGTGGCTAGCGACGAGTTACTTAATTGGGGAAATCGTCACTATTCCGCTAACCGCCTGGCTGACCAGGGTCTTTAGCCTCCGCTGGTACTTGCTGATCAATACCACGTTATTTCTGATTTTCTCGTGCTGCTGTGGCCTGGCTCGAGGTCTTGGTGAGATGATTCTGTTTCGGGCCTGCCAGGGTTTTACCGGTGGTGTTCTGATTCCTATGGCGTTCACGGTTGCGCTCTCGACGCTTCCTAAAAACAAGCATCCGATCGGATTGGTCCTGTTTGGGATGGCCGCCACCCTCGCTCCTGCCATCGGACCGAGCGCTGGGGGATGGTTAACCAGTAACTATGGGTGGCCCTGGGTGTTCTACGTCAATCTGTTTCCGGGAGTGCTGACGATCGGTTCAATCTTTTTCGCCATCCGGCCGGCTTCGCTCCAGCTGAATGAATTGCGTGATGGCGATTGGCTTGGCATCGCTTGTATGGCAGTTGGGCTCGGATCGCTCATCGCATTGTTGGAGGAAGGCCAGCGTGACGATTGGTTTGGCAGTCAGTTCATCCAATTCTGTACTGTCCTAGCTGCGATCTTCATTCCGGCCTTTGTCCTGATTGAATTAGTGCGGAAAAAACCTTTCGTTAATCTTCGCCTTGCTGCCACCCGTAACCTGGGCATCGCATCGGCAGCTAACTTTGGACTTGGGTTCGCGCTCTACGGCTCCGTCTATGTATTGCCCCAATATCTGTTCACCGTTCAAGGATACGATGCCCTCCAGACTGGACAAGCGATGATCTGGGTCGGTCTTCCCCAGATTTTGATTTTTCCTTTCGTACCCCGCTTGATGAAGTGGCTGGATCTCCGCGTACTTGTTTTCTTTGGGACCGCCGTCTTTGCCTTCAGTTGCTGGCTAAATACTTCCATGACCCACGATTATGCAGGTGAGCAATTAGCCGTCGCTAATGTCGTTCGAGCGCTCGGACAACCGTTTACTATCGTGCCCCTATCGTCTTTGGCTACCTCGTTCTTGGAGCCTAAACAAGTCGGAGACGGATCCGCCATATTCAGTATTGCTCGCAATCTGGGAGGGAGCGTTGGGACCGCAATCCTTGAGACGATCATTATTCGTCGCGAGCAATTTTATGATTTCGAGATCGGGCAGCAGGTTAACCCATTGCGGTCGGTCGTAGCGGCTCGTCTTCAGACTTTGACGGATACTTTTGTGAGTAAAGGCTATGATTACAGCACGGCGAATCTGCAAGCCTGGCTGCAAATCAAAAATATGGTGAGGCGCGAAGCGTATGTCATGGCTTTCAACGACGCGTTTTTTGTACTTGGGATTTCCTTACTTGTTTGTGCAACCCTAGTCTGGTTCTGCAGGAGAAAGCTCCGCTCCGCTACATAGCAGGCTACTCCAAGTTGCCTTGGGACCCTAAAGTCCGCTTAGCGTCGCTAATTTTGAAGAGATGAATTCTGTTGTGAATGAAGTTTGTGTATCGGTAGCAGCCGCTTTCACGCTGAGCCTTGTACCGGGTCTCCACTGGCATAGGCGTTCGTTTCTATTCGGGTCTGAACCAGGTACAGAGTTATGGATTTTTGCTGTGCTGGGATTGATCGATGAAATCGCCGTCTCCGAGCCCGGTTTTGTGAATGAGCGCATCGTGTTGGTCTGCGCAGCAGGTCTGTTATCGGGGCCCTGGGTAGGAACGGTGATAGGGTTATTTGTTGGCTGGTTGGCCGTTGCCATTCATAGTTTGCAGCTACCGGCGACGATGATCTATCTGTTGTGCGGAGTGTTTTCCGCGGGGGTTGCTCCATCAGTGGTGCCCGAGGATTGCAGCGCACCCGTTGACGGGATTCTGTCTGGCTTCTGGGATTTCATTTCTGCGCAGTTGGTTCGTGACCTTATTCCCTGCGGACGAATCTGTCGTGCGCGGGATAATCGAGGAGATCGGCATGGCGGACATGCTGCAGGGTTCAGGCACAGCATTAATCTTAGCTGTTATTGGGCGTGTGCATGAGCGTGAGAGGCAGTCTCAAGAGTTGGCTTTGGCGGAGACTCGCGCCCAGCAAACACGAATGAATCCTCATTTTTTATTCAACGCTCTGAATACGGTGGCGGCTTTGGCCATGCTAGCGCCGAGTAAAGTGCCTCAGGCTACGGGTCGCTTACGCGAATTTCTTCGAGGTAGTTTCGATCAAGCGGAACGAACTCTGGTGCCCCTGCAAGAAGAGCTCGCCCTAGTGCGCGCCTATTTAGAAATCGAATTGCTGCGATACGGTAAGAAATTAACAGTCGAGCAGACAATTGATCCGGAGCTGTTGGAAGCGCTAGTACCACCTTTTTCCTTCCAGCCTCTAGTGGAAAATGCGATCCAGCACGGGCTTCGATCGTCCTCTGGATTTGGGCTGCTGCGACTTGCGATTCGCGCCATAGAACCACGGCTAGAGATGAGCGTCAGCGATAACGGGCAAGGTGTGCCTTCGACGGAAGTCGAACGAGTTTTCTTTGCGGACCGACAGCCGGTACATGCACTGGGTCTCTTACGCCGTCGACTGAGAGGATTGTTCGGCTGTTCGTTTCAGCTGGAGGCACATAGCGCGGTCGGAGAGGGGACGACGGTAGTCATGCGTATTCCGTTACAGACCGGAGACGAAGCTATAAGTAGGCAACGGAAACGATGGCTCGAAACTGTATTAAAAACATTAATAAGGGAGTCTGGCCACAAACTATTGGCTGGTACGCGATGATCAGAACCAAGGTCGGGATTTTTATATGAAAAAAACAGTCTTAATCACCGGGACGTCCAGCGGCTTTGGTAAGGCCTGCGCAAAAGTTCTTGTGAAGAACGGCTGGAATGTTGTTGCTAGCATGCGGCGACCTTACCGGGAAGAAGAGCTGACTAAACTCCGTGACGTGCTGGTGACCCGGCTCGATGTCGAAGACTCCAAAACCAATTAACCCGTGCCAGCTCGTCCTCGAGTACTGTCTGACAGTGAAACTCAGCTTTTTGAAGCGGTTCGACAGGGGCTAGCTCATCATACTTCCAACGTTGATCGTCGTGTAGATCCGTCCAAAATCTAACTAGGCGTTCTCGAAATTTAATTCTTGGCCCAGAGAAGGTATACAAGTAGTTAGTTCCGGTTTCACTCTTCTTCATCTGTCTTACTTTCGAAGATTTTCTTGAAACGAAATGATCCGTCTCGGCTGCAGGTTGTACCAATTTATTCGACTCAGCCCCGGTTATGGATTTTCTGCAATAGAGCGGCAATTTAGGTGGGCAATGCCCGTTTATTGACTCAACCGCCGTTATTATCAGCCGAAATGCCCATACTGATGGCCGCGTTTTCTTAAACCGGCAGCCGCGCAAGAATAAGAAACTATTCCGCAAGAATTGGGTGCTGACACTCGGGCACTGGTCGCCTACAGATCTAACGGAGAGGTATTGAAATGAAATTAGATGACCACAAGGAAAGGCCGGATACGCACGGCTTTCCTAACGGCTGTTGCGCGAGCGAATCGCGCGTGGACCGCAAAGCGACTTACAACCGATCAACAGGAGAAAAATAAATGCACGAGCACGAGACACAACAGAGCGTACAAGCAATCTCTGCCAGCTATGGCGTAAAGAAGCTTGGTGCGAAGGATGGTCGAACCGTTGAGGTGGGTGGTGTTCGCTTGACTTGGAAAGCTAGGGGAGTGGATACCGGCTTTGCCAATAGCATCTATGAAATGGACCTGCCCCCTGGTAAGGGCATTCCAATCCATAGTCATCCATATGCGGAGGTGTTTTATGTAACTATCGGGTATACTGACTTTCTCCGGATCGATGAGCGAGGTCAGGAGGAGTGGGTACGCTGCGGCCCTGGGGAGACCCTAATTGCACCGGCAAACGCGTTGCACGCGTTTCACAATCGGACTGACGAGCCGACCCGCTTTCTCAGCTCCTCGGGTTACTACCATGAAGTCAGCCTGGAGAGATACGGTCAGGCAGTCGATATCAACTCCCCGTTGTCTCCGGAGAAGGAACCCACCGAGGCGGAGGCAGAGCAGTATCTGGAAGTACTTAAAGATGCGATGAGCGTGCAGATGTACTTTCCGCAATCAAAAGCCGAGAGCGGGCTCGCTATTCTCCGGGAACTGGCTAAGCGGAACACGTAATGTTCGGTCAGACGTAGAAGAAGGAGGAAATTCGAATGAACAGATCTAACCGGAATTTTTCAGTTTGGATGCAAGTTTGGCCAAGCGGTGAGGTACCGGCAGTCTAAGCAGCGTTTCCGGCGATCCGAACCAGAACTCACAGGCATTGAAATGAGTACGCTCTATTAGAGGCCATAAACTACTAGCAGCACGAACGATTCGCAAAAGCTACTGACTCTAACCAAAAATTTAGGATGTATGAAATTAGGATTTATATGCCCCAATACGCCCGGTCACATTAATCCGATGACGGCGTTGGCCCGGCATCTACAAATACGTAATCACGATGTAGTGTTCCTGTATTCATCGGCTGCCGCCGGTTTACCATCTATACCTGACGATGCA
>Ga0210406_10007777_pt1 | contig 10825 bp, 16 predicted proteins | sample IncBWC30MmetaG_FD_155454 | JGI IMG/M metagenome (GOLD analysis project Ga0210406, IMG submission 155454) | Forest soil microbial communities from Barre Woods Harvard Forest LTER site, Petersham, Massachusetts, United States - Inc-BW-C-30-M | ecosystem: Environmental > Terrestrial > Soil >... | reverse complement strand
TTAGCTGCACTTCTTCTTTGTTCGTCGTCTGCTCGATCCGTGAGCCAAGGAAGGCATCCTCGAAGACGTACTTGTAGCCCTGATACGGCGGGCCCACTTCGAGGCTCTCCGCCAGCTCTAGGGTCCGTGCGGCCGGGAAGAAAGACGAGCCCGAAGCGACAAAGCATTCCCGCTCGTTCCACGGATAGTGTCGGAGCATATACTCCTCCGCCCGGAACTCCGCTTCGCGTCGCCACCATGCCACCTGTTCGGGTTTGACGATGACATTGTAGCGAGCTCGCACGTCACGCGCCCGCTTTAACTCCTCGTCGTCCAGCCGCCCGTCCCAATAGATTTTATAATCCGGGTCCGACTTCGGGATCGAGTAGGTCGGATTGGCCCAGTACCCGACAAAAATGAACCGCATGTGCCTGTCGGTCTTGGCTTGCTGGCAGTGGTTGTAAAACCAATTGAAGCCGTTTGCGATGCTCTCCCAGATGTAGAGCCGGTGCGGGTTGACGCGCGCAAGGCTGGCTTTCAGGCTCTCGACGCCCGCCAAGCTTTTCCACTGGCCGCACTCGGTGGCGTGCATCATGTTGAGGGCGCGGGACGCGCCAAGGTCTGGGTTGCTGGCCGCCGCCATGAGGTCGATGACGCTCCGGTTGGCGAACGCCATGCCGTTCCGATTGTTCTGGGTCAGCCGGTGTTCGCTGGACTTCCATTCTGGCGGCAAAGTCTCGAGCAAAGCCGCGAAAATGCGACGTAAACGCTCAAGGTTGTCGGTTCGGTCGGCAATGATGGCACCTTGCACTCCGGGGTTGGCGAGCGCCCAAAACAACTCGATCACGCTGCAAACCGTCGTGATGGCGACTTGTCTGCATTTGAGGACAACGAACTCGTGGACGCCCTCGTTGAGCCCCTTGGCGACGGCGTCAATCACCATCCTCTGGCTCATCCACGGTTCGACGTGGGTCCGCCCTTCCTCCTTGGTGTCGATTTCGACCGCGTTGAGGAGGTCGTAGATGCCGGATCGAATGCTCGGTTTCGCCATTAGACGGGTCCAAGGTCAGTGATGACGATCTGCGAGCGCCGTGGCCCGGCGCCGCCAAGGACGGTGAATGTCGTTGGCGATCCGGTGAGGGGAAGCGAGGTCAATTCGATCGGGATATAAATCTGACCGGCTGCACTGTCATGGTACAGATTGCAGGTGAAGCCCACGCTGTCGCCGCCGGGCGTGACGCCGAAACCAAACACGCTTCGCTCCACGCCGCCCTCTATCAACCGTGCGCCGATGGAAGCGACGTTGTTGACGCCGATGGTGTTGCAGTTGAGCGTGATCTGAATGCGCGACATGCCGGTGCGGGTGAGGATGAACGGCACTTGGGCGAGTAGCTGCCAAGAGCCGTCGCCGGGGAAAGCGACGTCGGCGGGGAGGTCATAGATAACGGTTGGCGAACGGGCTTGCGCAATCGCCACGTCCACATAGTTCTTGGTCGCGGCGTCACCCGGCAAAATCGGGACGCCAAGATTGGTGATTGGGTTGCCGCCCAAGAGCAAGGGTCCGGTGAGCAGAACGCTCCGGGCGTTTCCATCTAGCACCAGAAGCGGAAACCCAAGCGCCATCGCAACCAGCGAGCCGCCGTTGCGATAGAAGCCGGTTTGGTTGTCGCCAACGCCAATGCCGAGGTCGCTGGTTCCGGTTCCCGGTTTGGCGATGAGCGTCCCGGTCAGCGTGCCGCCTGAGATGGGGAGGAAATCGCCGCCGCTGCCCGCTGGCGCATAACGGGCGTCGCCCGTGCGCAGATTGAGTGCGTCATCGGCGGCGGTCGGATCGCCAACCGACTGTAGACGTTGGTTGGTGAGATTGACCGGGACGAAAAACGCCGCGACTTGCGCCTGTATCTGCGCGACGATTTGACCGCTGACCGTCGTGACCAATAAATTGCCAGCGGTGCGATAGAAGCCGGTCGAGTTGTCGCCGATCGCAATGCCCGGATTGGTCGCGCTGCCGCCGTCCCGCGTGATGAGCGGGCCAGTCATCTGGCCGCCAGACTTGTCGAGGTAGTTCCCGGCTGGCGCGTACTCCCCGGCTGGCTGGAAATCCGCGAGGATGTCGTCGAGCGAAATCCACGTGATCGCCGATCCGGCGCTCGCCCGCGCCCAGCCGTAGGTCGATCGGCGCGCGGTCAGTCCGGGCGCTTCCTCCACCACGGGTTGCCATGTTCCCTGATAACGCCCGTAGTAATTTTGATCGGATGGCGCTTCGGGGATGGACAGCGTGGGGTAGTCTGCGCCGTCGCGCCGCTGCCAGCGCCCGGACATGAAGCCCTGCGCTATGGTGGGCGCGCTCGGCCAGCCGGTGAGCGCAACTTCGCGCTCGCTGCGGAGCTTCGCTATTTCGTGTTCAAGGCGGTCGATGCGCGCGGTCAGCTCGTCGGGGGGCGGCGCGTCGGTGTAACTCATGGTTGTCGCCTGCACGTTTCACGTGTTAACAGGCTTTTTTAGCGCCGTTCTCGTCACGGGGGAACGGCTCTACTCCGGGTCAGATGCCGCCGGGTTCCCCGCCCGGCGGCCTTTTTTGTGTTAGTCGCAGTTCGTCTCGCAGAAGCCGCTGCCGTCTGACCGGCATTGCGTCCAGCAATGCTTGCCTGCCCATGCGGGCGTTGTCAGCACGAGCGCGATAACGGCGGCGAATAAAAGTTTCATTTGCCTTCCTTCCTTTGTTGTAGGCTGTCAACCCATACGCTTTACGCTGCGTTTGTCAATCCATCCGGCACGCTTCAAACGTGCCGTCCTTCTGGAAGATTGACACATAGCCGTGGAGGTAGACGAAGATCAGCTCGTCGCGCATCGCCATGACGGCGATCGGCTTGAGCGGCGGATCGCCGGGATATTGCAGCGTCGGCGTCCCGTTGAGGGCAGTGAAGCCCTCTTGGTTGCGCCAGCCGCCATACTCGTAGCGCTCGGCGAATTGCTCTTTCGCCGGGCGCGGGTCGTCGAGGTCGAGGAACGTCGGAATGAAGCCGACGAAGTTCGGGTCCGAATAGCGGAAGTCGAGGATCAGGACGAGCGGGTGGGTCATTTGAACGTAACCCCCTTGCCGAACTGCCACTCGAAACACACGCTGTCGTCGTCGAGGCCGATGATCCGAACCATGCGGATCACGCCAATCTGCGCGGCTGGTCTGGTCGTGTAGCTGTGCGCCAGTTTGACCGCCTCCTCGGCAGACAGGTTGTCGCCGACTTTTTCGTGCCAATCGTTGGGCAGATATTGCCAGACATCGAAACGCTCGCTCATCGGAAGCCCTCTTTGGGCGACGGCGTGGCGAGGTCGCCCGCGTCGAGGTATTCGCGGGCGCGCTGTTTGCACCATTCAAGGTGTTCCTCGCGCGTTCTCACGACTTGACCTCGTTGCGGGCGTCGTTGGCGATGTCATCAACGATTTTGATGAGGTCGTCTGATAGGCTTTCTGGAGCGGCTCGGGTCAGCTCAAAGCTGGCGTGCGACGCGGCGCGCTCGAAATTCGGATCGTCGTCGAGCATGACCGGCGCGCGTCCGACGCCAACGACAACTTGGGCCGGGCAGGTCAGGCACGCGTACATGTCGCCGCTCCAAATCGCGACGCCCTGATAGTCCTTGAAGAAGTACCCGTTTTTGCGGCATCGCATTTCGCGAGCGCATTGGACACAGATTGGAGTGAACGCCATTTGAATTGCCTCCGTTGGGGTTGCGCCTTCCCCTTGCGCCAAATCCTCAAATGTGTCAAGCTCTGTACATGACGCCGCATGAACGATTGGTTATCGCCCTTCGGCACGGCGTCTTAGTGAGAGGGAAGGCAATGCAAAGGTATCACTCGGAAGTCCACACACTGACGACGCGCGCGGCCGACGATGATCGGTTCACGGTCGTTCCGATTGAAGGGGTGAGCGCGGCCGACGCCGCGCGCCAGATTGCTCAGATTGCCGCGCGGCGTCGTTTCGAGGACGACGGCTCCGTTGGCTACCTGTCGTGGGACGGGACCGATGGCTGGTATCGCGCGACGATTGGCGTCCAGCATCCAAGCCAAGACGGGATCGTACTCAAGGGCGTGTCGATCCTAATTCACGTCTGGCCCACGGATTAAGTACCACTTTTTTTTGTATAATTTATTGAAAACGATCTGTGATTTCACGGCGCGATTATAGGGTTGACTGTCAACCCCTATACATGACATAGTGTGGGCGCGGGGATCGCACACGGCGGTCCTCGCGCTTCTCTAACGGAAGGCAATCCGAAAATGAAAACCAACTTCATCGTGATGACGGCGGCGGCGAAAATGCCGTCGTCGTGCAAAGGGCATTACCGCAAGGTCGCGGTCTGCGAAGTCGAGGTTGGCAAGCAACCAGCGATGATTTCGGAACGCGCGCGAGGCATGGTTCGCATCGTCGAATTGTGGGATCGGCTCAACGTGGGCGGACCCAAGAGCGCCTATCAACTGGCGCTCGTTGACGCCCAGCGCATGGCGATCGAACTCAACGGGAGGGCGCCATGACCGACGCAAGCCACAACAGAGTGATGCCCGAAAGGGATCAAGAGAACTTCGACAGCGAATATGAGGCCGCGAAAGCAGTCGAGGCCGAACGCGCCGCCGAACGGCTCAAGGGCGGTCAATCGTGGGAGGATTGGCTGAAAATCGGCGTGTTCCTCAATCTCGGCCGCAACAAGGCGATGATGCGCGCCGGGACCAACGAACCAATCGGCGCGCGTTACATCAAGGCGTTTTCCGAGTGGATGGCGCAATACGCGTGGATCGGCGAAATCGACAAGGCGACGCGCACACACGCGATGTGGTGCGTCGACCATGGCGAGGAGCTGGCGCGGCTCCGCGAGAACATGGGACTAACCCAGCGGCTCGCCGCAAACCATCCAACGACCATGCGCCGCAAGTGGGACAAGGCGAACAAGGAAGTCGACAAGCCCACGGCGGAGAAAAAGGAAACACGCGCGCAAAAAGTCGAGCGCGAACTCGAGGCGATGTCGGCCGAACGCGACAAATGGAAGCGCGAGGCGGAGAAAGACGGTTCGCTATTCGACTTGAAACAAGACCCGGCGCCGCTCATCGCCAAGGTGATAGTTGCGCACGTGACGCCGTACAAAGTGGGCGAAATCCTCAAGGCGCTCACAGCCGAACGCGATCGGCTCAAGGCGGTCAAAAAACAGGCTGGTTGACAACTTGCGCCTGTCATGTACCATACATGACAGGCGCGCATTGCGTCCCACAGAAGGAAGGCAAACCATGAAAAACTTCGAAGTCACGTTCGAATGGCCAAACGGCGATTGGACTTGGATTTATGTGGAGGGCGAAGACTTCCACAAGGCGATGCTGCTAGCGCTGGCCAGTTGTCCGCGCGACTGTCGCGTCCATCATTTGCAGTTCATGACGGCCGAACAAGTTGCAGCGAACAAGGCGCACGATGGCGTGCGCTGGCAATCTGTCGGAAAGCACGAAGCGCGATTGACCAAGTGAGGGAGGTTCCCATGCATGGAAGGCAACCCACAATGAACGACACCAAATTGAGCGGCATCAAGCCTCGCCTTGTTGGCGGTACCTTGTTTGTCGCCTTGCCTGTCGAGTTGCAGCGGACAATCGAAGGCGGGTGCAGTTGTCCAGAGTGCAAAGCCCACCCGGACAAGACGCCAATGTGGGACACGTTGGCGATTGACGCCAAGGCGCAGCGTCACACGTGGACGGTTCATTATCCCGAACTGGCGCGTTGGCGCTAAACCAATTGTCGCGCGTTAGAGTTGACACTGGCGAAGTGTCATGCTAGGTAGATGACAGCGCCGTAATGTCGCGGCGCTGTCATCACGATGGAAGGCAATCCAAATGGCACACAATCTTGAAATGGTTAACGGCGTCTATTCCTTCGCGTTCACTGGCGAGCGTAGCGAAATCTGGCATCGCCTAGGGCAGGAACTGCCCGCCGGTTCCGGCCGCGATGAATGGATCAATGCGGCTGGTTTCAACTATCACGTGGAAAAAGTCCCCGCGATCGCGTCATTGAATGGCGCGGAGTTCGACCATATCGCGCCGGAAAAGCGCTTTGTCGAAACGGATAAGCGTTTCACGGTTCGACAGGACAATGGCCACGTTTTGGGCATTGCTGGCGAAGGCTATCAAACCGTCCAGCCTGTCGACGTTTGGGAGTGGTTTGAGAACTACATCACGTGCGATGACAGGTTCCACATTGATGCCGCCGGTGTTCTAGGTTCCGGCGAGCGCTTGTGGATGACGGCGCGTTTTAATGGATCGCTGGACGTTGCGGGCGATAGGCATATTCCGCGCCTCTTGATGTCGACGTCTTTTGACGCGTCGCAAGCCACCCGCAACGAAGCAACCATGACGCGCGTAGTATGCCAGAACACTTTGCGCGCGGCGCACGCCAACGCCAAGGCGATGATTAAGACGCGCCACAACACCAAGTTCGACGGCCGACAGGTGCATCGCGAGCTCGGACAAATCGCGCAATCGTTTGTGGAGTTCAAAGCGCTTGGCGACGCAATGGCGCAAACCGCGATGACGCAACGCGACGTGGAAGTCTTTTTCACTTCGCTGCTAGGCATTCCGGCCGATGCTAAGGCGGCCGACATTTCGACGCGTACGCGCAACATCGCGGCCGATCTAGGGTCCAGCTACCGTAAGACGCAACGCGAGCGCAACAGCGATCGCAACGATTGCTGGACGGCGTTGCAGGCAGTCACGCGTTATGTCGACCATGACAGGACCGTGCGCAACGCGCCGAATGAGACGGTCGGCCGCTTCGATAGCGGGACGTTCGGGTCGGGCGATGCAATGAAGGGCAAGGCAATGAACCTGCTTTTCCCGCTCATTGATCCGTCGCTATTCCGCGAAAAGGTGTTGTTGCCAGCCTAGCGCTAGCAGCACTCGCGACTAAGGGCGCCCTAGACGGCGCCCTTTTTTTGTGTCATGTATGGCGCGTGACAATGTCGTCACAAGGGAAGGCAAGCCACATGACCAAGTTTGTTAATCTCACTTTGACCGATGACGAATGCCTTGACGTGCGCATGGCGTTGAACGCTACCGCCATCCATTGGGGCGAAATGGCCACGGTCGCGCGCAACGAAGGCCGCAAGATTGACGCTGACACGTGCGAACGGATTAGGTCTGGGTATCATCGCCTATGGGAGGCCGTGAACGTCGCACAAGAAGCGGCGCCAGACGAGCGGCTGGCATGGTTCGATGACGAACGCGCGGCGCCGCGTCGCGATTGCTGCCAGTTCCACGCGAGCGGCGGGGATCGCGCCTTGTCGTGCGGCGGTGACTTCGCCCCGCAATCCGACATTTTGCAACGGATTGCCGATACTCGCTTCTAATCCGATAGGCGGTTAAATCGCCTAGGGCGCCCTCTGAGGCGCCCTTTTTTTCGCCGGTATCATTCCCTCTAGAATTTTAGACCCCGCTCACAGGCGCGCGTAGCGCGACCGTTCCCCACATTTCATTCCTGTTATACGCTGATTTCGCGCCGTGTCGACTTGCGCCGTTTTGGGCGATTTTCAGAAGCCTCGAGTATCGCCAGCGTATTCGCAAGTAGAGCGCAGTATAGCATCTCTCATCGCCGAGCCTCCTTACTTCACTCTACTTCGCGTTGCTTGCACTATACTCTCCTCCTCCTGCCAAGCCGTAGCTGTGTCGCGTAACTTCGGGAAATCCGAAGCACAAAGCATTCCTGTGAACGTCTCTTGGACCGGAACTAGCAACCGAGTGCGGAGCAGGCTCTCGGTTTTTCCCAGCCCCAAAAAGTTGAACCCCAGATTTTTTTGGGGAAATTTTCCGGCCAAGGGCCGCCTGGTTTGGACACAGCCGGTTCAGCTTCCATTCCGCTTCTGTTCAATATCCTGAACCGTCCGAACCGTCTCGGACCCTATTTCCTATAAAGCGCCCACGCGCACGCGCGCGCGAGAAAAATATGGATAAGTAGGAGCAAGGGTTCGGCAGGGTTCAGAAGGGTTCGGGTTTTTCGGGTTTCTTCCAGAAGTTGCGACCTGTGGGGGAGCGGGCCTTCTCATACCCGTCTTTTTTCAGAATTGCGGCGATCCGCTTCGACGCCAGCATGTCCAATTTCGAGAGGTCGCCGCCGTGGGTGACGGAGCCCAGACCATTCCAAACAAGTGCGGTAGTTACGAGCGGAAGTGAAGACGCCACTTCAAGCACGCGATCGGTCCAGTTGTCGAACGCTTGGCGCTTCTCCTGTTGGGGGGCGATGACCCGTCGTTCGAAGTTTCGGTCGGGCCAATGGGGCTCGCCAGCGTCGTAGGCTTCGCGCGCTTCGGCGAACAATTGGTCGCGATATTCGGCCAGCCAATCGAGGTCGACGTGGACGACCTTGACCGGCCAGAAGCGTCGGCCGCCGGTTTCGTCCTTGATCCAATCGTCGACGTTGGTCGTGCCGATGAACAGGCACTGGCGCGGCTCGTGGCGCTCTTTCCGGCCATATTTTGGCGTGTAGATTTCGACCCGGCGGGTGATGGTCGCCTTTAGTAGCTCGACCTCCGCGCCGCGAAAGGCGGCTAAGTCACTGAACTCAACCAGCCATTTGCCCCGGAAGTGCATCGACATGCGGACTTGGTCGCCGCGCAGATCGGGAACGTGATCGGAGAAGTATTCCGGCCCGGCTAGCGCCCGGCAAAACTGGCTTTTCAGCTCGCCTTGCGGACCTTCCAAGACCAGCATGTAGTCGCACTGGCAACCGGGGTCCATGATCCGCGCCACCATGGCGATGGCGAAACGGCGTCCGATTTCGCGGTGATAGGCGTCGTTGGGGACGCCCAGCGCGTAGGAGAGCCAGTTTTCGAGGATTGCCGGGCGGACGGTGATTTCGCGGGTGCGGACCCAGAGCCGCAGCGGGTGGATGGGGTTTTCGCGGGCGAACTGTTCAAGGCCCCAATGGATCGCCTCGCGGCCGATCTTGGGCATGACCATTTGCATCCACTCTTGCAGGCGGGAGATGTCCTCCTCGTCGGCGAAGCGCGGGCAGGGCGCCCCCGGTTCAGCGTCGCCGCAGATCGGGGGCGATGACCGAACGATGACGGCTTGCTGCATCTCGTCGAAGGCGAACGCAGTGGAAAAGCCGGGCTCGTTGCGCAGGACGATCATGACGTTGCGGTAGTCGGCGATCGGCTTGCCGACGGGCGGGCGGAGGAGCGGTCGCCAGACCGCTTGCGGAACGAGTGTCGGTCGCGGGCGCTTAGTCATGGAACGCCTCCGACATCAGGCGTTGCACGTCGTCTTGGCCGATCAGCTTCACGAGCCCGTTGTCGACGGCCCATCGTTGAAGAGGGTCAACTGCGTCTCCGATCCAATCCCATTCCTTAAGTCGCCAGCGGAGGGCTCGGCTTTCGCAAAGGGCTTTGAAAACTTCGGATTTATCGGCTGGCCGGTCGTCTGGCACGTAAATTCCTCCAAATGCTTTCGGCAGAACCATTGCGGGTGGTGGGGCCAGCCCACCGCGACGAAAGCGAGGAGGGAGCCGCACACCGAACAGGGATGATCGCCGGGGTAAGGCTGGTATGGGCGAGCTGGCGCGGACCCACGCACGAGCGCATCGAGCGACTGCGCGTGTAAATCTAACCAGTTGTCAGGAGGGGATTTTTCGCCTACATTCGGCATCACCTTCCTCGTGCGCTCTGCGCCCGCGTTGGGGCTTTTGGATTTGCCTTCCGAGAGTGGGGCCGTGGCGCACGTCGCGGCCCCTTTCGTTTGATGCTACTCTCGCCGCCGTGGCGCGCAAGGCGCCAGCGATAGTGTCAACATGTTCCTCAGACACCCTAGCGATAGACCGTCTGTCGTGGTCGATCCGGCCGCCTACGGCGTCGGGTTTCCGCCCGGCGGGCCGCTCGGCCGCGAGCGGGTCATGTCTGCGCTGCCGCTCGATCCTGGCCCCGCCCTGCTATCGCCACCAACCGTTGTCCGCGATCCCGGCTCGGCATTCCTCGCGGACCCGGACGGCAATCTGATCGGCGAGGCGGCGGTGTGGGTTGGTCGGATGCTGACCGCCCGCTGGACAGAGGACACTCGGAGGTTTTGAGTGCCGCTCTCCCGCCGGTTCACGCCTGAACACCCACCCGGCGAGAATTGCAGCTTCGGGATTGATTTCAGCTACATCGTCCCGCCCGGCGTCTCCCTCGCCTCGGGCTCGCTCGCCATCCTGACGAACTCCGCGGCGCCGGCCGACGCCTCCGCGGATTGGACGATCGGCCCGGTGACGGTGCGCGGCCGCGCGCTCTACGCTATGCTCACCGGCGGCGTCGCCGGTACGGACTACCAGCTCAAATTCACGGCGGTCGACACGGCTGGGAACACGTGGCCGCGCACGGCGCTGATCCTTTGCGCCGACACGAGCTGACCGATGCCAAGCGACGACCTCGTCATCAATGTTCGACAAGTCGCCGGATATCCGCCGACCGGCAACGCGCCGACGAACGCCTCGCTGCTGATGCAGCTCGGGATCGGCGGCCCCTACCTAAGCATCTCGCCGCAAGACCTCGTTGGGACCGCGCTCGCCACCGGCGGCGCAATGGCGATCGCCGGGCCGCTCGCGGTGCAGTCGGTCAGCGGCGGCGCCGCGCAGTTTTCCAACGGCACGTTCAACGTCTTGAGCGCGCAGAAGGCGTGCATCGTCGACTTCGCCGCGACGTGGGGTTCGATCGCGGGCGTCCAGATAGCCACCGTCGACGACGTCTCGAACCTCAACGCGGCGATCCGGGCGGCTTCGGTCTGGTCGTTCAACGGGCGCGTCGGCGACGTGCGGCTGTGGATCGACGATATCGTCTGCGCGGGTGGAGCTCCA
>Ga0210406_10007774_pt1 | contig 10826 bp, 11 predicted proteins | sample IncBWC30MmetaG_FD_155454 | JGI IMG/M metagenome (GOLD analysis project Ga0210406, IMG submission 155454) | Forest soil microbial communities from Barre Woods Harvard Forest LTER site, Petersham, Massachusetts, United States - Inc-BW-C-30-M | ecosystem: Environmental > Terrestrial > Soil >... | reverse complement strand
GCGCGATATGGCAGTCAGCTATTTAAGCAGGTTGGTCATGATACGCGAAATCGCGCCGCGTCTGGCAAAGAACCGGCCTGCGGCATCCATGAAGCCGCGCGTATTTGTCATGGCCTTTCCTGGTGCTGGTCATATCGGCACGCTCGATGATCTGAATGCTGAAAAAAAATATGCCGGCTTGGCGGCGCATTGGAACGGTGTCGCTGGCAACGAGGCACTGGTACTCGACTCGGCACGGCGCTATCCAAACGCAAGCTTCTTCGGTCTGAACCCGGGAGCTGTCAAGAGCAATATCCGCAGCAACTTGCTAGGCGCTAACAGTCTTAAACACCGCTTTTTTGAATTTGTGATGGGTCTGGTTGCAAAAAGTGCTGAAACCTACGCTGAACGACTGGTGCCCCTCCTGGTTTCACCAGACCTCGAAGGCCACAGCGGAGCGATGTTCGATCCAAAGGGCTTCGCAATCTTCCCGTCGCCGAAACTGACGGACGACTACACGAACAAGTTCATTGGGGCTTCGGAAGCGTTGGTGTCTCGGACAGGCATTCGCGTGACCTCCTGAGCGCAAGTAATCCTGCTCGTCGAGGACTCAACCGGCCTCTAGTCCTCTCATGCCGGTAGAGTACTACCATCAAAGGTGGTGAGGTATCAGCCTTTCGGCGCGGGTGCGAGGCCGAGTCTCGCATCCATTTTCAACAAATCGGCCCTGTAATTCGCCTAAACTATGCTGAACCCGTCGCTCGAACTGACCCGGCAGACGCACCGAGAGTATCCGATTTTGCAGTTCGAGTTGTGGCAGCAGTCGAGGCTGGTGGCAGGCATCGCTTTGATCTTGTTGGCTTTTCCTGGGGGCGGCTGTTAGCCCGCAAGTGCTGCCGCTACCGAACATGAGGAGTATGCAATGAAGGTAGCCCTGTTAGGTGCCACAGGTTTCGTTGGCTCAGCATTGCTTAAGGAGGCACTCGACCGAGGGCACGTGGTGACAGCGATTGTGCGGCATCCGGAGAAGCTTGAAAAACGCGAGGGTCTCACCGCGAAGGCTGGCGACGTTTACGACACGGCTTCTCTTGCGACGCTGATCCGAGGAAAAAAAGCAATTATCAGCGCCTTCAATCCTGGATGGAAGAACCCGAGCGTTTATGACGACCAGGTTCGAGGAACAGCATCCATCATCGCCGCGATTAAGAAGGCGGGAATCAAAAGGGTGCTCTGGGTGGGCGTGAGCGGGTGGGCTGGAGGTCAAACCTGAAGTCCGAGTTATCGACAGCCCGGATATGCCGCTCTGGGTAAAGCCAGGTTCTTTGGCGACGATCAATGCTCTGGACCAACTCCGAAAAGAGCCTGAACTTGAATGGTCCTTGCTGAGCCCTTCGGCAGAATTGAAGGCCGGACAACGTACGGGAAAGTTCCGCCTCGGAAACGAGGAACTGGAACGCCCGACCCATTGTTCGGCAGCGCTTTACGGTAGGGTACTGAAAGCAAGGGGTGGTAGCGCAAACATTTGCAACTCCCGAGTAGTCGGCAAACCGGAAATGATCCTGATGGTACCGAACGGATTAGTAACGACAAGTCTTAGTGCTGTATCGGAAGCGCGAGTTGGCAATGCGTGGACACGAGCACGGTGAGATTGCGCGCTATCGCTTCACGGAATCTGGATCTCTCGAGACTCGCCGGATCCAACAGCCGCACAGATTCTTGCTATTCGACCGCGACGCAAAGTTTGGAGCCGAGGTGTTTTCGGCTGTGAGGGAGATGGGAAGCGAGCCAGCTCGCACGGCCTTTCGCAGTCCGTGGCAGAACGGTGTTGCGGAGCGCTGGGTGGGAAGTTGCCGACGCCACTTGCTGGACCACGTGATCATCCCGAATGAGCGCCATCTCAAACGGCTGATGTCTTCCTACGTGCTCTACGACCATGAGGACCGGACTCATCTTGGAGTCGCGAAGGACACGTCAGCAGGTCGGCCTACAGCAATTCGCTTTGAGCGTGAAAACAAGATTCAATCCTTTCCGAGACTCGGCGGGCTACATCATCGTTATGCAGTGGCAGCGTAGATTCGAGAGCCATTTTCGAATAACCAAACGCTTTTGCTTGTAACCCGGCCGACGACGGTTCGTGTCTTCTGAGCGAGCATCTTTCGCCGGTCGACGAATCAGCCTGCAATCCCAAACCGAAGAGCTTGCGCCAAACAGGAAGAACTCCTTTTAATTTAGGACACAACGATTTGGCGAACGACACGGATAACCATGGATGCTCTACCATGTAACCTTTCGCTGTACACAGGCTGTCCATTGTGGTTCACTCGTAGGTACCAGCCTCAGCTAGTCAGGGATGTTAGCGATGATTACTCCCTTCGCAATTGTCAGGTTTGATGTCCAATGAAATGCTGTGGATTGAGGCTGTAGCTGACCTTGAGATTGCCAAGGCACGTGTTGCTGAGTTAATGCAAACTAACCCCTGTGAATATTTGATGTTCTTCCAAAAAACAGGCTATAAAATTTCCATCAAGTCCACCCGATGGTCAATCGTGAGAGGTAAGTATGCCATACGCCAATGGCGAAACACCTAAAGTTGGTGATTACGTTAAGAACCAATGGGAACAACCGGGCACTGTGACTAGAGTTCACGCAGCACAGGACGAACAGGAACGGGTCTGCATAATGTGGAAGGACGGTGGGATTTGCCTTCTCTTTTCTCCTGCTTCCGAATACAGTTTAGTCTCTCGAAAAATTGCATGTACGTCACCTATCCGATGACCAGCATCCCTTAGATCCATAAGGGCCGCATCCAGCCGGGTCTGACTCTCAGGCACCACACGTGCGTGCAGTGGTAATTCTACAGTTGACCAGCCAAAGCCTGTTGGCGTATGAATACGGGCAGCACCTCTTTATACCCAACAAGGGGCCAGTGGATGACCTGACTTGGAGCGCAAGGTTGCCGGGTGGCCCCACATATTCGTCAGGGAGACACCAACCAGGCGTGAAGCGTTGTCGTTCCATCTCTCCCAAAACTCCGGGTCGCTAGCTCGTTGACGTACTGACGCTGGCCCGAGGTTCGCTGCTGAAATCAACGCAGCTCCAAACACCTTCGGCTCGTGAGCGGTTGCATACGCTGCGACAAAGCCTCCCATGCTGTGCCCGATGAGCACAATGTGGTCTGAGTCGATGCGGAACTTTTTGACGTTCTCAGGTTGGCGCAAGAAATCAATTGAGGCCTGGGCGTCCTCAAGCGTGTGGGTAAACGAGAAGGTGCCTCCGCTGCCCCACGCGCCGCGATAGAACGGCACCAGCACATTCCAGCCCGCTCGCCGAACGGAATATGCGAGATCGAAATTCTTTTCATTGCCGGGAAAACCATGGAGCATTACCACTGTCGGATGCAGGCCAGCGCCCGAGGCAATATAGATGACCGAATACATCTTAGCCCCGTGGCTAGGAATGTCCGGCCAAGCCATCGTGGCCGGATACGCGGGATCAGGCGGAGGATCAGAAATCACCGCCGGCGGAGCTTGACGGTTTTCCTGCGCATGGATCATGCTCGCGACCCACAGTACCAAGCTGAGCGGGAGCATAAACCGGGCAACTCGTTTCATCGGCGATGTGATAAACAACTGCTCTTGTCTTCGCAGCCTGAAATTCAGGTTGGCCGACTCGCCGTCGACCAGCGATGTCGGGTGGGCCTAATCCTCGATGGTTGCTACGCAGCCGATGGAAATCAGTAGTCCTTTGGGTAGTGGGACTGTCATCACCATCCGAGCAGGAGGATTGCTCGGAAAGAATTCGCTGAAAAGGCGGTTGAGTTCAGCAAAACTGGAGACATCGGCGACCAGCACGGTGGTATTTACGACCAAGTCGAGTTTGCTGCGTCCAGCCCGCAGAACGGTATCAAGATTCTTGAACGCCTGCCGAGCTTGAACGTCGAAGGTAGGACCAACCGCTTCGCCCGTCGATGGGTCAACACCTGGCTGCCCCGATACGAACAACAAGCCAGCCGCATGCACTGCCTGGGAATAGGGTCCAATCGTATTCAATCCGGAACTTGGATCACGCGTTTATCTGGCATGCGGTTTCCTCGTAAATGAACAGAAGTCTAAGCTAGAGAGGCTTTGCAGTTAAAGAACTACGTCCGATCACGGCCGCATGACGCGCAACCCTTCCATAATCCGGTAAGGGAAGGGTTGCCGACTACACGCCCAGAACTTCGCACGTCGCCGTCTGGACAGTTAAGTCGGCGAGAGACACAGTCGAGGGACAGCTAATACTCATCGAGAGTAACCCGAAACGAAGGGAAGCATTTTCACAGTTGATCTTTTGTAGTTTTGTCGTGGTTGCCCTTGGGTTTTGGCAAGCCGTCTCGACTGATGCTGGCCTACAATCGCCGCACAAAGTCAATTAGAGCCTGGTTGACCTCTTGGGCCCGCTCCTGCTGCGTCCAATGACCGCAGCCCGGCAGCAAGAGTGTTCCCTGAAGCTGCGGTACAAAATTCGACAGGTTGGCGATGATTTGGTCCATCCCACGAAAGGCCAACACGAGATCGCGGTCTCCCGCGATGTAGAACGCAGGGACTGTCACCCGCAATCCAGACACAGGCGCTAAGAGCTCCCAATTTTGGTCGATATTGCGGTACCAGTTCAGCCCGCCGCGAAATCCCGTGCGCGTAAATTCGCTTACGTAAAAGTCCACGTCGGCCTCTTTCAGCCAAGGCGGCAAGGCTGCAGGATTGATCAAGCGCGAAAGGAAACCGCCGCGACGCGGCACCATGCCCACTTCGCCATTGCCCACTGCGCTGCCGTCCCTACGAGGCGCATCCCCGGAAGCCGAGTAGAGGAGGCTGCGGATGCTCAGGCGGACATCGCGTTCGAACTCCGCCTCGGCGATGCCTGGCGATTGGAAGTAAAGCTGATAGAACAGCGCGTCCTCGGTCTGAGGCATTATGCTGGTGGGACGAACTGGCCGTCGCGGTATGAACGGCACGCTCAAGCCTATCACGCCACGGAACCGATCGGAGCGCAAGAGCGCGGCGTACCACGCGACGGGGGCGCCCCAATCGTGCCCGACAATGACGGCAGTCTCTGAGCCTAAAATGTCCAGCAGGCCGACTATGTCACCGACCAAATGGAGGAGAGTGTACTGATGGATTTCTTCTGGACGTTGAGTCTGGCCATAGCCTCGCATATCAGGCGCGACGGCGTGGAATCCCGCTTCTGCGAGCGCGTGTAACTGATGGCGCCACGAATACCATGACTCGGGAAAACCGTGACACAGCAGCACCAGAGGACCTGCTCCGCTTTCAGCAATATGCATGCGGATCCCGTTGGTTTCCACGACGCGATGATTTATCTCCGTCATTTGAGTTTCAGTTCGATGCAGTCTGGGCCTCGGCCATGACTGCCTTTACGCGTCGAACAAGCACCGGGTTGCGATACTCGCTTCGCAATTTGAGGAGGCTCTGAACCTCGACGAACAGCTTGTGGACCGCGGCGTCCTGAGCCGCAAGTTTTAGGAGCGCGGTAAAGAACTTGAGCGTGTCTTCGAAGTCCGAAGGGCGTTGCCCTTCAGTCCTTGGATCGATGAAGTCTGGTACGGCAGCCGCCCACCAAGGAGTGTCGATGAGTTTTTCAGCCTGGGCAAAGAACGCTCCAGCCAAGCCCGCGAGTCCATTGCTTTCCGCACTCTGTGCCGCAAGCAGCCCAGTGAGAACCTCCGCCTCTAAGGCGGCGACGCTCATACCCTGGCCGTAAATGGGATTAAAGCGGCAGATGACATCGCCGAACGGAAGGAGCGCCCGCGGGAACTTTTCCAAGCGCTCGAAATGTCTCCAACGGCTCGCTTTGAAGCCGAACCGCGCGATCTCTGACGGGCGCTTGGCGTGGCGGATCGCGTTGTAGACCGTGGGGGTCCGCAAGCTCCGTGTATACGTTAAGAATCCATCCCAATCTGCTGGAGGCTTCTCGTCGTATCGTCCGCCAAGGCTCAGTATCCAGCGGTTGCCCTCCACCGGAAGCATAACGGCGGCGCGCTTGTTGTGAGGATAATGAGGAAACGTGAATACACCCATCCAATCAGGCGGGGCTTCTTCCGGGATGTCGAAGAGAGCGGTGGCATAGCCCATGTCGACGCCGATCGACGTTTCTTCAGGAACTGGCGAGTTTATGGACTGAAGCAAGGACAAAGTAAGACTTCCATGTCCCGAGGCATCGATGACGAGATCTGCCGAAATCGCTTCGCTTCCCCCGTCCGAGTTCTGACACCGAACCGTGGCAACGCCTGCGTCATCAGGCGCGGGGATCAACTCTTGGGCCCGGCAGCTGTCGCGTAGCTCGATATTACGATATCCCCCAAGCTGTTTGCGCACGGTGAATTCCAGCAGTGGCCTCGTCATGCTATAGACAAGTAGGCCTAGATCCCGCTGAGGAAAGGGGTCATATCCCGGGCGCTCTAAACGAGTGTCGTAACCCATGCGAAGCCGGACGGCGCCAGCCTGGGAAAGACTCTCTTCAAAACCGGGGAGTAGGCGGTTCAGTACCTGTAGACCGCCCGCCAGAAGGCCATGCAAGTGACTCGATTGCGGAGTTCCCGGTCTGTGGGTCGCTTCCTTCGGTAGCTCGTCATTTTCTAAGACGATGACGCGCTCGAAGAAATCCGCAAGTGATCGAGCTGCGATCAATCCGGCCATCCCGGCTCCGACAACGACGGCCTGTTTGCCAATACGAGTGGGCATGAGCAACCTCACTCAAATCTTATTCGGGAGACAGTTGGAGGCGAAAGCACCGCCTATCATAGCGCAGGAAGGGAAAGCACAGAAGGAGGTTTGACTTCCCGCCGTCGCAATCACGACCATGGTATCAGTCCTTGGATGGGTTCAGTCCCGAAGATGCCGATCGCAGTGATCTGCCAACCTGTCGGAGTTCCGAAGCTCCACGATTCGTGCCGAAGGTCCCGAGTGACGGGCAACCCTTCCATAATCCGGTAAGGGAAGGGTTGCCAACCAACCGCCAAGTGACCTTATCGAGTGTTGTGAGTTCTATCGCAATTTCAAGCTCGTTGACTGTACGAAGCCTGCGATCATCCGCGCGGGCGATTGGGTCAGTTCCATTCTGTTAAACGCGCTCATGATGGACAACGTTGAACTTTTCGTCCTCTGACGGAGGCTGGAAATACGCATTGATCGCTTCAAAGTCTTCCTCTGTGGTCCAGCGGGTGCCAGCAGGTAGGCCCCTGCTTCGATCCCGAAGCTGCGTTTTGCACACGGCGTCTGGCGCGTCCACAAAATGCAATTCGTGCTCAACGTGTGTGCGCTCGATCAGCTCGCGAAACCATGCCCGCTGTGTCGCCGTGGCGGCCGCGAAATCGAGTACGACGGAGATCCTCTTCGACAAGAGAACGCAAATGTGCGGCGTGAGCGCGTCCTTCAACCGCGTATAACGGTTCACGAACGACGGAATGTCGGTGATTTCGCCAGGAAAAAGAGCATTCAAGAAATCGTCCTGCACAAGAAGGACAGCATTTTCTTGAATGGCCAAATCTCTTGCGAGAGTGGACTTGCCTGCCGCCATCTTCCCGCACAAGAAGATCAACTTAGCTGAGGTGCTCATGCTCTTGTCCGCCTGTTACTGCCCCATTGGGTACAGCAAAGTGATTTAAGAGTGCCGCACATGCCGCCACTAATGCGACTCGTCCGCCGGCCACGTCCGCCAGCGAGGGTGCATGTAAGCACGCGAGCCGCTCGGAATCCGTAAACGCTCCGTTACATCTTCTACCTAACATTTTCGACCTGTGTTGTCGTTCTCAACGCACCGGGCGGAGCTCATACCGTTCCAGCGCCGTCCGCCCCGCTTCGTCCGGCGCATGGGTGTCAGTGTCGACAGGAATTCCCGTGTGCACCGTTGGACTGAGTTGTTCCCTTTGCTGCTGCATTTCATTCTAGGCCGGGATCATGTAACGCGGGGATTTGATCCAAAGAATCGACTGAAACTCGCTGGATTTGGTGCTCAATCGACTGACGCAGGCTGGGATCATTCGGTACATGCTGTAATGCAGCCTGATACGCACTCAAGGCCCCATCGCGAGACCCAAGACGAAGGCGTACGTTCCCTAACTCCACGTTGACAAAGAAGGCTTCCGGGTCAAGCGCGGCTGCCTGCTTGAGCATGGACTCCGCGGCTTGCAGTTCGGCTTTTTCGGTAAAGATCTTTTGTAGTGCAGCATCATACAAGGCAGCAGACGTCTTGCCGGGGAGATTGAAGTTCCCTCGGAACACCAAAAGGTTCCCGAACCGGGCAATAGGTTTAGCCACACGCAGTGACCCAGCATCCCACCATAACCGTCTGCCTAGGAATTTGGCATCCGCCAGAGTTGTTCCCGACCGAATCGGCGATAAAACCATCTGTTGATCTCGGGTTGGATTATGACCTACCCAATCGACCCCTCTAGATTGCAACTCCTCGTCCCACGCCCAGTAGTCGATATAGGGAATCTCCCCCGAAGGAAACACGTTTTGCTGGTAGTAGTTGGCAAGTTCCTTCGCTCGTTGTCCGAGGTCGATACCTTCATCATCGAAGTATTGGTATGCGTTCGAGTTTCCTCCGACGAATTCGTTGTAGTATTCCCATGGCCGCACCGCGGGAAGCGCAGAGACACAAGCCGCCAGCAGTGCAAGTATTGCGACCGCGTTCATTGCTTTTGAACCCGACGACAGAGTTACATGAGCAGTAACGCCACCGAAAATCGAAAAAAGCGCCAGCACAGGTAGTGCGTGTCGTACTCCACCGTAGGTGGCACCGGAGCTGAGCACCGCCAAAAACCAAACCAACGCTGCAAGCATAGTAAGCAATGGCATCTCCCAGTCGCTTGGCAACCGGCGCCGCACGAAGAACCACACTCCTAATAGACCCAAGATGCTGAGTCCTATGGGCAGCTTGACTGCAAGAACACCGGGAAAGAAAAATCGCGGGGCCTTGTTATAGTACAGACGCCCAAACGCCAATTGGGAGATGGCTCGTCCTTCAAGTCCCGCATGGACCGTGTCCGCCAAACCCCAAATGTAGGCGCGAGGCATGGCATGCAAGAATGCCATTTGGTGCAGAGCGAGACGGTACGCGGGCGACTCCACATCAGCAATTTTCTCGGTCAAGAGACGATTAAAAGTCTCCGAGCCGTCGCGGCTTTCGTGGAATCGGAAAGAGTACAAGGCCCACAAGACGACAAGAGCGCCTAACAAAACGACTGATAACTTTAACAGGCGGCGCGGTACCAATTGCACATTCGATTGCCGAAGCGGAAAAATGGCGAGTGCCATGCCCGCTAGCGCAACAAACATCCAGATGACAAGACCAGAGTGTTTTGCGCTCAAGGTCAACCCTAATGCCAATAAGCACAAACAAACGTCCTTCCATTGCCAAGCCCGGAGCAGTTGACTGGCCAACGTGATCGTCGTAGCCGCAAGCAAAGCAACGGGTAAATCAGTCATCACTACGGGGAAATGAGCAGCTACTGTGGGGTCGATAGCCAGGAAGAGAATCGTTCCGAGTGCGATCGTACGATTGAAAACCCTCCGTAGGGCGAAACCGAGAGTAACTAGCAACAGGCCGTTGAGCGCCCACATCGCTAACCGCGAGCGTCGCTGGACCGAGTCGGGATCGTTGTTCAGAAAAACGTCTTGCTGGGCGAAACGGCGTTCGTCGAATTTGTCATGCATCTGTCGAAAGGGACTCAGATGAAAGCCTGTGAGCGACATTACTGTCCCTACCCAAAGCTTGACAAGCGGAGGATGCTCCGGATTCAGACGGAAGTCATTCCTTGTGACGTAAGAAACGCCTGCCGCAATGTGATAAGCCTCATCGAGCGTGAAGCTATCCAGCCGAGTTGCAACGGCGGATCGAACGATCGCGCTTCCTACCAGCAGCAGCAAAATGAGCGAAAATATGTGGGGCGAGAGCGCAAATGTATGAACTTTCGCCTGCTCCGATAGTGCAGTGGTCGCGGTCACAAAATCCTCCGACGCACGTTCCACCCCAATTTCTGTGCTGCGTATTATAGATCCTTCACCTACGCCCTGCACATTAGCACTGCTACTTCAGTCGACGACGCATCACTACTCCTTTAAACCCAAGCAGTGGCCGACACCCTCGTCATCGGATAGTGCACAAAGCAGTGGTTAAAGCCCCAAAATGCGATGCCGGTCAACGCAGCGGTTTTCCCGCCCCGGGCCGAAGCGCTAAGGGGCTCTCGGATCACTTCCGTATTGCGGACTACTCGCCAACCGCACCCGCCTGAGTCTGGGGTTGTGAGCGCAATGGCGATTTAGCATCAACTAGTCGTTTATGCCGCAATCTGAACGGGTTTTGCCCAACGTTCATCCGTGTAAAGCAGGACGGCGATTGCTTTTTAACGCGATTCACTGCACAGACGGTGCAGGTATCCCAGCGTATTTGCCTGCGTGATGACCTTTCGGTGCTGTCGCTAAGGAGTCTTGCCGGGGGCCAGGATCGACTCACTCAAGATGAAATGCGCCGCCGCTCCATTCTTCGGGAGCAACGTCAATGATGGTTTCGGTGAAGTCCCAGCGGTGGCCGTAAAAGTCCTGCGCATTGTATTGGCGCTCGCCATAAGGTTGCTCATGGGGTTCAGTCAGGATGATAGCTCCGTTCTGCCGCGCCCGCTCGCAGTGACCCTTGGCATCTTCGATGCGAACCTGAACGACATGCGAATTGTTGGGCGCCACAGTTCCTTCGGCGATGGTGAAGCAGCCCTCGCCGGCTTTCATCTGGATGCGATGATTGGCGATGCGGAGACGGATAGTGAAGCCAAAAGCCTTTGACAGCCAATC
>Ga0210406_10007772_pt1 | contig 10826 bp, 9 predicted proteins | sample IncBWC30MmetaG_FD_155454 | JGI IMG/M metagenome (GOLD analysis project Ga0210406, IMG submission 155454) | Forest soil microbial communities from Barre Woods Harvard Forest LTER site, Petersham, Massachusetts, United States - Inc-BW-C-30-M | ecosystem: Environmental > Terrestrial > Soil >... | reverse complement strand
AATCACGATATCAAGCTGATGCGCAAACTCCGCGGGAAGGATGTGCAGATCACCCATGGGCTCGCGGAGTCGCTTGAACAACTCAATCCGGAGCCTCCGGAGTTTCGCGCCACCGTATTGGAGTTCATCGACGAACTTGTCAGTCACTACGTCCTGGACGGCGGAAAACTCGTCGTTGCTCACGCAGGAATGAAAGAGGAAATGCAGGGTCGAGGCTCGGGAAAGGTCCGCGACTTTGCTTTGTACGGCGAAACGACTGGTGAGACCGACGACTTTGGGCTGCCGGTCCGCTACAACTGGGCCGCCGAATATCGGGGCAGGGCAATGGTGATCTACGGCCACACTCCCGTCCCTCAGCCGGATTGGCTGAATCGAACCATGAACATCGATACCGGCTGCGTCTTTGGCGGGAGTCTGACGGCGCTTCGTTATCCGGAACGAGAACTGCTTTCGGTTCCGGCGCGCGAGACATATGCCCAACCCGTGAGGCCACTCGTTGCCACGGCAGCAGAAGCCGCTCCGTCGCTCACTTCTCAGCAGATTCATGACGACTTGCTCGATATCGATGACGTGATTGGGAAACGAATCGTCACGACGAGGCTTCATCACAATGTAACGGTTCGCGAAGAAAACGCGCTGGCTGCTCTGGAAGTCATGAGCCGTTTTGCGGCGAATCCGAAATGGTTGATCTATTTACCACCAACCATGTCACCCACGGAGACAACCTCACAGCCAGGGTTACTCGAATATCCCACGGAAGCCTTTGCCTACTACCGTCGAGAAGGCGTACCACGGGTAGTCTGCGAAGAAAAGCACATGGGTTCACGCGCAGTTGTGATTGTCTGCCGCGATGAAGATGCGGCGCGCCGTCGATTCGGCGTCATCGGTGAAGGGATCGGCATCTGCTACACCCGTACCGGCAGGCGGTTCTTCGACGACGCGAGGATTGAAAAGGAATTTCTCCAAAAGGTTCGCACAGCCTGCGATGCTGCAGGCTATTGGGAGCAGTTTCAGACAGATTGGATTTGTCTCGACGCAGAGTTGATGCCCTGGTCGGCGAAGGCCCAAGAACTACTGCGCCAGCAGTACGCCGCTGTGGGCGCGGCCGCGCAAGCGTCTCTTTCGGAAACGGTTGCATCGCTCGAGCACCTCGCACCAAAGAATGGTGATGCCCTGGTTCTTCTGGAGAGTTGCAAACAACGCCTCAACGCCGCCAACCTTTATGTGCATGCCTATCGTCATTACTGCTGGCCAGTTCAATCGGTCAGCGATTTGAAACTTGCGCCCTTCCACCTTCTTGCTACAGAAGGTCAGGTCCATGTGCAGAAGGATCATGTCTGGCACATGGAGAAGCTCGGTGAACTCTGCAAAGCCAGCGACGGTCTGTTGCTCGCAACACCATACAGGCAGGTGGATGTTACCAATACGGCCGCCGTCGAAGAGGCCACACGATGGTGGGAGGAGTTGACGGCTCATGGTGGTGAGGGGATGGTTGTGAAGCCAATGGACTTTATCTCGCGCGGAAGACGCGGACTGACGCAGCCGGCCGTCAAGTGCCGCGGCCCTGAATACCTGAGAATCATCTACGGCCCCGAGTACTTGCTGCCCGAGAATCTCGAGCGCCTTCGCAGCCGTTCAACTTCGGCAAAACGGTCTCTAGCTCTTCGCGAATTCGCCCTCGGAATTGAAGCATTGGAGCGTTTCGTCCGAAACGAACCGCTGCGCCGCGTGCACGAGTGCGTGTTCGGGGTCCTTGCTCTTGAGAGCGAGCCTGTTGACCCACGGCTTTAAGGAACTCATTGGCCCGATCCTGAACTTGATACAAACGACCCGCACATTGAACCGCTGGTATCGAATCCAGCTATCTCAATCCAGAGGTAATCTCGACACTCGGGCTACTGCGGACTGTAGTCTTTCGACGAAACCGCTGCCCATCCGTTGGAAACAGTGAGCGGCGCCGCGGCGGTTTCGGAAACCGCCGCAAAGAATCAAGGTGGCCAGAAAGACCAATGCACTCGCCGGGTTCTCAAGATCGGCAGGCGGTTCGCGCTGCACGATGTCGTCCAGCGCTCGTCCTGGCCCATGGTATTTCCGGACCTTGGGCGCACATGCGAGAGATCAGTCAGCTTCAGTCCGGCGGAAACCATGCGGAAGAACTCTAGCTACTGAGGCGGCCGAGCGTTCTGCAATTCTTGATAAAACTTCTTCAGAACAAAGAACGCTTTCTTCTTCTCACCATGATCGGAGACCAGGCCTTTACGATTGAAATAATCCTCAAAACGAGGCAGCGTTCTTCGCGGACTCCGGAAGTCTTTGAGAACCCATGGTGACATTCCGCGAAGATAGGGAATGTGCTTCAGCATGGTGATCTGATGCTCGTAGAGATTTTCCTGATATTCCTCGGTCCAGCGACTTCGGGCATCGCCGTGATAGCCGAAGAGCGCGTCGCCTCCGAACTCACTCATGATCATTGGCTTGCCGTAATCTGAGATCCACTCAATCGAATCTGCATCCTCGGGCCGGTCGACATACCATCCAACGTATTCATTGTTCCCGAGCACATCGAGATCGCTCGCAATGGGATCGTTAAGGCGGATAGTTATGCGGTTCCGGTCCCGGGCTTGGTTGGCCTGAAGAGCGGCAGTCACCAGGCGCGTGGGATCGGCTGAATGCGCATCCTGAATGAGCTGCCGCAGAAAGCGATTCCGAGCATCGCTGATGGGAGTCTCGTTCGCGACGGAGTAGATGATGAGCGCGGCGCGATTGTGGTCTCGCGCCATCATCGCACTCAGCTGAGATTCCGCGTTGTGCAGGGTCTCGGCATTTTCCCATTCAATCGTCCAGTAGACCGGCACCTCGCCCCAGACTAGCACCCCTGGAGATCGCTTCGACATATGATCCTGCAGACCCGCTGGCCTGGCGTCAGTGGCACCACTGGAATCTGGCGTCGCAACTTTTCAAGGTTCGCCTCAACCAAGGGAAAAACGTTCTCACCGTACACATATTGACGAACGGCAACATGAATCTGGCTTATTTCAACTTCACACTCCCCCTCAGATGAAATAGAACCTGCTAGCGATTCAACTCAGCGCCATGCGTAATCCCGTCGCATGGGGAACAGTGACGGAGCACTTGGTTGCCCTGCTTGCGCGAGTCAGTTCCCGGCGAGCATCACCTAACTCAGCGCGAAGCAAACGGACGGCGGAGTGGCGATCCGCTTTTTGTGGCTTGGACTCCGAGCCTTCGGCGAGGCCCGGAATAAAAACCTGGCGCTCTGGTCAGCTTGGCTGCACACCGTAGGGCTCTGTTCCGTGGTGGAAAGGGGTCCCGTGTAATGTGTTTGTCCCTTGGAGGATACCGACTGGTATCGCGATTCTTGGTATGGAGTTGTTCCGAGACCTCGGGCTTTGATGGGCAACGCAATTGGGATCTAGCGCAACTGCATGGCTAGAGGGTCCGCGAAATTTTCTTCGGCAGGCAGACGCGCAGAGTTCCGTTTACGGGCTTCACTTCTGCCAGGGCAGGATTTATTTCTTGGCAGAACTGATAGACGGATTGGACGTCAGGACCGCAATGCGCTTCGCCGGCGCGTCTCTTTCTGCTGCGAAGGACCACCAGACTGTGAGTGGTCAGACTCAGGATTGTGGTCACCTCCGGGTCCCGCGGACAATCAACCACCAGCGAAAAATCCGGTGCGTCGAAATCATCGTTGCCGCGCCAGAGTTCCTTCTCGGCAGTTAGCCAATCGTCGAGTCCGAAACCATGCTTGTGCTCGCGTTCTTGAAAAATCTGGTAAGCGCGTTTTGTGATTGTTGACAGTATGATTTCCTGATGATGTTCCTTGCTGCTTTCAACTGTGATAACTGGAATTCCCAAACACTTTCGGATTTCTCCTTGCATTTGTGTATCTCCTTCTAGCTTCCACTTCTAAGACCACTCCGTGTTCATGGCGGTTACTCGGCCGTAATGATGCTACTGAGCGCCAGGAGCCCCTGCAGTCTCCGCAGGTCAGATGGAGCGGCGTCAGAAACCGCACAGAACTCGAGTCTGTCGTTTCGCCAGTCGATCCACTGATGACCCTGGCGTGTGCCAGCATGCGCGGAGGCATCTGATTCGCGTGTGTGCCAAATAAAGACATTGAAAACCTGATCGCGGCTGCGATAAACGAGCGCGGCCACTGTGCGGCCTTGAAGGACATCCACGCGCCCACCCTGCAGCGCGAAACCGTTGCCGGCGAAATCGCGGACCGGAAAAGCAAAGTTCACCTTGCTGTCAAACCAGGCCTTTAGGATTGCCGGATCGGCTGAATTCACGTTGGTGATCTGTCCCGGCAAAAGTGAGCGGAGGTGCGCGTCCACAATCTCCGCTGCGAATTCGGCTTGATAGTCCTCCTCTTTGCGAAAGCCAGGAACTACCCGCCAGAGGATTAGCGCGACCAAGACCATAGCCGCAGCTGGTGCTAATCCGCGCCAGCCCAAGAGCGGCGAGGGCCTGGTTTTAGGCGTCCTTGAGTGGATGCCGACGCGAATCTTCAGCTTGAGCGACGTCGGCGCAGACTCGTATAGACGTGCGTGTTTTAAAGAACCACGGAGCGAACTCATCGCGGCCAATTCATCGTTACATTCGGAGCAGCGTGCAAGGTGATATTGGAATTCGGCTGCGCGGATGACGCTCAGTTCACCGTCGAAATAGCTGTGAAGGAGGGCACTGTCAAGATCACAGCTCATGCGCAGTTTCTCCTCCGGCATGTTTTGCCATGGCGGACTGCAACTGACGACGGGCTCGCGAGAGCGAAGACATGACGGTGCCCATAGGAGTTGAGGTGATCTCAGCGATTTCCTTGTACGAACACCCCTGCAATTCGCGAAGCACGAGGACTTCGCGGAAACGGGACGGGAGCGTATCAAGCGCTTGCTTCAGGTGCTCGCGATCATCTCCCGCGATCGCGATGGATTCTGGAGTTGCGGAAGATTGCATGTGCAGCTCCTCGTTGAATTCATCCGTCATTTGCATTCGCCGATTCTTCTCCAAGCACGTGTAGGAAGTGTTGCGAACAATCTGCAATAGCCAGGCACGCACATCACCGCCGTAAAAGCCGCCGAAGAAGCGATAAGCGCGAAGCATGGCTTCTTGCGTCACATCTTCCGCATCGCTGCGACTGGATAAGATCCAAGCCGCGAGGTTAAATGCGGCATCGAGGTGCGGAAGCACCAACCGCTCGAAGCGCGCCCGATGTTCTGCCTGCAACACTTCCAAGCCTTTCTCGCTATCAATGAACGTCGTAAGTAAAAACCGTGCGGAGCCTGGATTTATTCTGGCTGTCGGTTGTTTTGTGATGAACAACAACGAAGAATTTAGATTGAAGAGTGGGGAATAAGCCAGGCATGGCGCCGGTCTAATAGAACAAATCCCAATCCAATCCGGCGGCGCGAGCGTGCTCTACGGCGCAACAACTCGCGCCGCTGCCTCTAATCGTTTCTGTGAAACGCGGAAATATGCTCACGCCTGCGAGATGAAGATTTCTGCATGCTTGTCAGAAGAACTACTTATCACCGAACCGCTTCACTCGTGGCAAAAAGAGTAGCCCCTGCGGAATATTTTGCGGGGCTAGCGCGTCTCTATAATGCGCGCCGGCTCCTGAGGCTTGCGGCAAAAACTGGGGGGGAGAGGAAAACGATGGCCAAAAAGAACAAAGACGAGATTTTGCACGATCACAACAACGATGGAATAGACAGACGAGGTTTTCTGAAATGCATGGCATGGGCTGGGACAGGCGCGGTTTGCGTGATGGAAGGCGGAATCCTGAAGTCGTATAGCTTGAGCCGGCTGGGAGAAATCAGCGCGAAGGAAATGGCCGGCGAACTCAGCTTCGTGCAGATCAGCGACAGCCATATGGGGTTCAACAAACCCGCTAATCCCGATGTGGCTGGGACGCTAAAGTCGGCCGTCGAGAAGATCAACGGGTTGAGCAGGGCGCCGGAGTTCATGCTGCACACCGGCGACATCAGCCACCTTTCGAAACCGGAAGAATTCGATACTGTCGATCAGATTCTGAAAAGCGCGAGCGCCAAGGACGTGTTCTTCGTGCCTGGCGAACACGACGTGCTCAATGACGACGGCAAATCGTACATGGAACGCTACGGGAAGAACGCCAAGGGCGGCGGGTGGTACAGCTTTGACAAGAAAGGCGTGCACTTCATGGGGTTGGTGAACGTGATGAATCTGAAGGCCGGAGGACTGGGCACGCTGGGCCACGAGCAGCTGGAGTGGATTGAAGACGACGTCAAACATCTGAAACACAGCACGCCCATCGTGGTGTTCGCGCACATACCGCTATGGTCGGTGTATCCCGAATGGGGCTGGGGAACGGAAGACAGTGCACAGGCGCTGGCATACCTGAAGAAATTCGGTTCAGTAACGGTACTGAACGGGCACATTCACCAAACGATGCAGAAGGTGGAAGGAAACGTGACGTTTCATACGGCTGCGTCGACGGCATTTCCGCAGCCGCAGCCAGGCAAGGCCGATTCGCCGGGACCGATGAAGGTACCGGCAGAGCAGCTGAAGAGCGTGTTGGGAATTACGGACGTGAATTACGTGCAGGGCCGCCAGGCTTTGGGAGTAGTTGATGCAACGCTTGCGTAAGCAGGAGACAAATCCGGAGAAAGAAAGTTCATTCTTGGGAAAATCCGGAAGGAAAAAAAGGAAAAGGATAATGATTAGAAAAACTGTATGCATTGTAGGTCTGCTTGCAACCGTGATGGTTCTGACGCTACTGCTGTCGGCAGTTTCGCCGCGCAGCTCAGCGAAGACTCCACAACCCGCGACCGCGGAAGTAAAGGTTGATAATTTCAGTTTTGGGCCGGTGACCTTGACTGTAGCTGTCGGGACGACGGTCACCTGGACAAATCGTGATGATATTCCGCACACGATTGTCAGTACGGACAAGGTGTTCAAGTCCAAGGTGCTCGATACGGACGAGAAGTTCTCGTTTACCTTCGCCAAAGCCGGGACGTATCCGTACTTCTGCTCCATCCACCCGAAAATGACCGGCTCGGTCGTTGTGCAGTAAGCGGCCAATGAGCGTAAATCCTTTCGATCTTAAAACCGTGCTGCTGGCAAAGCACGCGCAGCATGTGGTGTTGATCCATTTTCCGATCGCACGGTTTGCCGCCGGCGTACGGTTTGATTTCCTGGCACAGTGTCATCTTCGACCTGAGCGGCAGCATGGCCAACAAAGTAGGCAAAGCCAAAGAAGCCGCGTTGCAGTTTTTCAAGACTGCCAATCCTCAGGATGAATTTTTCCTGGTAGGTTTCAACGAGCGCGCAGAGCTCATCAGTGCGTTCACCAATTGCGCCGACGATCTGCAGAGTCGGTTACTGTCGGCTTCAGGGAAAGGCCGTACGGCGCTTCTTGATGCGATCTATCTGGGTCTCAGCGAAATGCGGACCGCTCGAAACGGCGAGCGAGCCTTGCTGATCATCTCCGACGGAGGAGATAACAACAGCCGGTACAGCGAGCAAGATATCAAGCGGCTGGTGCGGGAGGCGAATACTCAATTGTATTCCATCGGCATATTTGAGCCGTTCGGGAATCGGAGCCGCACTCCGGAAGAACTCAATGGGCCCTCTCTTCTTAATGAAGTGACGGAACTCTCCGGTGGGCGCGCCTTCAGCGTAGAGAATATAAACGACTTGCCGGACGTCGCTACCAAGATCGGCTCGGAGCTGCGCAATCAATATATTTTGGGATGCCGGCCTAGTGATAAGTCGCACGACGCGCGGTGGCGCAAGATCAAGATCAAGCTACGAACTCCCAGGGGACTGCCTCCGCTGAGCGTTGCCGCGAAAACAGGCTGCTATTCGCCCGGCCTCTGAGTTTGGTTCGCGGCGCTCGCTCAGAATTGTCCATGCTTGTACGGATTGCGCCCGGTGCGCGTCACATGGTCTGCTTCAGGAAGCCCACGCGGCGCAAAAGGTCTTTGAAACGCGCGTCCGAGCGAAGAGGATCGAAGCCTGGCCGAAGTAGCACTCCAGGATTGAATCGCTCTTCGTAGCCCTTTTCGAGCCAAGTCATGGCTTGATCCCTGTCGCCAAGAGCTGCGTAGACGACGGCAATCTCCGAGGCGTGCGAATCACTGCGATTCGAACCTCGCTTCAAATCGTTCAATAGCTTTATCGCTTCGCTCTTTCTGCCGGAGGCGACGTAGGCGCGAGCCAGATTCGCTATGCATGTAGGACTGCCGCTGGAGAGCTGTACCGCTTTTTCCATCTCGGCAATCGCCTCAACATTCATCTGCTTCTGAAGGTAAGCTTGCCCCAATTGATTGTGTGCGAAAGCGAAATTGGGATCCATCTCGATGGTCTTTTGGCTCTCGGCTATGGATTCATCATACGAATGTGCAAGCACAAGAAGCTCAGCCAAATCAGAGTGGATGATCAGAGAGAGTGGATCCGAATCTTTGGCTTTTCTCATTTCCACGATCGCGTCCTCGTAGCGGCCCAGCAGACTCAAATGCCAGGCGTACCATTGGTGGGCAGTTGCGTAGCCGGGATTGAGCTCAATAGCGCGACGGAACTCCTTGCCCGCGGAGTCGAAATCCCAGTCGAAACCATCCAGGCAAAATGCCAGCGAGTTGTGAGCTTCGCCGAGCGCACGATCCAGCTCCAGAGCTTTGATTGCGGCCGCCTTTGCCTTGGGGAGCGCCTCTTTGGGACTCATCACCGCATACTGCCAATCTCCCAACAAAGCATACGTGTCGGCCAAACCGGAGTAGGCTTCCGGGTACTTCGGATCCTCCTCGATTGCCTGATCAAAATAAGCCAGGGCAGCCTTCAAACTGTTAGCCGTCCGCTTGTTCCAGAAATAGCGTCCCTTCAGGTAGGATTCGTAAGCTTCGGGGTTAACAACTCTTACGGTTCTCAGCGCAGCTTGCTCCCGTGGACTCAGATTGATTCGAATTTGATCTGCGATGGCTTTAGCCACTTTGTTCTGAAGCGCCAAAGTGTCCCGCAATTCACCTTCATAGCTTTGCGACCATAATTCCTTGTCGGCCGAAGCCTGGATCAACTGCGCGGTAATTCTGACCTGGTCGCCCGAACGAAGTACCGTACCTTCCACCACCGCGTCTACGTTCAATTCGCGCGCGATTTGTGGCAGAGGTTTGCGTGCGCGTTTGTACGCCATCACTGAGGTACGCGAGATTACGCGGAGCGCGCTGATTTGACCGAGGTCGGTGATCAACTCGTCGGTCATGCCGTCGGCGAAATAGTCCTGCGAAGCATCTCCGGAGAGGCTTTCCAACGGAAGGACAGCCAGGGAGCGAATATCCGGAGAGGGCCGATTCCAGGAACGAGCCTTCCAAAAGCCGACGAATGCGATCAGCAACAAGGTCAGCGCAAATGCCCACATCCTCCACGCACGTGACGGCAGATGATGTTTCGGCGTTGCGTGATTGTCAGCGAGATCGCGGCGATCCTGGCCCTCCATCGCGGGATAAGGCTGGGCAGGCAGTTCCGGGCTGCTGGCGGGGGCGTCGTCCGCAACCCTGACCTCAGCGAGGAAACGGTAGCCGCGACGAGCAACCGTCTCGACGAAGCGGGGACTCTCAGCCGAGTCGCCGAGGGCCTCGCGGATTTTGTTGATGACTTTATTGAGCCCATGGTCGAAATCCACGAAGGTGTCCGCAGGCCAGAGTTTTTTCTGCAGTTCGTAGCGAGTAACGATCTCGCCGGGATGCTTTAGGAGCATTGTCAGCACTTGGAAGGGTTGTTCCTGGAGCCGAACGCGTATCCCCTGCTTGCGCAATTCGCCGGCGCGAGAGTCAAGTTCAAAAACCCCAAAGCGAAACCTACCGCGATGTGGATGGTTTTCTGGCATGCGACGCGACCGGCAAGTCCAAGGGAGTCTACCACCGGGCGGTAACTGCTGGAACGCAAACCGGGGGACCATTCCACATAAGTCCTCCATCGAGTGAGAGTTAGAAGGGGACCTTCAATCCAGTGCAAAAGAATAGCCCGTCCATTGCTTCGGGCCCCTGTCCCAATGAAAGTGGACCCTTCAAGTTGCCCTAGTCCGCCGTGCCGATCGCAACCGGAGGCATCCATGCCTGAGCACAATCAACTTCCCAGTTTTGAGCAGGCCGTACTGCCACATATTGACGCCGCATACAACCTCGCGCGTTGGTTGACGCGCAATGAGCGGGACGCGGAAGACGTTGTCCAGGAATCATACTTACGTGCTTTCCGGTTCTTCACAGGCTTCCGCGGTGGCGATGCGCGTGCTTGGCTCATGAGAATCGTCCGTAATACTTGCTACACCTGGTTGCATGCGAACCGGCCACTGCAAGAAGCCGCGGAGTTTGACGAAACCCTTTTCTCTCCTGACTCTCGGAGTCCAAATCCAGAAGAAGCTGTGCTTCGCAATGATAGAGGCGCTTTAGTGCGAAAGGCGCTGGAAACGCTCCCGCCGAATTTTCGCGAAGTTTTGATTCTGCGCGAACTCGAAGGGCTTTCCTACAAAGAGATCGCAGATATTACGGGAATACCTGCGGGAACCGTGATGTCGAGTTTGTCGCGTGCACGGGATCGGCTTCGTCAAGTTCTTATGATGAGCGACGATGCAGTGTCAAGTCCGCGGCGAATCGCGGTTGCGAACACGTGACGGCCGGAACTCGGATGACCGGTGACATCCGGGCGGAGGCAAAGAACCGATCCGGATATTTCCTTCAGTTTCTGTATACGGATCTGGCGGAAAAAACGGCCGCAATTCCGCGACTGCAATACCGACAATTTTATTCCCACCTCTTGAATGTCCTCTGATTCTG
>Ga0210406_10007771_pt1 | contig 10827 bp, 11 predicted proteins | sample IncBWC30MmetaG_FD_155454 | JGI IMG/M metagenome (GOLD analysis project Ga0210406, IMG submission 155454) | Forest soil microbial communities from Barre Woods Harvard Forest LTER site, Petersham, Massachusetts, United States - Inc-BW-C-30-M | ecosystem: Environmental > Terrestrial > Soil >... | reverse complement strand
CAGGAGCGGCTTGGCTTAAGGGCAGGAACTCACAGGGAGGAAGAGAAGAACAAAAACATCCTTACAAGAAGAAAAAGAGAAAAAACAGAAAAACACACTTGACTCATACCGGCCTTCTCATGGAAGGAGTTCGTTGTAACCGTGATATAAACTCAGTGGTGTTTTTGGCTTTGATTCAAAACGGGATCCTGCGAGGTAGACGTGAGCAAGCTGGCCGTCGCTTTCAAGAAGCTTTTTCCCTTGCTAGGCGTGTTGAGGAAAATCGAGCAGCTGATCCTCTTCGCGGCCTTTGTCACCTACGCCATTCTGGTGTCTCTCGGCCAAAAGGCATCGTTACTCGTCATACTTTTCGCAAGTCTGACGGTGGGAAACCTCCTCATACCGCTCGCCTGGGCTTGTCGCCGGGTGTACGCAACGCGTGCGTTTCCATGGAATTGGGTGCTGTTCTTTCCGGTGCAGATCGCGCTCGGCTTTGTCTGCTCGGTTGGGTTGGTTCTCATTTTGCAATGGACCGGGATAGACCGGGAGCCATTCTGGACGGTGTTTGGGCGCCTCGGGTCGCTAGTCATTGTAGTGGTCATGGTCACCAATGCAATTACGTTCATGGTGGACCAATACCATCAGAAACTGCAGGAACGAAACGAACTTCTCCAGCAGACGGTCGAGAAAGGAACGATCGCCCTGCAACAGCAGGAGGAGGAACTTAAGCGGGCGCGCGAAATTCAGCAGATGTTGCTGCCGAATGTGCTGCCGCAACTTGCGGGTGTGCAAATCTCGGGAGCTTGGCAGCCCGCACTCGAAGTCGGGGGTGATTATTTCGATGTCATTGCGCTCGACGAGAAGCGGCTCGGGATTTGCATCGGCGATGTCGCGGGGAAGGGAATCACAGCCGCCTTGCTCATGGCCAATCTGCAGGCGTCCTTTCGTGCCTTCGCGACGGCAGACGCATCCCCGCAGGCCGTGTGCACGAAGCTGAACAAATTTCTGAGTGCGAACCTGGCCTCCGGGAAATTCGTCACTTTCTTTTATGCCGTTCTGGATGCAGACCGACGAACGCTGATCTACGAAAACGCGGGCCATTGCCCCGGGCTACTGATCCGAGGCAACGGCGCTGCTGAGCCACTACGTGGCAATGGGGCCGTCCTTGGGGTGCTGCCTGATTGGATTTATCAGGATTCCACTGTGCAGCTAGAACGAGGCGACACACTGCTCCTCTGCACCGACGGCGTCACGGAGGCGGAAAACACTCGGCTGGAAGAATTTGGCGAGCAACGACTCCTTGAGGCTGCGCGCGCCCGCAATGGAAGCGCGCTGGATACCCAGCGAGCAGTTATGCAGCAAGTCACCGCATACTGCGGCGGAAATTTCCGCGATGATGCTACGCTGCTCGTGTTGAGAGTTTCCTGAGCAGCCGGTCGGGAAGTTGATTGTTTGAAGGCGCTGGTTGTAGGAGACGGCAAGGCCTCATACGACGCACGTGGGCTAGCCTTTATCGAAGGTCAATCCGATAGGCCATGCCGCTTTACCTCGGAGGACGACTGGTATGCCACTCGGTGCGGGATTGAGGTCATAGCGTGGGTATGTAGGTATCCTCCTTACCTGTACGTAGACTGTCTGCGTACCACAAGGGGGGCAGGGTACCGATTCCCTGGAATCCAGGAAAGTCTGCCTATGCAAAGGCGTCTAAGCTATTAGGTAAGCCCTCATTTCTCTTCAAAACCGGCTATTGAGCAACGAGACCGCACAGACGCCAAGGTGAATCGCGTGTTTACGAACTCTTGCTCGAATTTATTAAGTTCTTGAGGACGTCCACTCCGTATCCGGCTACGAAGACTGCTATCAAACCCGGCAGGACGTCCAATTTCGCGAGTTGGTCCTTTACACCTGCGACAAGCGCGAATACCGCAATCAGCAGAGCTACGCTGAGCCGTGCAACTTCGGCTGTGGTTCGTTCGCCGAGCAATGCCCTCAAGCGGCTCGGGTGCACTTCGATTTTATTTGTCACGACTATAGGCTTCCCGGTGCCCGTGTCCGTGACTGGCTTGCCGGCGGCATCTTGGAATGATGCGGAGACTTCGAAAGTGTTCGCCCGGCGGCGCCGGAAGAGTCCGGCCCTCGGCAAAACGAAATAGTGCGATACCAGCCAACCTTGGCCCTGCAGTCGATCGCCGAAGTTCCAGGCACAAGCCCACTCTTGACGAGCGGCGGCAGTATTTATGAAGTGGTTGGTAAAATAGACGCTAAATTCAAGAGGTTCCTCCTCATATGCAATCGCTGGCTCCATTTTGATAGAAACCTCAATGGGATTGACAGTTAGCGCTTCACGAAGACGTTCGGGGTACAGATCGTCCCTCATCTCCTGAAGCAAGAGCTTAGCGGACTGCAAAGCTTCCCAAGATTCGACGCCCAGATACAAGATAAGCTGGCCTTCCCACTTGTTTAAACGCTCCAACGTATCCTGGTTAGTTGTGCTTTCCTTGAACACTGCATAGTCGAATATGATTTGAAGCTTCCAGATTGCGGTATCCACTGAAGCATATGCGGTTGGGACTATCTCCGGCGGGGACGAAAGAGCAGTTTTCAGAACGGTCCCGGGACCTGGGACAGCCTTACTAATCCGATCGAAAGTGGGGTTGGACCCTGTCGCGGGGATAGCCTTCGTTACATCTTGAACCCTCTGGAAGAGTGCCTTGCCAAAATCGGAATTTGGACGATTGATAGCCTCGAGGCTTGCGACCGCGGCAGCGATGGATTTCTGTGCCTCCTGAAGGTCCGGGTCCGCAGGATCGACCTTCTTAAGTGTCCCAACGGTTTGCTGTAGAGATCGGCTAACGTCGTCAATTTGAGATGGAGGCGCGCCCGCACGGGCCAATTGAGGAAGCCTCCCGATAACAACATCTAGTTGCTGCAATAACGTGACGCGGGATGTCAGTTTCGCGACTCTCGCCTTGCATTGAGTCAGGGTTGTATCAAAATCAGGACTGATCGTTGTGCGGGATGTCAGGAGTTCGTGGAGGCGGCTGCGTTCGAGACGTATCAAGATACCCACGCGGGATTCGATGTTGGAACTCAGGTTCGCGGTAATTCGCGCGAGTTCGTTCAATTGTTCGATGATGTTCAACCTTTCCAGCAAGTTTGGAAGCAAATGCCCAAACATGAGCGAAGCAACACCGCCGAGGATCAAGAGCAGCACGATCAGAAAATAATTCAGAGTCGCGCGCCACTCTGGAGAAAAATAGTTAAAGCTCGTGTTCAAAGATATGATCTTTGCTGGGGAGGAGTAATCCACCGTAGCACCTTGTGCTTGATAAAGGTATAGGACGCTCCCTCCGTCAACTTGTGGTTTGAAGATTTCCTGCAACCGTTCGAGAATCGAAGGCCACACTTTAGAATTGACGGCCATCTTGGGGACAAACTCCAGGACAGAGGACCTCTGAGGGGACATTTGAATTTCGTATCCGGCAAGTTTCTGGCCAGCAACGACAAACGAAAGGAGAGCGAATGGGATACAGGATCTTCGTTTTTCAGGATTATTCTGGCCGGGCTTCCATCCGTTAGATTCAATTCTGGCTTATCCGCAGCAGGTTCCACAAGGCTGACATTTATGGGGGATGGAACAATCATCAACTTGCTGATAGTTGATCTTCCGTTGAGAAGATCCAGGTCCAGTCGAGAGCTGCCCCAGGCTCTACTCACGAATACTTTGACTCTCGTCGTCGTGGCAGCGGGCAAATTGAACTTATATTCAAGCTCTCCGGGTCCGGCATCGTTTTCGGCACCAAAACAGACCTGGGCACCGCTGGCATACGTTCCATTGAGTATCGCCGGGGCGGCCGAGATGGTCACAGTAAGCGGCGTTGCAGAATCGTTGTGCAAAGAGACCAATGTGGTCCCCGAGCCGCTGGATTTCTCCGCCAGGACCTCTGGCGAGCCCAGGACTCTCGGTTGGACTTCGCCAGGCAGCCGAGCGGAGGTGATCGAATACATGCACAAGATGAAGCAAAACCGCTTTGCGGCGTTTCGCTTTCTCGATTGCGTTGAGATAGGCATGTAGTGCTCCTTCGAATCGTCAACCACGTCGCGAGAACCTGCCGCGCACGTCCGGCCACCGGAGACTGTCGCAATCGAATGTAGGTTCTTAAAACAAGCAACGATTTGGTGTGAGAATCCCAGACGCGCTTCGTCCGGCAAATCGCGGTTACTTTACTGGTGAGAGTAAGTCATGTCAACGACGGCTTTTCGTTTGTAGTATACCGATGGATAATACATTCCGGAATACCTCAACACGGCATCGGCTGCCATGCCGACGATTCTGGGCCGGCCACTCTGAACATTGTTCGCGCCAGGACCTCCTCCGCGAATAGGCAACGATGCGAGCCGCCGTCTTGCTATGACACGCCTCAGATCGGATAATCGCGCCATGATACCGACCTCGATATCTCCAATGCTTTCCGTCCGAAGAGGAGCCGCAGCAGTTGAATTTTACAAATCAGCTCTTGGCGCTGACGTTGTGTATCGCATTGATGCACCTGACGGAACCGTAGTGGCTCGCCTGTCGATAAACGGAGCGGAGTTTTGGGTAGCGGACGAGTCTCCCGAACATAAGAACTTCAGTCCTGAAACCCTTGGCGGAGGAACCGTTCGTATGGTGATGGTTGTGGATGACCCGGACGCCGCATTCGCCAAGGCCGTTGCCGCCGGAGCCGCGACGGTGTGGCCAGTCGGAAACCAACATGGTTGGCGCCTGGGAAGGGTCGTCGATCCGTACGGACACCACTGGGAGATTGGCAAGCCGATATCCTGAATCGAAGCAGCGACCGAGGTTATTTCTTGACCAGAGAAATGCGTTCCCGTAAGCGATACCGTCCGCGTAGTCGCTAACCGGAAGTGATCTGATGCCGGCAGAGGACAAACTGAATTTGCTAGACCGTTGCACGGGCCAGCAAAGCGCCATTCGGATTATGGCGTCCGCGACTGTTGAAGCATCACGTGTTAACCCAGCGTTCTTCACCGCATTCTACATTTCGGAAGTTAGGCGGGTTGGGTCGATAAGGCCGGGTCTCGTCTGGTCCAGAACAACGATTTCGTTATGTGGAGAATGGTTGCGGGATCTGCAACCATCCGAATTTGTTATTTCTACTGTTCAGATTGGCACTGATTCGGCTAGCTGCGTAGCCCGTCTGCAAGTTCTTGAGGTTCCCGGTCGTTCCGGTTGTCCGTCTGCCTCTGCTCAGGGTGCGAGCGGTAGTCACGGTGTTCGTTGACCTTTTGCTTACGCCTCCGTCTAATGCTCCAACGACTTGACCCTGGACGTGTCGCCTTAGGAGGAGTTTCCTGTGCCTCGCGATTCTCGATGCGCACTCTGCATTGTAGGGCTGCTCGCCGCTGTAGTCTCTTTCACCGCAGACGCACCAGCTCCGCGGTCCCCGTATGATCCCGGCCAGCACGTCACGCATCCCACGCTTTTCGCGCCCGGCGTCATCTCAACGGACCTTGACGAATCCGGAGGCGTCTTCAGCCCAGACGGTCGCGACTTCTACTTCACGCTCGTCGCTCCCTACACCACCGCACCTCGCTTCGCCATGCTTGTCGTCAGCCATTTCCAGAACGGCCGCTGGGAAGTCCCCCAGACGCTTCCGTTCTCTGGCAAGTCCTTCGACATCGCGCCGCATCTCAACGCTGATGGCACCAAACTTTACTTCGCCTCGGTCCGTCCCACGCGTCAGAACAACGTCCCGCGCCTCCGTATCTGGGTTTCCGAACGCAATGCCGATACGTGGTCGGAACCCGCGCCGCTTCCCGCCCCTATCAATCAGGACGACAACAACAGCCTCGATCCCGCCCTCGCCTCCGACGGCTCGCTCTACTTCGCCTCCGATCGTAACGACCCTGCGGGCCATCTCCACATCTTTTTCTCCCCTTGGGACGGCTCCAGATTTGTCGCGCCGGAAAAGCTCGGCCCGGAAATCAATTCCGAGTTCAGTGAAGTCGCTCCCGCAATTTCTCCCGACGGCAAGACGCTGGTGTTCGCCTCCTCCGCCGCTCCGGAGGATCCCGAGCGCCGCCGCCCGCAAGACTTGATCGCAGCCGGCAAACCGTATCCGCGTCAGGACCTCTATATCTCCTTTAAGCGTGATGGCCACTGGACTTCCGCGCGTCATTTGGAGCACGGCATCAACTCCTTCGCAGAAGAGGTCTACCCGGCGTTTTCTCCTGATGGGAAATTCCTTTTCTGGGGCAGTGAGCGCAGCTCATTCGAAATTCCCACGAAGCCACTCGACCGTGCGCAGATTGACAGGTTGTGGAGCACGCCTTTTAACGGCCGTGGCAACATCTTCTTCATCAGCGCTGATGTTCTTGCTGACTCGAGCAACGCACAGCCATGACCCCTCTCCGCCACAGCTCAGTTGCGCTGATCCTCCTCGTGTTCGCACCACACGCGGTTCTCGCCGCTCCGCGCAGTCCCGGCGATTCCGCCCTCAAACTCGAACTCATTGGCGAGGGCACGGTCTCAACAGACCAGGACGAATTCGGAGCTATGCCTGACAAGGAATGGACAACGCTCTATTTCAATCGCTCAGTTCCCGCGCACTATCACTACGTCATGTACCTCTCGCACTTCAAGAACGGATCTTGGTCCGTGCCGGAAACGCTTCCCTTTTCCGGCGAATATCGCGACTCAGATCCAGTCCTCAGCGCCGACGACCGCGCGCTCTACTTCGTTTCTGATCGCCCTGCCGAGGGTCTTGAGCCCAATCGATTTCACGCCTGGTCTGCCGACCGGAACCCGACCGGATGGACGAACCTCCACCCTCTGCGTGGCCCCGTCAACGAAAAGGGAAACACAGAGTTCGTATCGTTCGCAGCTAACGGCAATCTCTACTTCACCTCCGATCGCTCCGGCTCGTCCTTCGACGTTTACCGTAGTCGTCTCGTCAACGCCCAATATCAGCCCGCAGAAAGTCTTGGCCCGGCTGTTAACGATGGGCGCTACACGATAGAAGCCTTCGTTGCGCCCGATGAATCCTTTGTTCTTCTCGGCAGCTTTGCGCGCGATTCCCTTGGCAACGCAGACCTTTACATCACCTACAACGAAAACGGCGTTTGGTCAAAGCCGGTCAATTTCGGCCCGTCTATCAACACCAAGGCGCGGGACTACAGTCCGCGCATTTCACCCGACGGGAGGTATCTGCTCTTTTCAAGCGAGCGTGGCTTTCCCACCGAGCCTCACGACCAACCCGCCTCGTACCAAGAATTCGCTCGCCGTATGCACAGTACGCTCAACGGCCTCGGCAATATCTATCGCGTGCCTCTAGCTGACGCGCTGCGCGCCGCCGACGAGCAGCGTCGGAAATCCGCTGTCGCTAACGCACTGCAGCACTCGGAGCCGGGCGCCAGGCGTTCCGCCTTGCCCCGAGCGCAGTGAACGAGGGGCTTTTGGTACGTGTCTCTCGAGGGACTCCGGTCTTGTTCCAATATCCTGTCAAAAAAAATCCCAACTGGCGTCAAGAATCGTCGTCAGCCGCATGGGAAAGAATACGTTGTTGACCTATTTCGGACCGCGAAGGACACCTTCAAGGCGGCGCCTTCCTGAATCGCCTGGAAGAAAACGCCCAGCAGATCACTTCTCAGCTTCCCCCGGGCACCCGCGTCCTCGCCACCATTTTCTCTCTTCCTCCACATTGTAGATCGCGCCTGCATGGGCAAGTGTTTCCTGTACCCAACTACGAGCCCGCCACGAAACAGTTCCGGGTGCGCGTTCGCGAAGGCAGCCCCATCGTCACCTCCAACGTGGACGACAACGGCGATATGGAGGCGGGTGTCAACGAAGTGCAGGAAGAAGATCTCCCGCCAGGAATCTAACAATGCGACAAAGACGACCTGACCAACTCTGCATCCGCGACCTCGCCGCCAGCGAAAAAAACGGCCGCCTCGATTACCACCCCGACCTCAACCCACTCCTCCCGCCACCGAAGCAGCAGTGGCTTGTGGAGAGCGGCGGCTTGGCGCCGCTTTACGGTTTAAGCCGCACCACCAAACAGTCCAGGTGGGCATCGTACGGACCTGTGCGGGGGCGATCAGCGATGATCGTCCCTACCGCGGCAAGAATCGAACGACTTCTTGTTTGCCGTTCGTCATGTTGAAGTGCCCTGTATTCCAACCTCAGCGTCGCAACGTGATCACTTTGCCTCAACGATTCGAACGGGCTTGTCGAGCTGGAAGGTTAGCACCGTCTCCGCCGGGACTCGAATCGCGCCGCCCTTGGTCGCGACCTGTGTCACTGCGCCCGCCCCTGCGCCGGCTCCGGCTCCGATCGCCGCGCCTTTCCCGCCGCCTGCAATCGCGCCGATAATAGCGCCGAGCGCAGCTCCGCCACCTGTAAATTCCGCAGTCCTCTTGTTCGCACCAAACCCTTGCTTTCCCTTCTGTTGCAAATCGCTTGTGCTAACTAGGTATTGCTTGCCCCCAACCGAAATCGATTCCAGATCCAGCACAAGGTCGGAGGTGCCATGAAAGCGGTTTCCCCTCGTAGCCGATCGAATGACGATCTGAGCGTTTGCACCACGGGGAACGACCACGTCGCCGTTGGCGTCGAAAACATCGTCGGCGATTTCAGCCGCATAGGTCTGCCCTTCGGCCGCTGTGGCTGAATCGATCGTCTCTTCCGTGCGCACGGGAACTTTGGTGCTCACAGGCAGCACGTAGGTCTTGGTATGAATCTCGGCCTGCGTCGGATGATAGTGATGTTCGTGCTCCGCGTCGTCCGCTCTGGACGCCGCAGAGCGACGGGTGGGCGTGGCTGGTGCCCCGCTGTTGGCATCGGAAGTTTGTGTAGTCGAACCTTGCGCCGCTGGCGCTTCGTCATACTCTATCGATTTCACCTGCGTCATCGGGACGGTATGCGTCGCGTTATCGTCGCCCACCAGGGTGATTTCCGCTGGTGAGGTCGCTGTGACTATGCCCATTAGCGTCGTGCCATCGCGCATCAGGACGGTTGCATGTTGCCTGGAAGGCGTTTTATTCGCGCAAGACGCCAGGAACAATAATGCGCCAAGAGTTGCGCTCACAAGAATGTTTCGCCATATGAGATTTGACGTGCAGGTCTGTTCGCTCGAATCCCTGAATGCCGTGTAATTCAAAGTAACCTCCGCCAAGCCATGCCGTTCTTCGTTGTGGCTGGATTCAATCTAAATCTTATACCAAGAATCGGGGGTGTTTGGCTGCCGACAATGCGCCATTCTCAGTCCAAAGGAATTCTGCCGAGCGAAGACAATTCCTGGTAATTTGCGTTACCGGAAGGTAAGCGGATCCCACGGCGCGGATTAGTCCTGAGAAGTCCTAGTGCTAGTGCTTACTTATCACGGGCGGGAGTAGGATTTCCCAGGTATCGGCTACGTCCTAACAGCGATTTCCTCCATGTGGATTACGACGCAAAACCTGGCCCGGGACTTTTCCGAGTTCGCGACGCAAATCAGGCGCTAGCAAATCACCGCCATTTCGGTGATATCCTCCCCTCGTGAATTTCGGAGTCATCACAAGCCACCGTCCTGTAAGACGAATCGACGAACCTCAAAGGAGATTGTAATGATTGCCCTCGAGCAAAAACGCCGATCCTTCCTCCTCGGCCTGGGGAGCATCGGCATTAACCAGCTATTGGTGCAAGGCGTGCCCCCGGCTCAGGCCGCGGCGCCACAGGGATATGTGCTTGGGCCTACCGAAGGGGAACATCTCGTTCATTTTCGCGACCATGGCAACATCTATATCAAGGTCGGCTCCGCGACAGGCTCCGACGGTCTCGCCTTGGGGACCCAGCAAGTAATGGTCGGCACAGGCATTCCGATCCACCGACATCTCCAGATGGACGAAGCCTTCTACGTCCTCGAAGGCAGCGGAGTTCTCACACTAAACGATGTACCGCACACCTTTGAGAAGGGTGGAACGATATTCATCCCCAGGAACACTTGGCATGGGTTTTCAAATCCCGATCACGAACTGCTTTTGCTATGGATTATGGCGCCCGCTGGTCTGGACGGCTTTTTCCGTAACACCTGCAATCCGCCCGGAGTGCCACCTAAGCACCTCACTCGAGAGCAAATCCGTGAGATTGCCCTCAAATATGGCACGGAGTTCAGATAATCACTCCCACCGTATTTCGAACTTGCCCGGTAATGCGATTTCCAAGAGCTGTTGCCGGGCAAACTCCCGATAACAGGGATCGCGGAGAAGTGGAATCCGCCGCCAATGCTGGCCGATCAAGTGGACGGGCTACGCAGGAGCTGTGTGGCCAAAGGGTCTTTGGGGGATTCTCAAGTGGAAAGCTTTCGTCGAACCCGCTGCGTCGCGAAGCTGTATCTGAGACCCAACACCACCAATCAAGATTGAGAGGACATATTTGTTAAACAGAACGGGACAGCAGGGCAACGTGTACCAGGCTCATCAGCACGGCAGGTGGAATCCACGATACGGCCGTTTTTGGATTGACGTCCCCGGTGGGGAACGGAAGCGTAGAACGGTTTCACTCGGCCTGTGTGCGACACAATTGGTAGCGCGCCTGCGATTGCGTGAATCCATCGAGCGCGCAGGTGTCCATTCCAAGCACAGGTTTCACCAGTTTTCGGTTACAGGTGATCCGCCGCTGGATGCGCGCGCTACGGCGACGCAGCCAGAAGAGTCGGATGACTTGGCCCCGACTCGTAGCTATTGCGGCGCGCTGGCTCCCCACCCCCAGCATCCTTCATCCTTATCCTAAACTGCGCTTCGACGCCAAACATCCGAGGTAAGAGCCGCATGCAGTAATCCTGCACGTGCGGATCCGTGCGGGGGGCG